>OUNK010003256.1_pt1 | contig 22380 bp, 31 predicted proteins | sample 1755341 | NCBI WGS metagenome assembly OUNK01 (sample SAMEA3914788, study PRJEB12502) | metagenome | biome: forest; material: soil | place: Canada | collected 2011-07-03 | depth 0.1 m | reverse complement strand
TGCATCAGCAAGGTCGTCTTGCTGAAAAGGATCGCGCCTATTGCGGCCCGAAACAGGGCCAGCGACCTGGAATCGCAGGCGAACATTTTCGGATGCTACTACCGCATGCCTTTTCGTCAAAGCTTGCTCAAACTATTTTTAGTTTAGCCTCCTTAGTTTTTAAAACTTTTCCGGCTTCTGATGGGTTGATTGTGTGAATTATAGCTGATTGCAAAAGCGCCCACGTTAAAGTTGCAAGCAGTCCCCCAACCGTGAAACTCGCCTCGTCTAATTTGATGGAAGGCAAAAACAATGCGGCCCCTGCTTGTAATCCAGCAAAGAAAATCAGGAACAAAGGCGCCCCACTAAAAATCAATCCTGCCTCCAGTCCCAATTTCAGTAGCTTGGGGGTATCAATTCCATATCTTGACGGGTTAGACGAGGCCCTCATCCGATAATGATCCACCAAGGCCTTCAATATCGCTGGCGCGGACAAACAAAATGCTGGCACGGCGAGGTATGCAAGAGCATTGCCAGTACCTGTTAAAGCAAATGCGCTATCCACTCCCATTGCGATCAAAAACCAAAACAGCAGCGCTAAAAAAAGACAGGCGAAGGCTCCGCCTGCTTTAACGATCTGGACACCGATTGGTTTCATTGGGATTCAGTTGAAGTTGCAGAGTATTCCGCCTTCCGCCTGAGCTATATTGGACAATATAGCGTTTTTGCTCAAGCCAGGGTGGCAACCCCTGTTGAGAAGCGCATCCGAGCGCACGACTGTTGTTTTTCCCGCGATTCCATAGTCCATCTCCTCCGGGGTTTCGAGAAAGCGCCGGACGGTAGCTGAATAATTACAAAAGCGGCAATGCAAAACTTGTCTTATCAGCGTAATACGCGAAATTTGGCCTGATTTCCAGGAACTTAATTTTTCGATAACCCCGCACGTTGCACATGTCGAAGACGCGAAGGAGTGAACTGGAAAGCCTGTAAGGTGAAGGCTCGGTAGAATTCGGTCTCATCGCTGGGCAGGCATGCCTCGAAGAGAGAATCAAGGCCATACCCTGCCGCGACATTGCGCACGTATTCGGCATCGATCGGGCGCTTCCGGTCGGTTCTTTCGTTTCCACCCCAAACAGCATCTTCAACAAAGTCAGGCTTGGCGTGCCACATGACCGACAGGAAGACGCCACCCGGTCGCAGGTAATCGGCAACATGCTTGATCGCGATGTGAACGTCGCCGTTGGTGGGCAGACAGGCGAAGCATCCGATCTGGGTAACCACATCAAATGCTCCGATCCAATCCTGCTGCAACTCCATGACATCGCCTTCACACACCTCACTGGTCTTTTCGTAAACGGTGTCGAGGCTTGGAGCATCCTGGCGTAGAGCCTTTGCCATGCGCTCCGCCTCCACGAAAGTGCTGTAGCGGCTCCGGTTCGTCTGGGCCTCTTTCAGGAAATCGACGTTCGCTTCGTACCGATCGAGGCCCGCCAACTTCTCCACCGCAGGATGGAAAAGCGCCCAGGCCGGCAACATGGGACCGCAGCCCAGGTCCAGAATCTTTCCACCAGGGCTGTAGGCAGAGATCATCTGAGCTATTTCCTGGTGGTCACCCGCAGGGCGATCAAAACCCCACTCCTCCACGTACTGGAGTGGGGTGCGAACTGGCCGGGAGTAATCCGTTTCGCTCATAGACCTGTTTAGCGCCCGATATCCGCGTAGGTAAAGCCCAACGCGCGCATCTCAACCGGATTGAGGAGATTGCGGCCATCGAAGAGCAGCGGGCTGACCATGCTCTTCTTGATGGCTGCCCACGGGAGGGCCTTGAAGTCGTTCCACTCGGTGAGCACGAGCAGCGCATCGGCGCCTTCAGCGACCGCCTCCGCGCTCTCCGTCATGACCACCTCGGGCACGAGCGAACGCGCCTTGCCCATGGCCTGGGGATCGTAGGCGCGCACCTTGGCACCCTCGGCCACCAGAGCCTGGCAGATTCCGATTGCCACGCTGCTGCGGACGTCGTCGGTGTTGCCCTTGAAGGCCAGCCCCAGGACGCCAATCTTCTTGTCCTTGAACAGCCACAGGGCCTCCTTGACCTTCTTCAGGAACCGCTCCTTCTGGAGGACGTTGATGTTCTCAACCTCGCGCAGGAGCTTGAAGTCGTAGCCCAGATCCTGGGAGATGTGAATGAAGGCGGAGATGTCCTTCGGGAAGCACGAGCCGCCGTAGCCAATGCCGGCGTTGAGGAAGGCGCGCCCGATGCGCTTATCCGCACCCATGCCGTCGGCCACCTGCTCGACATTCGCGCCTGACTTCTCACAGATGAGAGAGACGGCGTTGATGTACGAGATCTTGAGCGCGAGGAAGCTGTTGGCCGCGTGCTTGATGAGTTCCGCCGAATTGAGGTCGGTGACCATGATCGGCGCCTTGAAGGGCTCGTAGATTTCCTTCATCGGGCCGGCGGCGCGCTCACTGGAAACACCGATCACGATGCGATCGGGATTCATGAGGTCTTCCACCGCGCTGCCTTCCCGCAGGAATTCCGGATTACTCACTACGTCGATGTCGGCGCTGGGGTTGTAGCGCTTGATGGTTATGGCCACCCGCTCGCCGGTCTTCACCGGCACCGTGCTCTTGTCGACCACGATACGGTATTCCTTGATGTGGACGGCGACTTCACGGGCCACGGCCTCGATGTAGCTCAAGTCCACGCTGCCGTCGGCCTGAGGCGGGGTGGGAACGGCAATAAAGATCACCTTGGAGGCCTCGACGGCATCCCCGATCGAGTCGGTGAAGGAAAGGCGCCCGGCGGCGACGTTCTTCTTGACCAGGTCTTCCAGGCCGGGCTCGTAGATGGGGATGTGGCCATCCCGGAGTGACTGGACTTTCCTGATGTCATTATCCACGCAGATGACCTGGTGGCCGACTTCCGCAAAACAGGTGCCGGTAACAAGACCGACATACCCTGATCCGACGATGGCGATATTCATAATCGCCGCAGATTGTGCCTTCCTTGGAGGTCTACGGCAAGGGCCGACCTCAAATTTTTTAAGCCGGACGGTTTATTTGGAGCGGCTGCATGGGTTCTTCCAGTAATTCATGGCCATCGAGCAGGCGCCCGGACTTATCCGCCCCAACCTGGATCATGTAAAACCCGTTTCTCTGGTAAGCGTCCATCCCGTCACGGGTGAGCGGAGTGCCTGCTTCCATGAATTTGCCGTCCGGCATCATCCGGGTGCGGAGCTTAATGGTGGCCGGGTGCTTGGCGGGCGTGAAATGGCGGATATCCCACGGGGCATGCTCGCCCCATCCCGCAAAGTAAAAGGGAACCTTGGCATCCTTGCACTCGTCCCGCAGCTTGCGCAACCATTGGGGGTGAACCGGGGTGTCTCCGCCGGCGCAGTAGACCCAGAGACCAGCGCGCTGCCGCCAACCCCGCTCCCAATCGTGATACTGCTCCAGGCGATTAGCAAAGTCTGACGTGACAGTCCCCGCATTGGCCATGTATCCGTTTTCCAGGTGGATGGCCTCCTTGAGGGGCTCGATCAGCAGGGCGTGAACGTAGGCAGGCTGCTCCATCAGCGGCCCCATCCGCTCGTCGGCCTCAGCTTGGGTGGAAAAGGTCGTGGCCATCCAGATGTTCTTTGGCGGCTCGTCATCCCGCTCCTCGAAGTCCGAACAGGTCCAGGCCGCAATCATTTCCAGGATGTCCTCGTACTCCTTCACCTTGGGGACCAGCTTATCCAGAGGCTCGGCCATGACTTCCTTCAGAAAGAAGCGGTAGCAATCCTGGCTTTGCAGTAGGCGGCTCCCAGAATCCGTGGTGGCATGCAGCCGGGCCATGAGCAGGCGCTTGGCATCGCGGATGCGGTAGCCAAAGCGGCCCGGCTGGAGCGAAATGAAAATCCAGTCGAGTTCTGGGGTCTGGTGGGTCAGGCGCAGGAGGTCGATCCAGTCCTTCAGGTCGATCCCGGCATCCAGCCAATCGATATCGCAGATCACCTTGGGGCGGGGACCTTTGGCCTTGGCCTGCTTTTTGTTCCACGAGAGAGGTTCTTTCCAGACGTCCTCGCCGGCTCGCGCCCACCCGAAGTATTCACCCGCCACCCATCCATTAAATCTGTACGTCATGGTCCTCCAGAGGGATAGGGTACAGAACAATCCCGTTACGGCGAGCGTCACCCGGCGCATCCACGCAGGCGATCAATTCGTCGAGGGTGCCAGGAGCATCCCGCAGGACTTCCACCCCAATTTTAACGCGGGTCCCGAGCAGGTGGGAGTGCGCCTCCGTAGGTTTGAAGTCCTCCCCGCAGATCAGTCCATCCGGGAAGCGACGGGCGAAAACCTCCTCGATCAGGGTAGCAGCATCCGCGTTGTGTCTTTCGGCATCCCGATCTCGTTTGCGTCCTTGATCCATAAAATTTCATTCTACCATGGAAACCGGGTGCTCCGCCACCTTGAGGTCACGAGCATAGTGAAGTTGGGGTACGCCATCCTTTACAGTAAGGTAGCTGTCGCCTCCATCCACGAAGCTTCCGCTATTGGCGTAGCTGGCCCCGTCCGGCTTGAGGAGCACCTCGGGCGCATGGGAGTGCCCGCAGATCACCAAGTCATCACCGCGAGCGGTTGCCGCCTTGACGGCGCCGTCACGGACCCGCTCGGCCAGCTTGTTCTTCCGGTCGAACCATGAAACCACCTCGGCCGCCAGCTTCCCATGGAAATCGAGAGTGTGAATGATATCCCTTACCCATGATCCGATGACGGTGAGCCAGGGGTGAGCGCAGAACAAGTCGTACTTGTCCCCATGCTCGATGCGTATCCGTTTGGCGCCGCTGACCATGGTGACCTCGCGGACAACACTCACGCCAATGAGTTCCATGATTGCGAGCGCGGCAGGCGGGCAGTGGTTGCCCGGAATGTAGAGCACCAGCACACCGCGGCGTTGAAGCTTGGCCATGCGCGCGAAAATCTTCCAGTGGCGGCGGGTCAGCCGGCCCAGGTTGGCGCCATCGAATCCGTCCCCGTCGATGACGAGATACTCAAATTTTTCCCGCTTGAGTACCCGGGCAACCGCCTTGGCGTTGGAGATCGGCGAACCAAAATGCATGTCACTGATAATGCATGCCACCGCCGATCCAATGTCGATTGAGAGGTGTTTTCTCATGGCGGAGTTTCCACCTCTGAGATAGGGCGTGCCCGCCGAGCAGGAAAGCTCAACTATTGCAAGAGCCCGAAGGAATCCTGGGTCGGATCGAATTCCACGTAGGGAAGGTCGGTTGCGGCCCTGGTCGGATCAATTTTGAGGCTCATGGCCATGGCGGTGACGGCGCTTTTGTACTGGGCGAAGGACGACGCGGGAACAACGGCCATGACCATTGTCAGTCGCCCCCGATAGCGTGTTTGCAAAATCACGGTCCGTACCTGTTTCCTGATGATGTCCGTATATAGCCAGCGTGTCCCGTTAATCAGCGTGTAATCATTGTGGACCAAGTTGATTCCGTCGCCCATGAGCTTGCTCATGGCTGCAACCCCTAGCTGGCCTTTCTCGAAACCAGCCTCATCGGTGGAAAACCGCATGATGTCTGCAACGACTACTACAGGAGACCCCATATCACGAAGCACCTTGACCTCGAAACCCTTGACTGTCGGCATCAGGCGTTCGCGCCGCTGATCGGTGAGGGCACTGAAATCCGCCGGCAGGTCAAACTGAACGCCGCCTTGGTCGAGCGAGAAGGTGTCCGCCCGCAACCCTTGAGAGAATGAAGCCGCCAGGATAACAAGCAGTATTGCGAATTTCACGGCTGGATGCTTAGCGGGCGGCGACCAAAAGGTCAACCGAGACTTCGCGAGTCGACCCTCTTGTCATCGCACCCAGCAATATGCGTGCGCGACACGTGGGGCACTTCAGGCAGCTTCGTTGTCTGCGAGGATGCCGCCATCTCCTTTTGGACGAATCGGGAAAAGGGCTCGATGTTCTCATCAATAGAGGCCGCGTCCAGGGCCTTCAGGTACTCGGCCCGGTTTTCCATGCGGATCACCGTCCAGGGATGACCACCGGCCACCAGTGCGGCATTCATGATGAATCGGGAAGTGCGTCCATTGCCATCCTGGTAGGGATGGATGTAACCAAAAGCGAAATGACCGAGTACGGCTTGAACCTCCGGGGAAGTTTCCGCGCTGAGCTTCTCTCGGTACACCCGCATCAAGTCAGGTACCGCCTCCCAGGCTGAGGGCACGTGCCGCGAGGTCGAAAGAACGACCATGTGGCGCCGGTAGCCCATAATATCACCCCGCCGCAATCCGTGAGATTCGAGGAGGGGCATGAACAGCGCCTGGTACCAACCCTCGTAGTTCTCCACAATGACGCGACCTGACATTTCTCCGGCCAAGGTGTCCTTAACCAGCCCGAAGGCATTCAGGTATCCCCGCACCGCCAAGGCATGCGGTCTATCCTCATCCGCATGCTGGGCTGGATCCCATTCAGGGTCGGCAACACGCTGAACCAGCGACGGCGTCACCTCGTATCCCTCGATCGCGAGGGAGTTATAGGCGTCGTCAATGCGGTTCGCCTCCACGGCAGCGAGAACACCCTCCCTGCCGCCGACGGGTGGCGCAGGCGCGGCGGGAAACACCTCCCTGACCTTTTCGGCCATGCGGTCCCACGTCGCGGCAAAGCGCGTGCAAGCTGGAATGGAGAAATTTCCCTGGCGAGGCATGCGGTCATCCTACCGCGCCAACGCCGATCAAACAAGCCGACCAACCTGGATGTCCAGGCTACATCACGGGCTACCCATGGATTCCGACGGGCCGGATGCGCGCTGTTGAGTCGCCGCCACATCGGGCAGCGTTTGGCCGGACTCAAGGTAACCCTGCAGCCGATCCAGGGACACCGGCGCCGGCAACCGGCCATGCTCGTTTTTGTGGTGCTCAACCGCGGTCGCCATGCAGGCGTGGAAATCAATACCCCTCTTGTCGGCCAGGTGCATGAGATCGGTCAGCATGTCTTTGAAGTTGGTGACCAGCGCCTCGTTTTGCTTGCCGTCCTCCGTCCCGATATATGCCTTCAGGGCAACCAATCCATGACTGGCCCGGGCGGCATTGCGTTCGTCGAAAGCAGGGTTCAGCGTGTTCTTCAGTTCCTCGCTCCTGGCAATGAGCTTGCTCACCGCCTTGGGGTCGGGCAGGCCGTGCTCCTTGATAGTGCCAATCAAGCCGCTACCCACGACACTCGTCTTCACGCCATCCTCACCCAACTCACAGGCAATCCGGCAGTCACCGATATTGGCCAGCATGAAGGGATCGAATTTGTCGGGATTAAGTTTCTGTACCTCGTCAGTCAGCATATAGGAAAGGCTTATGCCGAGAGCCTTGCTGGCAATTTCCGTCGGCGTGCGCTGCGCCTGATGGATGACGTAGGCGTCGCCCCGCTCCATGCCCTTGGTGAAGGGCTCCTTGGGGGAGAGGAGGAAGCTGAGTCCATTGTCTTCCATCTCAAAGCTTCCACGTGGACCGAAATTGAATGTCAGTTTCTCCTTGGCACCCGGATGCCCCTGCACTTCGGCAATCAGGGGAATCCCCTGCGCACTTGCGAGGACATCAAGTTCGTCGGCGACCCGGTAAATAGGCGATGTGGTAGGCATGCCCCGATGATTAGGTCAAGCGCCCGTCAGCGTCAACCAGGGCTACCCGGAATCTTATAGCCGTCCAGCAGCCCGGAGAAATGAACGTAGAAATATGGGAACGCCGAGCTGCGGGCGCACTGAAACCCAACCTGCTCCAAAAGCGCATCCCACTCCTTCAGCTTGTTCAGGCAACCCTCAGCCAGACACATCGTGACGATGTTGGTGGCCTTCAGGTCCTTGAGCTGACGCAGGCACAGCCGCAAGGGAAGCTCAAAGGAAGCCACCTCTTTACCGCTAGGCAGGATTTCCTCGATGTGGGCCGCGCTCAGGCTGCCAAGCTCACAATGGCGTTCGATTTCGTTGCGGCTATCGATATAAGAGTAAAAGTGTTGCAGGTCGTCGTCGTAGGCGGTATTCGGCTGGTTATTGCGGCGGAACATTGCTTCTGTCCAGGGGTAGTGCCGCCCAACCACCTGGGCGAGAACAGAGCCATGTTTGGCATCCCCGTGGTGCTGCATGTTAAAGAACCATTCATCCTCTCGGGAGTGTCGTAAGGTGGTGATAACCGTGCTTCCATCGTCCAAGTGCCCCATTGGCACCTCCCCTTTGACCGGGGTGTAAGTGGAAAAGAGGTTCTTCATGCGCGGGTTCTAGTCTATTCGCTGCGGTTTCTGCAAGAACAGATAGCCAAATTTCTTCCAGCCGCTTGCCCCGCCCTGCACTTTTGCCTATATCAGAGGCATGGACGACACCACCGAGGAGAGAATTTTCCTTCGCCGCGGTCCGATTTACCCCGAGGGCGCCTATTTTACCCAGCCCGGGTTTTCCACCTATTCCGACCAGGAAATCCACCAACTTGACCTCTATCGCGACCTCGGCCTGCGCCTGGTCGTCTCCGAGACCCCAGAGGCAGGCCGAGTCCTGCAGCGCGCCCTTCGCCTGGCCGAGGATGAGGAAGACAAGACTCGCATCCAAGAGGCCATCAATAGCAATAATTTCATCGACTACATGCTCAACGATGACGTCCCGGCCATCGTCCAGGCGGCCAAGATCCTCAAGTTCGACGGCATCACCGTGCAGGAAAACGACGACCTCCCGGGCTCTCCAACCTCATCGTTCATCTGGCGGACCGACTTGCTGGACCTAAAGCAGGAAGCTACCCAGCCCGCGCCGCTGCACTGGACGCATGGCCTGAAGGATTTCCACATGGGGAACTCGTCGATCTTCTACCGGGTGCGAGAATCGGTGCCAGGCATCGTGGAACTGGACAGCCTGCGCACGCTCCCAGGCAAGCGCAACCAGGGTGGTGCGCTCAAAATCATGACTCATTTTTTGGCGGAAGCCGACAAGCGTGGCCTCGACGTCAAGGTGATCGCTTCGCCACTGGATGACGAGACCACCACCGCCCGCCTGGCCGCCTTCTACGAAAAGCTGGGCTTTGTCCGGACGGGAGAGACGGTGAACGCCTACAACGACCCGGTGCTCAAGCGGCGCGCGCAACCCGTGCCGGCAGAGTCAGGCTTGCCGCCCATCCCCCATGTGCCCGCGCTGGCACAGACGGAATCCGGTAAAGAGCGCAGGTCAGGCGCTACCCGCGGCGAACTTTAAACGACCGCAACCCACCCTTCGCGATATGATCCAGGATGGCCAGCTCGGGCAAGCCGTACCGCGTGCTACGCCCGCCTTTGCCGTCCTTTTGTAAAAAACCCGCATCAACCAGGGCGGTCATGTCCCGCAGTGCGGTATCTTCTGAGCATTCCGTAAGACGGGCATATTTGGTCGTGGAAACCTTCTCCGCTTCCCCGTTGAGCAGATGCGTGAGGGCTCGACGCTGCCTCGCGTTGATGGTCGGCGTATCGACCACCACCCGCCAGACTTTCTGTCGGACAACGGTTGTTTCCAGGTCATTGTGCGCGCGCTCAACCGCCCGCCCACAACACTCGACGAACCATTTCAGCCACGGGGTAATATCGAGACCCCCACGCTGGGTGGCTTCAAGTTTTTCGTAGTAGTCTTTCCGTTCGGCGTAAATTTGCGCCGAGAGACTGAAATACCGACGGCGCCAGCATACCCCTTGCGACAGAACCATGTCCGAGATGACCCGGGCAATCCTGCCATTACCATCTTCAAAGGGGTGGATGGTGACAAAGTAGAGATGAGCGACACCTGCCCGAAGCAAGGGATCCAGCCCGGATGAGTTATCCAGCCACTGGAGGAAGTGTTCCATTTCCCTGGGAAGGCGCGCAGCCTCTGGAGCCTCAAAATGAACGACCTCCTTGCCAACGGCACCGGACACTACCTGCATGGCACCGGAAGCTGGAGTTCTCCATGCCCCGGACGTAATTCTCTCGCCCCCGTCGACCGCGGACTGGAATAGTGAGGCATGCCAGCCGAGAAGTCGCTCCTCGGTCAGGGAATCCTGGTAACAGCTTTGTGTGGCATTAACGATCACCCTGACAAAGCCGTCGACCTCCGGCGTAGGGGGTTCTTCCTCGGAAACAGAAAAGCCGATCTGGCGGGCTAAAGAATCTCGCACCGCTTTAGGATCGAGAGTTTCGCCTTCGATGGCCGCGGACTTCACTACATCATCCGTCCGGGCATCCAGGTCGGCCTTGATCTGGCAGTGGACGTTCTGATAGCCCTCCATCTTCCCGTAAAGCACTCCCTGGCGATGATGGACGTAGGCCGCCGCGGCAGAAACCGCGTCTTCCTTCCAGGTGAGATTCGGCCACGCTTTTCGTTCGTGTATAAAAGCCATGGGCCAAAGCTATCCGCTAAAAAGCAGACTCGCAACATATTCTCCGCAAAAATGCGGTAAATAGGGTCCCTATTCTCCGCAGTCAGCCTCAGCCTTCCAGCAGAAAGCGAAGGTCGTCTGCGGTCAGGTGCGCCCCGCGCTCGCCGCCGGCATCATCGAGAATAGAGGCGGCCATCGCCCGCTTCTGCTCCTGCAAGCCCAGGATGCGCTCCTCGATTGTATTGACGCAGACGTAGCGGTAAAAGGTCACCTCACGCTCCTGGCCCAGACGGTGTGCCCGGTCGATAGCCTGGGCCTCCACGGCGGGGTTCCACCAAGGGTCGTAAAGGATCACCGTGTCGGCCGCGGTCAGATTCAGCCCGGACCCGCCCGCCTTCAGGGAGATCAGGAAGACTTTCACCTCACCGGCCTGGAATCGCCGCACCGGTGCGGCCCGATCGATCGTGGAGCCGTCCAGGCGTACCAGCGGAATCCCGGCCAGCTCTGCCTGGATCAGGTCGAGCATCTCGGCGAACTGGGAGAAAATGAGCAGGCTGTGACCGCCCTTGAGCTTGCGCACGACGTCCTCCTTCAGCCGGGCCAGCTTGGCCGACTCCGGATGCCGGTCTACCTTGTGCTTGAGCAAACGGGAGTCGCAGCATGCCTGCCGGAGCTTGAGCAGGGCGGCGAATATCTCGATCTGGGACCTCCGGACGCCTTTCTCGGCGATGGCTTTCTGGACTTCCGCGGCCACGGCCACCCGGATGCCGTCGTAGAGGCCGCGCTGCTCTCGGTCCATGGGAACCTCTACCACTTTGCCGTTCTTGGGAGGTATCGGCAGAGAGACGTCTTTCTTGGTCCGCCGCAGAATGAGCGGCTTGATTCGCTGCAGAAGCATCTGTCGCCGGCGCTTGTCCCCAGCCTCAATGGGCCGCTGGTAAAACTGGCGAAACTCCGCCTCCTCGCCGAGCACGCCCGGGTTGAGGTAATCGAGCATCGACCAAAGCTCCCCGAGATGGTTCTCGATCGGCGTCCCGGTCAGGCACAGCCGGTGGCGGGTTTGCAGGTCGGACATGGCCGCCCGGGCCAGCGCGCGCGAATTCTTGAGGGCCTGGGCCTCATCGGCAATCACGTAGACGTATTCCCGGTCCATCAGCTCATCGGGCACCGCCCCCATGAGGGAGTAGTTGGTCAGAATGACGTCGGCCTCATCGAGCTTGGCCTCGGTCTTGCGCTCCGGTCCATGCCACACCGCTACGCGCAGGGAGGGGGCGAACTTCGCAAGCTCGGCCTTCCAGTTGGGAAGCACGGAGGTCGGCGCCACGATTAGGGATTGTCCTTTGCCGCGGATGGTCAGAAGGAGGGCGATTACCTGGACGGTCTTCCCGAGCCCCATGTCGTCGGCGAGGATGCCGTTGAGTCCGTACCGCTGCCACAATCGCAACCAGTCTACCCCGTCTTTCTGGTAAGCGCGCAGGTCCGCCTTCAGTCCAGCGGGCAGCGCGTGGATCGGCGGCGCGTCAAAATGATCGGCTTGGCGGCGCAACCCCGCCGGCGCTGTCCACTGTGCCGGGTGCCGCCGCAGGAGTTCTGCGGCCTGGTAGTGGGATAGCTGCCGTCCGTCGGCCTTCCCCTTGTGAAGCAGCACCTCGGCCATGTGCTGGAGGACGTGCCGTATCATGGGGAAGGGGACGCGAAAGCTTCGCTTCTCGGTGTAGAGGAAAATATCCGTGTCGTCGGTGTGCCCGCGCCCGGCGGCAATCTCCTCCAGGCTGGTCATGGTGTTCTTGAGGTACCGGACGATCAGCGGCAGGAGGTCGGTCTTTTTGCCGAACATCTCGGCTTCGCAGGCCAGCGAGTACCCTTTGCCCGAGGGAGACATGGCGCAGCGCAGGGTGCGCAGGGGCAAAAGATTGAGGGCCTCGCTGATGTCGATATCCCAGCCGAGGTCGGCCAGTTTCTCCATGGCCTTCCAGACGCTCTCCGGCGAGAGATCATCCGGGTAGAAAAGTTTGGAGTTGATAACCTGCCCTGGCACGGTCTGGGATAATTCAACGAGGCGGGCTCGCTCCCGCCCAATCTCCCGGGTCACCCGGTAGAACCTGCCATCGGACTTGCCCTCGGCGACATGCAGGGAATCCTCAAAATCCCAGATGACGTCTTCGCCGTAACAGAACCCGACCTCGATGGCCAGGTTGCCCTCGTGTTGAGTCAGCAGTGCTTGCGCGTATTCCAGATGGGAAAGCTCGATCGCCCGTATCTCTGGCAGTGGCATCTTGTCATTGGGGAAAGCCTGGCGCATCTCGCGGCAGAAAAGCTCCGCCTCCGCTTCACTGAAGAGTTTCTGCTTGATGAGGCGTTGGACGTATTCCGCCGGGAAGGTTGTGCTCAGGATGCCGCCGACCATCAAGTCAGGGTCAACGTAAAACTCGGCGAACTCTCCGAGCACGTAGGCATCCGGGTGCCCGGCAACGCCAAACCGAGGTATCCAGCTCTTGCCGCTAGGCAGCCATGAGACGGCGAGTTCCCGGTCGGCGCTGAGATCGCCAAACCGCCGGCTGGTGGACTCCCACCAGAGCGCCCGGCTGATAAAGATGTGCTTGATGAGCGCCGATCGACCAGGCGAGTACGGATTGAGCCCGCCGCCGAGAGTGGTCGACTTGGGGACGTTGATCTTGTCCAGGTCGAAGTCGGATATCCTCGAAGCCTTACCTTGGAGCACCCGCCGGCCCATGGACCCAGGCTCCGTGGGAAAGAGCACGAGGGTACGGTCGGGATTGGGGCTGTGGCGCAGACCATACTCCGGGGTGATGCGCCTGCGGGTGAATACCCCTCCGAGGAGAATTGCCATTTAACCGAGCCCCATCGCCTGTCGGGCGTCACGCAAAACCGGTCGGGCAATGGAGCGCGCCCGCTCCGCTCCATCGGCTAGGATCGCCGCTATTGCTTCCGGGGTGTACTTGGCAAAGGATTCCCGCAGCGGGGCGATGTGCTGCTCGATTGCGGCCAGCAGCATGCCCTTGAGCAGCCCGTAGCCCACGCCGGGCTTAGCCGCCTCCTCGGTGAAGGTGGCGTATTGGCTGGGAGAAGCAGCGGCTTCCATCAGCCGATCGAGAACCGTGCCCGAGATCGGCTTGGGGCGGTCCAGCGGCGTCGAGTCGGTGGCAATCCCCATGACCAGCTTCTTGAGTGCCTCGGGGGAGGAAAAGAGCGGGATGGTGTTACCCTTGGACTTCGACATCTTCTCTCCGTCGAGGCCGGGCACGATCGCCGCCTCGCCTACCACGGCCTCCGGGATAACAAAGACCTCCCCGTAGCGTTGGTTGAACTTCGAGGCCAACTCCCGGGCGATCTCCAGATGCTGGAGTTGGTCTTTCCCGACGGGCACATGGCTGGCCCGGTAAAGGAGGATATCCGCGGCCATTAGCACGGGATAGGCGAAGATGCCCTGGTTGATCGGCAGGTTCTTGGCTTCGCGGTCCTTGATGCTGTGGGCGCGCTTGAGCAGGCCGAACGGAGTCACGTTGGACAGGAGCCCGGCCAGTTCCTGCACCTCGGGAACATCGCTCTGGCGGAAGAAGACCGACTTCTGCGGATCCAGTCCACAGGCCAGAAATGCAGCGGCAATATCTCGAACCCGCGTCTTCAATTCAGCCGGGTCCGGCAATGAGGTCAGAGCGTGGTAGTCAGCAATGAAATAGATTGCGTGCCCGTTTCCCTGGCGTGCCAGGGCGGGTCTAACCGCACCGAGATAATTGCCCAAGTGGAGCGCGCCCGACGGCTGCACCCCCGTGATAACGGTTTCCATGCGACAAAGATAATCAGGCGGCCAGAAGGTAGCGCCGATGATCGCGCTTCACGCAGTATTCATGCAGAGCCAGACGGGAAAGCTCCACGCACAGGTCGCGGATTTTGACCCAGTCCTTGCCCTTGAGCGTGGCGATGGCCGCCTCGACGTCGGGGATGTACATCTTGGCCAGCCTGCGCAAACCAAACCAGGCGATGCAAAAGTCGATCTCGTCGCCAAATATAGATGTGCCGGAGAGCGCAGGGAGAATTTCCTTTTCGAGCACCTTGACCACGATCTTGACGGTAGCGCGAGCTTTCGCGACCTTCTCGCGCTTGAGGGTCACGTTATCCGCATCCGAAGCGGCCTCAACGGCCAGGGTGGCAAGTTCACGTAAGTGAGTCATGCACCCAAACTACGGCAAACTGTTCGCCAAAACAAGGCGCTACTCGGGGCGGACGTAGCGGGTGGCCGGCGGAGGCTGACTCGGCCAGGCAAAAATCGGGGAAGGCTTGACCTCGGGGGACGAAGACGGAGTGGACGGGACACTACCCCCATCGACATCCGTTTTCTGTTTTTTACCCCGTTCTCGTTTCATTCAAGCCGGGGAAAGCTATCCACGTGCCACTAGATGTCACGCGAAAACAATTCCTCGCCGTGAAAAACTTGTCTATCCCTCCAAGCGACCCTCGCAAGAGGTCAGGAACCGTGCGTGCGCACCAAGTGCCAGATGACAAAAGAGACCACCGCGTAGACCACGATATGACCGATATGTTCCCACATGCTCACGCGCCGGCTCCGGCGGCGAGGGCTGCTAAATAGGAACCGTACCAGGATGTATGCAATGACTGGAACGGCGATCCACGCCAACAGGGAAAGCAGTCCGTCATCATGGCGGGAGTGATAATCCGTGTAGGCAAAAAGCTGGCGCATGCCGTGGAAAATGATGCAAATCGGGAGTCCGCTCAAGCTATTTGAATTGCCTTCGCCCCAGCTTTGGTTATTTTCCCCGCCATGCCCTCCAATGTGGATACCTCAACTCTGCCACCGGGCGAACAAAAGCGCCTGACCGCAATCCTGGCCAAGCACAAAGGCCAGCAGTCGGAATTCACGGAGAGCCACCTCCAGGACTTGGTTGAACCGCAAAGCTTCGAGGCCCTGAATCAGGCGCTCGAAAAGCTCTCCGAGGAGGGGAAACTCAAGAAGGTCTTCCGGGTAGTTTCAAGCAATGGTGGCGGCATCAAGGATTTCACCACTCGCGAGGAAATCCCCCTGGAGATTCACGACTGGCGCACCGACAGCATGGTCATCCCCGACGAAAACAACATCCGCATCATCTACCAAGTGCCCTAATCAGCCACGACGGGTGAGGGCCGCAAGACCCGCTTGGCCGCCAAATTGATGGCCCGCCGGATTTCTTCGCCGCTAAGACGCAGGTCGACCCTTGGGTAGGCCTCTCCACTTTGCATTCGCTGGTTGGCTCGCAGCAGGATGTGGCGCGGGATATAGGTCGATTTCATGTGCCCCGATTCTCTCTCACCTCTAGCCATCGAAGAAACCCTTCCAGCCGTTTAGCTCAAAGCCGCGGCCAAGGCCGCCACTTTCGCGGGATCGAGGGTATGGAAGCTTGCCGAGATGCTGCTCGCCACCATGAAGCAGTCAACATACGGGGCGAACTCCTTCGCGTTTTCAGCAGAGAGCCCACTGGCCACCGCCAGCTTGTGATCGCCGATCGCCTTCTTCATGGCTTTGATCTTCTCGATCTCTGGAGCCTTGCCAGTGCCGGCGCCGCTGGTACAGACCACATCCATGCAGGGGACCGCCAGGGCCGCGGCGCGCGCGGGGCTATCAACCGGCCCCTGGTACTTGAAGGCGACTCCGCCAAACAGTAGGACGCCCGGGCGTAACTGGCAAAGCTTGCGGTAAAGTTCCTTCGCGAGGGGTTGATCCTCACTCTGTTCATCGATGCCGCCGTCGTCGATCCAGAGGGCCTGAGCGTCGGTCGGTATCAGGTCCACGGCTTCCAGCGGGTTGGCATCCAGGAAATTGATACCGATCCACGCCTCGGGGAGGGCAGCGCGCACCTTCTGATAGCTCTGTAAAAGGCGACGACTGGGGCGCTCGTGGTCGATAAGGAAGATGCCGTCGGCACCACTGGTCAAGGCCACCTTGGCCTGTTCAACGGCCATCTCGTCGTTTTTGAGATGGAGGACGGCGGTAAATTTGGGGAGATGCATGGTGAGTAGATAAAGGAAGTTGCTTGCGGTTAGCCATCGATCGGTCCGATATAGATGTCCATGGAATTCGCGGGTCCCCTGCCTTCTAACTGAGAGACTCGGCCATTAAGCTGGCTCATGGCCTTCATAAAAGCATTGATGTCATCCCTCGTTACCTCAGGCTCGTTGGCCCGCTCCTGTAAGAATTTCACCGCCTGTTTCGGCGTCGTGTCGTTCGTGATCCGTTTCATGGCCGTTAAGACTGCTTGAGCAGCGCGAGGCATTTAGGACAGGTCACCGCTTCCTTGCGGTTGGTCCACCCCGCCTTTTTGAGATCAAGCGCCCGGGGCTTCGGCGCGCAGAGCGGAGAAACCTCCCCTTGCTGATTGATGTGCTTGGCCATGTGAAGGGTTTTGGGCTTGGGTGCTGGAGCGATAATCACGGCCATGGAGTCCATTCTACCGTTTCCCATGCACGCGGCGCAACCCCACCTTGCGAAAAAGAGATCTGCACGGTAAAATTTTGCCATGCGCCCTTCTTTCCTGGCCTACCTGCTTGCTCCCGGCATCGCGATCCTCTCCATGGCCTTCCTGGTCAACGCGGCCATTGATGGCGCCGGCCTGTTCGATCTTTTTCACCCCAGCCCGGGCATGACCTATGGCGCGGATTGCTGGTATGACGCCCGCTTTATCCATGCACCCGTTACTCATCTGGCGCTGTGGGGTCATCCCACCAAGGTTTACTGGAAGAACAACGCCATCGGATCTCAGCGGTGGCTGGTTTCCGAAACCACGCTCGGAGATAAGACATTCTGGACGGTACTAAAGCGCATCGACCTATCCACCGGCACCGAAGTCAAAGGGTAGCTGGAGCTTCTTCATGCCCGCCGATACCCATCGCCCGATCAGGACGGTGCGATACCTGAACTTCTCCTCCGAGAAGAATTCCTTGTTGATCTCCCGCGCTCTGGTCTCGCCAGCCATGCGGGAGGCGGCGTGTCTCTCAAGCGATACCACCCGGCTGAAATTCCCCGACAAGCCCTGGGAGTCGGAGGTAACCATTCATCGCCGCGATGGATGGGCCTCTTTTACAATCGAGAAGGAGACCAAGGTGGCCATCTCCGGCGCCGTAGCCTGGACGCCACGGGGATCACGCCGGGCGTCCCGCCCGCTTCTGCAAATTCGGCGGGAAACCCTGGGCAAGGGAGACCCGGTATGGCTGGCCAGGCTCTCAGTGCCGCCCCCATGGTTTGGGGTGGCTATTCATCCCTTTTTTTCCGCCAGCCTGATCCCATCAGAAATCATGTGGTTTGGGGACTGCGAGAGAGCGATTACTTTTGCCGTGCTTGATCTGGCCGTCGTGGTCGACTCGGGCCAGTGATCTAAAAGCCATGAGAACTACTCGCCAGATATTTGAAGAGATCGCCCGCCTCCAGGAAATCGCAGAGAACCTCGAAGACCGCTCCGCGATCGATGCCCAGATCGACGTCCTGGCCTCCCTGATGACCTTCGAGCAGGCCACCGACAAATACGGCTTCCGCACCCGGACCGCAGCTCATCTCGCGGTAGCCTTGGCTGCGCATGGATGGCCCTGATCTCGCCTCCACCTGGGAAACCCGGGTCTTGGTGGCGGCTTAATCCGTCCCGGGGAACCATCCGGGGCGACAGAACGGCCTGCGGCAAGGTTTCTCACTTGCATGGCTGGACTGCCTGACGATTAAGCTTTATAAGAAAACCCATGGTTTTCGCCACCGCGGCCCTTTATTACGCGAGCTTTGATGTCCTGGCTACGCCGGGCCGCAAAAGAACAATGGATATGCCAGCCTTGTCTCCCCTGGAGGCAGGGAGCGAGGAGATGTTCGAGCTTGTGGGTGATCCAGCGCTTTGCCGGGAAGTTTATTTTTTCTGCAACGCCCGGGAGCGGCTTCTGGCTCGGAACATGACCTACGATGAGTATTGTGCGGCGACCGACCTTACCCCGAAGGGCTTTTACTGGGAACCGCGGGAGAGGGCACGGGTAGATCCCTCCGTCTTTCTGCTCGTGGATGCCGCGCGGCACGGCACCTGGCAAATGGTCGAAGACCTGATCCGGCGGCACCGGTTTCCCCCCGAGGTGGTGGAATTCATCCGGGATGGAGCCTACCCGGAGGATGTCATCGCCTGGCAGGGGTATCGCCGAAACACTGACTTGGAGACTTCGGTGGGCAACCGGCTAGAGTGGGCGGGCAGGATGGCGGCCTCCGAGGCGCTATTGGATATTCCTCGCCGGGCGCAGCCCCTGCTCGATTTCTACGAAAAGACGTGCGCCGCGCTTACCTCCTACGAAGCCGGGATGCCCGAGGACGCTCTATGGTTCCTGCCCTTGTTTCGCCGGGGCTACCGAGATCGCGTCCACAGCGAGTGGCTGGCTTATGGCCAGCAGATTGCCCGCCGCATTCCCGGTGGCAGCCAAGTCATGATCTCTTCCGATTCGATAGACGGCCAGGTCGGGCATATCGTTCCTAAAAAAGATGTGCGGGTGCGTGGTTCCTTTTACCGCGCCAATTATCCCCTTGCGCCCCTGCCGGAGGGCTGGGTGCTGGAGAAACCGGATTACGGGAAGAGCAGTCTTATTGTACTGAGCGATCTTTTGGCCGCCGAACGGATCGTGGAACCTAGCTCTTGGCAGGGTTACCCCCACTCAGGCCGCGAATGAAAAATCCCTTGGAGAAGTTTCGTTCGGGCTACCGCGACGCAGTGGCGGAAACAAAGGCCATGACGTCCGAGCAGGTGGCAAAGGACTGGGATGCGAGCCAAAAGCAGCGCTCCGCGAGTGGCACGAATTTGCGCGTTCCCAAGGTGGTCTTGATCTCACCGGCAAGCGGGAATTCGATCTCCATATAGATCGAATCAATGAAGGCGAAGTCGAGGTATTCGCCGTGACGCATCCTTCCGGGGCCACCCGCTGCTCCGTCCAGTCAGCGATTCGAGCGCAGGCAATCGACAATCAAAAGTAAACAGAAGTCAGATCGATAATTTATTTTCGCCTTACCCGGACACTACCCGGCTATCTAGGATACCAGGCTCAAGCTTTTGGCCCAGCGAGGCTTTTTCTTGAGGTAGCGCAAAGTAGGATAGGCGGTTACACCTGGGCGGCGTTCGGCGTGAAACTTGAAGGTGGGGAACTGCTCCAGTACCAGTTTCCTTGCCCTTTCCATCACCGACGCAGGAGGGAACCCGTTGCTTCCAGGAGCATCGCCGACGACATGCCCAAAACATTGGACTCGAATCCCCTCCGCAGTGCGGCCATAGGCCTTGAAGCTGTAATAACTGCTCTCTTTTGTCGCTGGCATCTGAACAGGATACGGGTTTTCATGTCCTCAAACAAGGCGCGGCAAAAACATCCTGGCGCTAACTTTTTTGCATTTTGTGAAGATTTTTGTCCGCTTTCAGGGGGGCAGCGGGGAATAGGTAGTATGAACACGATAACAAAAATCATCGATCGGCAGTGCCTGGAAATCATGGAGTCGACCCGCCCGGGCCTGGTTGCCACCCTGCGAAAGCTTCTGGCTGGAGGGGCCAAGCCGGAAGCAATCAAGGCACGGTTTGCGCGCGCGACACCTTTCCTCCGCGACGTTCTTGAAGGAGTCCTGGAAGAGTTGATGCGGGAAGTACGCCGATAGTTTCAGTGAAGGTTTCCCCGCAAAATTGCCAATGTCAACCTTGACGATAATACCTGATTAACCCACACAAAGAGGACCATGATTACTCCTCTTTTCAAGCTATCCCGCGGCATCCTTCTCCTCGTCCTCTTCAGCCTTTTTGCTGGATTCCTTACACCGATCTCGGCGCGAGCCCAGAGCACCGGCGGCGCTGACTATACCAACGCCGTCGCTCTTCCCGGTAATGTCGCCTCCGCAGAAGCTGCAACCCAGGCCCTCTACATGGGCCTCAAGGGCTGGGCTGGATGGGTTCTCCTCATCGCCGTGGTTTTCGCCGGTATCCTGGCAGCTTTCGGCAGCCCCAAGGCTGCGATGGGCGTGGCCATTGCCTGCATTATTGTCTACGGCGGCGTCTGGGTCGTCGGCCTGATCCGCGATTCCCTCAACGGAAGCTCGACAACGGGCTAATCGTTGTCACTTTTTCCGACGGCTTATTCCGGCAAGGTCTCGTTCTCGATGTAGTCCTGCACCTTGCTGGCGTTATCCTGGGCCTGCTTGATTGCAGCGTCGGACTGGATGTCGAGCTTGCCGCCGGCAGCCTGCTTGATCTGATTCTGAATCTCTATCACCGCCACCCACCCGGCAAAGGCGGAGCGCAGCAGCGATCGCCGCTGCGCGAAGTCATCCGTAGCCAGGTGAGAGACCTTGGCCTCATCGGCGTTGGCCATGGTCGACATGCTGTCGGAATCCTCCTGCATTCCCTTGAGTCCGTCATCGAGAGGCAGTGTGCCCGATCGAATTTTATCGCCGAGGCTGGAGGCATGATCGACCGTCTTCAGGAACACGTCGTTGTCCCAGGTTGGAGCGGTCCGTACAGGCGTCCCGGTGGATTCGAGCTTGGGTGGAAGGTAGAGGCGATTGGCCGTCAGTACGCCGAGGGCAAAGCCGACCACCAATGCCAACGCCACGGGAAAGAAGATTCGCATGCTCAAGCCATCAACCTTCCACCAATGCCACCATGGCAGTAGACCCGAGCCTTTTCGTTAATGATGAACTTCCGGCCCAGCTTTTGCGCGGCCTCCGCGGCGCCCAGGCTGCCACCGAACATATCCCAGATGATGTCACCCGGATCGGTCAGGAGCCGGATGAAGAAATCCGGGAGGGCCACCGGGAAGCGGGCAGGGTGAATTGGCAGGCCGCGCGTCCGGCAGAACCGCTGGTAGGCATCGTTGCTGGAGGTATTCGGGGCGGTGATGAGGTTGTGGGGTATCGAACCCCCGCAGTCCTTCTGGAAGGCGCCCCTGCGCAGGGTGTGCCCGCTGGGCCTCTGCTGCGCCTTATCGCCTTTGGCGGCGAGGAGCTGCTTCATGCGCTCGCTGTAAGGACGGAGGACATTCCGGTTGTTGGCCTTGGGAAATTCACTGCGGGAAAGCCAGTAGATTTCCTCGACCGCCGGCGTCACCCGGATACGGCGAACAGTCACCCATTCCGCTGGCGAGGGCATCTTCGAGGGGTTGTGCCAGTAGAGCTTGGAGGCCAGATGATATCCCAAGTCGTCGCAGAGCTTGATGAGCAGGCGCTCTCCATAAAGGCTCATCGTGGGGCGGCCAGGTTGCCAGACCGGCCCGAGATTAAGCACCAGCGAGCCATCCTGACGAAGCTTGGGCTTGGCCGCCTCGAAGATCGAAGCCAGCCACTCCACATGCTCGCGCTCGGGAAGCTGGTTGGCGTAATCCTTCTTGTGCAGAAGAGGGTACGGCGGAGAGGTGATGATCGCCGAGATGCTGTCATCCTCGATCGTGTGGACGGCGGCCTCGGCTTCGGACCAGAGCACGACTCCGGAGTCATTCTCGAATAGCGTGACGACCACGCCTGGCTGCGCGTTCTGGAGCTTGCCCTGCCCTTTCTCGGTCAGCTTCCAAGTATCCCCCTCGCGGCAAGCCAGCGCGCGCAACTTGGCCAGTTGCTGGGTCCAGCGAACCTGTCGCTCCCAGACGTTGACCCCTTTGCGGGATTTGACGTCGATGGTTTCCGTCCGCTCTTCACTTGAAATCTCCATGCGCTCAGCCAGCTTGCGGCAAAGCTCCTTGGTCGGAGCCTTCCCGCCCATATCCCGGATGGTTTCCAGGAGGGGGAAAAGAAGTTGGTTCTGGGTGGGTATCATGGTGTGTCCGCTCAAGAGATAGTCGATGCCACCGCGAGATCAGCCGCCAGACAAACCGGTCGTCACCCGAAACGCTCGATCTGCTCCCGGACGTCATCGCAGGCGTCCATGAGGTTTTCATTCAACCCCGCCTGCACCCTTCGGTTGGCCAGAAAACCTATTTCGATCCCGCGCCTCACCGGCTGCGGCTTCGGCTCCGGATCAAACCTCCCGGGCACCGCCACCAGGTAGATGCTCA
>OUNK011150690.1_pt1 | contig 22568 bp, 21 predicted proteins | sample 1755341 | NCBI WGS metagenome assembly OUNK01 (sample SAMEA3914788, study PRJEB12502) | metagenome | biome: forest; material: soil | place: Canada | collected 2011-07-03 | depth 0.1 m | reverse complement strand
GGGGGCGCGGCCAGCAGCCATCGCTCCGCCAGGCGTGCGACCAGCGCCTGGGATTTGGCATAAAGGTTGGGAACTTCGACCAGATCGCAGAGCAGGTAATAGCCGTCGAACCGCATCAGCGGATTGGCGTTGAAGAGGAGCGTGCTCACTCCCGCCATCAACATCGTGTTATAGGCCAGGGTGTTCGCCAATCCCGGCGCGGTCAGGCTCCAATAGAGGGCGGCCAGCGCGGCGACGAAGAGCTCGCTCCCCATCCCCGCCGCCGCGATCAGCATCCGCCGCCATTTCGAAGGGAGGCCCCAGCTGGCGGTGGCGTCGATGTAGGTGACCGGAAAGAAAAGGATGAAATAGAGCCCCGCCTCGCGGACCCGGCAGCCGTAGTGCTTGCTGGCCAGCCCGTGCCCCGTCTCATGGACCCCCTTGAGCATCACCCAGATCGCCGCCAGCCAGAAGGCGTTGCTGCCGGCCAGGACTCCCTCGGACATCCGGGCGAAGCGGTTCCAGTTCCAGGCCACCTGGAGGAGCCCGGCGACGATCGCCGCCGCCCAGACCATCGCCCCCGCCGGGTGCCAGATCCATCCCAGGCTCCGGTCGAGCCGCGCCAGGAGGCGATCGGGACTGCCCAGGGGGATGCGGAGGAAAAGAAAATTCAAGAGCGTGCGGAGTCCCCGGCGGCGCTGCTCCCCGTGATGCTCCTCCAGAAGGGCGGCGGGCGTGCTCCCGAAATCGGCCAATCCCCGCTCCGTCAGCCACGAGACCAGGGCCACCGCCTCCCGTTCGCTCAATGCCTCCGCCCCGCCCGCCAGCGAGGCCCGCGCATAGGCCTCGGCGAAGGTCCGCTTCCCGTCGAGAAAGGTGATGAAAAGATACTCCGGAAGGCCGACCCGATGGAACGCCGAGGTCAGCGGGTCCTCGATCACGCAGCAGCGGACCCCGCCGTATTCCTGAAAGGTGAAGCGAAGGCTGCGCCGCAGCCGGGGACGCATCGCCGCCAGCTCCCGGACCGAAGTATCGGCGCGGGGCGGCGGAATCTCTCCGGGCAGCTCGGCCTTCATTTCACCAGAAAAGGGCGAGGCGGACCGTCTCCCAGATCCGGTGGGTGAGGAGCCAGATCAGCGGGCGGCGGTCGCCGACGATCACCGCCTTCCCCTTCATCCCGGGCCGGAGCAGCCCGTTGTCCTCTCCCGGCGGCAGTTCGGCCTGGGCGGTGAAGACATTCTCCCCCTCGCGGATCTCCGATTGGGGGTGGACCTTCGTCACCCGGCTGGTCCAAGTCGTGCCGGAGACCGCCTCGAGCCGGACCGAGACCTCCATCCCCTCCCGCACCCCCGCGATGTCGGTATCGGGAATTTCCATCTCCGCCACCAGCGCGTCGAGCGGCGCCACCTCGAAGAGGACCTGCCCCTTCGTCACCGTCACCCCGGCGGCCCGCTTCAGGTCGCCCGCCAGGAGGACCCCGTCGACCGGCGAACGGATCTCCAGGTGCCCGATCTGGTATTCGACCACGTCGAGATCGAGCTGATGCTCCTGCGCCTCCAGCTCATTGATCCGGGAGGCCGCGTAGTCGGCATTCGGATCGGCCAGGCTCTTGTCGCGCTGGGTGAGGGCGCGATCGCGGGCCGCCTGCAGTTCGGCCTCCTTGAAGCGGAGCTCCTTGTCGTCCATCACCGCCAGGACGTCGCCCTCCTTCACGAATTGCCCGGGCTCGTCGCGCGCCTCCTGAAGGATGCCGTCGTAAGGCGAGGAGACCACCCGCTTCGACAACGGCTCGACCCGGCAGGGAACCCGGATGTGCTGGGGAAAAGGACAGAACAAGAGGAGCACCGCCGCCCCGATCGCGATCCGGACGATCAGCCGCTGTCGGGGACCGAGCGCCCGCCATCCCTGGAGCAGCCAGCGCCGCGGGCCGGCGGGATCGGCGCGCCGCAGCACCGAGACCTGCGCCTGGAGATAGGGAGCGGAAGCCTCCAGCAATTCTCGGTTCTGCGGGCGGAACGGATGCCGCGCGTCCCAGAGGAAGGTAAGGACCGCCAACGGCCTCCCGTCGGAGCGGAAGAGCGGCAGCGAGATGACCCGCTCCACCTCCAGCAGCCGGACCAGCTCGCGATGGGCCGCCTGCTCCACACCGGTGCCCGCCTGCGCCTGCCCCTCCGGAGCGGGGTATTCCATCGGCCCCGTTCCCGCCAGCGCCTCCCCCATCGCCGCCTGCAGCGCCAGCGTCGAGGGCCCATGGGCGTCGAACCGGCCCACCCCCGAGATCGCGGAGAGCCGGACCTCCCCGCCCCGCGCCAGGCCGAGGCAGGCCCAGAAGCAGGCGAGATGCCGCCGCAGATGCTCGGTGAGGATCGCCGCCGCCCCCAGGAAATCGTCCGCCTCCGCCGCCGCCGTACCCACCTCGACCAAGGCCGCCGCCTGCAGCAGCGCCCACTCGCCCGCGCCGCCCTCCCGGTCGAGAGCCGCGTGAAAGTACCCCGTCATCGTCTGGAGGACGATCAGGAAGGGATCGATCTCCTCCGGACGGCGGGCGAAAAGGATCAGGCAGGCAAAGAGGCGCGGCCCCTCCGCCCGGGTCACCGGCGTCACCAAAAGAAAGGCCCCCGGCAAGCTCTTCAACGGCCCCACCCGCGCCAAGGGCACCTCCTGGGGATCGGTCTGGCTCCGCAGCGCCGCCAGGACCTCCTGCGCCGTCTCCGCCGGCGCGGCGGCTCCGGTCCAGAGCTCTTCCCGCATGGCCAGCTCTCCCGGCCCCGTCTCGGCGACCAGGAGCACCGCCCGCGCGTTGGTGAGGCGGCGCAGGAAATCGAGCAGCGCGTGCAGCCGCTTGCGCCCCTGCTGCCCCTCGACGATCCGGGTCAGCTCCGGCTCGATGCGGCGGATGTCGACCGGGGCGGAAGCGGCGGGCCGGAGCGCGGGACTCGAATCGGGGGCGCCGCTCATCAACTTCGGAATCTTCCGGAATCGGACGCGCTATCGACGGAAGTGCGGGTGGGAAGAAAGGAGATCAATTGGAGGTCGACCGCGCCACGGGAGCCTGGGTGCCCCGCGGCTGGTTGAGAGTCTGCTCGAGCGCCTGCAGGAGGCGGCGGGCCGCGACGGGCGTCATCGCGATCCGGGTGTGGACCGGCAGGAGCGATTCCCCCGAGGCCGGATCGGTGATCACCCCCGACGAGAAATCGAAGAAAATCTCCTCCGCCGAGTGATTGAGCAGCACCTGGCTGGCATATTTGGCCGAGAGCTCGTCGTATTTGACTCGGATCTTGACCGATTTCGGGGATTTGTGTTCCGGAGCAGGGGAGGGGGAGGCTTCCATAGACGCCTACCCTACCCTCGGCCTCGCCCCGAGACAAGTTGTTCGGAAAGCGGCAAACTCCCTCGGGCCGGAAGCAAAGAAACTGCGCTCGAGAGGACTCGAACCTCCACGGTATTACCCACTAGAACCTGAATCTAGTATTTATAAGAGAGAGATTGATCTGTGGGTAATTTGTGGTAAAATCCGCAAAGGATGAAGCATAAAAAGTCCCCCATCGCCAATCTGCCCCATGGAATCGCCGTAGCGAAAGCCGACAATGGGAATGGCGGGGAATACTGGTGCGTTTCGGCGGGCAAGAAGTTCACCGGCGGCAAGACGATCCGAAAATATTTCCCGAATCTTGAGGGGGCACGGGAATGGATATTCGGTCCCGAGGTGGAGGAAATCAAGGCGGTCTTGCCGGGAGGTATCGTCGCATTGGAAAAAGATGCGGGGACCGCCATCTTCGCGTTGACTCCGGCCCAAATCAACGAGGCGACAAATGCCTTTCGCCGATTGGAGAATTACAATCTATCCCTGACGGAAGCCATCTCCATAGCCATCAGTCATTCTCGTCCCGAAGCGGGAGCTATCGCATTCCCCGCCGCGATCACCCTTTTTCTCAGGCATCCTCGGAAGCGGCCTCTGGCCTCCTCCACGGCGGACGCTTACCGCAACTCGATCAACCTGTTGGCGGCGGACTTTCCTAAAAAGGTGGTACACGATGTTTCCAAGACGGATATCGAAGAATTTCTTGTTGATGATGAATGGGAGCCTTCGACTCAGGCTCATCACTTGCGAAATCTACGCGTATTTTTCGGATGGGCGGTTAAGGCAGGGCGCACTGGATTCAATCCCACCGACGAAGTGCCGGAACCCGTGAATGATAAGGAACCGATAGCTCTAAGCTCTGAAGAGGCTGCTCGCCTGTTGGTGGCAGCGGAATTGCACGCGGAGATGCTGCCCGGCATTGTATTGGGTCTTTTCGGTGGTCTGCGAACTTCTGAGATTCGGCGGCTTGATTGGCGAGAAATTGGGGAACGGGAAATAGAGATCAAACCGGGAAAGACCAAGACTCGGCGGCGTCGCATGGTCACCGTCTCGGAGACCCTGAAAGCTTGGCTGGCAGTTTGTCGTAAGGCATCCGGGCCGATTGTTCCTGACGATTGGCGGGTAGGCTTCGAGAAAGTCATTGGTGCCGCCGGATATCAAGTGGGTCCGATTCGAGAGGGCAAAAAATCGCTTCCTCCCTGGCCTCGCAATGCCATGCGGCACTCATTTGGCTCTTACTATTTCGCCTTGCATCGTAACGAGACGGCAACGGCTGCCGAGATGGGCAACTCCCCGGCCATGGTCTTTGCCCATTACCGCCGCGTCTTTCCAGCGCAGGAAGTAGAGGCATTTTGGGCCCTCCGTCCTTCGAAACGGCAGTCAAAACGAAAAATATCTAAGCAACGTTGATTGACTCCCAAAGGCTCCCAAAGCGTTCCAATGTCACGGGCGGCTATGCTGAATCGGATGAACGCCAGGAATAAGGCGATAATATTTGGCGTTTTCAAAATGTCCGGTAAAATAGGGATGTTCAGGAAAGAATGATCAGAGTGCTAGAAGCGCCGATCAGGAGGACCTGCGCTAGGTTGAGTCTGAAGCGGTGAAATTCCGCCGTGGCGATTGGCTGTGACGGCCTTGAGGACCGTCAACCGGAGGTAACCGGTGCGAAGGAAGCGGCAAGCTTCCCAGCTAAGAGCACCCGTGAGGGCGCTCACGTCATGACAGAGGCGATTCTACCGAAGACATTTAGCTTTGCGGCTAGGTGCGCCTGATCCCAGGCCAAAGCTCTGCGTGAGGATGGCCTCATGCGTGATTAAACGGCGACCGTGGATGACCATGGCGCGAGCAGGGATGGGCTAATCGCCCGATGGACGGCAAAACCAGGCCGGAAGTCGAATCTAAAGGCAGAAGATTTGCCTGAAAGGTTCGCTATGGCAGGTGCAGATATTGGTTCGCCGACTGATAGTTTTATGATCAATCGGCGCGAGCTGACGCGTAAATTTGGCGGCAGCACTTCCCTCATTCAGCGGTTTTTGGCGTCCGGCTGGATCGTTCCCGTTATTCCTGGCGGTCGAGGTGCGGAGGCATATTACGACCGGGTCCAGGCAGAGCAGGCTTATGCCCGGTTGCGTGGAGGAGAGCAGCCACTCCCTTACCGCAGCAAGGCGGCGGCGGCACGCGCCCACAAAAAGAGGGGGGGCGAATTGAATCCTTAAAAACGGCCCCGTTCTTCTTGAAGTAGTCGTTTTTCGCCATAATGGCGATGACCATTTTGAGCGGATGCCTTCGGGTGGAAGGGCGATCTCTCTGATTGCGCTTTGCACGGGGGGCGCGTGGAGGTTAAATCAAGGGGCGGTTTCACCCCGCTCTCTTTCATGGCACGCGGACGCTCTACGACAAACGGCACAAATGCTCAACTCGGCTTCGAGGCCAAGCTCTGGCTTGCGGCGGACAAGCTCCGCAACAATATGGATGCGGCGGAGTACAAGCATGTCGTCCTCGGCCTCATCTTCCTCAAGTATATCTCCGATTCCTTCGAGGAGATGCGGGCCAAGCTTCAGGCCGGGGAGGGTGACTACGCTGGGGCCGATCCCGAGGACGCCGATGAATACCGCGCCCAAAACATCTTCTGGGTACCCCAGGAGGCCCGCTGGCCCCAACTCCAGGCCAACGCGAAACAGCCGACCATCGGTAAGATCGTCGATGACGCCATGGTCGCCATCGAGCGGGATAATCCGAAGCTCAAAGGCATCCTGCCGAAAGACTATGCCCGCCCCGGCCTCGATAAGCACCGCCTCGGAGAGTTGATCGACCTCATCGGCACCATCGGCCTCGGTGATGCCGCCAATCGCTCCAAGGACATCCTCGGTCGCGTCTACGAATACTTTCTCACCCAATTCGCCAGCGCCGAGGGCAAGAATGGCGGCCAGTTCTACACCCCTTCCTGCGTCGTCCGCCTCCTCGTCGAGATGCTCGCCCCCTACAAGGGCCGTGTCTACGACCCCTGCTGCGGTTCCGGCGGCATGTTCGTTCAGTCGGAGAAGTTCGTTGAGGCTCACGGCGGACGTCTCGGCGACATCGCCATCTATGGACAGGAAAGCAACGCCACCACCCGCCGCCTCGCCCTGATGAATCTCGCCATCCGAGGCATCGAGGCCGACTTCGGCCCGGAACAGGCCGATACCTTCCGGCGCGATCTCCATCCCGACCTCCGTGCCGACTACGTCCTCGCCAATCCCCCCTTCAACGATTCCGATTGGCACCGGAATGACGAAGACGTGCGTTGGAAATACGGCATCCCGCCGAAGGGCAACGCCAACTTCGCCTGGGTCCAGCACTTCATCCATCACCTCGCCCCCCAGGGCCTCGCAGGATTCATCCTAGCCAATGGCAGTATGTCCTCCAACCAATCGGGCGAGGGCGACATTCGCCGCGCTCTTATCGAGGCCGACCTCGTCGATTGCATGGTAGCCATGCCTGGCCAGCTTTTCTATAGCACCCAGATTCCCGTCTGCCTCTGGTTCCTCACCCGCAACAAAGCCGCCAAAGGTCACCGCTCCCGCCGGAAAGAAACCCTCTTCATCGACGCACGGAAACTCGGCACTCTCATTGACCGCGTCCACCGCGACCTGACCGACCCCGACCTCGCCCGCATCGTTGGTACCTACCACGCTTGGCTAGGGGACAAGGATACGAAGACCGCCTACACCGACATTGCCGGTTTCTGTAAGTCGGCCACCACCGAGGAAATCGCCACACACGGCCATGTCCTCACCCCTGGCCGTTATGTCGGCGCAGAGGACGCGGAAGAAGACAGTGAGCCTTTCGAGGAAAAGATGAAGCGCTTCACTGCCGAGTTGAACGGCCAGTTTGCCGAGTCCGCAAAGCTGGAGAAGGCAATCCGGGTAAACCTAAAGGGATTGGGCCATATCCTTTAGAGGAAGATAGACCGTCATACGAAGACATCTTTCTCCACATTCATTTTACCCTTGCCAGCACATCCCCAATCGCATGACCGCGTTGCCTCGTGAAGAATGGGATTTCTCATCCTTTCGAAACTGGCCTGAAGCTAATCTCCGGCACGCATGGGCATGGGAAATGGATCGGGAACTGGGAAGTTCAAATCCTCCGTTTCTTCCCGCTTGGGAAATTCGCCAACTGGAGCGCCATAACGCTCTTCTTGAGGCCCATCTGAAAGGGGAGACTTCACTCAAGGAAATCGATCTTGAAGCAAAGCTTGCCGAATATGTGCTGCCCGAAATTCCACATCCTTTTGAACAAAAATTGACGGAATTGGCATCCCAGATTTCAGAGATTGAATGCGAACTTAACTATCTGGAGTCGGACGAGCAGGCAGAGCAAAGAGTCGAACTTAAGGCACTTAAGAAAGAGCATTCTCAGTTGCGCGCGGAAAATATCAAGCGCCTTGAATCCCAAAGGAAGAGGCTTCAATCACATCTCCGTGCCATGGAGGGCAAGCCAGGCCGACTTCTGACAGATGAAGAATACGAATCCCTTTGCCCCTCTCCTAAAATCGCCTCGCCCAAGGCCCCAGAGTTGACTCTAAAAAGCCATCCCCTCGGTGAGCTCTTTAAGGAGGGGGCAGCAGAAGGTCGATCCATCAATCCAGCAATGTCGTTTATGAGCGGATCGCAAGGCTACTATTCCACCATTCACGCCTTGGAAATCGATTGGACCCTGTCAGAAACCAATATTATTGACGCTTTTCGAAATTGGCTGCGTAAAAGACCCAGCCCATATCACCCTGGTCACAATCAATCTCCCCAAAAAGGGCGAAAAGATTCCTATCCGGCGTGGTTTCAGGAATTGGCCATCTTCCGTTTGGGCAGGAGTGGCATCACGAAGAAGGAAGGAATGTCCCTTCTTGGCATTCGTGCGATATCCGACGCCAATTGGTCCCACGCCAAGGCCCGGACTCGCAAGAGAATCGACCGGCGCTTACGCGATCTGGAAACGATTGCCTTAAACGCCCACCACTGGGGAGGAAGCTCCCGCTGGCAGGATCACTTTGCGACCTTGTGAATAATGCGAATCGAATTTCTGACAAGTTCCCAAAACCTTTGCTTTCACATAGGATCAAGCCATGACGCTCGATGTAGGCAAAAAGAAACCCCGGCTCCTATCTGCCGCAAGCGGCAGAGGAAGGACTTCCGGGGTGTGCATCCTCATCATTGTTTATCGGGCCTGAAAATTCAAGCATGAATCCCGCCTTTTTTCAGAAGGTCGAAACCATTCTCGCCCCGGAACGTCTCGACGCCTACCGCCAGGATGGGGCTACTTCAGCGGCCACCCTTGCCCGCTACCTGTGGAACATGGCCTTATGCGAGGCACTCTATTCCCCACTTCAGATTGCCGAAATCGCCCTCCGTAATGCCTTGCACCAATGCTTAAGCGTCCGCTTCAATTCCGATGCTTGGTATGATGTCATTCCCTCGCTACCTGAGTGGCAGCAACGGCAATTAAGTGAGGCCCGCCAAAAACTTCTAACCGAACATAAACCAGTCACCCCAGGGCGGCTCGTTGCCGAATTGCACTTCGGATTCTGGACCGGTTTCTTCAATAAATCTCAGGCCCAAACCGGTCTCGGCCACTTTCTCGCAAGCAAAGCGTTTGCGTATGCTCCCAATGCGGAGCGAGACTGGAAGAAACAAGCCGCCCGGTGGAAGCAGATTCGCGATCTCCGCAACCGAGTCTTCCACCACGAGCGCATTATTCACTGGCGCGATCTCAATACCCAGCACGCCAGCATCCTCCAAACCATCGCCTGGATCAGCCCTGAACTTCACGACATGGCCCGAGTCCTCGACCGCTTCGCCGCTATTCACAAGGCCGGATTGACTCCATGGCTCAACCGCCTGCAACACCATTGGCCCAATCCCTCCGATCCAATTGCAAAACCCGTTTGTCCCTCGACCATCACAACGGTTCTCGCCGTGTTTGATGCCGCCTCTGGGGTAGAAACGCCCTTCGGCCACCGCTGGGGTGGAGATGTGTTTCGGCTCACCGCCGAGCACATTGCGGTCTTACAAGCCGGGCAGACACTCGCGCTGGATGTGCAGAATGAATATGTTGCCTTTCTCAAAAGTGCCGAGCCTGCGGAACCGGAAAAAAGCATCAATGCAGATTCGGGAGGGACGGGGTATGGGGAATGAATGGAAAACCCTGCCTCTGGAAGAGTGCATGTCAGCCATAATCGACTATCGAGGAAAGTCTCCTAAAAAGACCCAGTTTGGAATTCCCCTCATTACCGCCAAGATCATCAAGGACGGTCGCATTGAACAGGCCAATGAATTTATTGCCGAAATGGATTTTGATAGTTGGATGCGGCGTGGAATGCCGAAGCCCGGCGATATTGTGATGACAACGGAAGCGCCTCTTGGGGAGGTCGCACAGCTTGACGGAAGGAAGCTTGCCTTAGCACAACGCGTTATTGCGTTACGGGGAAAAGACAATCTTCTCGATAATACTTTTCTAAAATTCCTTCTGCAATCACATCTAGTTCAAGAAGAGCTTCGCGCTCGCGGTACAGGCACAACGGTCATTGGTATCCGCCAAAGTGAATTGCGTAAAGTCAGTCTCACAATTCCTCCTTTTCCTGAACAAAAGGCCATCGCCCACATCCTTGGAACGCTGGATGACAAGATCGAGTTGAACCGGCGGATGAATGCGACTCTGGAGGCGATGGCGCAGGCCCTTTTCAAAAGCTGGTTCATCGACTTCGACCCCGTCCGCGCCAAACTCGACGGTCGCCTTACCGCCGGACTCAATCCCGCTACCGCTGCCCTTTTCCCCGATTGCTTTCAAGACTCTCCACTCGGACGCATCCCGAATGGATGGGAAGTCGGATCAATCCTCCGTCAAGCTGACCTATTGAGTGGAGGCACGCCGAAAACCGATGTGGTTGCTTATTGGGGCGGCGATGTGCCATGGGCCAGCGCGAAAGACGTTTCACAGTGTGGAGAAGCGTTTCTTATCACCACCGAACGAACGATCACAAAACTGGGCCTTGAAGAAAGTTCCACGAAGATTATCCCAGCCTTTTCGACCGTTGTAGTCGCGCGGGGCGCGACCACTGGCAGATTGACGATGTTCGGTCATTCAATGGCGATGAATCAAACGTGTTATGGTCTACGCTCCAAGCTGAATGTTCCCTTTGCGCTTTACTGCAATGCCCGCGACTTCATTGAACGACTAGTTCAAGGAGGACACGGCTCCATCTTTGACACGATCACCACGAGCACCTTTGAGGCGACCGATATTCTTCTCGCTCCGAAGGAAGTCCTGCTCGCCTTCGATAAGCAAGTAGCACCGCTTTTTAAACAGCTCCTAGCCAATCTCCACGAATCTCGCACTCTTGCTGTCCTGCGCGATACGCTGCTACCGAAGCTGCTGAGTGGGGAGTTGAGCGTGGGAAGCCTTGAGAAGGAGGTTTCAGCATGAGACATCTGCACAATCTTGGCTCCAAGTTCAGCGTCTCGTTACCACCTGACGAGGAAGGTTTCGTTGGTCGCGAGTGTCCCGCCGCCGAATGCGAAGGCTATTTCAAAATCCAGCCGGGAACCGGCCTCAAAGGCGAGAATCTCCCATGCCATTGCCCGTATTGCGGTTGCGGAGCGAGTTCCGACAAGTTCTTCACAAGAGCGCAGGTCGAGTATGCAAAGTCCGTGATGATGCGTGAGGTCACTGGGGCGATGTTGAAAGACTTGAAGTCGCTGGAGTTCAATCACCGGCCAAGAGGTGCGTTCGGGATTGGCATCAGCATCAGCATGAAAGTAACCGGCCAGCCAACAGCGATTCGGAGCTACCGCGAATCGAAACTGGAAACTGAAGTGGTGTGCGATAGATGCACGCTTCGCTACACGATCTACGGCGTGTTCGGCTTCTGCCCTGATTGCGCCGTTCACAACTCGCTGCAAATTCTGAACAAGAATCTCGAACTGGTTCAGAAACTCTTGGCGGTCGCGGAGACGCAAGAGCCACAAATTGCGCAGCACTTGATTGAGAACGCGCTGGAGGATTGTGTTTCAGCATTCGACGGTTTTGGCCGGGAGACGTGCCGGGTATTTGCAGCGAAGGCGGTAAAGCCGGAGAAAGCTGCGGAGATCCGATTCCAGAATATCGCGACTGCTCATGACCGCGTGAGGGAGCAGTTCAGTGTGGATTTCACCGCAACAGCGGCACCTGTCGACTGGAAGTATATTCTTCGAGCCTTTCAAAAACGGCACTTGTTGGCGCACAAGATGGGCGTGGTGGACGAGGATTACCTTGCGGCGACTGGTGATTCGCCGTCGTTGCTCGGTCGCAAAGTTTCGATCGCCGCTTCTGAGGTGCGTGAGCTTGTGGCCAAGCTGCAAAGCCTCGGAGCTGAACTATTCCGCTCGTTGGAATCAAAGACATGAACCTCAAGCGACCGCGCCAACAATGACCGCCATGCAATCACTCAAAGACCTTTTACGTGGCGTCAAGCGTCACCCATGGAAAACAACAAGCTACGTTTTCACTGCGTTCAGCATTCTTTTCACGATCATCCGAGGCGTCAACCAGTTCTTTCCCGGCGTGAAAGTCGAAGGGCCTTTTGCATTCGCCGCGATCATCTTTGTCAGCGCCATCTTCGGCCTCAAAAAGGTTTGGAAGCCATCTGGCATTAAGATCAAGGTCGCCAATTCTGACACCAAGATTGAAGTGCTCTTCGGTGATCTTTTTGCCCAAGATGGAATCAGAGCCATCGCGGTCAACGAGTTCTTCGACAGCGCGCTTGGGAAGCCTGTTTCGGAGAAGAGTCTTCATGGGCTTTTCTTGAATAAGTGCTTTGGCGGTTACCCCCAGCCGTTTGACAAGCAGGTTGATGAACAGCTCGCTAACGAGCCGCATGAGGTTGTTCTCCGCGCCGAAGGCAAAACGAAGAAATACAAGATTGGGGCTACTGCGATGCTTAACGCCGAGAAAGACCGATATCTCGCTTTTGCACTTACCCACACCGACGTCTCGACCTGTATGGCGACCGCCGACGTCACGATGATGTGGATTGCCCTTCATCATGTTTGGCAGAGAGCGCGGGCAGAGTGTGGCGGCAGCTCGCTCAATCTTCCGCTGGTTGGCGGTGGCCTTGCGAAGATCGGACTCCCAACTCGCGACCTTCTAAATCTCATCATTCTCGCTGCAATAACGGAGACGAAGGAAAAGGTTATTACCCAACGAATACGAATCGTTCTCCATCGCGACCGGTTTGAAGACCTTGACCTGCGCGACGTTGAAACCCATTGGAAGGAATAATTATGGCGTACCGAAATGGCACATACGTTGCCTTCCACGCACAGGGGACGAACCTTCCAGGCAAGTCCGACATGGACTACTACAACTTGATGAAAGCATGGTCGGCAAAGACCGACGACGACTTCACCATGATTAACAGTCACGAAAAGGCGTCCTCCGTTCGTGACACGAGCAAGAAGGCAACGCTCCGCGCGTCGCTGCAAGAGCGGCTCCGTAACTCAAAGAATATGGTCTTGATAATCGGTGAGACGACTAAACTGGATACAGATTGGGTCCCCTTTGAAATTGAACAAGCCATCGACAACTACGGCATTCCGATCATCGCGACTTACACCGACTACTGCCCAATATTGGAGCCAGAAAAGTTCTGGCCGCTATGGCCGAAAGCGTTAGCGGACCGGATTAACAACAAGACTGCACGGATAATCCATATTCCTTTCAAGAAAGCCCCGCTTCTAGATGCGATTGGACAGTTTGCTCACGACAATCTGCCGAAAGGACCACTAATACGCTACAGTGATGAAGCCTATCGTAGTTGGGAATTATTGAAATAGATCAACCATGAGTCTCAACGAATCCACCGTCGAATCCGCCTCCCTTGAATGGTTTAGGGAACTGGGCTACGCCATTGCCAACGGCCCAGAAATCGCTCCAGGCGAGGCGTCGGCAGAGCGAGATTCGTTCGGTGTGGTGTTGCTGATTGAACGGTTGAGGGAGACGGTTCGAAAGCTCAATCCGGCTATCCCGGAGGAGGCATGGGAGGAGGCGTTGCGGAAGGTGGAACGGATCGCATCGCCATCACTGGTTCAGACAAATCGCTCTTTCCATCGCCTCTTACGTGAAGGCGTCGAAATCGAATATCGCCGCTCCGACGGGTCCATCGCGGGGGATCATGTCCGCCTCGTCGATTTCGAGGAACCATCGGCCAATGATTGGCTCGTCGTTAACCAGTTTACTGTGATCGAGGGACAGCGGGAGCGGAGGCCTGATGTTGTCGTCTTTCTGAATGGCCTTCCCCTGGCGATGATCGAGTTGAAGAACCCGACCGATGAGGGCGCAACGCTCTGGACGGCTTACCAGCAGCTTCAGACATACAAGACCGATATCCCCGCTCTGCTGCAATACAACGCCCTCCTCATCATTTCAGACGGGTTGGAGGCACGGATCGGGTCGCTGACGGCAAATCGGGAATGGTTCAAGGTCTGGCGGACCATCGATGGGCGGAAGGATGCCCTGAAAAGCGTCCTGGAGCTGGAGGTTTTGATCCGGGGGGTCTTTGAAAAAAGAAGGTTCCTAGATTTCCTTCAGCACTTCGTCGCCTTCGAAGATGACCCGGAGAGCGGGCAGGTGAACAAGATTTTAGCCGGATATCACCAGTTCCATGCCGTTAACGCAGCGGTCGAGGAGACGATCCGGGCGAGCGGGATGAACCGGGCTATGTCGGTGCGCGAGGAGGCGGGCGGCTATTGGGCCGACCGAATGCATGGGGGTGAGGCGGGGGATCGGCGCGTCGGCGTTGTTTGGCATACGCAGGGATCGGGAAAAAGCTTTTCGATGCTTTTCTATGCGGCGCGGATTGTTGCCCATCCCGCGATGCGGAATCCGACGCTTGTTGTCCTGACCGACCGAAACGACCTCGACGACCAGCTCTTCGGCCAGTTTCAACGGTGCCATGAGATTCTCCGGCAAAAGCCGATCCAGGCGGAGAGCCGGGAACAGCTCCGCGAACTCCTCCAGGTGGCGAGCGGCGGGGTGATTTTCACAACGATCCAGAAGTTCCTTCCTGAAAATGGAGAAAAGAGGCCCGCGCTGAGCGAGCGGCAGAATATCGTGGTGATCGCGGACGAGGCCCATCGGAGCCAATACGACACAATCGACGGCCTTGCTCGCAACATGCGGGACGCCCTTCCGAATGCCTCCTATATCGGTTTCACGGGAACGCCGATTGAAAAGGCTGACGCGAATACGCGAGCGATCTTCGGCGATTACATCAGCATCTACGACATCCAGCGAGCCGTGGCCGACAAGGCGACGGTGCCGATCTATTACGAGAGCCGGATCGTGAAGTTGGCCTTGAACGAGGCCAAGGCGGAGGCGATTGATGAGGACTTTGAGGAATTGACGGAGGATGAGGAAGAAAGCGTTCAGCAGCGGCTACGAACGAAATGGGCTGCGCTGGAGGCACTCGTCGGCGATCCGAAGCGGATCAAAGTGGTGGCGGTAGATTTAGTCCGCCATTACGAACAACGCCTCGAAGCGATCGACGGCAAGGCGATGATCGTCTGCATGAGCCGCCGCATCTGCATCGATCTCCATAAGGCGCTCATCGATCTCCGCCCTGACTGGGCCGGAGCCCAAAACGACGATCTCGTCGCCGAAGCGGGAAAATCTTGTGTCGCCAAGATCATCATGACCGGCTCCGCGACCGACGGCCCCGAGTGGCAGCCTCACATCCGTACGAAGGAGCGTCGGCGGGAACTGGCAACCCGATTCAAAGACTCGAAGGACCCTTTCCGCATCGTGATCGTCCGCGATATGTGGCTGACCGGCTTTGACGCCCCGTGCCTTCATACGATGTATGTCGATAAGCCGATGCGGGGCCATGGCCTCATGCAGGCGATTGCCCGCGTGAACCGGGTCTTTCGGGATAAACCGGGCGGACTCGTCGTCGATTATCTCGGCCTTGCCGATCAGCTCAAGAAGGCTCTCCTTGTCTATACCGAGAGCGGAGGCCAAGGCTCCCCAAGCATCGATCTACACCAAGCGATTGCCGTCCTTCAGGAAAAGCACGCCGTCTGTTCTACTCTCTTCCATCACTTCAACTGGTCGAAGTGGGCGACTGGGACCGCGCTGGAAAAGCTCCAATTGATTCCTGCTGCCCAGGAGCACGTCTTGGAACAGACGAACGGGAAGCAGCGGTTGATCCAAACTGTTGCCGAACTATCCCGTGCTTTTGCCCTCTGCGCCGCCAGCAAAGAAGCCGAGGCAATCCGGGATGACGTGGCCTTTTTCCAAGCAGTGAAGGCAGCTCTGACGAAGTCCGACTTGGGGGAAAGATCGCCCGATGATCTCGATGCCGCCGTCCGGCAACTTGTCTCCGGGGCGATCATCGCGGGAGAGGGGGTGATCGATGTCTTCACCGCCGCCGGGTTGAAGAAACCCGACATCTCGATTCTTTCCGATCAATTCCTGGCGGAGGTGCGGGGACTGAAACACCGCCATGTTGCCGCCGAACTGTTAGAAAAGCTCCTGAAAGGCGAAATCCGCACCCTTTCCCGTAAGAACGTGGTGCAGGCCGAACTTTTCTCCGAGAAGCTCAAGAAGGCCCTCAATGCCTATCATAACCGGGCCATCGCCACCCAGGAGATCATCGAGGAGCTGATTGGTTTGGCCAAGCAGATGCAGGCCCAGCAGGAGAGGGGAAATGACCTTGGCCTCAACCCGGATGAAGTCGCCTTTTACGATGCTCTAGCGACAAACGCCAAAGCACTTGAGGCAATGGGTGACGAATTAAAGGTCATTGCCGTCGAGTTGGTCATGAAAGTCCGGGAGAGCGCCACCATCGACTGGACCCTCCGCGAAAGTGCCCGTGCCCAAATGCGGGTGATCGTCAAACGTATCCTCCGCCGCTACGGCTACCCGCCCGATCTTCAGGAAGAAGCGACACAGTTGGTTCTCCGGCAGGCGGAGACGCTATGTGCCGAAGTTGTCTAGGGTGGTATCCCTATGACCCAATTCTCGCGCCAGCTTGGGCTGGCACGACCAGCCATTAACACGGCTTGAATTGCTGACCCTGATGGAGAGGGGAATAAAGCCCCCGGCTTTTTGAGGGGGCTTTAAATTTGTTGGGGAGCGGGGAGGGTGGGGCAATTTGTAGGCACGAAAAGGGCGGCGGAGCGTTAGCCCCGCCGCCCTGGGTGGAACGATGGTTAGCGGAAGTAGTATTTCACGCCGATTTCCACTTCGTGCTGCTTGATGTTTCCGAAATCGATTTCGTTGGTTTTGCCTTTGTTGAAATCAACAGCGCTCAACACCTGATAGCGGTACTCGGTGTTGATTGCCCAATTCTTATTGAGGAAGAAGTCCGCGCCGACGTAGCCGCGATAGGCTGGAGCGAAGTCGGTTGCTCCAGCGACTTTGAAGGAGCCGGTCGTGGCGTTAATTTTTGGATCAACCGTGGAGACGACGGCACCGCCGCCACCGGCCCCGATGTAAGGACGCAGCCAGGGAGTTACCAGATAGCCGATTTTTAGGGACGCGATGCCAACCCCATCGGCGATTCCGGTTTTGACCCCGACCCCGTTAACGAAGGCGTCGGCACTCACGGCATGGGCGGAAAGGTATTGGCCGCCTCCGTCGAAATCGCCTTCGAGGCCGATGGTGAGGCGAGGATCGATGGGCTGGATTGACCAGTCATAGCCGGTCTTCAGTTCGACCAAGCCGCCAAATGAGGTTTTCTTTTGGGTCGATGCGGGAAAGCCGGGGTCAACATTTGGCGCAGAAAAGTTGGCGTCCGGGGACAACGAACCGCCGAGGCCACCGCCGATGTAGAAGCCGGTCCCGTTGACTGGTGCCGCCTTGTCCAGTTGCTGTGTCGGGGCATCCTGTTCTCCCGCGAAGCTATTGCCGATTAATCCGATCCCAATCAAGACGGCGATTACGCCTATCCTCATGTCATTCCAAGCCTGTTTCATAATGTCCCTTTTTTGAGGTGTTTAACGAGAAGCAATCTCTGCGTCCTCTTTCAGGGGCGCTATTAAGCACTGTCTTTAGGCGGTGTCGATAAGAATTTTAAAGAGCGATTCTTTTTGAGTGTCTTCCTCGTCTAAAAATCTTTTGGACAACCTGAAACGGCTCCGAAAGCGTCATGCCTTTACGCAGGAACAGGTGGCCGAGCTCTCGGGAATCGATTACAAGTTCTATCAGTCCATTGAGGCTGGCCGCCGTCCCAATGTCACGTTGATGACCCTCGACCAACTCGCCAAGGTGTATCAGGTGTCTGCTCAGGAGTTGATCGGCGTTCGCCTTCCTGTGACTACTGTAAAACCGCCACAGGCATCCCTCGGTGCCCCTACCAAGGTCGCATCTCGCTTAAAATCGACCGATAAAAAATCCGCGAAAGGGAAGGGGACTCTTCCCAAAAAGCCCGACTAAAGATCGGGATCGAGATCGTCGCCGGAAGTCTTGGGTATATCCGCATCAGCGGGGATAAGCCCCGTGATCGGGACGGGGACGCTCGCCTTTCCCGCGCTCTCCCGCCGTAGCTCCTCCATGCGGCCAAATAGTCCGGAGATGGAATACCGGAACGCCTTTTTCCCGCCGGGGTGATGCACCGAGATGGTGTCCTTGGCCGGGTTGAAACGAGTCACCTCATGACCCAACGCCTCGACAGTCTCGCGCAGAGTCGCCGCCGTTACCTTACCGCATTCGAGTAGTTGTTCCGCCAGCTCGATACAGCCCTTCTCCTTCTTGCGCCGCCGCTTCACCTCCACCATCGTCTCGATGTGGCGGCCCCCTCGCAACCGCCTCGCTTCATTTAGATCGGCATGAGCCTCATCGGCTGCTCGGCGCAACATCCGCAGGGGATTTTCATTCCGGTGCCACTTCTTGAAGAGATGGAAATGCCAATCGGTCGCTCCCGTCTTGCGTTTTCGATGTCGCCGAATAAACGCCTGCGCATTCATTCGTGTGAGGATGATTTGCAGGAAAGGTTCCTCTTCCTCGTCCGTAATACGGCTTCCATCGGGTGCCCGGACGAATGCCTCAATGCCCAGTCGGGAACATTTAGGACCCCGCCGGATTCTTGCATTGCTCTCGTCTCTGCGACGTTCCCATCCGATGACGAAATCGTGCATGGAAACTGCCGGATCAATGCGGAATCGGTGCTCCGGCCCGATCTCCACATCTGCGTGATTCGGATGATCGGGGTCGGCGACATACTTCATGCTGTGGAGCACGTCGGCTACCGAAGTGAGGTTATCGACTTTGCTGACCATCGTCAGACCCCTGCATTTTCAAGCCACATTGCCATGCGGTCGTAGAAAGCAACCAGTGCCGGGTTATTGCCTGCACGCATATTATTGGCACCCCGACGGAGAGAGTCCTTGGTTTCACGAAGTTGCCCGATGTCAGTCGTTTTCAGTCCTGCCAGAAGTCCCATTACGACACGCAAGGTTTCCACACAATCCGCCGTCTCCTTGAGGAAGTCGGTGACGGCTTTTTGTTCGATAGGATTGCGGGGACTCACCCGCAGGCTGCCGTTCACCTGCCATAATACCTTCTGCAAGGAGTTAACCATCTTGCCGAAAGCCTCCAGTTCCGGGAGAGCCCCATGCTGATTTTCAAGCACCACCGGGGAATAGGGCTTGCCGAGGCCAGCTTCGACCAACTGCCGAAGAACCTCCGGGATGCTGTCCCCCTGGATGCTGGCCCGTTCCCGGACCGTCGCCTCGGTCTCGCCTGATAGACGGGCCCGTAGCGCTTCGCGTTTGGCTGCAATCATCTTCGGTCTCCTACCGCATCGAAGTATCGATGCTGCTGAATTTCTGCCAGCAATGTACCGGCGCTTTGCGTGTGGCAACCTGTGACCTCGGGTAGTGACCGGCTCCGTGGTACGGCGGGTACAAGCAACGCAATTCCGTCACGCAAGGCGTCACGGAATTGCGTCACACCCCGTCCGCCCCCCAGGGGGGCGGGAGGGTGTTCTGCTTGCTGGGGGCTCCGGCCCCCAGACCCCTGGTAAGGAGAGGGGATCATTAGGAAGCCTCCGAGGTTGGAGGATTTTCGGGCGAAGGAGGGGGAACCGTCCCCGTCGTCGTCGAGGACTTCCGGGTAGCCTTCCGGGCTTTGCGACTGCCAAACTCCTCCTTGCAGTACCGGCTCACCGTGGTCGCATCGACCGTGCAATAGTTCTTAGGGGCCTGAAAATCGTATTCGCTCAAGCGGGTGGCGATCTCCGAAGTGGTCAGGCCGTTATCCCAGGCCGCCTTGATGATGTCTTTTGCTTCGTCGAGCGCTCTTTGCTGGCGGCTTCGGCGGCGGTATCCGTCCTTAGCCAGCTCTTCAAGGCGAGCCAAATTGTCAGGGTTAAACCGGCTGACTCCCTGGGAGAGCGCTGCGGATGGGGTATTTGCGACCGGCTCGGAAGAATCGGTCGGGTTGGTATCGTTCATGGGTGTGGTCCTTTTGTTTGGTGCTCACCGTCCCCGGCCTCCATCGAACGCGTCGGGCGTCGATGGCGGCGGCGAGGTTGGTGGGCTTGAATCGCACCCGGTCAAACCGACATAGCTGAGGGCACTCGCCGCCATGTCGGCTTGCAGCTTGCGCTGCAAGAGCCGAATCAGGCGACCGGCATAGGCCAGAATGAGGGGTTGACTGGGGTTGCCATTCATTGTATAGCAGTACTATACACTAGTTGACAAAAATGCCAAACGGTATAAATGTACTAGCATAATGACGACCCAAGAAGGTGGACGCCCCTCCCAGGCGCAGCGAGTAAATCTCAAGCTCAAGGGGCAACACCAGGAAACCATTGCGCCAGGCAGCAAGGCGCAAAAGGGCAAGCCTCGGCAGGTGAATTTCCGCTGCCCAGTCGATACCTATCAGGTGATCAAGGAACTCGGGGAGCGGCTGAAGCTATCGGATACCGATGTGCTGAAGTTTGGAGCGATCTTTTTGCAGAAAAACCTACAACTTGTGAAAGACGAGCTTTCGACGGGAGATATCAAGTTCATGTCGATGTCGTGCAGGGATGCCGCCGGATTTAAAGAATTTTTGGGCGGCACCCCTCCCGAAACGTTGGGCGGAACGCTCATGGCCGTTTTAAGCGACTTCGCGGCCATCGAGCAGATCGGCGACGATGAGGTCCGGCACGCAGCACTAGAAACCCTGCGGTTGAAAATCAACGTGCTTTTCCAGAAAGCGGCGACGCCTCTCCGGTCGAAATTGGTCGATGGCGGGACCGTCGAAGACCGAGTCGGGCTTCGTTAGGTCGTAAGTCGGGCTTCTGGCCTCTCTAGTAGGCGAGGATGAGGACGGTGGCGGCGCGGACAGAGGCGATGATATCTCCCCGCTTGCGGCTTGGGTCGGTCGGTCGAGGCGGGGGCAGGTTGAGGTCGGCGAGGAGGGGGGAGAATGCAGTCTCCCTTCAAGGCGTAGTTGACGTGCTGGGGGACTTGTCCGGTGACGAGGGGATTGAGGGGGGAGAGGATGCCGATGATAGGTGGCTTACCGGGGTTTCGACCTCTCTGGCTAGGTCGATTGACCCGGAGGCGTCAAACGACCGCTTTTCTCTTGTTGATGTCAGGCCACTGGGTTTTGATTGCCTCGAATGATCACAACGCCACCACGGCAAATCGGTTGGAGTGTATTTCTCGGGGCGCTGTTGGACAGGCCGCGAAGCCTTATTTTCGGTCTGTGGTTTTCAGTGTTCTCCCTGATGTTCCTCACGACCACCTCCCTTGAGAAATCGACGACGAAGGAGCCTGACGCCGTTGAAATTTCAGCCAAAGGGCAAGAGACCACCGCTGAAGTGACAGGGATCAAAACCGTCGAGAACATTACGATCAATGAGGTTCACCCTCTAAAGGTGACATTTCACTATGAAGCGAACGGCGAAAGCCGGGACGGCTTCATGGATACGATGTCGGTAGATGAAGTGTCGGGGTGGAAAGTAGGGAGATCGATCCCGATTCGTTATTTAGGAGAGGAAGCGACGATCCCGGATCTCAAGCCGGTTGATTTTCCATTTTTCATCTTCAAAGCCATGATTTATGCCTTTTGCGGGATCGGCTTTGTAGCTCTGGCCTACAGCCTTGCGGGGGCGTTTTGGAAAGTAGCGATCATGAAGAACGGCGTGGTCAGACCCGGAAAACTATTGGCGTGGGTTCCCGTGTCATCGCGATTCACCTGGGTGATCAAAACGCGATTCGAGATGACCTATTCTTTTACCGGGATCAACGGAAAAGAGACTTTCGGCGCATCCTTGACCCGTGATCTTGCTCTTCTCAATGAAAAGAAGAAGGGTGACGAAATTCAAGTTCTTGTGCTGCCGGATAACCTCAAAAAATCGCTGGCTATCGATGGACCGATTCTTGCGAAGATCACCACGCCCTAACGGAGTCAGCTAGAACAGAAGGGAACTGCTTCCAAATCCCCCGATCAATCCTCGCGCCAATTGCTCCCCACATTTCCGGCTTTCAGCCGGGCAGGGAGAAATTGGTTCACTTCGTCACGACCAGCCGCTGTTGCGGCCTGGATTGCTCGCCCCCCCTCGCGACCGTCAGGGCCGGTAGGAATGAACCAAAAAGGATGGCTTCAGAGCCTCTCAAATACAGTGGGTAATTTGTGGTAAAAAATAGAGCCATCCAGAAGAATTCCAAAGGCTCCCAAAGAAAAACGGAAAATTCCGCGATAGCCTTCCGATCCCTGTATTTATAAGGGAAGGAAGAAACTGCGCTCGAGAGGACTCGAACCTCCACGGTATTACCCACTAGAACCTGAATCTAGCGCGTCTGCCATTTCGCCACGAGCGCGTGCGAACGTCGCAAAGCCTTCTTTTCGACGCGGAGGGACATCCTACGCAAGGCGTTCTCCCCTTCGCAAGGAGAAATGGTTTCGTCCCGAAGCTCCTCTCCGCCCCCCTAAAACCTTGACCAATGGGGAGGGGTACTTAGAATTGGAAAGCTTTTTGGCTCGCTCGACGGTCTTGTCCCCGGCGAAGTTCGCCGCTGGGCCATGCATAACCACCCTCATCGGACCGTCCGCCCATGAAAACTACAGCCGTCGACGAGCCCGTGCAGCAATTCGAGGACTTCGTCTCCAAGAAAGGCGGCGCCGAGCTCTTCGAGAAAATAAAGGCGCTCGACGCCTTCATCCGCGACTCCTCACCGGCCTACATCCGGGGTCTCGGCCTGCAGATGCTCGGCGCCGTCGA
>OUNK010009308.1_pt1 | contig 22666 bp, 16 predicted proteins | sample 1755341 | NCBI WGS metagenome assembly OUNK01 (sample SAMEA3914788, study PRJEB12502) | metagenome | biome: forest; material: soil | place: Canada | collected 2011-07-03 | depth 0.1 m | reverse complement strand
CCCGGGAATTGAATTCTCCCAGCTACTCCCCGAGGACGCCGACCAACAGCGCAATCCCCTATGCCACCCGAGCCGATACCACCGGCGCCACCAACGTCGACTTTGCCCCCCTGCGAAACAGCACCAACCAGCCGCTCGCCCGCTTCCCGCTCTCCCGCATCGCCCTGTTCTCCAATCCGACGGGGAACGCCGCCGCCATCCAACAATACTTCGGCCTGATGCGGGATGCCGACGGGTATTCCTGGGATTATAATCCGGACGGAGCCTCCGCCGCGAACAACACGGCCATCGACGTTTTGTCCAGCGTCCCCTCGAGCCGCGCTCCCAACTTCTTTGAACTGCTCCAGGCCGGCATCCTTCGGGGTTCGCTGGCTCAGGCGTACACGCTACAGGGCACTCCAAACTTGACGGGCGGAGTGGCCTTTTTTGGCGCCGACACGATGTATGATCAGAACAGCGTCCGGCACCTTCTCTCCATCGGAGCCAACATCATCGATCAGTACAACACCAACAGCATGCCGCTCACCATCAACATCAAGGACTCGACCGATCCGACCGGCACCCCCGTCGTCGGGATGGCCAACATGCCCTACGTCACCGAAATAAGCGTCGAGGTCTATCGCCCCACCGTCGCGGAGGGCGGCAGTACCGGACGCCAAGCGGTTCTGGCCCGAATGTTCTTCGAGGTCTGGAATCCCCTGCAAAACGCGACCACCCTCCCGTCTACAGGACCCTCGAATTTCCGCATCGTGGCCCACGACGGTGGCATGACGCTCTTCGCCTATGACGCCTACAACGCCCTTACGCCCCAGAGCATCTCCCCCACGATCAACTTTGGGACCGCTTATACGGCCTCCCCCAATAGCACCGTCTACCAGATCCAGTTCGCCAATCAGGCCGCCTTTACCAACTCGACCCTGCTCACCACCGCCAATTCGACGAACTTCGATTCCCGGGGCGTCGCCGGCACGAACAGCGGCATCTATCTCGGAGGCTATACGAATCTGCCGGACTCCCGCCTTCCCAACCCCACCGTCAGCTACGAATACGAACAGATTAAGTTCGAGGGCCAGTCGACGATCCCCAGCGGAACCACCTTTGCGGGCTATCACTACGGAATCTCGATCGATGTCCAATTCCAGGATACCAACGGCAACTGGCACACCTATCAGTCCTTTCCCTACGGGCTGGCCTATTATAACAACGTCTATCCGACGGTGGCCGACTATGACAGAAGTCCCGAAGCCTGGGAGACCTGGGATCTCACTATCCCTGAACTCAATTTCTCCCGGATTGATCCCCGGGGGAACCGCTGGCAGGTCGGCGCCACTTACACGAGCGCCGGCGGTCCCACCGCTATGCTCAACCAATCGCTGCGCCCCAGTTCGGCCAACGGCGTCGTTGGCGGAGAAGGAATGCCCGGAGGTTCGAGTTTCACCCCGGCGGGCTTGAGAAGCAAGAGCAGCACGGAGCCTGTGGGCATGCTCTCGGACAACCGCTCCACTTCCGCCTATAACTATACCGACCCGGACGGCGTCCGCCGTCCCGCCGATGGGAACACGGCACAGAACGTCCTCCCCATGTCGACCGGAGACACCTTGGACCGTCCCGTGCTCCTGAACCGTCCCTTCTGTAGCGTCGGCGAGCTCGGATACGCCTTCCGCGATCTGCCGTGGAAAACCCTCGATTTCTGGACCGGAGAGAGCGCCGACGCCGGTCTCCTCGACCTCTTTACCGCCTACGACAATACGGAGATCACCAATAGCGTCGTCGCCGGCAAGATTTCGCTCAATACCCGTCGTCCGGAGGTCTTGGCCGCGATGCTTTCCGGCGCCGGTTCGCGGGAGGAGGACTCCACCCAATATCTCTCCACGTCGATCGCCACGAACGTGGCTCAAGACATCGTGAACTTCACCACCAATACCCCTTTCGTGAACAAGGCCGATCTCGTCTCCCTCTTCCTGGGCTCGAAGGAAAACCAATTCACCGCGAACTACTCGGCCCGGAAGACGGAGCGCGAAGCGATCGTCCGGGCCCTGGCCGACGTCGGCCAGACCCGCACCTGGAACCTGCTCATCGACATCGTCGCCCAAGCCGGGAAATACCCGCCGACGGCGACCAGTGCCGACCAGTTCAATGTCGAGGGAGAGCGCCGCTATTGGCTCCACGTCGCCATCGATCGCTATACCGGGCAGATCATCGACAGCCAGCTCGAACCCGTGAATGAATAATCTCCACCCCGCTTCCTTCGCCGACTTCGATCGCCGGGCCCGGGAGGGAGAGCCCCTCTCCGTCGTCTTCTTCGGAGGTTCCTTGACCTGGGGCGCCTATGCCAGCGATCCGCAGCGCACCAGCTATCGCGCCCTCATGGGGAAATATCTCCGCCGGAAGTACCCGAAGACCTCCTTTACGTTCCATGACGCCGCCATCGGCGGCATTGGGTCGAAACTCGGCCTCTTTCGGCTGAATCGGGATGTCCTCGCGCATTGCCCTGATCTCGTCTTCCTCGACTTTGCTGCCAACGACGGTCTGGAGGGGAAAGACCCCCGGAGCCTGGCCAGCTACGAGGGGCTGCTGCGCGAGTTGATTGGGCGGGGAATTCCCGTCATGCAGGCTTTCTTCTGCTTCAAACATCACCTCCTTCCTTGCGATCCCGGAAGCCTTCCCGGTTATCGATCCAGGAAGGAACTTGCACGGGCCTACCGGACGGGCGAGGGGGATGCCCTCCTTTACCTCCGGGATAAAATCGCCGCCGGGAAAACCCGCCCGGATCTTCTTTGGGATACCGATCCCAGTCATCCAGACGATCCCGGCTACCAGATGTTCTTCGAGGCCGTACGAGACGGCTTCGAGCAAGCCGTCGAGGAAAAGCGGGTCTGCCTCGTTCCTCCCGCTCCTTCCCACCCCGAAGCCCCCCGTCCTTTTGCCCGGCAGATCCTGGCCGAACAACCGCTCCCTCCCGGCTGGGTCCCCGCCAAGACCTACCGCACCTCACTTTGGTTCGACGGCCTCTCCAGCCGGTGGATGGGCGACGTCGCGCTATGTGACATCCAGAATCGTTCCAAGACTCAACCGCTGAGAATCCCATTCCGCGGGACGTTCCTCGGTCTGATCGGCGAGGCTGACGAGAACGGCCTGGGATTTCGGATGACGATCGACGGCCGGACAATTTCCCCGGTGAACGCCGAACCGGGCGCTGTTTGGGACTTCACTCCCCCGGCGGATTGCCGGGACGCCTCTTTCTTTGGCGCGTGCTTTCCGAAGACCTTCCTCCCGGAGAGCACCTTCTCGAACTGGGTCCTCACTTTCCCGAAGGCGTCGCCAAGGGCCAACTGCGAATCGAGAGCCTTTGCATTGCCGGATAATCTTCCGCCCTTTCCGAATCTTATGTCCACCCCCTTCTTCAACGCCCAACACTCCCCCATCGGCGTCTTCGCCAGCTTCACCCTGGGGGCCAAAGGCCCCAAGGGTGGTCTGGGACTCGAGCTGGGAAAACCCGCCGACCAGAACGTCTACATTGGACTGGAAGGCGAGCCGGGCCGGTTCGCTTGCTTGCCTTTTTTCGACGACGGACTCGACGAAGTCACCCGCTTCAATATCGAACAATCGGGAGGCGCCCGGGGAGCCGTCCTCGAATCCATTTCCGATGCTGCCCTCGAGCGCGACTACACTCCGGGTCGTGATGTGTGGCAGGCGGGCGATTTTGAATTTGTCATCCACACCCCGGTCGCGTCAGCCCCTCCTCCTTCTTCTCCGGCGACAGCCCTTCGCCTTGCCTATGTCCCTGCACTGGCCCTCGAATTGACGGTCGATAATCGCCGGGGAACAACCGCCCGCCGCGCCCTGATCGGCTTCCAGGCCAACGACCCCTGGCGCGGTCTGCGCCGGCTCGAGGGGAGGGGATTAAGCGGCCTCGCCTGCGGCGGCGTTGCTCTGGTCGGCGAAGCCGGGCGCGTCGTCGTCGCCCAGGGCTTCGCTCCCGGACCGATCCTCGACGAGACGAACCCGGCCAACCTCGCCTTTGACCTCGGCGGTGTCGGCCTCCTCATCGGCGTCGTCCCTCCCGGGAAAAAAGTCACCTTTCGCTTCACCGCCTGCTTCCATCGAGGAGGCATCGTTACCACCGGGCTGCCCGCCTCTTATTTCTACACCCGTTTCTTCCCCGACATCGAGGCGGTGGCCCGTTACGCGCTCAAGCACTTCACCGCGCTGAAAAACCGGGGCGCCTCCTTCGACCAGCGCTTCGCCAAGGCTAAGATGAATCCTTATCGCCGGTTCATGCTCGCGCACGCCCTCCATAGCTACTACGGCAGCACCCAGCTCCTCGATACGGCGGAAGGTCCCTTGTGGATCGTCAACGAAGGCGAATACCGGATGATCAACACCTTCGATCTCACCGTCGACCAGCTGTTTTTCGAGGAGGCCCTCAACTCGTGGACCGTCGGCAATGAGCTCGACTGGTTTGCCCGTCGTTTTTCCTACACCGACCGCGTCCGCTTTCCCGGCGAGGAAAAGACCCATCCAGGCGGAATCAGCTTCACCCATGACATGGGCGCGCTCAATCACTTCTCGGCCCCCGGCCACTCTGCTTACGAGCGGGCTGGGTTGAAGGGATGCTTCTCCCAGATGACCCACGAGGAACTCGTCAACTGGGCTGTCTGCGCTCTCGTCCATAGCCGGAAGAACGTCCAGTGGGCGAAGAAGAACCTCCCTCTCTTTCACAAAGTATTGGCAAGCCTCCTCCACCGTGACCATCCCGATCCGAAGCAACGTGACGGCGTCATGTCCCTCGACAGCGACCGTTGTGCCGGAGGCGCCGACATCACCACCTACGACAGCCTCGACGTCTCCCTCGGCCAGGCGCGAAACAACCTCTACCTCGCCGTCAAATGCTGGGGCGTCTATGTGGGTATGGAGGCCTTCTTTGCCCGGCTTGGCGATTCGAAAGCCTCGGCCGTCTGCGCCCGCCAGGCCGCCCTCGCCGCAGCCAGCATCGCCGGCAGCGCCGATGCCGAAGGCTTCCTCCCCGCCATCCTCCACGAAAATGTCCCCAGCCGGATCATCCCCGCCGTCGAGGGGTTGGTCATCCCTTACGCCCTGGGACTGAAGGAAGCCCTCTCCGAAACCGGCCCCTATCGCGAGTTGATCGCAGCTCTGCGCCGGCATCTTGTCCTCGCCCTTTCTCCCGGTGTCTGCCTCTTTCCCGATGGCGCCTGGAAGATCAGCTCCACCAGTGAAAACACCTGGCTGAGCAAGGTCTACCTCTGCCAGTTCGTTGCCGAAAAAATCCTCCGGTGTGTCTCCGCCGCTGACATGGAGCGGGCCGACGCCTGCCACGCGGCCTGGCTCCTCGCCCCCGCCAACGCCTACTGGGCCTGGAGTGACCAAATTGTCTCCGGCCTAGCCAAGGGCAGCAAATACTACCCCCGCGGCGTCACCGCTTTCCTTTGGCTCGACGATAATTAAAGAACCCACTCAACCATGCCTGATCTTACCTGGTTTCACCGCGCCCGCTTCGGAATGTTTATCCATTGGGGCGCTTATTCCGTCGCCGCCCGGGGCGAATGGGTGCTCAACCGCGAACGGATTCCCTTCCCCGAATACCAAGCCCGCTACATCGAGCCCTGGAAGGCCGAACACTACGATCCTGAAGCCTGGGTGGCCCTCGCGAAGGAAGCTGGCATGGGCTACGTCGTTCTCACCACCCGCCATCACGACGGCTTCGCCCTCTGGGACAGCCAAGTCAACCCGTTTAACGCCGCCCGCCTCGGCCCGAAGCGCGATCTGGTGGCCCCCTTTGCCGAAGCCGTGAGAAAGGCCGGGCTCAAGCTCGGCTTCTACTACTCCCCCGCCTCCTGGACTCATCCCGATTACCCCGCTCCCTACGCCCGCGATTGGCCCGATGCAAAGGATTGGCAAAGCGAGAGCCACCGCCGCCGCTTCGTCGCCTTCTATCGCGCCGAATTGAACGAACTGCTCACCCGCTACGGACAGGTCGATTATCTCTGGTACGATGGCTGCATTCCCGACGGTCTCGAGGGGGAGGCCACCAATGCCGAGGTCCGTCGTCTCCAGCCCCACATTCTCATCAACGAACGCAACGGCGCTCCGTTCGACATCCATGTCAGCGAGCAGGCCGTCAAGCCCGCCCCCGCCGGCCAGCCTTGGGAGGCCTGCCTCACGCTCAACAACAACTGGGGCTACCACGCCGGGGACGCCGACTACAAGACATCCAAAAATGTCCTCGAGCTTCTCTTTGCCACCTCGACGGCGGCGGGCAACCTCCTCCTCAACGTCGGTCCGAAGGCCGACGGCACCATCCCCGAGGAGTCCGTCCGGATTCTCAAGGAGACCGGTGCGTGGCTGAAGCGCAACGGGGCGTTCCTGCCGGACTCCGATCGGACGTCCTTCTCCTGGAACAACACCGCCAAGGTCACCACGCGCGGCAACCGGATCTATCTCCATTTCCTCTGCGATCCTCTCGGCGCATTCTGCTGGTCCGAGGTCAAAAACCGGGTCAAGGCCGTCCGCTTTCTTGCCAATGGAACGCCGATCTGCTTTCGCCAGGAGGACATCCACCTTCACCTCGACGATCTCCCCAGCCCTCTTCCCGACCATCCTGTCACCACCGTCGAAATCGAAGTCGAAGGCCAACCTGAAGCCCTCACCCCCCAGACCAGTTTCTGGATACCCGGTTAGGCCACCTTAATGAATTCCGCCACCCGGCCATAAAAGCCCAATGAATATTCCTCCCGCCAACAGCGATTGCACTGAAGTCCTGCCATATCCGGAAACAGGCGCCGCGTCTCCCAAGACCCACCGCATCGGCACCCTCACCTACACCACGCGAGGCCTGGCCGTCCTCTTCCTCTGGCTCTTGTGGGGAGATTTCGCCTTCACCTTTTTTGAAAACATCTTCGGCCGTTTCGTTCCCCTCTATCTGAAAGATCTCCATTCCTCGAACACCCTCATCGGGGTGATGACGGGAAGCTTCGCCGGGCTGGTGAACATCTTTTTTCTTCCGAATATCAGCCAATGGAGCGACCACACCCGCAGCCGTTGGGGCCGCCGCATTCCTTTCCTCTATGTCATCACTCCGCTGACGGTCGCTTCGCTGGTCGCGGTCGGTTTCGCGCCCGAGATAGCCCACGGCCTACAGCGTCACTTCCTTTCCGCCTTCGTCCCCGGCCTCGCGGAACGCAGCCTCGTCCTGATCCTGCTGTGCGGCTTCATCGTCTCCTTCCACTTCCACAACATGGTCCTGGTCAATTCCTACAACTGGCTCCTGCGGGATGTCGTGCCGCTGGAGCTGATGGCCCGCTTTATTTCTTGGTTCCGTATCGTCGGGACCGTCAGTTCCTTCGCCTTCTTGTGGTGGGTCTTCCCTCATATCATCGATAACCGGAAAACGGTCTTCCTCGGCGTGGGGCTGTTTTATCTGGCCGCCTTTCTCCTCATGTGCTGGAACGTGAAGGAAGGGAGCTACCCCCCCGCTCCGCCACGGGAGGGCCGGCCCGGCCTTTTCGCCACCTTCGCCCTCTACTTCCGGGAATGCCTCCGCCTTCCCATCTACCGGAACTTCTTCCTCGTTTATGTCCTCACCATTGCCTCGACCAGCTGCACGGGGCCCTTCTTCGCCCTCTTCACACGGGACACCCTCGGCATCGACATGGACGCGATGGGAAAGCTCTTTGCCTGGGGTGCGGCGGCCAACGCCCTGGTTCTCTTCCCGATGGGCTGGCTCTGTGATCGCTTTAATCCCCTGAGCGTGACCATCACCGCCCTCTGCGGGCTCGTCACCACCTCCCTTCTGGCGTTCTTCTTCGTCCATGATGCCAGGGGCTATCTCATCTACAGCCTCGGCGGCTCTCTGCCCAGCGTTGCCTGGGCTCTCGGTTCCTTCACCACCACCATGCGCCTTTTTCCCAAGGAAAAATTCGGACAGTTCTCCTCCGGCCTCAATGTCTTCGGCTGCGGCGCCCTCATCCTCGGCAACTATCTCATGGGGAAATTCATGGATCTGGTGCACAGCGACTACCGGATGATCTTCCTCTGGAGCGCCGTCCTCTTCGCCATCGCCGTCTGGCCCATGCTCCTCGTTTATCGCGACTGGAAACGCTACGGAGGCCCCGATGCCTACGTTCCGCCTCTTCCACCGCAATGACGTTTCCCTTTTACCCCTGATTAGCACATTTGAAGCCCTCGGACGGCCCAAATCGGTTATCAACAAAAAGGAATCCATGAATAAAATGAAGTTCATCCTCGTTGCTGGTTTTGTTGGCATTGCTGTTTTCATTGCCCCCAGGGAGGGCGCGGCCCAGGCTCCGGCGGGGAGTAGTGAGACGCTTATTAACGATGCTTTCACGACCTCGATCTCCTCAATTACCCCTCCATTGTATTTCTTTAATGGCTCCTCGGGCGGCACGGAATTGGTCGAAAGACAATTGACCGCTTTCAATAACACCAACGCCAATTCAACCGATTATGCGCTGACCAATTCGACTACGGCGACGAACACGTCGATGGCCCAGCAATGGTGGAGCGCTCCGATGTCTCTCACCCCCGGCTGTTCCATTCAAGTGACCGTTGATGTTCAGACCACCACCACCACCGGAAATGACGGACCATTTTCAGTCTCCTTGCTCAATGGTTCGGAATTGACCACCAGCAATTATTTTGGCGTCACCTCGCCTCTTTCCACCGCGAATGGCTATGCTCTCAGAGAGTACTATGGTTCACCCACGGTGGCGCAATACGCAACGATTGCGAGCGGCGCGACGACCGTCATTTCGACGCCGACATTCAACAACCCGCCGGCGACCGCTCCGCTGCTTAGAGATACCAATGTACATCATCTGACGTTCATGTTGACGGTCACGTCGATCGGCTCGATGCAGATTACCGGCTCAATCGATGGGCATGCCTATGCTCCGTACACGATTACCACGCCCGCGACGACAACCATCAATACCGTGGTCGTTAATCCTGGAAGCGAGGTCGTCAATTTCAGCAATCTAGTGGTCAGCTCTTTCTCTTCCCCCGCGAGCCCGCGCCGAATCGCTCCGTTCGACGCCTACGACCCTGCCGCTCCCCAATATTCCGCATCTCACACGCCCCCTTCCCCTACCGGCGCCTGCGTCCTGCCGATCACCGCCTCCGGCGATCTCGCGAACGCTTTGAAATACTATCAGATCGTCGTCCTGCAGAAGGGCAAATACACCACCGGGGTCACCTTAGGAAGCAACCAGCAGCTTTACGGCGACGCCGGCGGCACGACGGTCCCGGCCATCACCATACCCGCCGGCACGACAGGCACAGTGATCAGCGATCTCGGGGGTGACGGCTCCCAGGCGGTGACATTTGGCGGCGCCGGCACCGCTGTAACCAGCGGCAATTACATTCAAAATATGACCGGCTACATCACCATCCAGGCCGGCGCCGACTTGGAAGATAATCTCTTTTTGAACAATAATATACAATTAGCCATCACCACCACGGGGGGGGGTTACCTGCGCAACAATCGATTCATTCGGACGATTGTGAGTGGTGGTTGGGATTTGAGTATTACAGGCGATACCACCAGCCTGCCGTCCTATGGGAATGTTTTTCTCTGGTGCAACTTCCTTGTGAATTTCTACAACCCGACAACGATCAACGACCCGGAGCAGGATGACTTGACCTTTGCGGGGGTTAACGGCGAATCGTGGAATTCCGACGCTACCGGTACCACCATCGGAACCGGCCAGAGACAGCTCTTTTACGTGCCCGCCAATATGGGAACGCTGCGGATATTTTCGATCGGCACTTCCGGCGCGCATAACGCAGTCAGGCCGGGAGATTACAGTATCAACGCCTCGGAGTTCCAACTCTATGCGGACACCCTGGACGGCGATCCGGTGACATCGCCTAATCCGAACGAGGAGTCGGGGACGGAGACGAATACGGACGGCTGGCTCGAAGCGGACTGCGCGAGGTCGTTGCTGCTCTATTGCAATCACGTCCCGACGAAGACCTGGACGGATCTCAATACCGACTCTCCATTCCGCCTATTTGGTTTCGATGTGATCGCGAGCGGAACCGAAGACATCAATCCGACCCTTGAAACAGGAGTTCCGCAATCCTCAGGCACGACCAACTCCCTTACAACCTCCCAGCAAACAACCTTGAAAGCCATGGTTATCAAGCCGACGCGGGGCGATACAGGCAGCCAGCCGTGGGAACAGCCCACTTTCGATGCGGCGCCCGACCCTGCCGGTCCCAATTGGCAGCAGCAGCAGGCTCTTCGCACCAGTGCTGGAAATGATGACAGTACCTACATTCAGGGACTCATGGGGACCACGGAGGATCCGTACATTGGGCATTTGCCGCCGGGCATCTACTACATTTCCCACCCCTTGACGATTGGACCAGGCCAGGGACTCGTGGGCGAGGGGACCGCGGATAATACCGTCATCATCTCCACCAATCCCGCCAGCGACTTGATCGATGTGACCTCTCCCGCGCCGACAGGCGGCAACCACGCCACTTCCGTTTACCACCTCGCATTTGCCAACATTTCCCTGCAAGGCGGCCGAAACGGAATTGTCTTTGGCGGAGTGGACACGGACGGAACCCTCCCCGGCAATTCCGGCCAATACAGCTGGATGTATTTCAACCATGTGACCTTTCGGAACATGGTCAAACCCGCGAGCGGGAGCGGGCTGGGTAGCGGGCTCAGCAGCGTGACCGGGAGCGGGATCTACATGAACAACATCTACGGGCTCGACAATAATATGCTCAGTTTCACCAACTTCATCGATTGCGATGCGGGTGTGCTTCAGGTCGTGCCCGCCGGTTACGTAAATGGAACCGACACCTCGACCATGACTTACATGGATAAATGCGTCTGGTATAAATCCCAGTTTATCGGCGATACCCAGGCCCTCAACCTGCTTGCGGAACGCGTCGATAACACGGACTCCTGGATCGATTGTCTCTTTCAGAACAACACGGCTGGCGTGGCGCTATTGCCAAATTGTTGGGGCGATATCTTTGCCAATTGCCAGTTTACAAATAATGGAAATCTAAGTGGAAGGACTGCTACAATGGAGTATTCGGGAATGACTTCCTTTGCCAGCTGCAACTTCCAGACTGCTGCGGGCACTGCGATCTTTGGCGGGCCGTCCACCCTTGATGGCTGTGCTTTCTCTCCCTACGATGGTGCTACGGGCAGTACCATCTTTGCCAGCACCGCCGGCAATGCATTTGTCAGCAATAGCACGAGTACCAGTGCGGTGCCCACCGGCTTAGCCTCTATAACCGGGACCTATACAGGCGGAATGCTTATAAATAATACCTTCCCGGCAACTGCGGATTCAAATTACAATTATGCCGCTGTTTATATCGATAACGGCACAACGTATAACCTTCTGCCCGGTGTCAGCGCGACGCCTCAGGCCGAGATACTTTATGGAGACGACTTCAATGACGTCTTTACGGCGCCAAATAATTACTAACCTGGAATCCCTTGCGGCAGCGGTGATCGGGGCTCCTGAAACTGGTCCAGATTGAGTGGCGGGTTCCAATCTGAAGGCCGGGATTCCCCTCCCCGGAGGGAAATCCCGGCCCGGACGCCTTTCCACCTTCGCCCCCTGCTTCCCGGGAAAGTCTCCCATCCACCGGGAGTTTTTCTCGTCTCTCGCGACTGAAGACATTGCGGAGGCTTCGATGGCTCCATTCCGCATCTTCCCGCCGGAAGGACCCTCTCCTTCATTATTTCCGGTAGATGGTGGGAAGGCCGCCCAAGCCGCTGATTCTCAGGGCGGCGAGGTTATTGGTGCTTTTGATGTTGGCAGCCTGCATCGGTTGAAAATCGAGCCCGATGTAAGCGACCGGACTGGGACCGACCTGGGCCGAGCCCATGGGGGTGAAAACGACGACCAGGGTCTTGTTGCTTTCATCGGCGGGAAGAGGCTGGTCGGAGAGCGTGAGCGCGGGGGTCTTGAGCGGGAGTTGGAAGTTGACCTGGGAAAGCGGGGGTGAGGGATCGCCCAGCGTCGCGGGCATTGCCGGGATCTGGGTGCTGGTGAAGTAGTTCGCCGTCTCCAGATGGATTTGCTTGAAAAGACGGGTCTTGGCGAGTTGGACGATCTCGGCGGACGATCCGGTGGGAACATAGGGAATGGGAACGTCGGTCAGGGCCGTTCCCCACTGGACCGGATCGGTGCCGTCAGTCGAGGCATAGGTGACGACGTAGAGCTGTTCCCCTCCGTGATCGGTATAGGGCGCGGGCAACGCTGAGGGATCGAGGGGATAAAAGGCGACCCAAACATAGGTATTCTGCGCGGTGGCGTAGGCGCGTGCCTGGTCCAGGATGCCCGCGATCTCTTGGACCGATTTATTGAAGTTCCCGGCTCCGTTCTGGCCGCGAAGGGAAGGCAGGGAAACCGCAATTACGATCCCCATGATGGCGATAACCACCAGGAGCTCTGTCAAGGTGAAGCTCCGGTTCACTGGCCGTTTAAAACCTATTTTCATTTGTTTATTCCTCACGTTGTTCATCGAGGAGCTGGCTCAATGTAGTGATTCAAAAACCGCCCCTCCAGTCATCTGTCCCCACGTCTTTGCAACAGAGTTTGCTCCTCCCTGGCGATCAGGTCGACAGTTTCAATGCCGTTGACGATACGATCGATGTAGTCGGAGCTTAATGGTTCCCTTCGTGAAATGGCTTCGGCGAAGGCGGCCCAATTATACTGATGGGCATTACTCTGTATCTGGACGGCAGCGGTGATTTCCCGAATTCCATTCGCTTCTTTCACCAGCTGCAATTCGCATTCGGAATGGAATGCCGTGCGCTGAGGCCCCATGTTTCTATAGATGGTTCCTCGCTCGTAGCTGAGCTGGAGGGAATTGCGATAGTGATCGCCATCGTTGACGCAAAAGGAGGCCGCGATGGCGCCGACGGCATGGTTCTCCATCTCCAGAGAGAGGATGGCATTGTCGGCGGTGGGCCTGCCGGTGCGCAGGCGCGTCTCCAGCAGGCGGACGGAGCGGGTGGCGCCCCAGAGGGTCTGCAAATCGTTGATCAGATAAATGCCAAGGCGGAAGATCGGCGGCGCGGGGCATTTTGCCGGATCGTCATACCAGCTGCCATCGGCGACTTCATTGTAATTGGCATGGACACTCCCATAAAAATAGACGGGGCGGCCGAGATCGAATTTCTTCTCCCATTCGAGAATGGTGAGAAGGTCATCTGGAACCACCGCAGCGGGAGAATTCAGATGAATGACCCGACCAAGCTTTTGGGCTTCGGTCAAAACCGAGCGGGCGGCCTGGGCATCGGTATCGAAGGGCTTGGTCGTCATCACGTCCTTGTCGGCCGCAATGATTTCACGAAGAAATTTGGACCGGCCTTGAGGGCCGGTAAGGAGAACGACGCCGGGAATCGAAGGATCAGCCAATATTTTGCGATGATCAGTCACCGCCTCCACCCCCAGCTCGTCGGCCAGGGCCTGGGCCAAATCGGAGTTAAGATCGCATACCGTGCGGACACGGAATGGTGCGTTGGGGGTGGCATTCAGTTCCCGTGCAAGATGGGCGCCGAATTTACAGCCGATCACCGCCAACGGAATCGGAGCGTTCATCGGCTGACGCTCGTTGCCGTCGTCAATTTGAGGAGGGTAATCATCTCCCGATGCGGATGTCGCCGTACGCATGGACCTTCTCGCAGACCAGCCGGAGTTTGTCCTCCAGATTACCGGAGGCGGTCTTGAACGAATCGGCATCGATGGTAAGGGGGGCGCCCAGCACGACGAGAGGAGCGCCGTATTCGGGAGTCCGCACCGCCTGCTCGATGCTGAGGCCGCCGACCGCCTGGACCGGGATATTCACCGCCTGGACCACTTCCCGAAGCTGGTCGAGGGGGCTGGGGAACGGCTTCCCCGCCGCCGCCAGACCGCGCCGCTCGTCGTAGCCCACGTGATGGATCACGAAGTCGCAGCCGAAGTCCTCGAGCCGCTTCGCCGAATCGATCATGTTGGGCGCGCCGAGGTTGTCTCCCATCACCTTGACGCCGAAATCCTTCCCCGCCTTCACCACCACCTTGATCGTCTCGGGGTGAGCCCGCTCCATGACGACGACGTGGGTGGCCCCCGCCTCGGCCATCATCTGGGCCTCGAGCCAGCCGCCATCCATCGTCTTGAGGTCGGCCACGATGGGAACACCTGGGAACTCGGCCCGGAGGGCGCGGACGCCGTTCATCCCCTCTGCGATGATGAGGGGAGTCCCCGCTTCCAGCCAATCGATGCCGCAACGGCGGGCGAGATGGGCGGTTTCGATGGCTTCGGGAATGTTGGTGAGATCGAGCGAGATTTGAACGATGGTTTTCATGATTTGGGTTGGTGAACGAGAGGTGAGCCACACGAGGCGCGGATCACGAGGCGACAGGGTAGGCGCTCGGCCCTTTCGCGCCGCCGGGGAGGGGAGCCGGTCCGGCCCTGCTCGATCCGTTCGAAAAGAAGATCGACGGCGCGGAGCGCCATCTCCTCAAGCGGCTGGGCGATGGTGGTGAGCGGAGGGCGGGTGAATTGGGAAAACTCGATATTATCGAATCCGGCCACGGCGACATTACCCGGGACATCAAGGCCGAGACCTCTCAACGTCTCCATGGCCTGGATGGCGAGCGAGTCCATCGCCGCGAAGAGCGCCGTGGGACGATCGGAGCCCTGGAAACAGGCTCGCACCGGCTCGGGCTGGTAGCTCCAGACCCGGCCTCCCTCCTCGAGTTTGACCGTGTCGAGAAGAATGCGGGCTTTGGAAGCGAGGCGGGCCTCGGCCATCGCCTGGCGAAAGCCCTTGAGCCGCTCGGTGCCGACCGGATCCCAATCGTGGACGGGATGGAAGGCAAAGGCGATCCGGCGATGTCCCAGGCCGATGAGGTGCCGCGTCATCGCATAAGCGGCGCCGAAGTTGTCGGCGACTACCGAGGGAAAAGGCGCGGAAGCCAGCCCCTGCTCGAGCAGGACGACAGGGATGCCGTGCTTGCGCAGTTCATTGAGATGGCGATGGGCTCGCGCTCCTCCTGCCCGCTCCGCGAAGGGAACGACGATCACGCCCTCGGCCCGTCGGCTCAACAACATCCGGGCATATTCGGTCTCCCGTTCCATGCTCAGATAGGTATTGCAGAGGATGACGCTGTACCCGCGCCGGAAGGCAGCCTCTTCGATCTTCTCGACCAGGGTGGAAAAGACCGGATGCCCTGCCATCGGCACGATCACGCCGAGGGTTTTGGTGCGGCCTTGGGAGAGATTTTGAGCGACTTGGGAGGGAGCGTAGCCCAGCGCCTTGGCCCGGGCCAGAATACGCCGCTGGGTTGCCTCTCCAATGCGAGCCTTTTCCTGGAAGGCCCGCCAGACAGTGGTCGAGGAAACACCGAGATCGGCCGCCAGCTCGTGAATGGTCGGTGGGCGCTTCATCACGCGATTCCGGCGACGGCACGGATCGGAGAACCGTCCCCTCCCTCCCAGCGCAGAGGAAATCCGATGAAGAGGAAGTTGTCGGGCACTTGATCGAGATTTGCCAGTGACTCGACGATCACGATCTCGGCCGGCTTTTGTTGTAAGAGATGATGCACCTCGTAATAGTCCCTGCCCGGAGTAGGCGTGTCCATCCCGAGGAGACGGATGCCGCGTCCCGCCAAATAAGCCGCTGCTTCCTGCGTCAGGCTGGGGAAGTCGGTGAAGTAATCGGCCAGTCCATAATGCCGATGCCAACCGGTCTCGTAGATCACGCGCGCACCGGGGAGGAGGCGGGCCTCGAAAGGCTTCAGGTCCGCGACCGTGATCTCCTCTCGAGGCGCCTTGGGGATGCGGAGAACGGTGGCGGGACCGTGAAACCAATCGAGCGGCATCTGGTCGATCCGCTTGCCGTCGGGGATAAAATGAAAGAGTGCGTCGAGGTGGGTTCCCTGATGGCTGCCCATCGCAAGCCGGGTCACGTTGCAGCGGTTTTTTTCAATTGTTGCGTGGGCTTCGGTATGGAGGACGGGATCGCCGGGAAAGCTCGGCTGCCCGTCGCGCATCGGATGGGTGAGGTCAATGAAGCGCATCTCAATCCTTGAAGTGCCGATCGATTTTACCTCGGAGGAATTTGACCGATTCCCGCAGGTCGTCCATGCCGTCCATGCCGTCCTCGATCGAGATCCAGCCACCCGGCCCGAAGCCGGTCCCGGCCAGCGTGGAGAAAATGGCATCGTAATCGTTCATTCCTTTTCCAATCACGCCATGGGCCAGGCGGCTCGCGTAGCCGACCGAGTCTTCCTCCTTTCGCAGGTCTTCGATGGTGCCATGCTTGAGGTAGCGGTCGCTCGCGTGCATCGAGACGACGCGCTGCTTCACCCTCGCCAGCAATTCGAGCGGATCCTCTCCAGCCAGGATGGTATTGGAGGGATCGTAATTCACCCCGAACCACGGCGAATCAATCCGGCCGACGATCTCGGCGAAGACCTCCATCTTCTGGGCGAACTCGGGGTATTGCCAGTAGTTGTCCTTGTAATGGTTCTCCATGACGAGGACGACCCCGTGCTGTTCCGCGAAGGGAAGGAGATCAGTAATGACGAGGACTACCTGGGTCACGCCAGCCTCGCGGGAGAGTTCTGGCCGCCGCTGTCCCGAGAGGACGCGGCAGAATCTTCCACCGAAGAAGGCGGTGATCTCAATCATCCGTTTCTCCTTCTCGATCTCGGCCTGAAGCAGCGCCGGATCGGGCTGGGTGAAATCGGGGGAGCAACAGAGCATCGGCATCGCCAGTCCATGCTTCTCCAATGCAGACTTGGCTTGTTTCAAGAAGGCGGGATCGTCGTCGAGAAACCCAGAATAAAATTCGAGCCCGTCGACGCCAAGCGTCGCGGCGAGCTCGATCCACTCGAAAAGAGTCATGGTACGATGGACGCAAAGTTCATCCATGAAGCACTTCGGAAAGGCAGCCAGCTTCGGTTTCATCGGATTCAGGTTTCCTTGGCCGGGTTGCGGCCGATCAGGGGATATTGCTCCAGGTCGAGGATCGCGCCGTTGATTAAGGCGGCCTCATCGGAGAGGAAGTAGACCGCGGCCCACGCGATATCGTCGGGCGAGAGCAGGCGGCCCGAGGGGGCGAAGTTCTTAGGAATTCGCTGTGGCCAATCGTCGGGGAGGCCCTCTTTCTTCTTCAATTCAAATTCATTGGGCGTCAGCGTCCAGCCGACGTTGAATTGGTTCACCCGGATGCCTTCCGGCCCATGGGCATCGGCCAGATTGCGGGTCAAGGTAGTCAGGCCGCCCTTGCTCGTCGAATAGGCGAGCTGGTTCGCTTCGCCGCAATAGCCGTTGACCGATCCGATATTGAGGATGCGGCCTCCACCCTGCCTACGGAAGTGGGGGAGCGCCGCTTGGGCCAGAAAGAGGGGGGCGCGGAGGTTCACCGCGATGGTGAGGTCGAAGGCCGCCAGGTCGGTCGTCTCCAAGTTGCTGCGGGTCATCACGGCGGCATTGTTCACCAGTCCGTCGATCCGCCCGAAGCGGGCCACGGTTTCGGCGATCGCGCGGGCCGGAACGGCGGGATCGGCCAGCGAACCGAGGGTGAAACCAACCGGGATGCCGCCCTTTGCCAGGGCATCGTGGAGCGTTTGAGCAGCCTCGGGGCGGGTGCCGTGAATCATCACGGAGGCTCCTTCGGCGGCAAAACGGCGCACCATGCCTTCGCCGATTCCGGTGGTCGATCCCGTCACCAGGATGACTTTCTCTTTCAATCTCATAGGGTCCTCCAAATCTGCTCGAAGGCCTTTTTCCCTTCCATCACGGTCCGGCGCGGATCGATCCAGAGAGAGCCTGCCAGTCGCTTCTCCGAGAAAACTTCGAGGGTATAGGCACCGGCATAGCCGCTCTTGCGAATAGCCTTCAACAGCGGGACCAGCGGAATGATTCCCTCGCCCGGCAGGCAGCGGTCGCCGAAGGCGCGAGGGGTGTGCCAGTCGTTGACATGGACGCCGAAGATTTTGTCTCCCAGCTTTTCAAGTCGTTCGGGAGCCGAGGCGTCTTCCCAGATATGCCAGACATCGACGAAGAGACCGAAGGCGGGATGATCGACCTCGGCGATGACCCGCTCCGCCTGGGCCAGGGAACAGAGGAAGGTGTCGACGTTCATCAGGATCGGGTTGAGCGGCTCCAAGGCGAGGCGAACCCCTTGATCTGCGGCGGCCTTCGCCGCCTCCCGATACTCATGCGCCGCAATTTTATAGCCGAGCGCATAGTCGCCCTCCGGCACCGCGCCGGAGATCGTCACCAGCGTCGCGCCGGGGAAGTGAGGGCCAAACAGCTCGGCGGTGCCGCGCAGGTGCTTCATCCGCTCCCGAGGCTCGCAGGGCTCGGGCCGGGGCGCATCGGGAAAGAGCGAGTGGAGCCGAGGTTGGATGCTGGCCACCTTCAGGCCCGATTCGCGAAGGCGGCGCAATTGCGGCTGGGGATCGGCGGGATCGAGCTTCCCCTCGCAGACCTCGATATAGTCGATGCCCGCCTCCCGGTAGAGCGCGAGGTCGTCGTCAAACGATTGCGGCCAAGTCGTGTATTGGCTGATGCCGAAGGGAATCGTATTCATGAGAGGGAAGGGGAGAGCGAGGGCATCGCTCCGGGTTGGCTGGCGACGTAGGCTCCGATCCGGTTGGCCCGGTCGGCTGCTTCCTGGGGAGACCGCCCTTCCAGGAAGGAGACGATCAGCGCCGCCGAGAAGGCATCGCCCGCGCCGACCGCATCGACGCAGGTGACGCGCGGGGCGGCGGAGCGGAAGGTCTCAATCCGAGAGCGGAGCTCGCATCCTTCCGCGCCACGCGTCAGGGCGATCCATTGCAGGGGGAAATTTTCGAAGAGCCACCCGCAGACCGCATCGGTGGAAAAGGGATGTCCGAAGAGTTCGGCCACGATGCGCAGCTCATCGCCGTTGAGTTTCAGGACGGTGGCGTGGGAGAGCCCGAACTCGACCGAATCGCGGTCATAGAAAGCCTGGCGTAGATTGATATCGAAGAGGCGGAGCGCACTGGGGGCAGTTCGAGTGACGAAGTCATGGAGGGTGTGCCGCGAGAGGGGGCTACGTTGGGCGAGGGTTCCAAAGCAGACCGCATCGGCGCGAGCCGCCAGCTCTTGTAGCTGCGGGGTTGATTCCAGGGCATCCCAGGCTGCCCCTTCCTTGATGGTGTAGGAAGGTTGTCCCTGGTCGAGCGTGACCTGGACGGTCCCGGTCGGACGGGCAGGGTCCCGTTGGATCGCTTCCACGGAGAGTCCCTTTTCCTTCAGCTCGGCAAGGATGCGGTCGCCGTCGGCATCCTGTCCCACCCGGGAGACAGGAACTCCCCGGGCGCCGAGCTGCGCGGCGTGGAAGGCAACATTGGCCGGAGCACCGCCAAGCCGGTCCCCATCGGGGAAACGATCCCAGAGGACCTCGCCGAGGCCGATCACTAGCGGCTGCTTGCCCGCCCCGGCGGTCACGGGATCAGGACCCCTTTCACGATCTCCCCGGCATGCATGGTATCGAAGACGCCACGCCATTCGGCGAGGGGAGAAACCCGATTGAGAACATGGGTAAGATCGATTTTCCCCGAGGCTAGGAGCGAGATCACCTTCTCCCAGATCGGCCAATTGTGGGAATAGCTCCCCTGGAGGGTGACGGCCTTCTGCACCAATTGATCGAGCGAAAAATTGAGCGGCTGCGGTCCCCAGCCGACTTTGGTGATCTGGCCGGCTGGACGAACGATATCGAGCGCCAGCTTGAGCGAGGCGGAGACCCCCGCCGCATCGATCACCAGATCGAGGCCATAGCCATCGCCGAAGTTTCGTACCCACTCCGCGACATCCTCGCCTTGGGCGCCGAGGACGGTTTCGACTCCGAGCTGCTTCGCCACTGCGAGCCGCTTGGCGTCGGCGGGAATGCCGATCGCCACGATATGCCCCGCGCCCGCCAGCTTGGCGAAGAGGGCGCAGAGCAGGCCGATCGGCCCCGGCCCGATCACCGCCACGGTATCGCCGGGCCGCAGGCGGGAATTGACGCAGGTCGCATTATAGGCCACGGCGCACGGTTCGGTCAGCGCGGCTTTTTCGAAGGAGAGGGAATCGGGAATCTTGTGCAGGCACCGTGCTGGGACCTTCACGTAGGGGGCCATCGCTCCGCTCACTCCATAGCCGAAGCCGAGCCGCTTCGGTTCCAGATTATAGAGCCCCTGCCGGACGAAGGCCGAATCAGGCGGCAGCATCGCCGCCGTCTCGCTGACCACCCGGTCGCCCTCGGCGAAGCCGCGCACCCGGCTCCCCGCCTTCGCCACCACGCCGGAAAACTCGTGACCCAACACCACGGGATAATTCACGGTCCAGCTCTGCTTGCCGGAAAACTGGTGCAGATCACTCCCGCAGACTCCGGCGGCGCGAACCGCAAAGAGGACATCATCCTCGCCGATCTCGGGAATGGGGACCTTCCGCAGCTCCACGGAGTGGGGTTCCTTGGCGAAATTGACGAGTCCGGTCATGGAAGTATTCATGAATAGTTTTAAAATGAGTAACCGGTTACGCAAAGTCAATCTAATTGCGATAAAAGACATTTATTGATGGAATTTAATTGAACTGCGGAACCGGTTACTCAATTATATGGATTCTTCGCTGATCCCATATGGCTTCTTCCCGCCACGAGAAACTCCACCGCATCCAGGGTCAGCCGAGCTGGCGCCTAGCCACGTCCGAGGTGGAGGCCTTTGTCACCCGGCTTGGCGGCCATCTGGCGCCGGTCACCTTCGACCGGAAAAGAAGCAAAATTCAACCCTTTGCCATTGCCCCTTGGGCGCAGGAAAAGATCGATTCCGCGGCTCCCGGCGTCATGCGCTCCATGCGGGGCGATTTTTTCTGTCTTCCTTTCGGGGGAAACGCCGCTCCATACCGGGGAGAGCGCCATCCGCCGCACGGCGAGACCGCCAATTCCCCCTGGACCTTCGTCGGTCGGGAGCGAATTCTCGGCGCGGAAACCCTTCATCTCCGGATCCGTCCCAAGATCCGCCCTGGCCAAGTCGATAAGTTCATCACCTTGCGCAGGGGAGAGCCCGTCATCTATTCCCGCCACGTCGTTTCCGGCATGTCCGGCCCGATGAACCTCGGCCATCACGCCACCCTCCGGTTTCCCTCGCGGCCCGGCAGCGGCCTCATCTCCACGAGTCCCTTCCGATTGGGCCAGGTCTTCGTCGAGCCCGTGGAGCGGCCCGAGGAACGGGGCTATTCGAGCCTGGTCCCCGGCGCAACCTTCGAGTCCTTGGAGCAAGTTCCAGCCTTAGTCGGAGGAACCGCCGATCTGAGCCGCTATCCGGCGCGGCGCGGCTATGAAGACATCGTCATGCTGGCGGGTGATCCGGCGCTCCCCTTCGCATGGACGGCGGTCTCCTTTCCAAAGGAACGCCACGTCTGGTTCTCGCTGAAGAATCCTCGCGTCCTTCGCCATACCTTGATGTGGCATTCGAACGGAGGCCGTCATTATCCCCCATGGAACGGGCGGCACATCGATACCCTCGGATTGGAAGAGATCACCTCTTGGTTTCATGGCGGCCTCGCCCCCTCGGTCCGCCACAATGCTCTCTCTCGCGCCGGCCATCCAACCTCCCTGCGGCTGGACCGCCATCAGCCGCTTATCGTAAGCACGATCATGGGAGTCGTTCTTACTCCGCGCGGCTTCGATCGAGTGCGCTCCATTGAGGTCGCTCCAGAGGGAATCGTGCTCTCGTCCGACTCTGGCAAGACGGCATTTGTTTCCCTGGACCGCGCCTTCCTTGAGGAATCGTGAGCTAAGATACCCCCTGCAAGCTTCGTCATCGCATTGCCTGTTTTTAACTAATAATGAACCCATCCTAAATTATGAAACTCGAAAGAAAAACCCTCGCTGATTTGAAGAAAGTCGCCTACGTCGGTGACAATTATCTCGACGGGCCGCCCCGTGCCCTGGTGGTGAACCATCAAGGTCTCGGCGCTCCCGAGTTTCGCAAAGGTCCCGGCATCGAGGAATATCTCTGGCAGAAGGCGGGCGCGCTCGTTCTCTTTCCCTATAGTCATCCTTGGGGGTGGATGAACCGCGAGGCAAGGGCCTTTGTCGACGAACTCATTGCCGATACCTTCCGCCTCTACGGGCTGGGGCCGGAAATCCCGATCATCGCCGCAGGCGGCAGCATGGGTGGATGCAGTGCGCTCCTCCAGGCCCGCTATTCCCGGCATTCTGTCGTCGGATGCCTCGCGATCTATCCGGTTTGCGATACGGCCTATCACTTCACCGAGCGGCCCGACCTTCCCCGCACCATGTTCCTCGCGTTCGGCGGCTACGAGGGAACCTTCGAGGAAGCGCTGGCGGAACAGTCCCCCCTGGCCCAGGCGGAGCAGATGCCTGACATCCCTTACTGCCTGATCCATGGGGATGCCGACAAAGCGGTCGGCAAGGAGATGCACTCCGATAAATTCGTGCGTCGGCTGAGGGATTTAGGTAGGAAGGTCGATTACCTGGAAGTTCCCGGCTACGGCCACGAGGGATGGGCAAACCAACGGGTCGTTCTCGACAAGATCGTCGGATTCGTCACAAGCCTCATTCCGCAACGCTGAAAACTCTGAGGGGGGAAAGACCTTTGAAACCAGCAGAAATAAGCTTA
>OUNK010030100.1_pt1 | contig 22765 bp, 19 predicted proteins | sample 1755341 | NCBI WGS metagenome assembly OUNK01 (sample SAMEA3914788, study PRJEB12502) | metagenome | biome: forest; material: soil | place: Canada | collected 2011-07-03 | depth 0.1 m | reverse complement strand
CGTCAGCCACTTGAGATGGCGCTAGTAGGAAATGAGGGCATGGTTGGCGTCACCGTGACTCTCGGTGTAGCCGCGGCACCTATGCGAATCATTGTTCAGGGTTCGGGTGAAGCCCTGCGGATGAAAGTGGCAGATCTTGCGCAGTTATTGGACGAATGCGCAACATTGAAGCAAGTATTAAACCGCTACCTGTACGTAACGATGCGACAACTCCCACAAATGGCCGCTTGTACACATTTTCATGAAATCGAGCCGCGGCTGGCCCGCTGGCTTCTCATGACACATGATCGATCGTCCTCGGACAGCTTCCATCTCACTCATGCGTTTCTTGCAGACATGCTTGGTGTTCGTCGAAGCGGTGTCACCGTTGCAGCGGGTTCGCTACAACTTGAAAAGCTCATCGACTATCGCAGAGGCGAGATTACGGTTCTCAATCGTAAGGGGCTGGAAAAGGCGTCTTGTACTTGTTATCAGACGCTTATCAACGATTACGATAAGCAGCTCGGTCGAGGTCTTCGCATAGAGCGGCATTAAAAATGCTGCCGGCCAATGGTCGTCATTACGGTCCCAAACCTTGCCAATAGCTTGTCCGGAGTGTTGCCGCTCGGGCGCAGTCGCGCAATTAAGTAGTGTGTGCCTCCGTACGGAAATTTTGATGATTTGCGCGTAGCGTGCACATGTCGCAATCAAGCGACAGGAGATCGTCATGGATAAGAATCGAATCGAAGGTACCAAGCACGAGATCAAGGGCACCATTAAGGAAGCTGCCGGGAAAGTCACGGGAAACGCGTCCAAGGTGGAGGCTGGCAAGCTTGAGAAACAGGTCGGCAAGGTTCAGAAAGAAGTTGATAAGGCTCACGATGAGCTTCGTAAGCATTAGCGATTGGCCGACCGCACACCCATCAGTTGTTGTTTATTCGCTTCAGCAATGCCATTGATAGCGGTAGCTTGGATTAAGCGATGGCTGAAGGGTTTGTCGGTCTTGCACCGCGCTCACTCAAGTCGGGGAACGGTATGCTGTATTGGGCCATGATCTTTTTCATCATCACTATTTTTGCGGCGCTCTTCGGATTCACCACAATCGCGGTTGGATCGGCAAGTATCGCGAAGATATTTTTTGTAGTTTTCCTTGTTCTATTCGCATTTTCTCTGACTTTGGGTGGAGTGCGTCGTCGCGGTCCTCACAGCTAAATGCGTGATGGATCGCTGTGGATGCTCCGAAAGTGATAGATGATCAGAACAGGTTTTTCGCATCATGGGGTTGCGTTTATCTGCTGTCTCGCAAATGCAGCGTTACCGACGAGACTCGATAGCGGGACTAGCTGGCTGAGCACGCGGCCCCATTGAGTGATTGCAGCCGCACCGACGAATACCACATCTCCTGGGCGTACCCGAAAATTGTCCGCCAATGCAAACGCTGCTGGCGATCGCGCGTTGAGATGAAACACGGTCGCGGGTTCGCGTGCCAAATCCTTCACTCCGCGAATGACATATACCGATTTTCCGCTAGACGTCACTGGGTCCAAGCCGCCTGCGCGACCCAGCGCCTGAGTAAGGCTGAGATCGCTGGTCTTGAAGGTGATTGCCAGTGGTCGGATCACTTCGCCCATGACATAGACTTCTTTGTTGTCGTTGTACGAAAGGAACAAGCGATCGCCGGGTTTTAGGTAGATATTCCGCGCGGAGGTCGTTCCTTCGATCCTGTTGAGGTCGATATGGTAGTCACGGCCATCACGTGTCAAAACCAGGTCAGAGAGGTCGGCTGCTGAGGTATTGATGTTGGCACTTCCAATCGCTTGTGCGAGCGTCAGCGGTATGGTGGTCAGCGGCTGCGGGTCGGTTTTTGTGAATGCACCTTCCAGGGTGATGAGCTGGCTCCCATAGCCGATCACGCTGACGTCGACTTGGGGGTTCTGTATGTACTTAGACAGCTGGCGAGTGATCGTCTCGCGTAGCTCTTCAATATTCATGCCGGCAGCTTTGAGCGTGCCTACGTAAGGGTAGAACAACGTGCCGTCCGAACGTACAAGTCGCCCATTGGCGAGTGTCTGCTGCTGGGAGCCCGCGGGCGATGTCAACTCGGGATGTTCCCAAACCGTAATGTAAAGGGTGTCGCCGACGCCGATGCGATAGGGTTCCGGCTGATAGCTGAGCAATTCAGGTGCAATCGACTCTGTCGATGCGCTGCTCTGGTTCGCCTCCAGCCACTCCGCCGTAATCTGCACCATTCGAACGTGCCCAGTTTCTGGCGCATTGCCGCGCGTTAGCGCGCGAGCCGACATGTGTTGCCCGGGAACAACTGCACAGCCTTGTACAAACATTGTGGTTATGAAGATCGCCAAGACGATAAACGCTTTCACGGGAGTGGCCTTTATGCAGTGTTGGCTTTCGAGAAAATTCCCGCAAAAGGCTAATTATTTGCTTAACCATGGTCTGTGCGGAAGCGTACATAGCTAATCGATGCAACGGCCTATACTCGTTCGCACTGCCAAAATTGAACGAAATAATCGGGCCAGCGGCACTCCATGAAAAATGCACCACGTCCTGGAGAGCCAAATATCAACGCTTGAAAGCGAGAGCCTTGCATTCGGCGATTCAGGATCTCGCATGTACCTGTGATCGGGTCAGGGATCGACTATCAAGCGCAGCCGCATATGGCTCGTAGTTATCGTCGTAAGAGCTGGGAGCCCATCGAAATACGTGTTCAAACATATTCTAGTTGTATGCATAGGCAATATCTGTCGCAGTCCTACGGCCGAATTTCTCTTTCGCCAGCAATTGGCGCATCGCAACGTCCGTGTCAGTAGTGCTGGACTGGGTGCGCTGGTGGGGCGCCCGATGGACGGGCATGCCATTGAGATTTTGAAACAGCATGGAGTCGACGCGGAAGCACATCGTGCGCGGCAAATCTACCCGCGGATGCTGCGCGAAGCCGACTTGATATTGGCGATGGAACGCAGGCACATGGCCGCGGCGGCACGATTGGCACCAGAGTCCAGTGGGAAATTGTTTTTACTCAGCAAGTGGCTTGATGCTGGTGACGTGCCCGATCCGTACAGACAGCCACGACATGTGTTCGAGCACGTTTACAACTTGATCGAATGTGGCGTGGGAAGTTGGCTGCGTTATCTGTGAATGTTTAAGAACCCTTAGGAAAAGTGTCATGACCACCAAACAGACTTTTTCGCCGCGCGATGACGATATCGATGTCCGCGCTCTGCTTGGTACGGTGCTCGATCACAAGTGGTTGATTGTCATAATTACCACCACGGTCCTCGTCATTAGCGTGCTCTACGCTGTACTCGCTACACCGATTTATCAAGCAAGTGCGGTCGTGCAGGTCGAACAGAAGACGCCAAGTCTCCCGGGACTTGATGACCTTTCGCAGACCCTTGGCATTTCGACGTCGGAGGCAGTGACCGAGATTCAACTTATTACCTCACGCCTGGTTATTGGTCAGGCGGTCGAAAATCTTAAATTGGATACTGAGAGTGCACCTAAGCACTTCCCGCTGATAGGTGCGTTCCTGGCGCGGCGTTTCACGTCAGCGCAGCCTGGGGATGTCGCCGTTCCGCTCGCCGGCCTGAATCGCTATGACTGGGGTGGTGCGCAGTTGGATATTTTCCAGCTGGAGGTGCCAAGCGATCTTCTCGATCAGAAATTACTGTTAGTCGCCGGCATGCACGGTGCTTATACCTTAAAGGATGATGACGGCAATGTGCTGGTGAGTGGGGTCGCAGGTCAGCTTGCCACCGGCCACGGCGTCACCATGCAAGTAAAAACACTGCGAGCCAATCCCGGCACGCATTTCGACGTCAAGCAGCAATCGCATTTGGCGACGATTACTCAGCTTCAGAAGGACATCGAGGCGACGGAGCAAGGCAAGGACTCCGGCATCATTGAACTTACCTACAACAACACCGATCCAGTACTCGCGACTGAATTGCTCAATCAAGTCACGGCTCTATATGTGCGCCAAAACGTCGACCGTAGCGCGGCGGAGGCGGCGAGCAGCTTGAAGTTCGTACAAGAGCAACTGCCAAAGGTCAAAGTCGAATTGGAACGCGCGACACAGGCGCTGGATACCTTCCAGCTACGCGAGCATTCCGTCGATATCAGCATGCAGACACAATCCCTGCTCGATCAGAACGTGCAGCTGGATACTGATCTTCAGCAGTTGCGTATGCAAATGTCCGATACACAACATCATTTCACGCCGGAGCACCCGCAATACAAAGCCCTGCAGCAACAGATCGGCCAGCTGGAAGGAGAGAAGGGTGCGTTGCAGAAGCAGATCGGGCGGCTACCCGACACACAACAGGAGCTGCTGCGACTAACTCGCGATGTCACGGTGAGCAATCAGACCTATACCAGTCTGTTAAACCAGGCGCAGCAGCTGGATATTGCGCGGGCCGGCTCAGTGGGCAATGTACGAGTGATCGACGTGGGCGCGGTGAACATCGCCAAGCCCTGGTGGCCAAGGCGGATTTGGGTAGTGCTGGGCGGCTTCGTGCTGGGTGGCTTCCTTGCATTGGCCTTCATCTTCCTGCGCCAATTGCTCAATCGCGGCGTGGAGGATCCGGCGGCGATCGAGCGGCTTGGGCTGCCGGTCTATGTGTCCATTCCGCTCAGCACCATGCAGCGCAAATTCTCCTTCCGAATAAAGCATCGCCACGCTGGCAATCAGCAGCGTCTTCTGGCGTTGAGTGCACCGGGCGACCTGGCTACCGAGGCGCTGCGCAGCTTGCGCACAAGCCTGCATTTCGCACGGTTGGAATCAAAAAACAATGTACTGATGATTGTCAGTTCCAGCCCTGGCGTGGGCAAGACGTTTGTAGCCTCCAACCTTGCGGTGGTGATTGCACAGGCAGGCCAACGCGTGCTGCTGATCGACGCGGATATGCGTAAAGGCGCGTTGCACAAAACGATCGGCGGCAAGGCCGAGCAGGGGCTGTCAGAGCTAATCGCTAGCCAGACGGATTTTAGCAAGGCCATCCGCAGCGTGGATGGCGTAGAAAAGCTTTCCTTCATCGCGAGAGGCAAGCTTCCGCCGAATCCTTCCGAGCTACTGATGCACGCCAATTTCACGGCTCTGCTAGAGCGACTCAAGCCGCGTTTTGACCTGATCATTATCGATACGCCGCCGATTCTCGCGGTTACCGATGCTGCCGTCATTGGCCATCACGCGGGAACCAGTTTGATGGTCGTGCGATTCGGGATCAATCAGGTACGCGAAATCGCGCTGGCCAAGCAGCGCTTCGAGCAGAACGGGGTGGTGATCAAGGGTGCGATCTTCAATCTCGTGGAGAAGCGTAGTGCTGGCTATTACGCCTATGCGTACTACGCATACACCACGGCTAAGGCATAGCTAGTTCAATCAAACGCGTTTCCATCCAGGAATTGGCATGATTCTGAAGGACATTCCGCTCGGTATAGGACACTCGATGCAGGCATCGCTGGTATTGCAGCAATTGCCGAGCGCAGCGGTCAGATGCTTGGTTGTTGGTGCGTGAGAATTGCAATGTCCTCCCTCTCGTCAAGCAGCCGTCTTTCAAGCTACCTACCGGAGGGTTGGCTTCGCGCGTTGAGCGCGATTTCGATGTTGTGGATCACTACGGCTGTCGGAGCGGGAGTTGTCTTTCTTACACAAGTCTTGCTTGCGCGTGAATTGGGGCCAGCGAAGTTTGGTCTGTTCACGTCATCGCTGGCGACTATCACCATGGTCGCGCCCTTGGCAGGTTTTGGGCTGTCACAATATTGGCTTCAGGTTTACGGCGTGGAAGGGTGGGCAGCCAATCGTTGGCTCCTTCCTTCGTTGCGTTTCATTACGGCGAGCACGCTGTTGACGCTGTCGATCATCGTGGTTTGGTCGTTAACCGGCGCGCCAGCGGACGCCAAGGGGACGCTGCTGCTGCTCTTGCCCGTGGTGTTGGGCATCTTGGCGGTGAATTTGCTCGGCAGCCAGCAGCGATTGGAAGAGCGCCACCATGCACTGGCCCTATGGCAGCTGATGACGCCGGGTAGCCGGCTGATGGTTGCAGTCTCGCTGTTGCTGATCCCCACGTTGGCTGGACGCTTCGTGGCTGTCGGATTTGGCGCAATCTCGCTAGCCGTCGCGTTATTGGCACTGCCGCCCTTGCTCACGATGCTACGTGGCGGGATGAAATTGAAAGGGCATGGGGCTCAACCGGAAGCAGTGGCGAGCGCCACTTCGCCTAGTGTCATGCACCTATGGTCGCAGGCGTGGGCCTATGGTCTGCAAGCCGTGCTCTATCCGATCTTTTTCCAGATCAGCACCGTGTTGCTCAAATACCTTAATGGCAATACGCAGGCGGGCATCTTCGGTGTTGCGCTGGGCGTGATGACCGCGATTTATTTGATACCAGCGACGCTCTATCAGAAATTTCTGCTTTCCAAACTGCATCGTTGGGCCGTTCACGATCCGAAGAAATTCTGGATGGTGTATCGCCACGGCAACATAGCGATGCTTGTCTCCGGTGTATTTATTGGCCTGCTTCTCGTGGCCGTTGCACCGTGGCTGGTGCCGATGGCTTTTGGCGAAAGCTACCGCCCGGTGGTTAAGGTGCTGCTTGTACTCGCGCCATGTGTACCGATTCGCTTTCTGTCTACCTCAGTCAGCTCGGCACTGCTCAATGAAAAGCATATGCGTTTTCGGGTGTATGCGATGGGTTTAAGTGCATTGCTTGTCATCGTGCTCAATGTGCTGCTCATTCCTCGGCATCACGAGATGGGCGCGGCCATTTCTACTGTCATTGGCGAAGCGGCGATGTTGCTGGCTTTCTATGTTGGTGTGCAGTTTTTCCACGCGAACAAGGAGAGGCGAGCTTGAATATTGATCTGCAGGTGATGGACAAATTGCGCCCGGCACGCCATGTCGCTGGGTCTAGGTGGGTGCGTGGTGGCGAATATTCACGCGGTCCGTCCGCGGCTCCGATCTCTCTGTCAGCCAGCCAGGGACACTTGCGCATGGACATCTTAGGCTGGATGGAAGGTCTGCAAGTGACGGAGCGCCCTGTTTCGACAACACCAGGAATCATCCGCGGTGCAAGTGGGATAGATGTTGGAAAAAGGGCACCGGTAAGCGTAGTAGTGCCGTGTTTTCGTTGCGCAGACACCATTGGTAGTGCGGTGGCTTCGGTTGCGGCGCAGGTAGTGCTTCCCGCGGAAGTGTTGCTGGTGGATGACGCAAGCGATGATGGAACACTGGAGCGACTGGAAGACATCGCTCGGCGCTATCCGGACGGATGGATCAAGGTCCTCGCGATGCCACGCAATAGCGGACCTTCAGGAGCGCGCAATCTAGGGTGGGAGCACGCCACTCAAGCCTGGATCGCTTTTCTCGATGCTGATGACAGTTGGCATCCGCAGAAATTGAGGTTGCAGCTCGAAGTACTAGCCGACGACCCACGGATAGCACTGCTTGCCCACAAAATGAATGTGCAGGCGCGTTCCGATCCACCGCCTGCATTACGTTACCCATTGCGGGTAAGGGTGTCTCCCAGGCATTTGCTGACGTTGCGCAGCCCGTTCCCGACTGCCTCGATCATGCTGCGCCGCAATTTGCCGTTCCGCTTCGACGAAAGCCGCCGGCGCGCCGAGGATTTCTTGCTGTGGGCGCAGATCCTTCTCTCTGGTTATCGCTGCGCCAAGATCAATCAAGTGCTGGCCTCATGGCACAAAGCACCGTATGGCGCGGGTGGCCTCAGCGGTGATCTGGCGGCTATGTACAGGGCCGCCGTTGATACTCGAAAGACCTTGTACGCACAAGGTCTGATTGGTCAGCCGCAAATGTATGTTGCTCACGCGATCAGCCTCGTGCGTTATGCGCGGCGGCGTCTGCTGACTTTCGCACGCCATCGTCCCGGCGCATTCGGCGCTAAAAGTCGCCATTGACTCAGAGCCGGTGACCATGAATTCAGCCACTTCGTACTCCGACAACTCCATCGCCTTGGGCTCGCGCACGATGCTTAGCCTTATGTTTCTTGCGGTGGCGTGCCTCTTTGCCGATGTGCTTATCGGCATGCGCGGTGTCAATGTCGGTACCGATACGTATAACTATGCCATGTACTTCCTGTCATCACGCGACGGCATCGCTCCAACACGTTTCGAACCGGGTTTCGTGCTGGTTACACGAACTCTCAGTGCTACCGGAATGAGCGTGAACGGTTATCAGTTCTGCTTGTTCACCCTATTGCTGACGACGGCAATTGTGGCGGCACGGCACTATCACCGGTATCTGAATAGCGAGCGTGGCTTTCTGACGTTTCTATCCGCCGGTTTGATGTTTCTATTTTTGTCGCCGATGTTTGTAAATGCATCGATCAATGCGGTACGGCAAGGCTTGGCGGCGCTCCTGGTATTTACCGCGTTGCTCGCGTTTCATCAGCGGCAATGGCGAAACTTTTTCGTGTACGGCGTCCTGGCCAGTAGTTTCCATTACTCCTCATTGCTGTATCTGGCGTTCGCGCCAATGCTGTTACTCAATACTCGTATATTGAGAATTGTTGCAGCATTGTCGTTCGTGGCTTATTGCACGGGGTTAACCTTGATCGCAGTGCGTTCGACTGTCCCGTTTGTCTACAACGCAGTCATGGACTACAGCCTTAGCGCCACCTATCGCGCGGGAGTGCGCATAGATTTCGCGGTGTTTTCGATCTTCTGGTATCTGCTTCCGCTGATGATGTCACGGTTGGTGCGTGAGCCATTTAGACAACGCATTAAGGACAGCACGGCTGTCTATATGGTGATGTTGCTTCCGTTCTTCGTGCTTGGGTGGGGCAACTTCTCTAACCGATACCTATTGCCGGCGTATCTGGCGACATCACTGATCGTCGCGGCGATCTTCTTCCACAGCCGTATTCCCCTCCTGCGCAATCCGATCTTGTTGCGCGGCGGCCTTCTGGTGTCTTGCGGAGTCTTCGGCTACTACGTAGCCCATCAGGTTATTGTATGAACGCGTCGCTCTGGGATTGCCCGGATACGCCCACTGGCGCAACGACGGTCAAGCGGATCCAAATCAACGCAGCGCCGAGTGCGGGCGAGGTGGACTTTTCGCCGCTCGGCGGCCATGGACACGGCTTCGCATCGCTCGACCCAGTATCCATCGCAGATCTACTGCGAAACGCGTTTGTCTATCCGCCGCATTCGATTTATCGGGATGTGAAGGTCGCCATTTCTGGGTTCAATCCGACGCAGGACTTGCACGGAAACCCGCAGTTCCACTTTCCATATCAGTCTTCCGCGGCATCGGCACGCCCTTCGACGCGCGCAGCTAACGGCCCCGCTTTGCTCGAAATGTATCATCGCTTGCTGTGCGATGCGGTATCGCGATCAACAGCAGGCATGCAATCACCGTGGCTTCTGCAGAGCGGCGGGAAAGACTCGACCTCGATGGCGATAGCCCTCGCCGAGGTCAAGCCACAAACCACGTGCATAACCTACCTCGGCGGTCGAGAGGAGAACGAAGTCGACTCCGCGCGCTTCGTTGCACATCAGTTGGGTCTTCGCCACGAGCTACTGGTTTGCGACCCAGGGCGTGCTTACGACCGTTACTTGGCACTCGTCCCTCGAATGCCCTTGCTAACCGCAGATTTTGCGACGCTGTCGTATGTCGATCTCGCGACTGAGATAGCAATAGATGGCGGTGACGGTATCGTCGATGCGTTAGGTTCGGATACGTATTTCGGCCTTCCAAGCCATTGGCGGCAATTGCTCGCGGCACTCCTGGCGAATGGTCTGCGGCTACCATCTGGCATTCTGGATTCCAGTTTGGTCGGTCGCAACTTTAGGCTCTGCTACGTTCTTGGCACGTTGCAAATGAACCGCTTCGAGCGGTTTTATCCCGGATCGCGCTTTACCGATGCCGAGGTGGATGCGCTACTTGGCTGTGACATCTCGGCGCAGTCACGGGGGCGACTTGAAACCTTTCGCGCGGACATTTCGGCGGCCGGATCAATGGAGGCTCGGCGTCGAGTAGCGGCAACCATCGTCGAAGCGGCGACATTTGGCAAAGGCATTTACGCTGCATTTGCCTTGGCTCTACGCCTGGTTTATCCGTATTGCGATGTGCGACTGTGCGATTGGATATTCCACGAGGTTCCAGACGACCTGTTGATCGGCCCCGGCGGTGTCAACAAAGTGCTGGTACGACAGCACATAGCCCAGCGCTTTCAACACTTGCCTTATGTGAAGGCTAAAGGCTGCTTTCGTTTCGATTTATGCGGCTTGGCAAAGCAGCGCTTCGACCAGGTGCATTCGTTCGCCACGCAGACGCAGGCCCTGCTGCCAGGGGTGCCGCGCTGGTTGGAGGTGCACCGTAACCGAATGGACAACAAGTACTTTGCGTCGAAGTTCTATCTCCTAGCAATGACGCTTCCGTGGCTGCTTAGTCGCCTGAATGAATCTCCCGTTCCTGCAGGGGCGGACACTGACGATGGAATTCTGTCGTGACTCGCAAATATCTGATGACGCTATGACATCAACCATGTTGCCAATGACAATGCAAAATTCTTCAGCCCATTCGCATATCCAAGTCACTACGTCGCCCTATCAGGACGAGGTCGATTTTTCGGCGCTCGAAGGACTAGCGCATAGCAAAGCAGCATTGGATGTGGTGTCGATCGCCGACCTCTTGCGGAATACCTTCGTTTATCCACCTCATTCCATCTACCGAGATGTGAAGGTTGCGGCATCGGGTTTCGACCCGCAGCAGGACATGCATGACCATCCGCAATTTCATTACCCTTTCCAATCGGCGTTAGCACGGGCGCGCCCATTGGCCAATGCGGTCGACGACAAAGATCTCTTGCAAACCTATCATCGGCTGTTATGCGATGCGGTATCACTCGCAACAGCCGGCATGCAGTCGCCGTGGATGCTGCAGAGTGGTGGAAAGGACTCTACCTCGATGGCTATAGCCGTCGCCGAAGTTTGCCCGAAGACTATTTGCCTAACATATCTAGGTGGGGACGAAGAGAACGAAGTTGCTTCGGCGCGCTTTGTTGCGCGGCAGCTTGGGTTGCGCCACGAGGCCCTGACTTGTGATCCGGGGCGTGCCTATGATCGGTATTTGGCGATGGTGCCGAGGATGCCCTTGCTGACGGCAGATTTCGCAGCATTGTCCTATGCTGATCTGGCGACGGAAGTAAGTCTTCACGATGGCGATGGCATCATCGATGCGCTGGGATCGGACCAGTATTTCGGTGCGCCTCTGCATGGTCGGCAACGCTTGCTCGCGATGCTGGCGCGTCGTTTCCGACTGCCGCAAAGCGTGTTCGAGTCGCGGCTTGTCAGCCGGAGTTTTAAGCTCTGCTTTGCGCTATCCACGCTGCAAATGGATGGATTCGAGCGGTATTTCCCCGGTTCGCGATTTAGCGATGCCGAAGTGGATATGTTGTTCGGCTGGCCTGTTGCAGCCCGCTCGCGACAGCGGCTAGAAACCTACCAGGCCGACATCGAGGCTGCTAAATCGGCGGAAGCGGTGCGACGCATTTCAATCACCCTGGCCGAATCGGCGGCTCTCGCCAAAGGCATGTATGCGGCCAGTGCGATGTCGCTTCGTCTGGTTTATCCGTATTGCGATGAGCGCCTTCGTGATTGGATTTTCAACGACGTTCCGGACGATCGCCTAATCGGGCCGGGGGGCGTCAATAAGGTTCTCGTGCGCCAACATATCGCCAAGCATTTTCAGCAGTTGCCGTATGTGAACGCCAAAGGCTGTTTTCGTTTCGACCTCTGCGGTCTGGCTCGACTGCGCTTCGACCAAGTGCATGCGTTTGCATTGCGAACACAAGCACTACTGCCCGGTGCTCCGCGTTGGCTGGAGGTGCATCGCAATCGATTGGATAACAAATATTTCGCCTCGAAGTTCTATTTGCTCGCCATGACACTTCCCTGGCTACAAAGCCGCTTGCATGGGTCACCACAGTCCCCCGCTGGGAGTGCGCCGTCATGAGAGAAATGAGATCTTCCGGGTACACCTCCATGACACGCGGCGACTCTCTGTGCTGCTCGATACTAGTCGCTTTGCAAGTGTTTGTTCTGCCGGTCACGGCTTGGGCGGCAGGAGATCAGAGTGGTCAGGGTCCCACCTCGATCAGCGTGAGAGACAAGGGTGCCACAGGTGACGGTGTACATGACGATACCGCTGCCTTCCAGGCAGCCATCGATGCACTTCCAAGCAAGGGCGGCACTGTTACGGTGCCACCTGGTAACTACATGATCGATACAGTACGCGCGATCAATATGCGTTCGAACATGCTTCTGCAGATGGCACCTTCCGCACAACTCACTGCGATCCCCAACAACCTACCGCGCTCGCACGTCATCAAAGTTTGGAAGGTGAGCAACGTGCGAATCACCGGCGGGCGTATTGTCGGCGAGCGCAGCGGGCACCTCGGTACGACTGGTGAGTGGGGCTACGGGTTGAATATCGAGGCTTCGGACAACATCAGCGTATCTGATGTGCATATCTCCGATTGCTGGGGCGATGGTATCTGGATTGGTGCGCTTGGGCCCGACGGCAATGCTGTGCCGGCGACACATGTAACGCTGGAGCGTGTGATTTCCACCAACAATCGGCGCCAAGGTCTTTCTATCGGTCCTGTAAATGGAGTCACCGTGTTGGATTCCACTTTCAGCAATAGCAATGGCACTAAACCCGAGGCTGGTATCGATATCGAACCACAAGCGCAGGGCATGGCCCAGAACATCACCATCAGTCGTTGCGCCATTACAGGCAATCACGGAACTGGTTTTGAGATGCATGACAACGTCGTTGGAGTCGTGGTCAACCATTGCACGATTCAAGGCAACATGGGCTATGGCGTGATGACCGTCGGAACGGCTCATGTAACTGTCGCCGACAATGTCGTTACCGGTAACGGGTTGGTCGGTGTGACGATTGCTGGCAATACGAGCGACGCGCAGATCAACGGAAATACCCTGGCTGGCAACAGCGCTCGATATTTTCACCGCCTTTCGTCATCCATGATGTCGGCAGGTACGAATGAACACGCTCATGACCTGCGCGTGGATGATTCCACCCGCAATGTCACGGTCTCTGGCAACACATTCTCGCCTTAGTCCGAACACGGCGCTTACGCGCCAAGAACATGGTCGATTTACCGGAAGTGCGGCACCGTCAAGGATTCCGCCTTAATGAAATTCGCATTTTTTGCCAATACTGATTGGTATCTTTACAACTTCCGTCTGGCCACAGCGCTACGCCTGCAGGCTGAGGGTCACGATGTAGTTATGCTGTCGCCACCTGGCGACTTCGGTGTGCGCTTTGCTGCGTATGGGCTGCGCTGGGTTACCTTACCTATGCGTCGCGCCAGCCTTAATCCCTTTCGGGAAGTGATTACGCTGTACCAGTTGGTGCGTATCCTTCGGTGGGAGCGGCCGGATCTTCTGCACAGTTTTACGTTGAAATGCGCGATCTATGGTGCATTGGCTGCACGACTTGCGCGTATTCAAGTCACCGTGAACGCGGTGGCCGGTATGGGTTATGTGTTTACCAGCAATAATGCGAAGGCACGCATACTTCGCCCCTTGGTCAAGACCATGCTGCGCTTTGCGCTGGGTAGCGAGCACTCCTTATTGATTCTGCAAAACCCCGACGACGCAATCGCTTTCATCGCCGAGGGTTTAGTGGCGCCGCAAAAGGTCCGTGTCATCCTCAGTTCCGGTGTCGACACCGAGCGCTTCCGCCCAGTGGAAGGTCAACCAAACGGTCACGAGCGCCTGCGTGTGCTGCTTGCGGCAAGACTACTGTGGGAGAAAGGCATCCAGGAATTTGTCAATGCGGCGATCCTGCTTCGCGAGCAGGGTAGGGATGTGGAGTTCGTTCTTGCCGGCATGCCGGATGCGGGCAATCCGCATTCGGTCACTTTGGCGCAGGTGCAACAGTGGGCAGATGCCGGTCTGGTGCGCTGGCTCGGACATGTTGAAGACATGCCCGCGTTGCTCAACACGGTCGACCTGATGGCGCTGCCCAGTTATTACCGGGAAGGCGTTCCGAAAAGTTTGATTGAAGCGGCGGCCTGCGGACTCGCTATCGTGACTACTGATTTGCCGGGCTGCCGCGAAGTGGTTGCGCGGCATGGTATCGACGGCCTGCATGTTGAGCCGCGCAATTCGCGTGCGTTAGCCGAGCGAATCATCCAGCTCGACGATGATCGTGAACTGCTGTTGCGACTGGGGCGTTGCGCGAGGCAAAAGGCATTGACCGATTTTGATCAGCGATTGGTGATCCAGCGAACCCTCAACGTCTACACCGAGCTGTTACGCCCGTACGCCGTCACGATGCCGGTCGCTCGTTCAATGCCATGAATGAGTGGCGATCGGTGCAAACGATTGCGCTTGAGTTGGAACGTTGTGTTCGATGGCGTACCAAAGTCCATGATCGAGCGCAATAGATAAGTCAGGCTGAATAAAATGTAATTGCCAATATTGTGATGAACATCACGCTATTGAGGTTGCTTGATCACACCAAAGTGACGCACCGTAGGCGCAATTTTTGACGCCATGAGAACGCTGCACTGATGAAAAGTAAGAAGTTGCTGAAAAACGAGAGAGTGAACAACGGAGGCTCACACGCGATTCCACGGAATCTTAACCTCAACTCAGCACGCAAGTCATGGATGATTGCGGCTGCATCCGTCGCTCTATCGGCCTTGGCACTGCCGGCCTCAGCGACAAACTGGTGGACTCAAACACCGACCCTATCGATCGGTTCCACTGTAATCAACGTACGGAACATGGGCGCCATGGGTAACGGCGTTAACGACGACACTGCCGCTTTCCAAGCTGCTTTCAATGCGTTGCCCACGAGTGGCGGCACGGTGGTGGTTCCTAACGGCACCTACATGATCAATGCGTTGGAGGGGATCAGCATGCGGTCCCATTCGCGTCTTTCCATGGCCTCTGCGGCCGTGCTTTCGGCTATTCCCAATAATGCTCAGCGCTCGTGGGTAGTGAAAGTGTGGAACGTGAACAACGTGGAGATCGTCGGCGGCCACATCGTCGGCGAGCGTGTTGGGCACACCGGCACAACAGGCGAATGGGGATATGGGATCGACTTGGAGGGCGCAAGCACCGTCAGTGTGCACGATATCGCGCTCTCCAATTGCTGGGGAGATGGCCTTGTGGTCAGCGCCACGGGTAGCGGAAGTACTGCGGTGCTTTCTACCGGCGTGACGATCAATCGCGTCACCTCCACGAACAATCGGCGACAGGGTCTGACAATTGGCCCATCGCAGCAAGTTTACGTGGTCAATAGCAGTTTTACGGATTCAAATGGCATCGCGCCGCAAGCTGGTATCGATATTGAGCCGGCGACCCAGGGCTCGACGTCGCAGGTTCGCATCGAGAACAGTGTCTTGTCGAACAACGTCGGTAACGGCCTGGAGATGCACGCTAACGTATCCGGTGTGGTGCTGACGACCAGCACGGCCGAGAACAACCAGGGTTATGGGGTGTTCGATGCCGATGCGGATAACGTTCAGATCACGAGCAATCTTCTCAGCGAGAATTATTTGTTCGGCGTTGACATGGCTTCCACCACGAGCAATGTGCAAATCGACGGCAATACCATTACGTGGAACGGCGACGCGTGGTTCTATGCGCATAAAGAATCCATCTTTACCGAGGGATGGGATCTGAGAGATATAACCATCGCAAGCACCACTTCGGGTATTTCACAGGCGAACAACACTATCTCCCCGCAGCTTTGATGTGGCGCGCCGCGCGAGCTGTTACGGCGGCGGCTCGCGCGGCGATGACTTTTCGTAGAAAGCCGTCCATTGCTTCGACACGATAGTACGCACTCCTTTATCGTGTCTTTCATGCAGTCCACTACCTAGACGACTGCGCCATGGGGCGCCGTCGGTCAGCGTTGCGTCGTTCGTAAGAGAAGCCTGCGAGCGGACCCGCGCGCAATGGGATGACGATCGTCTTGCGCTGTACAAACGACGTTTGCGCCAACGTGGCAACGATAGCCTGACGTACTTGCTGCTCTCGCCGCACCCTGCCGATCACGGCGATGTAGGTGATGGTAAACGCAGCAAACGCCAACAGATTGCTGCCGGGGGCCAGTCCGCGGCGAGCCAATGCGCCAACAAAGACTAGCGTCACAGCCAGCCCGACCAATGAGATCAGCGCGACGCGAGGACTCAATCCGGCATCCAGCAACACGTGGTGGATATGGCCGCGATCCGGTTTGAATGGCGACTTACCTTCGCGCATGCGACGTATCATGACGGCGAGAGTGTCCATGACGGGAAGTGCTACGCACCAGAGTACGTCGACCGTCGATAGTTGCGGCTGCCTACCCTGACTGAGATGGATTAGGGTCCAGGCCAGAAGGTAGCCCACCACCATGCTGCCAGCGTCGCCGAGAAAGATTTTGTGTCCCACCAAACCAAGATTGGCGGCCAAATGGGGCAGGAGTGCTGCTGCGAGTAGCAACAACACGACGACGCTAGACCATTGCGACAGACCTTCGAATAAAGTGATCGCGCCTATGCTCACCAGGGCCATCATGCCAGCCAAGCCGTCGATGCCATCCATCATGTTGAAGGCATTTAGTAGCCCAATGACGGCTACCAGTGTTAGGGGGATGCCGAGGGCGCCCAGTTCCAGCTCGTAACCGAACAGGTGCCCGAGTGTATGGATGTAGACACCAGTGCATATCACCATGGTCAGTACAGCGCCTGTCTGCACCAGTAAGCGAGAGCGAACACTCAGATCGAAGCGATCATCCAACGCGCCCATCAACGCGAGTACGGCCGCGGTGCAGAGGAGGGCGTTCGTAAAGGAGTGAAACTGGCCATCAAGGTACACACTGACGAGTACGCCAAAGAACGCAGCAAGGCCGCCGATCAGCGGAATGTTGCCAACATGCTGTTTGCGCTCGTTTGGCCGATCGACCAATCCCATTGAATCGGCGTGGCGATACAGGACGATCAAGGCCGCCGTGGAGGAAAGAACGGCCACGACACATGAGAGAAGCAAGCGGTACTGCATGGGGTAATCCTTCATCGACCTCACCGATGTCGACGCGACAAGCGCGTCAATACGGAACGGTCTGCCCCATGCGGCTTGTTGCCGATGCGACGACTGATTATCCCTATTCCTAAGCCACCCAAGGCTACTTCTAGCGCGAGAGGGCAGTCTGTTCGCTACCGCACTCTTTCTATGTAACGTGCATACATCATGCTGATACACCTCTACTTTTGTGGGAGGTTCCATATCTTGATGCTGTGTCAACGCCCTATGGGCGTGACACAAAAATAGGTGCTGGAATTGTTATAATTTTTCCTCCTTCGCTTTTTTCATATCGCTTTCCACGTGATGCTCAGTCATGAACCACATGGCGCCGGCAACAAACCCGAACAAGCCGGCTACGGCGAGACCCAGCGCCAATCCCTGGTAACCGCCGCCGAACGTATCAGAGATCTTTCCTACCAACAGTGGGCCCCATGCTCCGCCCAATAGATAGAGCGCCAACATCGCGACACCCCACGACAAACCTCTCAGTTTGGTAGGCACCACATCTTGCGTGGTCGCGGCAACGGCAGGTAGCGCCATACCGGAGAAAATACTGTAGAGGGGCAGCATGATGGCGCAAAAAACCATCAAATGTTTGTTGTTGATATCGAGGGCGGCGAGCAACTCCAGCAGCAAGAACATGGAGGTCACGACGATGCTCACTGCAGCTAGATGCACTCGGCCATCAGATCTTTTTCGTTGCCATTTGTCTGCTAGAATTCCGCCAAGAACAGGGCCTAGAAGTGCGATGATGGTGACCAATCCCATGATCTCGCCGGCCTTGTCTTCCTTGATGTGATAAGCGCGCATCAGCAGAGCGGGGAACCAGGTCAGCACCGAGATTTGCATGACCGCAAACATGCCCAGTCCGACGTACAGCCAACGCAAGGTGTGAATCTTCCACAGCTGCTTTAGATTGCTGAGGAAAGAGTCATGGACGACATTCGATCCGTCCGCGGCCTTCAAGCGATAGTCCTGCATGAAAAAGGCGAGGATGCCGAGAATGACTCCGGGAATACCGAAAACGTAGAACGGTGTGCGCCAACCGCCAAAATGTGCCGACAGATAGCCGCCACCAATCGCCCCGACGATGATGCCGATGGTGATGAACATATTGAAAATGCCCAGTTTCTGAGCGCGCTTTTCTTCCGGATAGGACGCTGAAACTAGTGCAGTGCCGCCCGGTGCGATCACCGATTCGCCCACACCAACGCCAAAGCGGGCAAACAACAGGGCGGTAAGTCCGCTGGTGAATCCGGTGGCTACGGTGAAGATACTCCAGACAAACGCCATCAAACCAAGCGTTTTCTTTCTGCTCCAGACGTCGACCAGATGCGCAATCGGCAACGTGAAAAGCATGATGCCGATAAAGAATGCCGTGCCCACCAAGCCCGCCTGCGCGTCGGTCAACCCCATCTCAACCTTCATGGGCTGCAGGACGATAGCCATGATCTGCCAATCTGCATAGCGCATGGCGTAAAGCAGCGAACAAATAATCAATACGTAGGTCGCGCGTGGGCCGCCTACTTTGAAATTATCCGACTCTTGAATCTTCATCGTTCTCCCCCTGTTTTTTTGTGTTGCTCAATTGGCGGTGAATTCCAGCATCTGCTGCTTAGCTCCCTCCCCTGCGAGCAGGGGAGGGCTGGAGTGGGGTCGCACTGTCTCGCGCTGAGGCAAGTATGCGTAACCCCCTCCCAATCTCCCCCTGCTAGCAGGGGGAGGAGACAAGCTACGTAGCTGAACACGTTGTTGTTGGAGCTCCCCATCTACGACTGGCTGGAGAATTCCTTTTCCTGCAATACGCGCCATTGCACCTTGCCGGTGGCGCTTTTGGGCAATTGCTCGACGAACTCAACCATATGCGGCACTTTGTAGGCAGCCATGTGTTGACGCGCCCATGTCATCAACTCTTCCGCCGTGATGGATTGCCCGGCGCGCAGCACAGCGACCACTTTGACGCTCTCGCCGCGTTGCGGATCGCGAAATCCAATCACACACGCTTCCTGTATGGCCGGGTGCGCGTACAGCAAACTTTCGACTTCGGCGGGCCACACTTTGTAGCCCGACGCATTGATCATGCGTTTGAGTCGGTCGACCAAAAAGAAATAACCTTCATCGTCGACGTAACCCAGATCACCGGTGCGGAAATAGCGAACACCTTGGATTTCTACAAAGGCCAATTTGGTGGCGTCGGGCCGCCCCCAATAGCCCTGGAACACCTGCGGCCCGTGCAACAAAATTTCGCCGACTTCGTTAGTGGCCAGTATCTGTAACGTGTCGGGATCGACCACGACGGCGTCGGTGTCCTGAATCGGAATGCCCAGACACTGCGGTTTGGCGCGATGGACTGGATTGGTGTGAGTGGTCGCCATGGTTTCCGACAGACCGTAGCCTTCAACGTAAGACAGGCCCCATAGCGGCTGAATTCTTTCCGCTACCGCTTTGGGCATCGCCGCGCCGCCGCCGCTCAACACTTTCATCGAACTCAAGTCGAACTGGTCCAGTTCTGGTTGCGCCATGAAATCGATCAGCATGGTCGGAATCGCGACCCATGACGTGATGCGGTAGCGCTGTATCAACATGGCTGCGCAACGTCGATCCCAACGTGTCATCACAACCGTGGTGCCGCCGACGTAGACCACCGCGTTCACGCCGTTTTGCAGACCAGTGACATGAAACATCGGTAGCGCGGCCAATGCCGTCTGATCTTTTGCCATGCGGCAGAATTCAGCAGGTGCTACGGCCGTATGCATCACGCTGCGGTGTGTATGCATGCAACCTTTGGGTGCACCCGTGGTACCCGAGGTGTAGGGAATCACAGCCAGATCGTCAGGGCAGGTCGCAACGTCGACGATGATCGCGTCGCTGTGCAAGGCATGTTGCCAGCTGACAACGCCAGTCGACGTTATGTCTGCGCGCGCGGCCGTTACCACTTCAGGAACAGGAAGGTCGGTTTTGGCTGGCACGTAGTCGGAATAGCAAACGCTGATTACGTGATCGAGTTCATTCCCAAGCATCGGAGTGATATTCGCAGCGAGCTCCTGACCAAAGATCGCAACCTTACTGCCGCTGTCGGTCACGATGTGGCGCACTTCATCCAGCAGATTCATCGTGTTGACGGGCACGACTGCCGCGCCGATACGCAAAATGGCGTAGAAAGCGATGATAAATTGTGGACTGTTCTGCAGATACAGGGCGACTCGGTCGCCCCTTGTAACGGAGAACTGTTGTTGTAGAAAGCCAGCAAGCTCATCGACTTGCCGTTTCAGCTTCGCGTAGCTGACCGCGTTGTCGTAGTAGATGATCGCATTGCGATCCGGATAACGCGCCGCGGATACTTCCAGGTTGTAATACAACGAGGTTTGCGGCAGCTCCACATGCAGCGGCAGGCCTGGTGGCCAATGACTTAGATTCTTCATCGGGTCAGTCGAGCCGTTGTGGCAACACCACCAGCTTGCCGACCGCCTGGCGAGCAAGCAGTGCATCGAGCGCTTGCGATGCCTGTGACAATGGATAGCGCTTGGAGATAAGTGGATGAATCTTGCGGTGCTGCAACCACGCAAACAGTAGCTTCATGTTGTCGGCATTCAATTCGGGCTCGCGGCGCACGAACTCGCCCCAGAACACGCCAACCAGCGAACTACCCTTGAGCAAAAGCAAGTTGGTGGCGATCTTTGGGATATCGCCTGTGGCAAAACCCACTACCAAATAACGACCGCGCCAGCCGACGCTGCGAAGCGCCGGTTCGGCAAGCGCGCCGCCAACGGGATCGTAGACGACGTCGACGCCGCGCCCTTCCGTCAATGCCTTGATGCGTTCGCGTAAATCGTCGCTGCTGTAGTTGATGGTTTCGTCGGCGCCACGTTCGCGCGCAGCATTCAACTTTTCTTCCGACGATGCCGCTGCGATAACGCGCATACCCAGCAGTTTGCCGATTTCCACCGCGGCCAATCCAACGCCGCCGCCAGCGCCAAGCACCAACAAGGTTTCACCTGCCTGCGCTTGCGCACGATCCTTTAAAGCGTGCAACGAGGTGCCATAGGTGAGCACGAAGCTGCCTGCCAGCTCCAAATCCGCGTCGGTAATGTCGCGCGGCAAAGGCACGATGTGGGCGGCGTCGACCAGCACTTCCTGCGCATAGGCGCCATAGGGCGTGATGCCCACTACCTTGTCGCCTATCGCAAGGTGCTTGACCTCGTTGCCGATGGCGATGATCTCTCCCGACAATTCACCACCGGGCGAAAAGGGAAATTCCGGTTTGAATTGATATTTTCCGGCAACGATCAAGGCGTCGGGAAAATTCACGGCTGCTACGAGTGTGCGCACCAATACCTGCTTGAGCCCAGGAGCGGGTGAGGGCAAGTCACGTAACTGCAGCGATGACGGTGGCCCCCAGGCTTCACAGACAATGGCTTTCATGATGTACCTGTCGACATATGGATGAGCGGTTCAGAAGCGCCCGTTGGTGAGTTCGTACACTGTGTTTCTGAGCGCTACCAATTTCGGACCAAAGTCATGAATGAGTTTTTCGCGAGTCATTACCGAAACGCGCCCGCTGCAGTTGAACGCAAGGATTCGACTGCGATCGGCTGACACCAGTGGCACACCGACTGCGAAAACATCCGGATTCCAATCGCCCAACGAAAAACAGAAGCCGTAGTTCTCATAGTCTTGCCGTGCCTGCACGATGCCCGCGCGGATCTTTGGCCAAAGAGCCGGATCGCAGTCCTGTTTCAGGTCGTCCATGTACTGATCAAAATACTTCTGCGGACGTACGGCGAGGTCTGCGCGTCCCAGCGCGCTGGAACCGTGCGGCACCGGCGCACCGGGCTCGAGCTTGAGATGGAATGTGGCGTCGCCCTGACACACTTCCAGCACAAACATCCGTCGGCCGTCGCTGGTACCTAGCATCACGGCGGCCTGGGTGTATTCGGCCAGTTCGCGCATCAGCGGACGTGCGATCGACAGGATGTCGTTACTCTTCATATAGGCATGGCTCAGCGACAGGATCGCCGGGCCCAGCGAATATTTTTCGAGCGGGGAGGAGTATTCGAGATATCCCAACGCCGATAGCGTGAAGGTCATTCGCGACACGGTCGGCTTCGGCAATCCAGTACGGCGTGCGATGTCCTGATTGCCCAAGTACTGTTCCCCAAATTCAAAACAGCGCAGGACCGAGAACGCCCGCGTGACCGCGCTGACGAATTGCGGATGGTCCTCTCCAATAGGTTGGAGAAACGTATCGGCTTTGCGTTTTGGATTTCCCATACCTGCATACCTTTATTGAGTTGTCTGCGCGTGGTAACGCGCTAGCTCCAGTCGCGCGATAGTGCCGCGGTGGACTTCGTCCGGTCCATCGGCAACGCGCAGCGAACGGATTCCGGCGTAGGCAAAGGCCAAGGGAAAATCTTGGCTGACCCCAGCGCCGCCGTGGGCCTGGATCGCCCAGTCGATGATCTGACAGGCCATATTCGGCGCCACCACTTTGATCATGGCGATCTCTGCGCGTGCCACCTTGTTGCCGACGGTGTCCATCATATACGCGGCTTTGAGCGTAAGCAGGCGTGCTTGCTCGATCATGCAGCGCGCTTCGGCGATGCGTTCGTGCCAAACCGAGTGATCGCCGATGCGCTTGCCGAAGGCCACGCGCGACTGCACCCGTTGGCACAAGAGTTCGAGGGCGCGTTCGGCG
>OUNK010000066.1_pt1 | contig 23052 bp, 23 predicted proteins | sample 1755341 | NCBI WGS metagenome assembly OUNK01 (sample SAMEA3914788, study PRJEB12502) | metagenome | biome: forest; material: soil | place: Canada | collected 2011-07-03 | depth 0.1 m | reverse complement strand
ATTTCAAGCGCAGCAACGTCGATCTCCGGAAATTCCGGCATCACTTCGAACGTGGCCGTGTAGGCGATCTCGCCATTTTCTGGCTTGCCGGTGGTATCGATGGCGGGATTGGCCACCGGACGCAGGTTTTCCTTCTCGAACGCCTCGCGCAGCGTGCTGCCGATCAGATCGGAAAGGACCTCGCCACGCACCTGCGCGCCGAAGCGCTGCTGGATCACCGTGGCCGGCACCTTGCCCGGACGGAAGCCCTTCAGGCGCACCGTACGGCTCATCTCGGCGATGCGTGCGCTCACCTGGGTCTCGAACCGCTCAGCCGGAAATTTGACCGTGAGCTTGCGCTCGAGCTTGCCGACGTTTTCAACCGAAAACTGCATGACGTCTCCTGGAATTACCTGTAATGGCCCGTGACGGCGCCGCGGCGGCCCCGGCCGCCCGCAAAATCAACGCAAGGTCTGTGGTGCGAAAGGCGGGACTCGAACCCGCACGGGGGTTACCCGCCAGAACCTAAATCTGGTGCGTCTACCAATTCCGCCACTTTCGCATCGTTCGCCGGATTGCAAGCGACAGATTTACAACGATTTTCACCAGATATAGCGAAATCGTCGAGAAACTACCGAGCTGCGACCCTAAGTCGATGATTACCTTGTACCTAAGCGGTCCATTTTACGGTTGTGCGACGGACCAGCACAAGCGCTGAAGCAGCCTGGGATGGCATCCCGCATAAAGAAAAAGGACCCGCATCGCTGCGAGTCCTTCGATAGCTGGTGGGCCGTGTAGGGATCGAACCTACGACCAATTGATTAAGAGTCAACTGCTCTACCAGCTGAGCTAACGGCCCAGAAACTGCTTTGAATTGGGGTGGACGATGGGACTCGAACCCACGACAACCGGAATCACAATCCGGTACTCTAACCAGCTGAGCTACGCCCACCGTAAACCTTACGAATCTGGCGCGCCCGACAGGAATCGAACCTGCAACCGTCGGCTTAGAAGGCCGATGCTCTATCCGGTTGAGCTACAGGCGCTTGACTGAAGCAGAACACCTGCTGGTCGGGGCAGAGGGATTCGAACCCACGACATCCAGCTCCCAAAGCTGGCGCTCTACCAGGCTGAGCTATACCCCGATTCCGAAACCCGGTCAGCTTTCGCGTACCGAAGCCTTGAAATGCTACGGGTGACACTCTGGCCCGTCAATCCGTATCGAACACGCCGGACTCTAAAACGTTCATCCGGTTCTGCAAACGATGTCTTGCCTGCAGTGCAGTCACGATTAAAAAACATCGTGCCTAGCGATAAATAATGGTGCGCCCGGAGAGATTCGAACTCCCGACCACCAAGTTCGTAGCCTGGTACTCTATCCAACTGAGCTACGGGCGCATTGTGAAACTGAATTGCTGCCGCCCTGTCCTGAAACCGGAAGGCGCCGAAGCAAGAAGCGGAATTATTCAGGTACTGGCAGCAATCGTCAATACTCTTTGTGAAGATTCTTGAAACATTCGGTTCATGATTCGGTCCGATTTGGCCCGTCTATCTCACGCACGTCTGCTTAATGGCACGATCAGGATGCGTTTCGCCCGATCACATCGGCGCGAGCGTGAAATCATCGGCATCCATCCACGCAGGAAAATGCTCGCGACGTGCCAGCAGCGGCGCCGGATCGAGTGAAACGGTCACCACCTGTTCCTGCACGCCCAGTTCGACCAATGGTTCGCCGAGCGGATCGATGATCGCACTATCGCCCGCATAGGGCAGATCGTTGCCATCTGTGCCGACCCGATTCAAGCCGATGATGTAGGCGAGATTCTCGATAGCGCGCGCACGCAACAAAGTGCGCCACTGCTGTCGACGTGGTGCGGGCCAATTAGCTACGAACAACGATAAGTCGTAATCCATACCGCCAGTTGCCGATGCGAGGCGTCGATTGCGTAGCCAGACGGGAAAGCGCAGGTCGTAGCAGACCTGCGGAAAAATGCGCCACCCTTTCAGCTCAACGAAGAGGCGTTCCGACCCGCCGCCATAACGCGTGTGCTCGCCGGCCATGCGGAACAGATGGCGTTTGTCGTAGTGCGCAAACGTGCCATCGGGTCGCGCCCAGATGAGTCGGTTGTAGACGGTGTCGCCTTCACGAATCGCGAGACTGCCTGTGATGACGGCACCGACTTCACCAGCCAGCGCACGCATCCACGCAACGCCCTCACCATCCATCCCTTCCGCGCTGGCGCGCGTGTCGTTGCTGAAGCCGGATAGAAACGTTTCCGGCAACACGATCAGGTCGCTCTGCCCCGCTACGCGCCGTACCAACGCGCCGTAATACTCGCGATTGGCCGGCGCATCGTGCCAGCGCGTCGCACCCTGCACGAGCGATACGTTCAGAGTTTGCATAGCCGCTCCGCCGCTGCATCCATGGTGGCATCGCTCTTGGCGAAGCATAGACGCACGAGGCGTGTGCCCGGCGCCTTGTCGTAGAACGGTGTCAGAGGAATGGCTGCTACCCCGCCCTCTTTCACCAGCCATTCGCAGAAGGCGAGATCGTCATCGTCGCGAATAGCGGAATAATCAACAAGCTGAAAATAACCGCCCGGCACATCCAGTAACTTAAAGCGCGACGGTGCGAGCAAATCGCGGAAACGGTCGCGCTTGGTCTGATAGAACGCAGGCAATTCGAGGTAATGCTCCGGCGTACTCGCCAGGAATTCCGCGAAGGCAGCCTGCGCCGGGTGGAAGGTGCAGAACGTCAGGTATTGATGCACCTTACGAAATTCCGCCGAGAGCTTGGCTGGCGCCACTGCATAACCAACCTTCCAACCTGTGCAGTGAAACGTCTTGCCGAAGCTGGAAACGACGATACTGCGAGCCGCCAGTTCCGGATGACGCAGCACGCTTTCATGCACAGCACCGTCGTACACGATGTGCTCATAAACCTCATCGGAAAGCACGACGATAGACGTATCGCGCACGATCGCCGCCAGCTCTTCCAGATCCGCCGACGACAACACCGCGCCCGAAGGATTATGCGGACTGTTGATCAGGATCATGCTCGTTTTAGGCGTTATCGCATCACGCACGCGCTGCCAGTCGATCGAGAAACTTGGCACCGTGAGCGGAATATGCACCGCACGCGCACCTTGCAAATCGATCGCAGGTTCGTAGGAATCGTAAGCCGGATCGAACACGATGACCTCGTCACCGGCACGCACTATGGCAGCGATCGCGGCGAATAGCGCTTCAGTCGCGCCAGAGGTGATCGTGATATCGCTATCCGGACTGACCTTATGACCATACAGCCGTTCAGTCTTCAACGCGATCTGCTCGCGCAGCGCCGCTGTGCCGATGCCGGGCGCGTATTGATTGAGCCCGTTCGCCATCGCGCGATTCACCGCATCACGCAAAGCCTGCGGCGGCTCGAAATCAGGAAAACCCTGGCCGAGATTGACCGCTTTGTGCTGCACGGCCAAATGGCTCATCACGCTGAAGATGGTGGTGCCTACTTTCGGAAGCTTGGTTTCGATAGTCATGGGCAGCAGTATGGATGTCTAAACGCAAAGCCTAGCATGGCTTACGGCGATGGTTGTTTGGATGTATCAAGAGCTTCGAGCGGACGCTTAATGCATTCCTCGTATTTCTGGCGGGTCGCTTCCGGCAGCCGATCGGCAAGGAAGTCCACCAGCGCGCGCACGCCCGGCAACATGCCACGACGGCTGGGATAGACAAAGTGCATCATCCCTTGCGGCGCACTCCACTCTGGCAACACGACTTCCAGCTCGCCAAGAGAGATGGCAGGAGCACAAACGAATTCCGGCAGTAACGTGACGCCCATGCCTCGGCGCGCCGCTTCAAAGAGCATGGCGAAATCGCCGGTGATCAGGCGCGCCTGTACTTCTACGCTAACCCGTTCGCCATTGGCGTCGATGAGCTCCCAGATCTGCGCACCTTCGTGTTCCTGCATGGACAGCGCCGGCAAGCGCGCCAGATCTTCCGGATGCTTGGGATGACCATGAATCTTAAGCAGGGACGGACTGGCCACCGGTAACACGCGTGACTGGCTGAAGCTGCGCACGATCATGTTGGCATCCGTATCGAGCTTGCTACGCACACGGATGGCCAGGTCGTAACCTTCGCTGATCAGGTCAACGCGACGGTTGTTGGAAAGCACCCGCACCTGCACCTTCGGATACAGCGCCATGAACTCCGGAATGATGTGCGCCAGAATGGTTTGGGCGATCGATACTGGGCAGCTGAGTCGCACCACGCCACGTGGCTCGGCGCGCAACTCCTCCACCGCATCCTGCGCCGCGCGAGCTTCCTCCAGCACAGCGCGGCAGTGACCATAAAAACGCTCGCCCACCTCAGTGACGACGAAGCGCCGCGTGGTCCGCTGCAACAGACGCACGCCGAGGCGATCCTCCAGCTGGGCAATGCGCTTGCTGAGCCGCGACTTGGGCACCCCGAGCGCGCGGCCCGCTGCAGAAAACCCACCGTGCTCCACCACGGCCGCAAAGAAATACAGGTCGTTCAGGTCCTGCATGGCACCCGGCAAGGCCGTCATTTTCGTTTCCCATTTGGAACGATAAGTTCAAGTTTGCCTATCTTATCGTTCGTTTGTTCGGATTCTATCTTTATCCCGTCGTCGGCCTGCCCGACTAGAACTGAGATATCACCATGAAACTGCTGCATCTTGACGCAAGCTCCCTGGGTCAGCACTCCGTATCGCGTGCCCTGACCGCCGCCGTGGTCGCCCAGATCACCCGCGAAAACGCCAACACAAGCGTGACCTACCGCGACTTGGCCACACACGCCCTGCCGCACTGGACGCCGGTAGTCGATGCCGAAAGCGAAGCTGCCAAGCTCGGCGAAGCGGTGCTGAATGAATTCCTGGCCGCCGATGTCATTGTGATTGGTGCCCCGATGTACAACTTTTCGATTCCCAGCCAGCTGAAGGCCTGGATCGATCGCATCGCAGTCGCTGGCAAGACTTTCCGCTACACCGAATCCGGTGCGGAAGGCCTGGCGACGGACAAGCGTGTGATCGTGGTTTCTTCGCGCGGCGGCGTCTACAGCACCGGTCCGGCTGCCGCCCTGGACTTCCAGGAGACCTACCTGCGCACCGTTCTCAGCTTCATTGGCGTGACGGATGTGGAGTTCATTCGGGCCGAAGGCGTGAACCTGAGCGCCGAGCACAAGACCAACGCGGTGGCTGCCGCTCATATCTCAATTGGCCAGCTGGCAAGCAAAGCGGCTTGATCGAACGGCCAGACGAAACATTGGCCTTAGCTTAAATACAAAGAGCGCCCATAAAGGACGCTCTTTTTTTCACAAATGCAAAGCGATCAGCGGCCGAAACGAATCTCGCCGCCATCGTGATCGCGGTCCCAGCCGCGCAACTCATCGCGAATATGAGCAATGCGCTGGCGCCCCAGGGCATTGCGCTCCTCGTCCAGCACCTGCCCATCGAGCAATTCGGCCAGGCGTTGCGCGGTCGGCAGCATCGTGTCCCAGGCATCCAGCGCCGTAACCGGACCTGGCAGTGCCATGAAGAAACTGAGGCCTGGCGTACGCAAGGCATCGAGACGGCTCAGATCGAAGCTGCCCGGCTTGAGCATGTTGGCGACGCTGAAGATCGGCCCCAACTCGCGCTTGCCATCGACCAGGCGGTGATAAATGCCCATATCGCCGTATTCCAAGCCAGCCTTTTCTGCCGCGACGATCAGATCGGCACCGTTGAAGTGATGTCCTTCCCGCGCTATCACGAACAGGCTGACGATGCGCTCCACCGGCATCTGCGCAGGACGCTTGCCCAGATCGGAACGCGGCGGAATACGTGGTGCCGGAGCGGGAGCTGACGCTGGCGCCGAAGCGGTAGGCGCCTGGGCCACGGATGGCGCGGGCTCCACGATCGGCATCGACTTGATCGTCGGCTCCACGGGCTGCGACGGCGAGCGCAATACCTCCACGATGGAAGCGGCATGCCCGGTTGGCTTGGGCATGTGCGCCGTGGCGTGGCGCTCGTTGGCGAGCGTGGCGCCCAGCTTTTCCAACTCCATGCGCAGGCCGACATCCAGCTCGCCCTGCTGTGGGGACGGCTCGGAAAACAACGGATCGATCGGTTCGTCGGCTATATCCCTGAAGGCATCGGCTTCATCGCCGGCGCCACCCAGCGTCGGCTCGCGCCGTTCGGCGCCCGGCTCGGGAAGGGGGCGCCGCGTGCCTTGCTCCTTTTTTGGCTGACCGAACAGCCACACCAGCACCAACACGATCAGGCCCACAATCAGCATCGGGATGCCGACGTACGGATTCCACTCAAACGCCAACTCGGATCCAGTCAACATGATGTAACTCCTCAGGCCGCGCCGGCCAGCTTGGCCGCCTCGGCAAGATCGACTTGCACGAGACGCGAGACACCCGGCTCACGCATGGTAACGCCGCAGAGCTGGCTGGCCGCCTCCATGGTGGCCTTGTTGTGGCTCACAAAGATGAACTGCACCTTTTCACTCATCTCGCGCACCATGTTCGAGAAGCGTCCCACGTTGGCCTCATCGAGCGGCGCGTCCACCTCGTCGAGCAGGCAGAACGGCGCGGGGTTCAGCGCGAAGATCGCGAACACCAGCGATACCGCGGTCAACGCCTTTTCACCACCGGATAGCAGGGTAATGTTGGAAACACGCTTGCCCGGCGGACGCGCCATGATCGACACGCCCGTGCTGAGCAGATCGTCGCCCGTGAGTTCCAGATATGCATGACCACCGCCGAACAGCCGCGGGAACAGTTCCTGCACACCCGCATTGACGCGATCGAAGGTTTCCTTGAAACGCTGACGCGTTTCGCGGTCGATTTTCTTGATCGCGTTTTCCAAGGTTTCCATTGCACTGGTGAGGTCGGCCAGCTGGGTGTCGAGGTAGGTCTTGCGCTCGCTCTGCTCGGCATGTTCCTGGATGGCCGCGAGGTTTACCGGCTCCAGTCGCGCAATCTTCTGGCCAAGATCGGCCAGCTGATGCCGCCATTGCGTGGCGTCGACGTCTTCGGCCAACTCGGCGAGCAAGGTCTCCAGTTCTAGTCCTGATGCAGTGATGGCCTCGGCCAACTGATCGGCGCGCATCTGCAATGCCTGCGCGGCGAGGCGTTTCTCGGACACGCTTTCGCGCAAGCCGGAGAGCTCTTGTTCCACATTGTGCCGCTGCTGCTCCAGCTTGCGGAACTCGATGTCGCAATCTTCCAGCGCACGACGCGCATCGACCAACTGACGATCGACCAGCAAGCGCTGATCGAGATAGGCCTGACGCTCGGCTTCCAGCTCGGCGATCGGATCGGATCCAGCCGCCAGCTGTTCGGTGATTTCGCTGCGTCGCGCATCGATCTGGCGAATCTGTCCATCCATGCGCGCCAACGCCTGTTCCAGCGACGTCAGCGACGAACGCTTGGATTCCATGCTCAGCGCCAGCGAATGCGCCTGATCGGCAGCCTCGCGGGCGTTCATGCGCGCTTCTTCGCGTGATTCGAGCAACGCGCGGCGTTCGTTTTCCAATTCGCGGCGCTGATCTTCGAGATCGCCCATGTTGTTGACCGACTCGTCCAAGCGTGCGCGCGCTTCACGCGTCTGTGCCTGCAACTCGTCAATCTGTTCAATCAGCGCCGACAGCTCGCCGGCTACTTTTTCGGAACGTGCGCGTGCTGTTTCCACTTTGCCGCGATGACTTTGCAACTGCCCGGCCAACTCGGATTGACGACGGTGCGCGTTGTACAACTCGCGCTGTGCGTCATCGCGCGCTCGCTCCGCTTCGAATTTGCTGGTGCGCAGAGCATCGAGACGCGCGCCCGCTTCTTCAATTTGCGCTTCGAGCGATTCGGTCTGTTCGCTCAGGATGCGGATATCGCGTTCGCGTGCGAGCACGCCAACTTGATTGCCTTGCGCACGCCGCACGCGCGCCCAACCCGGCCCAAGCCACTCACCCGTGCGCGTGATGACCGATTGATACGGCGCCAGCGCCGAAAGCCCGGAAACGCGCTGATGTGCTTCATCGATGGTTTCAGCTGTTAAAACGTGGCCGAGGATGGCGATAGCGGAAGCCGGACCACGCACATGCGCGGCGAGCGTGCCTGCCGTGGCCGCACCACCTTCGGTCGCATCCAGCAAGGCGACATCGGCGTTATCCAAGCCGGAAAACTCGCGCGCCATGTCGTGCGCGCCATCGACCAACACGCTGTCGATGAAACCCGACAGCACGGTTTCGACGGCCGTTTCCCAACCTGCTTCAACTTGCAGCACCTCGCCGAGACGACGCTTCTTGTCGAGGCCGAACTTCGACAGCCAGTTGCTGGCCGCGCTTTCTTCTTGCCCAAGCGCTGCATGCTGCAAGGCCTCGAGGGAAGCCAACCGGCCGCGTGCAGTCTGCAACTGCTGGCGCGCTTCATTGAGCACGCCTTGCACCTGGCGCTCTTCGTCGAGCACCTTTTCGTATCCCAGCTTGTGCTGATCGAGCAGGCCACCTAGCGATTCGACACGTTCACGCTGCGTGTCGTGGTCGTTGTGCAACTGCTCGGCCGCTGCATCGAGCGCTACAACGTCGGTCGCCTTCTGCTCGGTTTCCAATGTTTCCTTGCGCTTGGCCAAATCCATGGATTGGCGATCGAGATACGCAAGTTTGGTGCGCTCCACCTCGGCTGCGCGGCTCGCTTCGCCGGCGGTGCGGGTGTAGGTGTCCCAACGCTGTTGCCAATCGGCCAACTTGGTTTCGGTTTCGCGCTGCGCGTCCGCGGTTTCATCCTGCAACTGTCGCAGTGCTTCCAGCTTCGGCTCGCCTTCGGACAACGCCATGCGCAGCGTTTCGACCTGATCGCGGTCCGTCGCAATGTGCGCGGCCAGTTCGCTGTGTTCGCGCTCGGCATCGAGTTGCGCGCGCTGCAGACGCTCAGCAGTCTCGCGGTTGTAGCGAACCTGTTGTTCAACGCGCGCGATCTCGGCACCGACCTTGTACACCTCGGCCTGCACCGTATTGAGATGTTCGCTTGCTTCGGTATGGCGTTCGCGGACGCTTTCGATTTGCGCTTCCACCTGGCGCTGCCCGGCGAGGCGCTTTTCGATTTCAATTTCCGCTGCGGAAAGCCCCTGCCCTTGTCCCTCGTGCTGACTCTTCAGCCCGCGGTATTCCAAGGCACGCAGCTCGGCTTCCTTACGCGTCTGCTCTTCTTTGTAAGCTTTCCAACGCTCGGCGGCGCGCGCCTGGCGGTTGAGGTGTTCCAGCTGCTTGTCCACTTCGTCGCGCACATCGCGTACGCGGTCGAGGTTTTCGCGCGTCGCCTTGATGCGGCTCTCGGTTTCCTTGCGGCGCTCTTTGTACTTGGAGATGCCGGCCGCTTCTTCCAGATGCGTGCGCAGTTCTTCTGGGTGCGCTTCGATGATCTGGCTGATCATGCCTTGCTCGATGATCGAGTAGCTGCGCGGACCCAAGCCAGTACCGAGGAACAGGTCGGTGATATCGCGACGGCGGCAACGTGCGCCGTTGAGGAAATACGCGGACTGACCGTCACGCGTCACCTGGCGCTTCACCGAGATTTCCGCGTACTGGCCGTACTCGCCCTGAATCGTGCCGTCGGCGTTGTCGAAGATCAGCTCGACCGTCGCCTGCCCTACCGGCTTGCGTGCATTTGAGCCGGAAAAGATCACGTCAGTGAGCGAATCGCCGCGCAAGCGGCTCGCGGCACTCTCGCCCATCACCCAGCGGATGGCGTCGATGATGTTGGACTTGCCGCAACCGTTAGGCCCCACCACACCGGTCATATTGGTGGGCAGGTGCAAGGTGGTCGGATCGACGAAGGACTTGAATCCGGCGAGTTTGATCGTGGTTAGGCGCATGCAGATTCAGCAACTCAGAAGGTGATGGCCCGTCGCGGCGGGTGACGGGTCACTGTGCCAAACGCGGGACGGAGCCGCAATGCGTTTGGATCGTCGGACAACCCGAGGATTGTGATTCAACTGATTGATTCGGCTCAATCTGGTGCTTTCGCGTCGATCGAGAGAGCGTGGATACCTTTATCCATAAGGTCCCCTAAGGCCGTATAGACCAGCCGATGCCGCTTGAGCGGGGCCAACCCTGCGAAATCGGGGCTGACGATATGCACGTGGAAATGTCCCTTCCCCTCATTGGCGTGGCCCGCATGCTTGTGGCCTTCGTCCAACACTTCCATCTCGATGGGATGCAGTGCTTCAACGAGGCGGTGCCGGATTTGCTCAACCATCGCCGCGGTCATGCCGGCAGCACCTTACGGAAAGGTTTGACGCTGACACTGGCGTATACGTTCGCCTCGACGTAGGGGTCGGTTTTTGCCCACTGCTCAGCTTCAGCCAGCGACGCAAACTCGGCGACGATCAGGCTGCCCGTAAACCCCGCCGGGCCGGGCTGCTCGGTGTCGATAGCCGGAAACGGGCCTGCCAGCAGCAGACGCCCTTCCTCCTGCAGCTTCTCCAGGCGCGCCAGATGGGCGCCGCGCGCCGCCAGCCGGCGCTCAAGTGAATCAGGGTGATCGGTGCCGTTGATGGCGTACCACATGTGTCGTGCTTCCTCTGGCAATCCGTGATTTTAGCCGACTGCGCCATGGAACACGCGACGCGCCTTGATATCGGCCGCACGCGGGCCCAAGTGCCTGGGCAAGAAACGGGGAAAGGAGCGGCAGCATGTGGTCGATGTTTGTAGGTGGACTTGCCGGGCTGCTGACGCAGCTGGCCCATTGGTTTGACGGCAGTTATGGCGTGGCGGTGATCGTGATGGCCATCGCGGTACGCCTGCTTCTGCTACCCGCCACGCTGCATGCAGCCGAGCAAACCTGGCACCGCCAGCTGAAATTGGCGGGGCTAAAACCGGAACTCGAACAGCTCCGCGAACGCCACGCCAAGGACCCAACCACCTACGCCACCGGCGCGCAGGCGCTTTATCGCCAGCACGGGATCACCAGCGGCCTGGGCAGCGGCATGTTGACGGCCATCGTGCAGGCGCCGCTTGGCGCTGGCATTTATGCGGCGATCCGTCAGAGCGTGGGCGGTGCCGGCTCCTTCATCTGGATCGCCAAACTGGCGCGCCCAGATGTGTGGCTGGCCTTGGTCGTCGCCTTGCTGAGCTGTGCGGCCATCATGCTCAATCCATCGATGTCCGAGCAGGCTCGAACGGTGTTGCATTGGCTGCCGGCGATCGTTGCCTTCCTGGTGGCGTGGCATCTCAGCGCTGGCCTGGGCCTGTATTGGGCCGGCGCTAGTACTGTGGGCGTAGTGCAGTCGGCCTTGCTGCGTCGGCGCATAGCGCGCGGCAGCCTGAAGCGGCTGCATCCGCACTAAGGCCAAGTGGCCGCCTTATTAACTTAGGTGATACCTGTCAGGAGCGATCCCTGACACCGTCCGCTGCCGCCCCTGCGGCGCTCCAGGCAAGCTTTGCTCAGATCCGGACGAGGGCGAATCCCACGGGATTCGCTGCCTTAGCCCCCATCCCAAGCCATTTCGACGCCTAGGCCATCAGTCATAGCAAGTCATTGTTGACAGGCGCGGAGATGGTGTTATAGTTCACTACAACACCGGTCCACGAGATCACTAGGAGAGCCGTCATGAAAGCACCGAACCCGATCGCCATCACCGCTGCGGTTCTGTTTACCACGGTAAGCCTGCTCGCCATCAGCCCGAACACCCCTAAGGTGGCCGTCACCGAGATCAACGGCGCCAAGGTCATCAACCTGGCTCCCGTCGAAGTGCACCCCACCGCAGACGACCGCCGCGCCGCCGCCCTGCTGACCACCGCCAGCATCACGCTCGTCAACTCGCCGATCGCTAGCGAGACCGAGAGCGGCGCCAGCCTGCTCGGAGCGCAATTGGCCATGCCCTACTATTCGTTTGGTTCAACCAAGTTCGCCAGCATCAGCAAGGAATAATCCATGTCCATCACCTGGAACGACAGCGTCCCGATCTATCGCCAACTCCGCGAACGCGTAGTGGCGATGATCCTGGACGGCGCCTTGAACGAGGGCGACCCGCTGCCGTCAGTACGCCAGGTGGCGGCGGATTTTCAAATCAATCCGCTCACCGTTTCAAAGGCGTACCAGGAACTGGTCGACGACCAACTTGTGGAAAAAAGGAGGGGGCTGGGCATGTTTGTCATCGATGGAGCCCGTGAGGCGCTGCTCAAGTCCGAGCGCGAGCGCTTCCTGCGAGAGGAATGGCCTGCACTATTTGCACGACTGCAGCGCTTGGGCCTGGACCTTAAAACCCTGATGCGCGAAGCGCCGCAGGATACGGAGAATCACTCATGAACGCGGTCGTCACCGCCAATGGCCTGAGCAAGCGCTACAAGAACGCGATTGCGCTGGACAACGTGAGTTTTGAAATCCAGCCCGGCCGGATCGTGGGCCTGATCGGCCCCAACGGTGCCGGCAAGACCACGGCACTGAAGGCGATCCTGGGCCTTACCTCCTTCCAGGGCCAGCTCGATGTGTTGGGGCTGGATCCGCGCACGCAACGCGACAAGTTGATGGAACAGGTTTGCTTCATTGCAGACGTTGCCGTGCTGCCACGATGGATCCGAGTGCGCGAAGCAATCGACTTCGTCGCCAATGTGCATCCCCGCTTCAGCCGCGCCAAATGCGAGGCTTTCCTGGCTCGCACCAAGCTCACGCCCGACCAGCGTGTGAAGCAGATGTCCAAAGGCATGATCGTGCAGCTGCACCTTGCACTGGTTATGGCCATCGACGCCAGGGTTCTTGTGCTCGACGAGCCCACGCTTGGCCTGGACATCCTTTACCGCAAGCAGTTCTACCAAAGTCTTCTGGAAGAATATTTCGACGACAACAAGACGATCATCGTCACGACCCACCAGGTCGAAGAAATCGAACACATTCTTACCGACCTGATGTTTATCCGCGACGGCAAGATCGTCTTGAACACCGACATGGAAGCCATGGGCGATCGATTCACCGAAGTGATGGTGAGCGCCGACATGGCCGCTACCGCTCGTCAAATGAATCCGCTGGACGAACGCCAAGTGTTCGGCAAGAGCATCTTCCTGTTCGACGGTGTCGAACACTCACGACTGGCAGCGCTAGGCGAAATACGCCGGCCTTCGGTCAGCGATCTGTTCGTTGCCACCATGAAGGGGACCTACGCATGAAAACCCTCTACTGGCTTGTCAAACGTGAATTCTGGGAGCATCGCGGCGGCTTCATTTGGGCGCCGGTGATCACGGGGATCGTGTTTCTGGTGCTGAACTTGATGGGTGTTGTGAGCGGGGAAGTATTCGGTTCCCGCCACGGCTTCAATCTCGGCTCGCTGGATGGGCAGGATCTCGCATCGAAAATTCAGTCGCTCGATGTCCACCAGGCGCAAGAAGTGGGCTCCGCGCTGGACCTTGCCATGCTCTCGTCCAGCGGACTGATCAGTGTGGTCTTTGCCTTCGTCGTATTTTTCTATTGCCTTGGCGCACTCTACGATGATCGGCGCGATCGCAGCTTTCTGTTCTGGAAGTCACTGCCGATTTCCGACACGGCCACCGTGCTTTCCAAGGTCATCGCGGCAGGAGTGATCGCGCCCATCGTGGTGGTGATCTGCGGCGTGCTCACCGGCATTGCGATGTTGCTCATATTTGCCCTCGCGCTGTCATTCCATGGTGTAAGTGTGTGGTCGCTGCTGGTGCTGGCGCATCCGTTCCAGATGATCGGCTTCTTGATCGGCAGCATCCCGCTCTATCTGCTCTGGGCGTTGCCGACCGTAGGCTGGCTGATGCTGTGTTCCTCCTGGGCCCGAACGAAGCCCTTCCTGTGGGCAGCAGTCATTCCGGTGGCGCTAGGCGTAATGATTAGCTGGTTCAATTTGCTCGGTAGCGAAGGTTTCAAGAGCAGCTGGTATTGGCGCGAAATCGTGGTGCGCATACTGTTCAGCGTGTTCCCAGGTGGTTGGCTACGCGACAGTGCCGCTACTCAGTTGAGCAAAGATCCGGAAAGCATCGGCCACTTCTTCAACCTGTCCAACTCTTATGCAGTATTGGCCTCACCGGACATCTGGATTGGCGCCATAGCCGGTATCGCGATGCTCGCCGCCGCTGTATGGTTCCGTCGCTGGCGCGACGATAGCTGAGACGACAAACTTACTGTCTGGCAATCATGATCTGATCGGGGAGCACATCATGAAGTACCAACGAAGGATGCTTCTGCTCGCGCTATGCACCGCGGTCGCTGCCTGCGGTGCCCCCAACGCCACGATCTCCTACGGGAAAGCAGGTTCGATCACGCTGAAGGACAGCCAGGTAACACTGCACGTCGACGGCGCCCTCGATGCGGTGATCGGATCCTCCGGCGACCTGAGCATCGACGACAAGCCGGTATGGATCACCCCGGCCGATCGTGGCCTGTTGATGATCTACCACCAAAACGTGCTGACAGCAGCGAGCGCGATGCGCGAATCGGGTGAAAAGATCGGCCTGGCAACGCTGAAGAACAAACTCAGCAGCGATGCGAATGCAAGCAGCAACGAAAAGCCGGTTGACGATGCCAAGCAACAGGAACGCCAAGTCCAACTGAAGTTCTGCCAGGATCAGGCGAACATCAAGACCGTGCAGGATCAACTTGCGATACAGCTCTCCAGCTTCAAGCCTTACGGCAACATAGTCAGCAGCAACAGCATTGCCAACTGTCAGAAAGACGCGACGAATTGAGTCACCACGTTCCGGCAGTTCCGTTGCTCGCGTGACGGCAGCTCAGGCGCCAGACTTGCACTCTGGCAAAACATGATCTCATTAGGGAACGAATCATGAAGTACACACGAACAATCCTGCCATTCGCACTCTGCGCGGTTTTGGCCGCGTGCGACGTGTCCGACACCTCGATGATGAACGGCGCCATCACCTTGAAGGATGGCATGGTGACACTGCATGCTCATGGGGCCTCCGACGCGATCATTAGCTCGACCGGAGACCTGCAGATCGACGACAAAGCAATATCCCTCACGCCGTCGCAACGCGGCCTGCTGATGCTCTACAACCACAATGTCCAGGATGTTCATGACATTGGATTGGAGATGGGCAAGACGGGAGCCCAGATGGGAGCAAAGGCTCTGAAGAATGCGATGAACAAGAAGTCGGATGCGCAGCAGGATCAAGATGCCGATGCCGGCGCTGAACAGTTGAAACAGCTCAGTCTGAAGATTTGCCAGGATCAGGCAAACATCAAGACCGTGCAGGACCAACTGACCGCTGAACTGCCGGCCTTCAAACCTTATGGCGACATCGTCGGTGCCGACAGCGTTACCAGTTGTCAGAGCGACGCCAAGAACTGATGCCACCCCTACTACACGCATCGTCATAAACGACTGAGAATGGGTACTGCCTTCATGAGACACGCCACCCTATCCGGACTACTGACTTTGTGCTGTGTGCTCGCCGCGTGCGGACAGCAGTCGGACCACATCATCATCGCCGGGCGTATTGGCGTTGTGAACATCCCTCTGGGACTCGATGACGGGCATGTCACCCTGCATGCCCAAGATGCGCCAGACGCAACGATCAGCGCCAATGGCGAGCTACAAATCGATCAGCAACCTGTCACCACCAGCGCGGGCGAGCGTGAACTACTCAAGTCCTATTACGAAAACGCGATGAAGATACGCACCGACGCCATCGCTACCGGCAAAGCCGGCGCCGCGGTTGGAGCGCAAGCACTGAAGAGCGTTGCCAACCGATTGGCTAGCGGCGATCCCGATCAGATCAAGCAGGATGTCAATGCCAAGACTCAAATCGTGAAAGCATCAGTGTTGAAGCTCTGCCAGGACATAGGCAACACCAAGACCGCCCAGGATCAACTGTCCACGCAGCTGTCCGCGTTCAAGCCCTACGCAAACATCATTAGCGCAGACGACGTCAACGACTGCGAAAAAGATCAACAAAGCTGATCGCCGAATACTGCGATACCGCTCTTTCGTAGCAGAACGGTATCGCAGCAAAACAACAGATCAACCCCCGCCACCGCCACCGCCGTGGATGCCACCCTTGGTCAGGGTGCGTGGGTCGAGCAGCTTCCTCAGCTCATCCTTGGAAAGCCCGGAGTTTTCCAGCGCGACATCCATGATGGGGCGCTTCTCCTTGTAGGCTTTCTTGGCAATCGCCGCGCCTTTCTCGTAGCCGATCACCGGATTCAATGCGGTCACCAGGATCGGATTCATTGCCAACGCCTGATTCACACGCTCCGTATTGATCTTGAAACCGGCAATCGCCTTATCGGCCAGCAAGCGCGACACATTGGCGAGGATATGGATCGACTGCAGCAAGTTGTAGGCGATCAGCGGCAACATCACATTGAGCTGAAAATTGCCGGACTGACCAGCGATCGTGATGGCTGCATCGTTACCGATCACCTGCGCAGCCACCATGGTGGTGGCTTCGGGAATAACCGGATTCACCTTCCCCGGCATGATCGACGAGCCAGGTTGCAACGCGGGCAATTCGATCTCACCCAGTCCCGCCAGCGGACCGGAATTCATCCAGCGCAGATCGTTGGCGATCTTCATCAACCCGACTGCGAGCGCCTTGAGCTGACCGGAGAGTTCCACCGCCGCGTCCTGCGCTGCCATGCCTTCAAAATAATTGGCAGACGAATCGAACCGCACGTGCGTGAGCTTCTTTAGCTCGCGCGCCACGGCAGCGCCGAACTTCGGATCGGCATTGATGCCCGTGCCTACCGCTGTACCGCCAAGCGGCAATTGACGCATGCGTTTGAGACTGTCCTGGATGCGATCGATCGCCGATTCAACCTGAGCCGACCAACCCGACAACTCCTGCCCGAAGGTCACCGGCATGGCGTCCATCAAATGCGTGCGCCCGGTCTTGGGGACATTGCGCAACTCGCGGGCACGGTGATCGATCACGCGCTTCAAGTGCTTCAGCGCCGGCAACAACTCCTCGCTGGCGACAAGAGTGGCGCTGACGTGGATCGCGGTGGGTATCACATCGTTGGAGCTCTGCCCGTAGTTCACATGATCATTCGGATGAACTTTGGCACCGGCCTTTGCCGCCACGTGGGCAATCACCTCGTTGGCATTCATGTTGGTGCTGGTGCCAGAGCCGGTCTGGAAAATGTCGATCGGGAATTGATCGTCGAACTGCCCTTCGGCCACTGCCAGCGCGGCCTTGCGAATGGCCGCCGCCTGCCCTTTCTTCAGATGACCCAAACCGAGGTTGGCTTCGGCGGCCGCGGCCTTGATCAGCCCCAATGCGCGAATGAAGGATCGCGGCAAGTGCAGGCCCGAAATCGGGAAATTGTCGATGGCGCGCTGGGTTTGTGCGCCATACAAAGCGTCGGCGGGCACCCTCAATTCGCCCATGCTGTCGTGTTCGATGCGAAAACCGCTCATGTCTGCGTCTCGTGCGGGGGGACCCACCGACTATAAGCCCGCAAACTTGCTCGGAGCATCTCTGACCGTGCGGCAATGTAAAATGCCGGATTCTGATCCCCGCGGAAGCTGCCCGATGTCCACCCACGCCCTCACTGCCCTGTCCCCGCTGGACGGCCGATACGCCAGCAAGACCGAAGCGCTGCGCCCGATCTTCAGCGAATTCGGGCTGATGCATCGCCGGGTGCACGTGGAAATCGAATGGCTGCTGGCCATGGCCGCCGAGCCGGGCATTGCCGAATTGCCGGCCTTCACCGCTACCCAGGTCGCCAAGCTGAAGGCGATTGCCGCCGATTTCAGTGTCGAGGACGGTGCGCGCATCAAGGCGATCGAAGCCACCACCAATCACGACGTGAAGGCGGTGGAATATTTCATCAAGGAGCGTATCGGTAACGACGACACGCTCGCGCAAGCGAAAGAGTTCGTGCATTTCGCCTGTACCAGCGAAGACATCAACAATCTTTCCTATGCGCTGATGCTGCGCGATGCGCGCGAGCAGGTGTTGTTGCCGTGGTTCGACAAGATCATCGCCACATTGCGCGGGATTGCTCACGCTAATGCCGATCTGCCAATGCTGTCGCGCACGCACGGCCAGACCGCCTCGCCCAGCACGCTGGGTAAGGAAATCGCCAATGTGGTGGCGCGATTGGAGCGCCAGCGCAAGCAACTCGCCGCAGTCAACGTGCCCGGCAAAATCAACGGTGCCGTGGGTAATTACAACGCGCATGCCATCGCTTATCCGGGTATCGACTGGCAGGCTTTCTCGCAGCGCTTCGTCACCAGTATTGGCCTGGATTACAACGCGTACACCACGCAAATCGAACCGCACGACGGCGTGGCGGAATACTGCGACGTGGTGCGTCGTGCGAACACGATCATGATCGATCTGGCGCGTGACATCTGGGGTTACATCTCGCTCGGTTACTTCAAGCAGGCGTTGAAAGCCGGCGAGGTGGGTTCTTCGACCATGCCGCATAAGGTCAACCCGATCGATTTCGAAAACGCCGAGGGCAACTTCGGCCTCGCCAACGCCCTGCTCGCTCATTTCGCGGAAAAGCTGCCGATCAGCCGCTGGCAGCGCGACCTTACCGACTCCACCGTGCTGCGTGCGCTCGGTACGGCATTCGGTCATACGCTCGTCGCGCTGGAGTCGCTGCAAAAGGGCCTAGGCAAGCTCAATGTGAATGCCGATCGCATCGCCGGCGACCTGGAGGCCAGCTGGGAAGTGCTCGCCGAAGCGGTACAGACGGTGATGCGTCGCTACGGCTTGCCGGAGCCCTACGAGCAGTTGAAGGCGCTGACCCGTGGTCAGGGCATCACCCGCGAATCGATGCGCCAATTCATCGGCAGCCTGGCGCTGCCGGAAGATGCCAAGCAACGCCTGCTCGATTTGACGCCGGGTACTTACACCGGCCTGGCTGCCCAGCTGGCAAAGGCGATCTGATCCGTCGGACCGGACAAGGCATCCTGGCATTTGTCATGATGCCCTCTGCCCGATCTGAACGAGCCTCATGGCGCCCCTTTCCGAATTCCTGATCTTCGCCGGCATCGGTGCGCTCGCCCAATTGGTGGATGGCGCCCTGGGCATGGCCTATGGCGTGACGTCGGCGGGCATGTTGCTGGGCATGGGCATGCCGCCCGCGTTGGCCAGCGCCAGCGTGCACTATGCAGAAACCTTCACCTGCGGCGCATCCGGACTCAGCCATTGGTGGGCAGGCAACGTGCAGCGCCGACTGTTTTGGGCGCTGGTCATCCCCGGCGTTATTGGCGCCGTGATCGGTGCCACCTTGCTCGCGCATCTGCCACCGGCATGGATACGCTATTTCTTGACGCCGTATCTCTTGTTGATGGGTCTGTTTCTGCTGTTTCGCACGACACGCCGAAAGGAACGCCGGCAAGATGTGCCGCCCGGCACGACGGTACTCGGCTTCGTTGCCGGACTGCTCGACGCGGCGGGTGGCGGCGGATGGAGCGCGCTGACAGTGACCACCATGGTGGCGCGTGGGCAAGAGCCGCGCCTAGTCATCGGCAGCGTGCACTTGGCCAAATGCATCGTGAGCCTCGCGGCAAGCATCACCTTCCTGCTTAGCATCGGCGAAAGCCGGCTGCACATCGTGCTGGGACTGATCTTGGGAGGCGTTATTGCCGCACCGTTCGGCGCGTGGCTGGTGCGTCGGTTGCCGGCACGTGTCACCACGTTAATGGCAGGTCTGACGGTACTCGCGCTGGGGCTATACAACTTCTACCGGATCCTGCGCTAAGCACGCCCGACGCGCACCACGTTTACAATCCAAGCCCATGCCCCTTAACCAACCTTCCCGCAAAGAACTGCCGATCGAAGTACGCGGCACCCCGAAGCTGCCGCTCGGTATGAACACCGCGCAGTTTCTACGCGATTACTGGCAGAAACGGCCGTTGCTGATACGCAACGCATTTCCCGACTTCGTATTGCCCATCGAACCGGAAGATCTCGCCGGACTCGCCTGTGAGGAAGGCGCGCTATCGCGCCTGATCCAGCACGACGAAAACCGCGACCGCTGGCGCGTGAAAACAGGCCCCTTGAGCGAAAGCGATTTCGCCAAGACCGGTAATGCGAATTGGACCTTGCTGGTGCAGGACGTCGACAAGTGGGATATGGACGTCGCCGCGCTGCTCGACCATTTCAGCTTTCTGCCGAGCTGGCGCGTGGACGATGTGATGATCTCCTACGCCGAACCCGGTGGTGGCGTCGGTGCACATGTCGATCAATACGATGTCTTCCTGCTGCAGGGTCTTGGACAACGCCACTGGGCGATCAGCACCGATCCCGACGCGCCGAAGGATTTCCGCAGCGATGTGGAACTGAAGCAATTGCAACATTTCGCGCCTACGCATGAATGGTTGCTGGATGCTGGCGACATGTTGTACCTGCCGCCTGGCGTACCGCATGACGGCGTGGCCTTCGGTGGCCCGTGCATGACGTTCTCGATCGGCATGCGCGCACCGTCTCAGGCCGAACTGGTGGGCGATCTCGCCGATTACCTCGCCGAAAATCTACCTGAAGAGCTGCGCTACGCCGATCCGGATCTTGCGCCCGTCAAGCGCATCGGCGAAATCGACAAGGCTGCGCTGAAACGCATCCGAACGGCGTTGCCTATGACGGCAGCACTGGATGACGCCACACTGTTCGATTGGTTCGGCCACTTCATCACACGCTATCGCAGCGCACAGTCACCGTTGCCGCCAGTCAAACCTTTGAGCGAAGCGGCGTTGGCGAAACAATTGGCAGGCGGCACATCGCTATTGCGTCACCCATGGTCACGCATGGCTTGGGTGCAGGCCGGTTCGCACTGCACGCTTTACGCCAATGGCCATGCTTATCCGGCCACCGTTCGTTTGGCCGAGATGCTTTGCACTCAACGCACGCTATCGCCAGCCCTCCAAACGAACGCCATCGAGCAGGCGTTGCTGTTGGCCCTGGTCAACGATGGCCACCTGGTTCCCCGCAAATTGCGCAAAGGTCACGCGTGAATACCGTGCCACCCGCCCAGGACGCAGGCCCACATGCCGTTGAAGGCCGTGACGAGGTTGCCGCAACGCGCCTGCAATTGCTGACCGCAGCCCGTTACAAGCTGGCGATCCACCTACCCACTTTGCCGCTAGATGCCTACAGCAGCCCGACCGAACTCACCGAGCTGCGTCGTATCGCGACGGCCGGCAGGGGCTCTGAAATCCGCATCATCCTGAGCGATCCGGCTACGGCCTTGCGTGCGGGACATCGCCTGATCGATCTCGCCCAGCGCCTACCTAGCGTGTTGCAGATCCGGACGCCGGCCAACGAAGAGGACGAGAGCCGGATTGCCTCAGCGTGGCTCCTCAACGACACCTACGGCTATCTGTTCCTTCCCGAAGCCAGCCGCCTGGAAGGTCGGGCTGCCCTGAAGGACGGTCCTGGCCAGGCGCCGCTGGTACTGCAGTTCGAGCAGATATGGGAACGCGCCACGCCTGCCACCCAGCTGCAGCCGCTCGGCTTGTAAACCGCCGGCTGAACGAGAGTGCCGGCCATGTCCGCAGCCTGACGTTCATTCGGGTCTCGGTTGGCGCTGTAAGGCTTTGTCGAGACTGCCTTCGTTCCGCGTACGGCGCGCCTTCTGCTTGGTATCTGCGTTGTCGCCTCAATCTGTCTGTTCGATTGGGTTGCCGCGCCGCAGCAGCCCCAGGCTATAATTAACAGGATTTTTCGCTAGCGAACCACCTCGATCGGGCGATTCGCTGCAAGGCCTCCCTTCCCTGCCGGTGGTGACGTGAGCACTAACTTGATCCGCGAGTTTTCCGAGTCTTCGCAACTCGCAGGCGGTAACGCCGATTACATCGAATCGTTGTATGACACTTGGTTGGCCGACCCCGCGTCGGTATCCGCCGAATGGAACACTTACTTCAAGACGTTCAAGGGCCGCGAGTCGGGGGATGTTTCCCACACCGCGGCCATTGCGCGTATAGAAGCAGCGCAAAAGCAGCGCCCAGGCCTCGCGCCCGCAGCGCCCATCAGCGATGAGCATGCGCGCAAGCAAGCCGGCGTCCTGCGCCTGCTGACGGCTTATCGTTCGCGCGGCCACCTGGCTGCCGACCTCGATCCGCTGGGCCTGGCCCACAAGATGGATGCACCAGACCTTGGTCTGGCGTTCCACGGCCTGTCCGACGCGGATCTGGATACCGAATTCGACTGCGGCAACTTCGCCGGCGGCGGCCAGCGCATGAAATTGCGCGAACTGCTCGCCCGCTTGAAGCGCGTCTACACCAACACGGTCGGCGCGGAGTTCATGTACATCTCCGACCACGCCCAGCGCAATTGGATCTACTCGCACCTGGAGCAGGCCAACGGCAACGTCGGCCTGGACAAGGCAGCCAAACAGCGCCTGCTGGACGGCCTTACCGCCGCCGATGGTCTTGAACGCTACCTGCACACCAAATACGTGGGCCAGAAGCGCTTCTCGCTGGAAGGTGGCGACAGCCTGATTCCGATGATGGACGATATCGTTCGTGCCGCGGGCGACAACGGCATCAAGGACCTTGTCATTGGCATGGCCCATCGTGGCCGTCTGAACATGCTGGTGAACATTCTCGGCAAACCGCCGAAAACCCTGTTCAACGAGTTCGAAGGCAAGTTCGAACACACCGTGGATGATCCGGCCCACTCCGGCGACGTGAAGTACCACATGGGCTTCTCCGCCGACGTGCGCACGCCCAAGGGCGGCGTGCACGTGGCGCTGGCGTTCAACCCGTCGCATCTGGAAATCGTCAATCCCGTAGTGGCGGGCTCGGTGCACGCGCGCCAGATCCGCCGCAAGGACACTGAGCACAAGCAGTCGCTGGCCGTGCTCATCCATGGCGACGCCGCGCTGGCCGGCCAGGGCGTGAACATGGAGTTGTTCAACATGTCGCAGGCCCGCGGTTTCAAAATCGGCGGCTCGCTGCACATCGTGGTGAACAACCAGGTGGGCTTTACCACCTCCAATCCGCAGGACGCGCGCTCCACGCTGTACTGCACCGACCTGGCCAAGATGGTCAACGCGCCGGTGTTCCACGTGAACGGCGAGGACCCCGAGTCGGTCGCGCAGTGCGTGCAGCTCGCCGTCGAGTGGCGCGCCCGCTTCCGCACGGACGTCTTC
>OUNK011149729.1_pt1 | contig 23122 bp, 26 predicted proteins | sample 1755341 | NCBI WGS metagenome assembly OUNK01 (sample SAMEA3914788, study PRJEB12502) | metagenome | biome: forest; material: soil | place: Canada | collected 2011-07-03 | depth 0.1 m | reverse complement strand
GCGCCGACGGAGTCGCGCTCGAGGTTCAACGCCAGCGCAAACGAGTTGCCCGGCAGCTCGATCATTTCGCCCTGCATCACATCGGCCAGGCCGTGGATGCGCACGATACCGTCGGACACGCTGATGATCGTGCCCTCGTTGCGGGCTTCCGCGCCGAGCTTGAACTGCTCGATGCGGTTCTTGATCAGTTCACTGATCTCGGACGGGTTCAGGGTGGAGCTGGACATGGTCGTTATCCTGAAATTTAAAAACGAGACGCTTTTCTTTAAGAGTCCAGCCATGGATGACCGGGTTTTGCTCTTCGCGAAAAGGACTTCGCGTAAAACTAATTCGTCAGAGCGGTGGCCAAACGTTCCAGGCGACCGCGCGCGGAACCGTCGATCACTTCGCTGCCGGCATCGATCACCACGCCGCCGAGCAGCGAGGGATCGACCTGGGTTTCCAGTTCGATCTCGCGCTTGAAACGGCGCTTCAGCGAGGTTTTCAGCAGCTCGGTCTGCGCGGCATCCAGAGCCATCGCGCTGGTGACCTTCACCAGCAACTGCGACTCGGATTCGCGCTTATAGGTTTCGTACAGCGCGCCCACTTCCGGCAGCAGTACCAAACGGCGCTTTTCGGCCAACGCCATAAGGAACTTGCCGAACGTGCTGTCAACCTTGTCGCCTTCGGGCAGATGCAGCGACACCAACTGCTCCGGCCTCACGCGCGGATCGGTGCTGAGCGCGGCCACGCGCGGATCCTTTGCCACTTCCGCAGCAAAAGCCAGCGCATGTGACCAAGCGGCGAGTGCACCTTCCGCCTGCGCCAGCTCGAAAGCGGCGCGGGCGTAGGGGCGAGCGAGCGTGATTGCCTGGGCTGCCATCGATTAGATCTCTGCCGCGAGCTGGTCGAGCAGCAGCTTGTGCGCTGCCGGATCGATTTCGCGCTGCACGATCTTCGACGCGCCCTGCACGGCCAGCGCGCCGACGCGTTCACGCAGCTCTTCACGAGCGCGCTGCGCCATCGAGGCGATGTCGTCCTGGGCCGCTGCCTTTTGGCGGTTGATCTCTGCGACGGCGTCAGTGCGGGCCTTCTCCAGAATCTGGTTGGCCTGTTGCTGCGCGCGATCGATGATCTCGGCAGCCTGTTGGCGCGCCTGCTTAATCTCGGCCGCCACTTTGTTGTCGGCGTCCTTCAGCTCGGCGTGCGCCCGCTCGGCGGCGTTGAGGCCTTCGGCGATCTTGATCTGCCGCTCTTCGATGGCCTTGGTGAGATGGGGCCAAACGAAGCGCGCACAGAACAGGATCAAGATGGCGAACGAGATCATTTCGCCGAACAGAGTGGCGTTGAATTCCATCGCTACGTTACCTGTACTTGCGTAGTGTTACGGATATGGGCGCCGAAGCAACCCTACGAGGCAGCGGTGCCGCTTTCACGGCACCACAAACCAAGTTTTAGTGACCAGCAGCAGCGCTCATGACGTTGCCGAGCAGCGGATTGGCCACCGCGAAATACATCGCCAGTGCCACGCCGATCAGGAACGCCGCGTCGATCAGGCCAGCCAGCAGGAACATGCGACCCTGCAGCAGCGGCACCAACTCAGGCTGGCGGGCAGCGGCTTCGAGGAACTTCGAGCCCATGATGCCGATACCGATACAAGCGCCCAGTGCACCGAAGCCGATGATCAGGCCGAGCGCGATAGCCGTGAAGCCCTGGACTTGAGCAATGTGAGCAACTAGTTCCACGATAATCTCCTAAAGAAAAATAAAAGCAGTTGTTCTGATAAAGGTGGGTGAATTAGTGGTGATCGTGAGCCATCGAGATATACACGATGGTGAGCACCATGAAGATGAAGGCCTGGATCGAGATGATCAGGATGTGGAAGATGCCCCACACCGCATAACCAATGACGCCCATACTGAACAACACCAAGCTGCCCGTGCTGAACAAGCCCGCGATCAACAGGAAGACCAGCTCGCCGGCGTACATGTTGCCGAACAGTCGCATGGCCAGGCTGACCGGCTTGGAGGCAAGCTCCACCATGTTCAGCGCGAAATTGAACGGGAAAAGCCACTTGCCGAACGGCGCGGTGAACAGCTCGTGCATGTAGCCGCCAAAACCCTTGGCTTTGAAACTGTAGAAGATCACCAACAGCAGTACCGTAATGGACATCGCGAACGTCATATTGACGTCGGCGGTCGGCACAGGGCGGAAGTGGCCGATGCCAAACTTCTCAGTGATCAGCGGCAGCAGGTCGACCGGCAGTAAGTCCATGGCGTTCATCAGAAACACCCAGACGAATACCGTCAGCGCCAAGGGGCCGAGGAAGCGGCGGTCGCCATGGAACACATCCTTGACCTGACCGTCCACGAATTCGAGCACGAGCTCCAGGAACGCCTGGCCCTTGCCCGGCACGCCCGAGGTCGCCTTGCGCGCCTTGAGCCAGAACCACAGGCAAAACAGCACGCCGAGCCCGAGCGAGACCGTGATGGAGTCGATGTGCACCGACCAGAACCCGCCCTCACTGACATGCGGGGGCTTCAGGTGCTGCAAATGGTGCCGGATGTATTCGGTAAGACCGCCCTGCGGCTCGCTTGCCATCTTCTCTTAACCCTTGAATCTGAACGCCAGCAGATTAACCGCATAAGCAACCACCAGCCCCGTGATAGCGGCCAGCGGCGGCAATTTGTATTGAAACATGACGATGATCATCCCCCCGACGATCACCATCCACTTCAGGAGCATGCCCGCCAGCAGGCGACCGAGCGCCATGCCGGCGCCGCCCACCTGACTGAACAACCTCGTCGAAAGCAGCCAATTACCAGCCGCCACGAACACCGCCCCCGCCACCCCTGCTATCGCCCACCGGTACCCACGCACCGAAAAAGCGAGGCCCACAATCATCGCCGCGAATAGTTGCCATAGCAGCAATCGCAGGGCGAGACGTCGACCGGAGGCAAGACTGTTGAGCACGTGAGGTTCCCGCGGTTTTCGCACCAGGCATTCACCACGCCACGGGTCACGATCCAATCCGGAAAGTATATCAGCGTGACTTTTGGCCCAGCAAGCCGAGAAACCTGCGGCAGGACGCCTCACGCATGACAGCGCACACAGAAAAAGGCCGGACGCGTAGGTCCGGCCTAAGGGCATATCGCAAGGGGAGTCGCGATATGCGGAAGATATTTAACGCAATTACTTGACCGAAGCGGCAGCCTTCTTGATGGCGGCAACCGGCGCGGCAACGGCTTCGTTAGCGGCCTTCTGCTGTTCCTGCAGGAGCGCGTTCAGGGACTCAGCGGTCTTCTGCGCAACAGCAACCACTTCCTTGGTCACGGAAACGGCATGCTCGGCCTGCTCACGGCTCAGGCTGGTGCCCTTTTCCCACAGACCGCGCAGCGCATCGGTGTCACGCACTTCGACAGCCTGAGCGATGAATTCGGCGGTGGTCTGGGCCTGCTTCTCAAGCGCAGCCAGCTGCAATTCGGCAACCTGCTCCAGACCCTTGATGGTCAGGGCGTGGGCCTTGAACGCGTTGTCCGACAGCTGCTTGGCGTAGGCGAAAAGCTGGGTGTTCAGTTGCTGTGTCATGGCTTTGTCCCTCAACGGGAATGGGAGAGTGGGACAAAGGCTAGCAGGGCCTTTTGTGCAGTGCAATATCTTTTTTGTTAAAAATCCGATATGTCACAAAATATTCAAGAAACACATGCGGTTAGTGACAAATCAAATTATTTTGCGACGCGTCAAAAACTGGCTCTCGTGCAGCTCGCGCCCGAAGTGCAGGTCTCATGGACGACGACCTTGTCCAGCCCCGGCAGGGTCGGCTCCAGGTGCCGCCAGATCCAACGCGCCAGCATCTCGCTGGTCGGGTTTTCGAGCCCTTCGATGTCGTTGAGGTAGTGATGGTCGAGCTGGTCGTACAGCGGTGCGAAGGCCGCTTTCACATCGGCGAAATCCATCACCCAGCCCAGTTGCGGATCGGGCTCGCCAGCAAGGTGGATCTCGATGCGAAACGAATGACCATGCAGACGCGCACATTTGTGCCCCGCCGGTACGTTGGGCAGGCGATGCGCTGCTTCGATCTGGAAAACTTTGAAGATATGCATGCCGTTATTCTACCCGGCCCGGCATGCCTACCGTTTGCGCCAGTATTTACTCGCCGTTGTGTGCGATCGAACACCAGGCGTGGCCCGGATCGAGCAATCGCTTCTGTGTCGTCGGCCCTTCGGAACCCGCCGCGTAGAAATCGGGCTCTCCGCTTTGCCATGCGTCGAGCACCGGAGTCAGCAGTCGCCACGCCCACTCGACTTCGTCGAAACGAAGGAAGTGTCTGCGATCACCTTCCATCGCATCCATCAACAACTGCTCGTAGGCTGAAAACTCTTGTTCGCCAGCGCCTACATAGGGCGCAGTCATCACGATGCGCCGGCCGGCGGGGTGGCCGGCCAGATCCAGACCGGGGCATTTCGCCGTCACCAGTAGATCCATCTGCTCCGTCGGCGTGATCCGAAAGATCATCCAGTTGTTGCCCGCATGCACGGCCCTGGGGACCGCGCCAGGCACTTCGCGAAATTGCACGGCGATCTCGGAATAATTACTGGCCAGCCGTTTGCCGCTACGCAGATAAAACGGAACACCGTGCCAGCGCCAGTTATCGACTTCCAAACGCAAGGCCGCAAACGTTTCGGTGCGTGAACCACGCGGAATGCCAGGCTCGCTGCGATAGCCGACAAACTTCTTTCGACCCAGCTTGCCGGCGCGATACTGTCCGCGCACGGCGTGCGCATCGACGGTTGCTGCAGTGATCGGAACTACCGAGCGCAGCACCTCTACCTTGTGGTTGCGCAATACGTCGGCGTTCATTTCCGCCAAGGGTTCCATCGCAGCAAGACTGAACAGCTGCATGAGATGGTTCTGCAACATGTCGCGCAGAGCACCGGCCTTGTCGTAATACGCCGCACGCTTTTCCACGCCGAGCGTTTCGGCAAAAGTGATCTGCACCTGGGAAATGTTCTGCGCGTTCCAGATCGGTTCGATGACACGATTGGCGAAACGGAACACCATCAAATTTTGCGTCGTTTCCTTGCCAAGGAAATGATCGATGCGCAAGATTTGATCCTCTTCCCAATGCGTATGCATTTCCTTGCGCAAGGACTGGGCTGACGCCAGATCGGTCCCGAACGGCTTTTCCACTACAAGGATACGCCGACCATTACGCGGCGCTTTGGAGAAGCCTGCTTCGCCCAACCCGGTGGCAGCCATGCCGAACAGCGACGGCGGCAGCGCAAGGTAGAACAGCGTGAAGGGACTGAGCTTTTCCTTGAGTGCAGATAGCCCATCGGCCTGCAATTCGCCGCCCACATAGTCGAGCTGGCGACGAAAGCGATTCCAATGCGCCGGCTTGAAGTCCGGCGCAAAGGCTTGCAACGCCTTGTGAATATGCTTTTCGAAATGATCGCGACTCCACAATTCTTTGGCATAGCCGACGATGCGCAGATCCGGCGTCAAACCCAGTGCATGCAGGCGATACAGTGCCGGCATCAGCAAGCGCTGCGTGAGATCGCCGCTCGCACCTAGAATCACAAGTGTCGTCGCCTTCATGGCTCAGTCCTTGTTGTCGGTTTTGATTTCTTTGTGACCACCGAAAGCGTGACGCATAGCGGACATCACCTGGTTCGCATAGAGCTCGTTGCCTTGCGAGGTGAAGCGCCCGAACAGCGCCGCGGTAAGCACAGGTACCGGCACGCCCTCGTCGATCGCCGCCTGGGCTGTCCAGCGCCCCTCACCGGAATCGGAAACACGGCCTGTGTAACCCTTCAATGATGGATCGCGCGCCATCTCGATCGCCGTCAGGTCAAGCAACCATGAACCGATCACGCTGCCGCGTCGCCACAGCTCCACGACATCGCCGATGGGTAAGTCGTACTGATAACGCTCTGGATGTTCCAACGGCGACGTTTCGGCATCGGCGGTGCGTTGCTGCTTGCCTGCGTTGGCATTCTTCAGCACGTTGAGGCCCTCGGCGTACGCGGCCATCAGCCCGTATTCGATACCGTTGTGCACCATCTTGACGAAGTGCCCGGCGCCGTTGGGGCCGCAATGGAGATAGCCTTTTTCAGCTGGTGACGGATCGCCCGTGCGGCTTTCGCTGCGCGGCGCAGCCTCAATGCCCGGTGCGAGTGCGGCGAACGCAGGCTCCAGTCGCTTGTAAGCCACGTCAGGGCCGCCAATCATCTGGCAGTAGCCGCGCTCGCGACCCCACACACCACCACTGACGCCGACGTCGACATACATCACCTGATGCCGGCTCAGCGCTTCGGCGCGGCGTAGATCTTCCACGTAGTGCGAGTTGCCGCCATCGATCACGGTATCGCCTGCGTGCAGCAATGGCGTCATTTGATCGAGCACTGCATCAACCACCGCGGTCGGCAACATCAGCCAGACTGCACGCGGCGCGTCGAGCTTGGCGATCAAGTCCTGGATCGAATCCGCGGCGGTGGCGCCGTGGCTCGCCGCCTCTCTGCGCGCCTCAACGTGCGTGTCGAACACCACGCAATCGATGCCGGCTTCCTGCATGCGTCGCACCATGTTCAGGCCCATGCGTCCGAGGCCGACAAAGCCCAGCTGCAACCTATCCTTTTGTGCACTCATGCTTTGTTCTCCCATAAGCGGAATCCGCCGGCAAAGGCGTTGTGGTTGTCGCCGCGACGCACGCCAGCGGGCAATTCGCTCAAATGCCGCACATTGCCGCCGCCCAACACGACGTAATCAGGTTCAAGCGCGGCCTTGAGTTGTTCAACTACTTCGAAGACATTCGCGTGCCACTTCTTTTTGCCCAGCAGCTTGCGACCACGCTCGCCTACGTAGTCTTCAAACGTCGATTTTTTGTAGCGTAGATGCGCCAGCTCCATCGGCTCGACGACGCCGTCGACGACAAACGCTGTACCCAATCCCGTGCCCAAGCCAAGGAACAGCATGCGGCCGCCCTCGTAACTGCCGAGCGCCTGCATAGCCGCATCGTTGATGATTTTCACCGGGCAACCGAACGCCTTGGCAAAATCGAAACCGATCCAGCCTTTACCTAAATTGCGTGGTTCCTGTGCAATGCGATCGTGCAAAAGCGGACCTGGGTAGCCAATGCTCACGACATCGTATTTCCAGCTACGAATCAACGGGCGCAGTTGCTTGAGCATGGTTTCCGGCGTCAGCGTACGGCCAGACTTGAACTCCACTTCGCGCGGATTATCACTGACTCGTGCCTTCACGTGGCTGCCGCCGATATCGACGACCAGCACGCGGCGCTGCGATGCTGCCGTCGATGCCGGTGCACCTTCATTCGTTTTACGGCGAGCCTTGCGATACCACGTGATGGCGGCATTGGTCGCGCTATCGTGATTGAGCGGCTTGCGCGGCGACTCGATCTCGTCCACCACGCGTAGCGCAAGCTGCTTGCCAAGCTCGACACCCCACTGGTCGAACGGATTGATGTTCCAGATCGTCGCCTGAGTGAAGACGAGGTGCTCGTACAAGGCCACTAGGCTGCCCAACGCCGTCGGCGTAAGACGTTCGGCGAGCAGCAAGCTCGATGGACGATTGCCTTCGAACACGCGATGCGGCGCCAGCGCATCGCTGATGCCTTCCTCTTTCACCTGTTGCAAAGTTTTGCCGAAGGCCAATGCCTCCGCCTGCGCGATCATGTTCGCCAACAGCAGATCATGATGACGTCCGGACGGGTTCAATGATTGCCCGAAGCCGACGAAGTCGCACGGTATCAGACGCGTGCCTTGATGGATCAACTGATAGAACGAGTGCTGGCCATTCGTGCCCGGTTCGCCCCAGTAAATCGGCCCAGTAGCGTAATCGACCGTGGCGCCCTCCACGGTGACATGTTTGCCGTTGGACTCCATGGTGAGCTGCTGCAAGTACGCCGGAAAACGCTTCATGTATTGCTCGTAGGGCAACACTGCAACGGTTTCGGCATTGAAGAAATCGGTGTACCAAACTCCGAGCAATCCCATGATCACCGGCAAATTGCGTTCCAGCGGCGCCGTGCGGAAATGCTCGTCCATCGCATGGAAACCGGCAAGCATCTCCTCGAAAGCCTTCGGGCCGATTGCGATCATCGTGGAGAGGCCGATCGCCGAATCCATCGAATAGCGGCCGCCGACCCAATCCCAGAACCCATACATGTGATCGACGGAGATGCCGAACTCTTCCACCGCTTTTTCGTTCGTGGATAGCGCGGCGAAATGCTTGGCGACAGCCTTCTTGTCGCCGCCTGCCGCTGCCATCAGCCAATCGCGCGCGCTGTGCGCGTTGGTCATCGTCTCCAGTGTAGTGAACGTCTTGGATGCGATGATGAAGAGGGTTTCATCGGGCCGCAGGTCGTGCACGGCTTCGGCGAAATCGGTGTAGTCGACATTGGAGACAAAACGCATCTGCAACTTGCGGTCGCTGAAGTGACGCAGCGCCTCGAATGCCATCACCGGGCCCAAATCGGAGCCGCCGATGCCGACATTGACGATGTTGCGAATCGGCCGCCCCGTAAAACCCAGCCAGCGTCCTTCGCGAATCGCATCGGCGAATTCAGCCATGCGCTTGAGCACGGCATGCACTTCGGGCACCACATTGACGCCGTCAACCTTGATCACCTTGCGTGCGGGTGCACGCAGTGCGATATGAAGTGCCGCGCGCTGCTCGGTCGTGTTGACCTTCTCACCCGCGAACATCGCGTCCCGTCGCGCTTCCAGCCCACACTCGCGCGCCAGCGCGAAAAGATGATCGAGGGTTTGATCGTTGATGCGATGCCGGGCGTAATCGAGTCGCCAGCCGGCAGCATCGGCACGATAACGTTCGGCACGCCCCGGATCGGCGGCGAACAGATCGCGTAAATGTTGTTTTGCCAATTCGTGCTGGTGCGTTTCCAGGGCCCGCCATGCTGCTTTGTCGCGCAACCCACTCATGCGGCAGCTCCCATGCGTGCACTGATTGTATCGAGCAGTTCGCGCCAGGATTTGACGAACGCATCGGCGCCTTCTTGCTGCAACGTCTTCGCCAACGGTTCCATCTGGATGCCTTCTGCCTCGAAACGCGCCAGCGTGCTGGCGATGCTGGGATCGTCCAGCGCCATCAGGTGCTCCGCTTTGCCATGATCAGCGAAGGCGAGCAGCGTCTTCTCGGGCATGGTGTTGACGGTCAGCGGCGCGATCAGGTTCTCGATGTAAAGCACATCGCTGGCGTTCGGATCTTTGGTGCCGGTGCTCGCCCACAACAGGCGCTGCACGCGCGCACCGGCATTCTGCAAGCGCTGCAGACGCGGCGAATCGAGCAGCTTGCGATACTTGGCGTAAATCTGCCCACACACCGCGAAACCGAGTTTGTTGTGCAACTCCGCAGGCACCTTGTCCGCTACCTTCACATCCCAGCGGCTGATAAAGACCGATGCCACTGATGCGACATCCAGATCCAGCCCCGCTGCATGACGGCGCTCGAGGCCGCGCAGCCATGCGTCGGCGGCAGCCTGATATTGCTCGGGCGAAAACAGCAGCGTGACGTTGATCGGTATGCCGCGGAAAATCAGCTCCTCGATCGCGCCGACACCTGCCGGCGTGCCAGGGACTTTCACGAACAGATTATGCACGGCCGCTTCCTTGTGCAGTGCCACGGCCTGTTCAATCGTATGCTGAGTGTCGTCGGCCAACAGCGGCGAGACCTCCAGCGACACCCACCCATCCACACCATGCGTGCGCTGATGGACCGGCTCGAAAATCGCGGCGGCGCGCCGTAGGTCGTCGATGGCCAACGCAAAGAACACCGCCTCCGGATCACCATGCCCCGCTGCGCGGATCGCTACGTCATAGTCCTTACCGGACTTAATCGCCTGCGCAAAGATCGTGGGGTTGGAGGTCAGCCCGGTCACCGTCTTTTGGTCGCGATAACCAGTCAATGTGCCGTCGCCCAGCATGCCTCGTGTGATGTTGTCCAACCAGAGGCTCTGGCCGAGCCCATTCAACGTTCGGGTCGGGTGTTCCATTGCAGTACTCCTTCGTAAAATAGGGCGGGATCATCGATCGTCGGACCGGGGACAGCCCACGATCTCCCGCGGAAGCGTCGAAACTATGGAGAGGTCATTACGCTTGGGAAGCTAAAGCCATCGCTTAGCATATCAAGTCAGATGTAATGATCTGATGACTGTTGGGATTAAGTGTCCGTAAGTGCCAAGACGCTTCGCTATGCCATCTCCTCCCAGCGGTAATACCTCTTATCGGCCATGCGCAGCATGTCGAGATCCTCCTTCGTGTCGCCGTAGGCATACACGACCGGAAACTCGTCCATCTTGCATGCCTCGCGCACACGCCTGGATTTCTCCTCGCCGACACATTGACGACCGCGATAGCGCCCGGTGAGCAATCCATCTTGGACTTCCAAGACTGAGCAGATTACATCCAACTCATGCCGCCGACACCAATGGATCAAATAGACATCCAATGCGCCCGACACGACAACGACCGTATCGCCTTGCGCCTTGTGCCATTGAATGCGCGCTAACGCTTCCGGCCGAAGCACGTCCGGCAAAATGTCATCGGAAAATCGGCGTCCCGCTTCTTGTATGTGATCGGCGCGCACGCCGCGAAAACCGAAACGCACCACTGCCGCGCGTATGACGCTGCCGGACACGAAACCGAGTTTGTAGCCAATTACCAGCGGCGCAAAAAATACGGAACCGATGACCAAGCGGCGACGCGAAACGGCGATGCGCATGAAGTCAGCGAACATCTCCCTGTCAGTGATCGTGCCATCGAAATCAAACAAAGCTAGGTTCACGATGCCACAATCCCTTTTGTCTTCTGTAGAGAATCCATTTCTTGCCGCTGCCCACACTGCGCAAACGGGACGTCCGGGTTTCAACCGTCATGTCACAGTAGACCGGTGGCTCCATAGTTGTCAGCCGCCCAGTTCGGATAGCAGAGCCTTGACCCTCATCGCAATGTCGTCCCGCACAGCTCGATAGCCGTCGTCATCAAGATGCTTCGGGTCTGGCAGACCCCAATCCTCTCGGCGCTTAGCCGGCACCCATGGGCAGTTATCGCCGCAGCCCATCGTGACCACTGCATCAAAATCGCCTGATATGTCGTCCAGAGACTTGGAGGCGTGCGTGCTCAAGTCATAACCAAGCTCACCCATAAATCCGATGGCTTTGGGGTTGATGATCCCTGATGGCTTAGAGCCAGCGCTCAACGCCTCAATCCGATCCCCACCGTAAATATGCGCGAATGCTTCGGCCATCTGGCTACGATTGGAGTTTTCAACGCAGACAAAGAGAACACGTTTCTTGGCGGCCATGAAAGACGACTATGCTGATGGCGGTGGATTGCACTATACGCTCGCGCCATTAGCGGGCGTCTGCACCATCATGTGGACGGCGTCTTTAGGCAACGTTCGCACGCGATGGCCGCGCCATAGAGAGGCCGAACCGCCGCGGCTTCCTGGAGCGCTTCGCATGCCGTCCAGACTTTCCGAAGTCCCACCCGATTACGCGGTCATCATGGAAAAAACAGAAGTGGACGAATGGGCAATGAATCAGCGACGCTAAGCATTGACCAATAGCGAGCGGGCATGACACCGCTTATGACAAATCGGGTTCGCGCTACGAAGTTCATAAACCATCAGGGGGCGCTATGAGCTTGTCCGGAACAGAGGTTGAATTCACTCTCCCCATGGGCTATCGCGACAACGACGGTACGCTGCATCGTCACGGCGTGATGCGCCTCGCCACGGCAGCTGATGAGATCCTGCCGTTGAAGGATCACCGCGTGCAGGCCAATCCCAGCTATCTCACTATTATCGTGCTATCCCGGGTGGTCGTTAAACTGGGTGCGCTTGAGATGATTAATACCAAGGTGATCGAGGATCTGTTCGCTGCTGATTTCAGCTACCTACAGCAGTTGTACAACCGGATCAACCAAGTCGAAGAAAGCACTCCATGTCAGAAAGCGGAACCTACTGGCGATTGAGTAGATCAGCTCGTTGCTTTGCATCGAAACGGTGCCACGTCAGCTCCGCTTCGCGTGGGCTTAATCATGTTCGCGCAAGTCTGCGGCGCCTTACTGAAGCACTGGATACCAATCGGCAATCCGGTGCAAGACGACTTTCGATTTCATCGGACGAAGCGGCGAGATACTGCCAAGTGAGCGCTTCCAGCTCTTCTTGCGTCATCAATACACCGTACTTGCCCACATGACGTATCAGGACATCGACGTGGGACTCCCACAACGATTGACGACGAACTGCCTCTCGAGCGTCCGTCGTACGTAAGCTTTTGATGATCTCCACTCGCCCAAAGAGTCGTTGAAGGCGACCAGGGAGGACGATGCGCGAAGTGAAGACTTGTCGCCGAAGATGTAGCACTCGCTGTAGCACCGGGCCAAAACGATGCGGAATGCTAGAAAACTCAGTCCTATCAAGGACCCTGGCGAGTATGGTGGTATGGGTGCACCCGAATAACAGCCAGAAGATGGCTTAGTTATGCGGTTTAGCTCGACCGAATATCGGAAAATGCCCCCAATTATGCCCCCGGGATGCGCCTGCTACCCTCCTCTCGAACATTCAGGGGATGATGTGCGCCATGGGGGCAGGTGTAGCAGCCGTAAGCCTACAAGCCTGTTCGGGAACTTCCCCTCACTCGGACAGCAACCATGAAAGCACTCATGAGCTTACTCGTCGCGCTATCGGTCAGTAGCCAAATCGGGTACGCACCGACCGGCTACCACTACAATCCGGGCAGTTCCACGCCCACGCCCAATGACCCCTGCCAGGCTTCGTTTGTTAACACACCCGGTGTGCTCTCCTGGATCAATTCGACGATCGGCAAGCCCAAGGGGGTACGTCAGACTGTCGTGTCCGTCAGTGGATCTGCGGATGTAGACCTCGAGGATGTGACCGCGCTAGGTCTCCCGGGCGCGGGATCGGACCAGCAAGCGATTGCCTGCTACGCCACGGTCCATTATCAAGACGGCTCCGCTCAGGATGGCATATTCGATATGGCTGACCCGGGTAATAGTCAGCCTCTGCGTGTGGTCTGGGTGGATCGGGCAACGGTCGAGAACGCAAGGACATCGTACGAGCAGCAAAGGCGCCAGGATCTCAAGCAGACGATTGCCTTCAATGCCTACATGCAAGCATGCGTCAACGAATGGCGAATTGGTATTGAGGCGAAATCCTTTTTAGGATCAGGACGTTCAGAAGAAGCTACTGCTGAATTTTTAATCAATGAACATGCTTACGGCCCTGATGGCCAGGCCTACCACGGCTCGGATGATGCTGAGACGATGATTCGTCAGGTGGTTGGTGCAGTGGCGATGACACCTGACTTGCGCCGTGAAAACCATGTTCCGGATTACGCAAATCAGCAGTTCTTGAACGAATGCCCTACACGGGCTCGCCAGGCGATTCAGTCGGGACAGCGGTAGTCACGGCAGCGCCAGCTCGGTCTCAGCTACTGAAGGGATATCGCTTCGCGTAGCCCTTACTAAACGCCACCCAAAGTCATTCGCGCACGCGCGCGCATGTTTTAGGGACTGACATTACGGGCGAGGCTTAACCTTCCCAGCACCAGCAGGGCGGCTCCCCTAAGTCACTCGCGTGCGCGCTACGTGCGCGAAGTGGGAAGCTTGGTCGTATCCCAGTCTCTTTAGCTCCATGACCACTCGATTCCGAAGCTTCTTGCGCGTCATAAGGTTTCCAGCGGATGCGGCTTTGCCCTCCGCAGTACGGGGTCCGGTGGACATGCCGCCATGCCATTTGCAACGACCACTCGGCTCGAGCCCAAGCGCGCGACATGGGCGTCCTGTTTTCGTTCGTGCATTACACAGGTCTGGATCGTCACCGGCATAGTCGGCCGGGACGCCACGCTTCGTTTCACCAGGGCCGGGTCCATGCTTGAGAAGATTCAAGAATGCCGCCTTCACATGCTCGTCCGCTTCCGCGGGCAATTCTGTGACTCTGCGTTCCAATGCGCGCAGTTTCATTTCGAAGGCGGCCGCTTTCATGTGCCAGTGGGGTGAGGACATGTCATAGACAAAATGACGTCGTATACGCTTTGCGTGGAATTACCTTTGATGCCGCATAGACGTCTGGCGCTCACCCGAAGGTAATCACCAGACTGCGGATCCCATGAATGGCCTTATGCGTACTCGTAGACGATCCATGCGCCGGGCAGTCCGGTGGAGCCGGCTAGTGCCGAACTGCTCGCGCCATTTGCGTTACCGTTGCCGCCTGTTCCGTAGCCTCCATTCGGAGCAATACCCAACGGGTTGCTGTTACCGCGGCCCGGTGAGTTAGCGGAGGTATTCAGGCTAAGCCCAAAAGCACCGCCACCCGATGCAGATGGAAGGAGAAGGATGGCCGTAGCTCCGGTAATGGTCGGGAGCGACCCATTTGCGTTGCCGGATCCAAAGAATGGCGGGATGGTTGGTGTGGATGCGAGACCGCCTAGACCGCCAGGGCATGTTGCATAGCTGCCGAAGGTCGATTGTCCGCCAGTATTGCCGGTAGCACCCGCTACGCCTGTACCGCCTTGTCCGCAGGTATAAGCGACCGTGCCACTAATCGCGCCGACAATCGCGAACTTGCAATAAGCGCCAGCATTACCACCGCTTCCTACGGACACAGTGCTGCTGATTGTGGCCTGTGCACCACCGCCACCACCGCCGCCACTGGAACCTTCAACGATGGTCAGAGTTGCTGCAACATTCGGAGTGAAAGTGCCTGACGCAGCCGTAAGAACTGTAGGCGGTCCCAAAAGTCGTCCAGTTGCAAGTCCGCGCATCTGCCCAGCCGTGATGCCATTCCATGCGAAGTCACCAACAAACCAGTTCTGAGCCGCAGTGCCTTCCTGTCCACGCAATAGGCCGCTCAGCGTTGTTCCGCTGATGGCCGTTGCATAGATGACCTCGAAGTTCTGGCGGGTAGCCTGATCATTCAAGGTAATGACCAATGCCATGCCTGATGGAATCGACGCGGGAAGGTTGGCGGAACTGGCAAGCGTCAGCGATGTGCCGGAGCTGGAAAGATCCCCTGCCAACGTCGTATTGACGTTATCGGCGTAGATGAAGTTAAGCATTAGCGGACCCTCCGAGCTTGGATGATGCCGCCAGCGTTCACCGTTCCCGAACTAAAGATGGCCTCGCACACCATATAAACCGTGGTGGTGCTCGTGAGATTCAATCGGCCCATGGGAACACTGTTTGAGTACGAGTTGAGGGCTAACGATGAGCCGCCAACTTGTGCATAAGTTCCATTAGGACCAAACGTGGCAGATGTCGTGCTCCAACCACAGACGCCGTTGTTCATATTGCTAGAGGTGTCTGTGATGGAAAAGCCACCCGAAACATCCCAATCACCCGCAGTCAAAGAGATAGAGGTGGCATTGACTGCGGCTGCTGTCGTCAACGCAACGGACGATGCCGTCGCCGAGACGTATTCGCCGACATTGCCGGCGCCTGCATTGGACGCATTGGTGACGCCCTGGATCGTAGGCGTGGTTAGGGTCGGGCTGATGCCGGCCACAAAACCAGAAGAACCGGTGCCTACGCCGTTCACCGTCGAGCCGAGCAATGCACCGACACCTGCGCCAAGACCTGAAATTCCTGGAATAGGAAGACCGCCTGCATTAGTAAGTGTCAATGCAGAGGGCGTCCCCAAGTTTGGCGTCACAAGCGTTGGCGAAGTGGCTAGGACTACGCCGCCAGATCCGGTGACCGCGTTTCCCAATGCCGTAGCAACGCCTGTTCCAAGGCCTGACACGCCGGTACTGATCGGCAGGCCTGTGGCGTTCGTCAACGTCACAGACGAAGGTGTTCCAAGGGCCGGCGTGGTCAGGCTGGGAGACGTGGAGAGCACGATACTGCCCGAACCCGTGACCGCAGAACCCAACGCAGTGCCGACACCCGTACCGAGGCCAGAAAGGCCAGAAACAGGAAGGCCAGTAGCATTCGTAAGAATCAGGGCAACCGGCGTTCCGAGCGCGGGCGTCACCAGCGTCGGCGAGGTGCTGAGAACCACGGAGCCGCTGCCGGTGGATGTGGTTGCACCCGTGCCACCATTGGACGCTGTCAACGGATTCTGTAGCGTCAGGCTGTTGAATGTCGGCGATGGATACGACTGTGCATAAGCAATAGCAGGCAACAAAAGCGCCAGGAGAGCGAACTTTCGAATGAGCAGAATGGATTTCATGCAGCGACCCTCTTAATCAGGGCGCGAACATCCTCTACTCGCCAAGCGTTGATGCGCTCGCTCAACTTGACCGGTTTGGGATAGCGCCCCTTTCGAATGCCAGCCAACCAAGTCGACTTGCTAACAGGGATGAGTGCGGGAATCGCTGGGGACGCTTCGGTTGCTGCTTTACCAATAATCTGCGATAGACGCAGATAACCGGTTTCATTCAATTGCAAAGCCATGTTGCTTTCCTTCACCCATCAGCGGGCGCCGTTGAACATGGCTCTTCATTATTCACACGAAACGGAAATGCGCTTACTTCACTTCCGCTTCTTTCAAGACATTAAGAATCTGACGCATAGATCGCCCAAAATGCGTCGAAAGGATCCCGACTAACTCACGCTCTGACTTGCCATTGGCGAGCAACGCGCGCGCCTTACTAACACATTCAGAATTCCAGCTACTAGCATTGGCTCTTCTCGACTGTGCAGACGCCTTCCCACCTTTGTAGCTTCCTGCTCTGTGGGCGCTTCCGAGCAATGCGTCCGATTTATATTTTTTATGCTGGTGGAGCACTGCAGTCCGCACAATTTCCAGAGTCCTTCCCCTTTGCTCTCCGGAGGTGAGTTCGGGTTGGAGGCACCCAACGATTTCTCGGCAATCGCTCTCAAGGAGCGATGCGTCAGCCTCATCGCAAGCTGTGCCTGGTTTAGAAGTCACCATTGTGAGAGTGCTTGTCATGCGCTCACACCATTGCCGAAGTCGTTGCGGGCACTGCGGAGAACGGCAACATCGGTCGCGGCGTGTGATCGGGTGCGGCCAGAAATTGCGTCGTGGCTTTGTCGAACCACAGTGCGATCGACGGCTCGTTGCCGGTGGCGCGCTGCTTGAGCACGTTGAGATAGGTGCTGGCGCTGCCAATGCGCTCGGGAACGGGGATGCCGTCGCGTTCGAACGTCTCCAGGGCACGCTCGAGCGGCTTGTTGCGCCAGACCTCGATGACGGTGTCCGCCATGTCGGTGATGCCGCCCGAGCCCTTTACCGCCATCTTGCCGGCAGGTCGGTCTTCACCTTCGCCCTTGCGCATGTGCGCGACGATCGCAACGTGCGTCGATTCCAGTCGGGCAAAGTCGGACAGCTCTTCGACGAAGCGCTTCTGGCCCGCGTAGTCGTCATCATCAAAGCCGCACTTCGTCAGGTTGTCGATCACGAATAGTTCGATGCCGTAACGACGGCGGGCGTAGCGGAAGACCTCCAGGATGCGTTGAGCTTTCGCGGAGCCAGCGACGTCGAAAGCCCAGAGTTGTCCCTTGAGGGCGCGAACGATCGAGCGGATGTAGGTCTCGGTCGGATTCGGATTGCCGGCGATCTGACGCGCCATGCGCATCAGCCAGACCGGTGTGCGGAACTCCATCGAAGCGACGCAGCAGCGGATATCGTGCGTGGCCATGTCGCCGACAATCTGGGAGATGACGGCGCTCTTGCCGTGTCCGTTTACGCCTGCCCAGATCGAGGTTTCACCAGAGCGGAGCAGCACCAGGTTATGGGTCTTTTTCCAGGGCAACCGCAGTCCGTCGTCGACGCGGTTGAATTCGGCCCAGATGGCGTCTTCGAAGTCCGCGACAGGTTTGAGCTCGGACGGATCCAGCGTGCGGGCATCGCGCAAGCAGGCGGCCATGTCCGTAGCGGGGATGCCCTGCATGAGGCAGTCGTTGGCGTCCTTGTGCGGTAGCCGGACGATTCGGCAGCGCTCGCGACCGAGCCGCTCGGCGATCTCGCGTTCCGCCTGTTGGCCAGGGCCATCGCTATCCAGCGAGAGGTAGATCGTGTCGTACACCGCCAGCCGATCGAACTCGGAGGCGATCCAGCTTTGCTTGGCGCCGCCACCGCCGCCCATCGGCACCGACAGGGCAGGGAAGCCGTAGGTGTGCCACCCCAGCGCGTCCAATTCGCCCTCGCAGATGATCACGCTGCGTGCGTCGTCGGACGTAGCCTGCCATCCGAACAGGCTCGGTTCGCAGTCGGCGTCCTGGCGGAAGGATTTGGGCAACTTGCGGTACTTCGCCGCGATGAGCTCACCGTCGCGGAGGTATGGAAACATCAGCCAGCCATCGCGGGTGGCGAGTCGATAGGCCTCGATCGTCTCGGGTGCGATCTTGCGCTCGTCGGTGAGCCAGGCGAGATGTTCCGGCGCCACCCGCTTCACGCCATCGCGCGCCGGGCGACTATAGCGCTTCGCTGGCGGGTCCAGGCGGTCTTCGCGGATGCCGAGGTAGTCGAGCGCCTCCTTGCAGGCTTCGCGCAGTGAGAGCTTCTTGTTCACCATCCAGAGGCCGACGAGGTCGCCGCTTTCGCCAGTGCTGAAGTCCGACCAGACGCCCGCCTTGTCGCCGGTGAGGTGGACGCCGAGCGACTGACCGGCCTCACCATCGGCCGAGCCAGCGCGCCACTCCTGGCCGACACGTTTGCCATTCGGCAACAACATGCGCACGACGCCATCGACCTGAGCGGAAAGGCGCTGGGCAATCTCGGTCGCGCGCATCAGATCGCCCTCCGCAACATGTCGCTACTGTCGGTGCCGGACAACGCCCGGCTCGCATCGTGGGCCTGATTGGGAGCGAGCGGGATCTCGTCCTCCCAGCGACGCCCGTTGAGCCACGTCGCAGCATGCGGGACGAATTGCCCACCATCGCGCTGCCACTGCTCGGCCTGTCGCTGCCGTACGACAGCAGCGAGCATCACGCCGAGCAGTTCACCGTCAGGAGCGAGTTTGGCGAAGGCTTTAATCGCTGCACGCTTGCCATGGTGACGAGGGTAGGCCGACCAGAACCGCTCAAATTCGGCAGGCGGATTTTCGACTCGTCGCTCAGCTGGCTGAGCAAGGGGTTTTGAATCAGGAATCAGAGAAGAGGGAATCAGAGAATCAGCCGGGCTCGTTCCGGAATTTTCAATGCTCGTATCGTGCTTGTCTGGTGCTTGCACCGTGCCCGCACGATGCTCTTCTAGTGCTGGAATGGTGCTGGTGGCTTCTTTAACGTGCGGATTCTGGTGCTTGCACCATGCCAGCACCTGGCAATAACGTCCTTCATCCACTGTGTATCTGGTGATGAACCCGTTGTCGTGAAGTGCCTGCAGGCCAGCCTCGACATCCACGTTGTCCGCTGGGAAGAGCTCCATCTTGATCCGCACGGGGCGGTCTTCGAATCGGCCGTCACGATCGGCAATCGTCCAGAGGCCGATGAATAGCAGCCGGTACTCATAGGGTAGTCCGACGAGCAGCTCGTTTTTGAAGAATCCGGGTTTGATGTTGCGAGCGCGCGCCATGGTCAGACTCCGCGAAGGTCGATGAGGCGGAAGGCGGTCGCCACGAGGCCGGCTGGGATGCAACCGTGCGTGAAGGCGAACATCAGTGCCGACTTCACCTGTTGGCGTGCGCGCAGGCCCATCCGGGATTCCATGCGCGCCACTTGGGTGGGCGAACGTTCGGCGATCGCCTGACGCATCTGTTCCCAGTGAATGGCAGCGGCATCGCGGTCGCCGGCTGCGTGAGCGCTGGCATAGGCCAGACCCAGGCGCCGAATGCGCCGCTCGTGTTGCATGTCGCGGATCAGCGCCAATGAGTTCATGCCGCTTTCTCTGCCAAAGATTCTGCAAAGGCGATGACATCGGCACGACGCCAAACGGTGACGCCGGGAGACAATTTCAGGGATGCTGGCGCTTTTTGGGCTTTTACCCAGGCCCACCAGGTGGCGTTGGAGATGGGAAAGATGCCGAGTTTTGTAATGGCACCGGCTTTGCGGGTCGTGACTATGTCAGAGACGCGCAGGTACTGCGGAGTGGATTCGACTTGCATAGACCATTCCATATATGGCTGGAGTGGTCTAAATAGTCGTACACGAAACCAGAGTGCCGTACACCGCTGCTAGCACATTCCCGAATCAGCTAGCAGATGCGTATTTCGCTTCCTTCTCCCAAGCTGTGCACCATTTTAGGACTGTGCCGATTTTCAAGACGGGCCATCGCCTCACTGCTTCAGCGGCAAACAGATCATTCGTGCGAAGCTTGGGGTGCTTTCCATCGCGGCGCTCCTGCCATAGCTTCTTGGCATCGGTTTTTGCGGCCTGCACCGGATCGTTTGCCAGCTTTACGCTCGCGGCGACTTTGCCAACGCTTCGCCTAGCCGAAACAGCCGCTTCTAGATCAAGTAGCTGGCTAATTAGGGCGTCAGCTGCGAAGCGCGCATCCATGGCATGCGTCCAAGCAGAAGTGATGTCGCCACTCTTTGTCGCTTTAAAAACCTCAACGCAGTGCGCGCAGGCCATCGCGGCCCAAGCCGTTCTGTTGTCGACAAATTTTCCAGGCGGCTTCAATTCACCTGAAAAGATTTTTTCCTCAATAAGGTCCGCAGTGATGCCATGGGTCGCAAACATCTCGACGACGACATTAAAAAATGTCAGCTTGAACTCTTCTTCATCCTTTACGCGACCGAGCTTTACTAGTGAGTCCACTACGGAATTTAGAATTTGGTTTGCATAATCATCGGGTACACGCTCATTCCTAGGTTTTTCATGTTCGTCCAAGTTCACCGCGCACACCTCCGCGCCCTTCGAATGGGAGCCGCGCCAGCCGTCGAGGGTGGACGGTGTTCGGGGATCAGCCTAGACGCGGCGTGACTACTATTTGTAGTTGTCACTTATCACGACATGACATCTATGCCTTTAACGGCATCTTTCTTTTTGTTGGCGATATCAATTGCCCTATCTGCTTTCATCCTGGCTATAAGGTAATCGTTGTAAGCGACTTCATCGAGATCTAGTCCGGAATTTGCCTTCGCTAACATTTTTTCCGCGTCGAAGTTTATGGTTGAGCTCTTTTTCTCTTTGAGGGACCTGTCAAGGACATGCTCAAGTTCTCTGGCGAAACCAAAGATTTGTCCTTTCAACGCGCTTAATTCGGGCGATTTAAGATTTGCAAATTCATCGCTGGAAAACCCTGCATCATGCATCCGCTCCACGAACGCCATAAGGATGCTACCAAGCCAACTCCCACCCTCACCCTCACCATGTTCTTCGATGCATCGCATGTAGAATCCAGCCATGATCGATCCAATGGGCCAGCCTGCGCTATATCCACCGGAAGCTGGCACACACCAAAAACTGAAGCGACTCTTACCTTTTGTTATGAAAGGCATCCCGTGCATTGGGATTTTTGCATCTGAATTAAAGGTAAGTTTTTGGGTGAATGCTTCAAGCTTTTTGGAGCGCGACGCAGTTGAAACGACCAGCTTCGCGGTTGACCTTTTATTTTTGGAGCTATTTGCTGGAGCACGCTTCATTGTCATGACCACACCTCTTCGCTTTGAACTGAAAGGGGCCACCCCGTCATTGCAGCAAGGTGGCGGACGTGCGGGGTTGGCGAACCGGCTCGAAAGGAAACCGGCCAGCCCGAAGGCTGCCCCACACGCCCACCGTAGAAGCGGGCGTGACACAACGGACACAAAAAAAGCGCCATCGGCGCCGTTGCGCCTTTCGAGTATTCAGGTCGCCAAACCTGGCCCCCGAATTGGCGGGGGCGACTGAAGAATGCTACCGTTGAATTGTAGTGTCAAGCGGTGAATTCAACTTCATTTGGACGCCTGAATTGACGCTTTAATTTCTAAGGGGAAATGGAACGAAGAGGCTTGTGCTGGCCGCGATGCTCACTGCGGGATTGATCGTACCTGCATCGCAGCTTTTGCTTTCCTCAGAGCAAATTGGGTAAAAAGATGTCGACAATGAACGTTTGCAAATAAACATTGACTGTGCGAAAAATTTTTTCGCAACTCATGTAGACGCTGTATCAGAAAGAAGACGGACGTCCTTTTTAAACACCAACAGTACAAGGAGTATTTCATGCTTAAGAAGATGAAGTTGCAGGCAATCTCTCTCGCATGTGCTATTGCGGTGTGCTCGCTTCAACCCGCTTTTGCTCAAACCGGATCCGGCAACGGGCTAATCACATCGTTTTCTGCCGGCTGGAGTTCTGACACCTTTACCGTGACAAACAGCTCGCCGATTATTAATCCGGCTGGCTGCGCAGCGACTGGGGAATACATAGCGACCTCGACCGCACCTGGCTATAACACCTACTATGCGGCTGTCCTGACTGCCTATTCTACGGGATCGAATGTGGTCTTTATTATTTCAAATACCACCTGCACGCAGGGCTTCCCGACGATTATTGGCGTGAATGTTACTCCCAGTTCTAATTAAGGACGGGACGAATTAAACCAGGGGTACTCCAAGAGATGTGCCATGGTTGTCGAGCGAGGCTGTGGAAGGCACCGCAATGCATTGCTTCATCGAAGTGGGCTTCGGCGTACCAGTTGCGAGTGCACTTATCTAGCTTACCGATTAACAGTCTTAACTTTAAAGGCTCAGGATAATGGCGCCAGAAGGAAGAAACGCGGTCAAGGCTCGAGATCCGCTCGCCAGGAAACTTTCGCATGCGTTGGTGACGGCTGCGCTTACATCCAGCCTCTTGATGGCCGCCATTCCTGCTAAAGCAGCGGGTCAGTCTGAGAGTAATGTCACCCAGGTCATACGACAAGCAGATGATTCGGAAAGTGTTCAATTTGTTTTGACACTCAAACTACGAAATCAAGATCAACTGAAGCGCGAGCTCAAGGATATCTACAATCCGAAAAGCGTCCATTATCACAAGTTTTTGAGCACCTCAGACTTTGCCTCGAAATACGCGCCGTCCAAAGAGGACTATGCGAAGTTAGAGTCATTCGCAACACAGCATGGACTTACTATTTCAGGCGAGCACTCCAGTCGCACGATGATCGAAGTAACCGCTAACACAGCAACTATTCGTGATTTATTTAAGTCGCAGATGTATCGACGACAGACGAAAGAAGGTAAAGACTACTTAGCACCGGACATAGATC
>OUNK010200680.1_pt1 | contig 23495 bp, 17 predicted proteins | sample 1755341 | NCBI WGS metagenome assembly OUNK01 (sample SAMEA3914788, study PRJEB12502) | metagenome | biome: forest; material: soil | place: Canada | collected 2011-07-03 | depth 0.1 m | reverse complement strand
GCGCAGCTGCATGTCGAGGATCGCGCGTGCCTGAATATCATCGATCTCGAGCAGATCGATCAGTCCGTCGCGCGCGTCTTCCACAGTGGCGGACCGGCGGATCAGGGCGATGACGTCGTCCAGTGCGTCGAGGGCCTTGAGATAGCCCCGCAGGATGTGAGCGCGCTCTTCCGCCTTGCGCAGGCGATACGTGGTGCGCCGGACGATGACGTCGATCTGGTGATCTGCCCAGGCGGTCACGAAGCCGTCGAGGGGCAGCGTGCGCGGCACCCCGTCCACGATCGCGAGCATGTTCGCGCCGAAGTTCTCTTGAAGCTGCGTGTGCTTGTACAGGTTGTTGAGGACGACTTTTGCAACGGCGTCGCGCTTGAGCACGATGACCAGGCGTTGACCCGTCCGGCCGCTCGTCTCGTCGCGGATGTCGGCGATCCCGCCGATCTTGCCTTCTTTGACGAGGTCCGCGATCTTGATTGCGAGGTTGTCGGGGTTCACCTGGTACGGCAGTTCGGTGACGACGAGGCATGTCCGGTTCTGAATCTCTTCGACCGAGACGACCGCACGCATCGTGATCGAACCGCGACCGGTCCGGAACATGTCCTGGATGCCCTTGACGCCCAGTATCTGCGCACCGGTCGGGAAGTCTGGCCCCTTGATGCGCGCGATCAGTGCCTCGAGAAGCTCCTCACGCGTCGCCTCCGGGTTGGCCAGGTGCCAGAGCACGCCGTCGGACACCTCGCGCAGGTTGTGCGGGGGGATGTTCGTCGCCATTCCGACGGCGATTCCGACGGAGCCATTGACGAGCAGGTTGGGGAATCGGCTTGGAAGGACGAACGGCTCCTGGGTGCGGCCGTCGTAGTTGTCGACGAAATCGACGGTCTCCTCGTCGATGTCGCGAACCATCTCCAGCGCGAGCGGAGCCATCTTCGTCTCCGTATACCGGGGAGCGGCGGCGCCGTCGTTGCCTGGGGATCCGAAGTTTCCCTGCCCGAGAGCGAGCGGGTATCGCAGACTCCAGGGCTGGACCAAGCGGACCAGCGTGTCGTAGATCGCGGTGTCACCGTGCGGGTGGAACTGTCCCATCACATCACCGACGACGCGGGAGCACTTCGAGAACGCTTTGTCCGGGCGGTATCCCCCGTCGAACATTGCATAAATGACACGGCGGTGCACAGGCTTCAGACCATCGCGCACCTCGGGCAGCGCACGTCCCACGATCACGCTCATCGCGTAGTCGAGGTATGACCGCTGCATCTCCAGCTGGAGATCCACCTGGTCTATCTTGCCGTGCACTCCGGGGTCGTCGACCACGGTCTCGTCGGGGCCGGCCTGGCCGTCTTCTGGAGTCATGTCATCAGATGTCAAGGAAGCGCACGTCCTTCGCGTTCTTCTGGATGAAGCTGCGGCGCGATTCGACGTCTTCACCCATCAGGGTGGAGAACGTTTCGTCGACCGCAGCAGCGTCGTCGAGGGTCACCTGCAGGAGGGTGCGGGTGACGGGATTCATGGTCGTCTCCCAGAGCTCGTCGTAATCCATTTCGCCGAGTCCCTTGTAGCGCTGGATTCCGTTGTCTTTGGGGATGCGCTTGCCGGATGCCGCGCCGTCGGCAAGGAGAACGTCCCGCTCTGCGTCGCTGTATGCGTACTGGTGTTCGGAGTTCGACCACTTGAGCTTGTAGAGCGGCGGCTGAGCGAGGTACACGTAACCGAGCTCGATGAGAGGCCTCATGTAACGGAAGAGCAGGGTCAGGAGAAGGGTCGTGATGTGCTGGCCGTCGACATCCGCATCGGCCATGAGCACGATCTTGTGGTACCGCGCCTTGTCCGGATTGAAGTCTTCGCCGATGCCCGCGCCGAATGCGGTGATCATCGCCTGGACCTCGTTATTGGCGAGAGCTCGGTCGAGACGTGCTTTCTCGACGTTCAAGATCTTTCCGCGGAGGGGCAGGATCGCCTGAGTCTCGGGATTGCGTCCCTGCACCGCCGAGCCGCCGGCGGAGTCCCCTTCGACGATGAAGATCTCCGAAGCCGAGGGATCTTTGGACTGGCAGTCCTTCAGCTTGCCGGGCATGCCGCCGCTCTCGAGCAGACCCTTGCGTCGAGCGGTCTCGCGAGCCTTTCGAGCCGCCAGCCGAGCGGATGCCGCCTGCAGAGCTTTTCGGATGATGTCCCTGGCCTGCGTCGGATTCCGGTCGAACCAATCGCCGAGCTGATCCCCCACGATCTTCTGGACGAACGCCTTGGCCTCGGTGTTGCCCAGCTTGGTCTTCGTCTGACCCTCGAACTGCGGCTCGGCAAGTTTCACGGAGATCACCGCAGTGAGGCCCTCGCGGACGTCATCGCCGGAGAGATTGTCGTCCTTTTCTTTGAGGATCCCCTTCTCCCGGGCGTATTTGTTCACCAGAGTGGTCAACGCGGCACGGAAACCCTCCTCGTGCGTCCCGCCCTCGTGGGTGTTGATCGTGTTCGCATAAGTGAACACGCTCTCGTTGTAACCGGTGGTCCACTGCATTGCGACCTCGAGGGCGATGTGCCGTTCGGTGTCCTCGGACTCGAAGGAGATGATCTCGTCGTTCACGAGATCCGCTTTTTTCGCGGTGTTCAAGTAGTGGACGTAGTCCATCAGACCTTGTTCATAGCGGTAGACATCGGTGAGCGGCTCTTCCCCGACCAGAGTGGGGCGCTCGTCGGTGAGCGCGATCCGCAGGCCTTTATTGAGGAATGCCATCTGCTGGAATCTCACCCGCAGCGTCTCGTAATCGAACTCGACGGTCTCGAAAGTCTCGGGGCTCGGCCAGAAAGTGATCGTCGTGCCGGTGTTTTCCGCCGGTTCGCCCTCAGCGAGCGGCGCAAGCGGTGTTCCGTTCTCGTACGTCTGTCGCCAGACGGCGCCCTGTCGACGCACTTCAACTTCGAGCCTGCGAGAAAGGGCATTGACCACTGAACTTCCCACGCCGTGAAGACCGCCGGAGACCGCGTAGCCGCCCCCACCGAATTTTCCACCGGCGTGGAGCACTGTCAAGACGAGCTCTACCGTCGAAATCCCTTCGGCAGCATGGATGTCAACCGGAATTCCGCGTCCGTCATCCACCACCCGCACTGCACCGTCCAGAAGGATGGTGACCTCGATGTTGGTCGCGTAACCCGCAAGGGCCTCGTCGACCGAGTTGTCGACGATCTCGGTGACTAGGTGGTGGAGCCCACGTGGACCAGTGGAACCGATGTACATTCCCGGGCGCTTCCGGACTGCTTCGAGTCCTTCAAGAACCTGGATGTCGCTGGCGTCGTAGCTATGATCTGTCTCGGTTCCGCTTGGTTCTATCGTCATATGAAATTAGGCTCCTGACCGCACTCTTCAGTGACATTACATTCTACCAAGTCGGGCCCGCCGAATGGGTGAAAAACGCGATCTGGGGAACGATTATCAGGCAGTTGACCTCTTTTGGCTTCTCAACCGTAGGTATCGCGCGGACCGCGCCCTGGAATCGACCTGGAGCCTCTTTTCCAGGAAGGGGCGTCGGGCCCCATAAAGCGGATTGACTGGATGCCCGCATCGGGGAACCGGAGAGAGACTTCGCCGACCAATCTGTTGGCCATCATCCGGAGGCTCGCTGCCCACGCGCTGGACTCGCAGCGAACGACGAGAACACCTTCTTGGATCGCCTCCGGTTTCGAATGAGCCGCGGTCTCCTCCCCGACGATCTCTTCCCAATTCTCAAGCAGCGCTGACTGGGCGAGCAATGGTTTCCAGCCGAGTTCGCTCGTCAATGAATCCATCACGGCACCAAGGCCGCGCGGGTCGCGTCCCGCTCCAAAGGGCTCCGCCGAACCTTCGGAACCATCGGGACGCTGTTTGCGCCTCCGATCAGCGGGGCGAAAGGTGCGGCCGCCGAATATCTCTCGAAATCGTAGATACACGGCGATCGCCTCACTCGGGCCGTCTTGTTCAGTCGCCAATGACACGTCCCCCTTCGATCCGCACGTGGTGGGCGCGCAGACCTATCGGTACATCATCGAACACGGCGGCGGTGATGAGCACCTGCTCGTAGTCGTCGATGCCCGCAGCCAGCCGCTCGCGTCTGCTCTGATCCAGCTCGGCGAAGACATCGTCGAGGATCAGGATGGGGTCGCCGGTTGCAGACTCCCGGCGGAGCAGTTCCGCGGAGGCGAGTTTCAGGGACAGCGCGAAGGACCATGACTCGCCATGACTCGCGTACCCCTTTGCAGGCAGGCCGTTCAGTCGGAACAGGATGTCGTCCCGATGCGGTCCTACGAGGGTGAGCCCACGATCGAGTTCCTTCGAACGCAGTCTGTCGAGAGCCGTGGCGAACGCCGACGCGACCTCGTTCGCATCGACGCCGGCCGTGGCCGAGGATTCGGTCTGGTCCTGATCCGGTTCATCATCGGCGACCTGGCCGAACACGCTCAACCTGGGTTCGAGCAGCGGACCGTGATCGGCGTCGACAACGGTCCGGTACGCCTCTGCGAGCGGGTCGGCCAATCGCATCGAGAGATTGACTCGGGCAGCGATGATCTCGGCACCGAGTGACACGAGTTTCTCGTTCCACACCTCGAGCGTCGACAGCTGACCGCCCCGAACACCCGAGTTCCGCGCCGACTTGAGGAGAGTGTTCCGCTGTCTGAGAACCCGGTCGTAGTCTCCGAGGACCGACGAGAGCCGTGGATTGCGTTGGACCAGGAGCTCATCGAAGAATCGACGCCTCACCGACGGTTCTCCGCGCACGAGCGCGAGATCCTCGGGCGCGAACGTCACGGACGACACATACCGGGGCAGCTCTCTCGGACGAATCACCGAGCGGTTGATCTGAGCGCGATTCGGGGACGAGCGATTCAACTGCAGTTCCACAAGGAGCTCGCGATCCGCGTGCGCAACTCTCGCACGGATGATCGCCGAGTCTGCCCCTGCCCTGATCAGTGCCTGTTCGCTGGAAACACGATGGGACCCGAGCGTACTCAGATAGCCGATCGATTCGACAAGGTTGGTCTTCCCCTGACCGTTCCTGCCCACGAACAGATTCGGCCCGGAATGCAGCGGGATATCGGCGACCGCGTAGTTCCGGTAGTCGGTGAGCGCGAGTTGCGCGACCCGCACAGATCTCAGTCCACTGCTTTGACCGCGTGTCCGCCGAACTGGTTGCGCAGTGCGGCGACGGCCTTCATGGCAGGCGAATCCGTCTGGCGCGATACGAACCGCGCAAAGATCGAAGCACTGATCGTCGGCATCGGAACTGCGTTGTTCAGCGCTTCCTCGATGGTCCAGCGTCCCTCACCGGAATCCTGCACGAATCCCTCGATGTGCTCGAACTCGGGATCCTGCTCGAGAGCGCGGACGAGGAGTTCCAGGAGCCAGGACCGCACGACCGTCCCGCGTTGCCACCCTTTGAAAGTTCCGGTGACATCTTTGATGATGTCCTTACGCGTGTCGAGGAGTTCATACCCCTCGGCGTACGCCTGCATCAACGCATACTCGATGCCGTTGTGCACCATCTTGGCGTAGTGTCCGGCACCGACCTCGCCGACGTGGACGAAGCCGTCTTCCCGCGGCCCCTTCGGCCTAAGTGCGTCGAACACGGGCATGAGGTGATCGATGTTCCGCTTGGTACCACCGACCATCAGTCCGTAACCGTATTCGAGTCCCCAGATACCGCCGGATACGCCGGCGTCGACGAATTCGATACCTTTCGGCGCCAGGTACGCGGCGTGAGCGAAGTCCTCGGTGAATCGTGAGTTCCCGCCGTCGATGATCAGATCGCCCTCTTCGAGGACAGCACCCAGATCCTTGATCACGCCATCGGTGATCTCTCCCGCAGGAACCATGACCCACACAGCTCGCGGTGCCGGGAGAGCCTTGACCAGATCCGTCAGTGTTGGCACGTCCGATACCGCAGGGTTCGTGTCATAGCCTGTTACCTCGATACCCGCCTTCTCCAGGCGCGCACGCATGTTGTTTCCCATTTTGCCGAGGCCGATAAGTCCGATGTGCATGACGATCCTTTGCTTTCTCGCGGCGATGTTGCCCTGTCGTGGGGTGTTATCTCAGCAGAAGATTGGGCTGCAAAAGGTATTTGTAGCTGTCTGAGCCGACTTGTTCCCTGCTCGTCTGACTCGTGATCAGCACGGGCCCGGGCTTATTGGGATTATCTGTCTTCGTGAAGGACATCCGCACGAACTCGGAGTGAACAGCGCTGAGCCCGTCGAGGAGGAATTGGGGCTTCAAGGAGACGACCGTCTCCGATCCGGTCAGAAGCGCGTCCACGCTCTCCGACGCTTGGGCCTGCTCGCTGCCGATCGCTTCCAGAGTGAGACCCTCGGGAGTGAACGTGTATCGGAGCGCTGCCTCGCGTTCGAGAACGAGCGCGACGCGGCGGGTCGCCTCGATGAGGTCCGCCGTGTTCAGGACCGCGTAGTTGTCGACGGTCTCTGGGAAGAGCCTCCGCACCGGAGGGAAGTTGCCTTTGATGAGCAGCGAAGTGACTGTGCGCTTGTCTGCGCTGAACGCGATGATCTCACGGTCGTCCTTGCTGGAGATCGAGACCGAGATTGTGCCGCTGTGGCCGAGAGTCTTGCCGATCTCCTGCAGCGTGCGCGCCGGCACAAGCGCGGTCGTCGCCTCGGCTGAGCCGGCACCGCCGTCCCAGTTGATCTCGCGCACGGCGACGCGATACCGGTCGGTTGCGACGAGACCGAGCGTGTTCTCGCCCACCTCGAGCTGTACTCCCGTGATGACAGGAGTCACATCGTCGCGCGACGCGGCGACGCTGACCTGAGCGACAGCCGTCGAGAAATCGTCAGCCGGAACCAGCCCGGATTGCCCGGTGACCTGCGGGATGGTCGGGTATTCCTCGACCGGCATCGAGAGAAGTGTGAAATTCGCGGATCCGCAGCGCACAACGATATGGGAGTCGTCGACAGAGAACTGCACTGGTGCATTCGGCAGTTTGCTCGCAATCTCTGCGAGCAGGCGGCCCGAGACGAGCACGATTCCTGGTTCCTCGACGTCGGCATCAATCTCCGTGCGGGCTGAGACTTCGTAGTCGAACGACGAAAGGGTGAGCCCGGTCTCGGAAGCCTCGACCAGGACGCCGCTCAGAATGGGGAGGGTCGTACGCTGCGGCAGAAGTTTCACCGCGAACGAGACGGCCTCGCTGAACACGTCCCGATTGACTTGGAACTTCACGGATTCACCCCTGTCGTCATCAGATTGAGATCGTGACCATGCTAGCGCGTGGCCTGGAGCGGGAATGGATGAGTTCGTCGGCACCGAAGGTTGTCGAGTCTCTCGTTAACAAATAGTTAAGGGTTAACAGTCTTAACCGCTGTGGAAACTGTGGATAACTCGGACCATCCCATACGGCGCCTTGAAACTACAACCGTGTGAGTTGTGGAACGGGTGTGAAGTCCAACGCACAAGCGGTGTCGTGGTGAGGGGCGGCTCGGCGCTGTTTACACAAGTCAGACCGATTCGCCCACATTAAGGGGCAGGTTGTCCGACCGTTATCCACAAGTTATCCACAGTGTGAATATGCGTGGATGATCCAGGCTTGTGCGGGCGCGTTGTGTCGGTGTGTGCGCGGGAGCCTGGCGGCGTGCGTGAGCGGGGACACTCTCGTAAGTCGGTCCCGCCCGTGAGTGGTCCGGGCTGAGGCTAGCGGTGATTCTGCTTGATCCGGCTGGTGAGTTCGGTGACCTGGTTGTAGATCGACCTACGCTCTTTCATCAGCTCACTGATCTTCTTGTTCGCGTACATCACGGTCGTGTGGTCTCGATTGCCGAAGAGCTGGCCGATCTTGGGCAGGGAGAGGTTGGTGAGTTCACGGCACAGGTACATAGCGATCTGTCGTGCGGTGGCGACGGCTTGGGAGCGTGAGGACCCGTAAAGATCGTCGACCGACAGTTTGAAGTAGTCGGCCGTGTTGGTGATGATGTCCACCGGGGCGATGACATTGTCGTCGTCGAGGGTGATGAGATCTTTCAGTACCGTCTGAACCAAACCGAGATCGACCTGTGTCCGGTTGAGACTCGCGAAAGCCGTCACGCGGATGAGAGTGCCCTCGAGCTCGCGGATGTTGCTGGAGACTTTCGAGGCCATGAATTCGAGGATGTCGTCCGGCACTTGCAGTCGCTCGCTCTGCGCCTTCTTGCGGAGGATGGCGATACGTGTCTCGAGGTCGGGCGCCTGCACATCGGTGATCAGTCCCCATTCGAACCGCGACCGCATTCGGTCCTCGAATCCGGTCAAGTGTTTGGGGGGCAGGTCACTCGTGATCACCACTTGCTTGTTGTGATCGTGCAGCGTGTTGAAAGTATGGAAGAACGCTTCCTGCGTCTCCGCCTTGCCCTGAAGGAATTGGATGTCGTCGATCAACAGGATGTCGATGTTCCTGTACCGGGACTGGAACAGAGATCCGCGATTGTTCGCGATCGAGTTGATGAAGTCGTTCGTGAACTCTTCGCTACTGACATAGCGAACACGGATTCCGGGGTAGAGGCTCATCGCGTAGTGGCCGATGGCATGCAAGAGGTGGGTCTTCCCCAACCCGGATTCGCCGTATACGAAGAGCGGGTTGTAGGCCTTGGCGGGGGCTTCGGCCACCGCGACGGCTGCCGCATGCGCGAAACGGTTGGATTGTCCGATGACGAAGTTGTCGAAGCTGTATTTCGGGTTGAGGCGAGTGTCACTCGGGCGTGGAGCGGTGATTTCCGTCACCGGGGAGACGCCGGCGGCGCTCTCCGTGTTCGACGGGACGACTTGTTCCACGATGAGGCGTGTGCTCTCCTGCGCGATATCCGGGTTGACCACGATGGCGAAGGTCGAGACGTCGAGCGTGTCGTCGAGCCCGCTGATCGCGTTGAGCAGGGGTACCCGGCTCCGTTGCTCGATCATTCCGCGGGTGAACTCGTTCGGGACCTCGAGATAAAAGGTGCCGGCCATGATGCCTTTGGGTTCGACCAGGCTGAGGAATCCGTAGAGCTGCGGCGTGATGCGCTCGTCGGTCTCCAGGGTGCCGAGCACCGTCTGCCAAGCCTGAGAGATCGACTCTTCCCCGCTGACCATCGTTCCCCGTCTTCATCTCAACATTTGTAGACACACGCCACATCTTCGTGAGAGTGTCGGTGACGCCACCGCGCTCGTCGCGGAAATCTATACACAGAGTTATCCACGTGCCGTGCCCAATAACGTAGCGGGCTTGGAGCCTGACCGCTCCGGCCTGGGGATAACTTTGCTGTTCACGCTAACCAATCGGGGTCGTCCCGATCAAATTTGATTTCGGGCTCGTCGGCGCGTCGTGATCCCTGATGGGACAGATTCTGTGGATAATCAGTGATTTGTGCCAGTTGGTTTGACCTGATCCATCACAGGTCGTAGGTTTAATCAGTTGGCCTAGCCGTAGTGGCTGCCTGAAAACTTTCCTGTCGCACACCATTTGTCGTGCGCCTGTGAAGCGTAGAAACCTCCGGAGACGCGAAATGACGAAGAGAACCTTCCAGCCGAACAACCGCAAGCGTGCAAAGGTGCATGGATTCCGTGCCCGTATGCGTACGCGTGCCGGTCGTGCAATCCTTTCGACGCGCCGGCGCAAGGGTCGCAGCGAACTCTCCGCCTAGCGGCCGGTCGTGCTTGCCAGGGCCAATCGCGTCACGCGGGGGTCGGACTACCGCGCGATTGTCCGGCGCGGGAAGAGATATGTCGCTCCGAACACGATCACGTATATCCGACGGAGTCCGGATGCCAGCTCGGATGTCAGGTTCGGGTTCATCGTGGGCAAGGGGGTCGGTACCGCTGTTCGGCGCAATCTTGTCCGGCGTCGGCTCAAGGCGGTTTGCCACGAATTGATGCCCGTCACGAGTGGTGGATCGGACATTGTGGTCAGGGCATTGCCAGCCTCCGGCGGGGCGTCGTGGGCTACTCTGCTGGGAGAGATATCCCGGGCCGTGAGCAAAGGCAGTTCCCCGTCATGATGAGCGCCGTGACAGCAGTTGTTCTTCTGCCGCGTAACGCGGTCGTGCTAGTTCTGCGGGGCTACCGAGCGGTGATCTCTCCTTTATATGGCGATGTATGCCGCTACTACCCTTCGTGCTCGGCGTATGCGCTGCGTGCGATCCAGGAATACGGGGTGGTGGTCGGTTCGGTATTGGCAGCGAGGAGAATCGCTCGATGCCATCCGTGGGCGAAGGGCGGAGTCGACGACGTCCCTTTGAGAAAGAGGAGCCGTTACAGCCTCACCTCGTTCGGATTCGTCGTAGCACACGGCCACGGAAAGGGCTGAACTAACCCATGGACTTTATCAACAGCATTTTCGGCACGATTCTGTGGCCGATCAAATGGCTGGTCGAGCTCATTCTGGTGGCGTTCCACTGGTTCTTCGGTTTGGTCGGAATGGATCCCACTGCGGGCATCACCTGGGTGTTGTCGATCGTCGGGTTGACCCTGGTCGTCCGCGCCGCTCTGATCCCGATCTTCGTTCGGCAGATCAAGAACCAGCGGCGGATGCTCGAAATTGCGCCGCAGTTGAAGAAGATCCAGGACAAGTACAAGGGCAAGCGCGATCAGTTCTCCCGTGAAGCGATGTCGCGCGAGACGATGGCGCTCTACAAGGAGACGGGTACCAACCCGCTGAGCTCGTGTTTGCCACTGCTTCTGCAGATGCCTGTGTTCTTCGCGCTCTTTCAGACCTTGGATGCTGCTGCGAAGAAGCAGGCAGGTGTCGGTCCTTTGACATTGGCGCTCAGCAAGCAGTTCGGAAGTGCGAAACTCTTCGGAATCGGCAACTTGAGCCAGAGTTTCTCCGGTGCGTTGAATCATCACCCGCAAGAAGTCGGGGTCATGATCATTGCGGCGATCATGGTTGTTCTGATGGTGTCCTCACAGTTCTTCACGCAGCTGCAGATCGTGTCGAAGAACATGTCGCCCGAGACCAAGGCGTCGCCTCAGTTCAGGCAGCAGCGGATGCTCTTGTATTTACTCCCCTTCGTCTTCCTGTTCTCCGGGTTCGCGTTCCCTCTTGGCGTGATGTTCTACTGGCTCACCTCGAACCTTTGGACCATGGGTCAGCAATTCTTCGTGATTCACAACATGCCCACGCCCGGTAGTGATGCTGCCAAGGCGCGCGAGGCGCGACTGGCTCGTCGTGGCAAGTTGGTGAACAACGACGGCGCTGTCGTGGTGAGACTTGACCCCGCGACAGAACCGAGTATTCCAAAAACGACGCAGCGCTCTCAGCCAATGAATAAGGCGCGTGCGAAAAAGCAAAGCAGACCCGGTGGGAAGAAATAGGTGGGCCTCATGAGTGAACTAGACAGTATCGACGACGTGCCAGTGAGTGCATCGACCGAAGCTGGCGGCGGTGCCGGTTTCGACGGTTCGGTCGGTGAGGCGGATGTAACAGAGAATTCTGAGGCAACTCACGTCGGCGAGGATGAGGGCGACGTCGCCGCAGACTACATCGAAGAATTACTTGATATCTGCGATCTCGACGGCGACATCGATATCGACGTTCGCAACGATCGTTCGTATATCTCTGTGCACGCTTCCGACGAGTCCAGCTTGCGTTTGATCTCCTCCCCCGACACTGTGAATGCGCTTCAGGAGCTGACACGACTCGCGGTCCAGACGAGGACGGGAGAGTTTTCTCGACTGATCTTGGATATTGCGGGATCTCGACTGACTCGTCAGCAAGAGCTGGCCAAGCTTGTCGATCACGCGATCAGCCGATTGGATGGAGGCGCTGCGCAAGCAGAGCTTCCCGCGATGTCTTCTTATGAGCGAAAGCTCGTCCATGACATCGTCGCGGAGCGCGGATACGTTTCGAATTCCGAGGGTGAGGGGCGAGACCGCCACACCGTGATCACCGCGGCCTAGTTTCACGTGAAACATTGACGTCGAACGTTGAATTCGAGCCGGAGGCAGCAGCGACCTTTTTTGGCGATCGCCTCGGCCTCGCCCGTGATTTTGCGCATTCTCTCGCTGACGAGGGCGAGCAGCGCGGTCTGATCGGCCCGTTGGAGCTTCCGCGTTTGTGGACTCGACACATTCTGAATTGCGCGGTCGTTGGAACCCTTCTTCGGCCGGGGGTTGTCGGTGACATCGGGAGCGGTGCGGGCCTGCCAGGTTTGGTTCTGGCGATCGCTCGTCCAGATGTTTCGTTTGTGCTGATCGAGCCCATGGAGCGACGGGTCGCGTGGCTGAATGAGCAGGTCGATCGTCTGTCGTTGGACAACGTGCGCGTGCTGCGTGCTCGAGCGGAAGAAGTGAAAATTGATACACCGCTCGATCAGGTGACGGCTCGCGCGGTCAGTTCATTGCGGAAACTCATTCCTTTGACCGCTCCCCTGGTCAGGCGCGGCGGCGAACTCGTCCTGATGAAAGGGGCGAATGCTGAGGCGGAGATTGAAGCTGCCTCAAAAGAGCTCCGAAGATTCCATATACGGGATCTGACGATCATCACGCTCGGTGAGGGTGTCTTGAGTGAGACGACCCGAGTAGTGCGCGCGACCGTCGACTGATCCGCGCGCCGGCCGAACGAGCCCGAGCCACGGTCTCATGGCCCGGGCTCGTGTTCACGACGAGTGGTGGCTGCCCTTGGAGAATGACGAAATAGCGACGAGTCGATGAGTCACCGGCGCTGTGATCAAACCAAGTAAGCACCCATCCGACGCGGGATCGTCTGGTCCGCACAACCCCGTCGCGAAGGACGGAGTCCTTTTGGAGATTGACAGCACGATCGAATTAACGTTCGCCTGTGCGGTAGTTCGAGTCGATGTGTCGTGACGGATGTTTCACGTGAAACGGTGCACCGGGCGGTCGGTGGTAGGCGTACATACGCTGAGGGCCCCGACGGCTGTTCACACGCAAGCGCCGAAGCTTTAGTTGGCTTGGGCTACTTGACCGATGGAGGGAGGTCGCGCGCCGCACGTGACCCGCTCCCCCAGACCGTGCCCTCTTGTATGGTCCATCTGCTAGAACTGCGTGTTGCCAGGACCGGGCGCCCACCTTTGAAGTTGGATGTATCGTCAGGCCCGTGACCACCGGTTAGTCGGATCGTCACCCGAGTCGGAGATGTTTCACGTGAAACGATGTATTCCCGGTCGATACTCGTGCCATGTCGTGAGAACGTGAGGAAGGGCAATTCGTGACCTTTTGCCTGCAGGCATCTGATCGGCCGGCCGAGGCCACCACCTGACGCGGTGTCGTGTGGATATCGACAGGCAGAGACCCGTTCGCTGCCTAAGGCGTTCCTCCCCATGGTCAAATTGACTGAAACGCCGCCACAACTCGTCGAAAGTCGAGCGAACGTGGAAGTGGTGTCGATTAGACTCATGGGGTTGGATCGCCAATTCAATGAGTGACGGCAGAGCGGTCGAAGCAGCTGTGCGGATGATGCCGAGCGGGCCTCGGTCCTACCGGGAGAGGGTTTCGGCCCGCGATACGTTCTGGCAAACCCGACACTTGCTCTCTTACTGCATGTGTCGAATACAGGACAGCTGGACACACATCGAATCGGTCGTGAAGGCCCGGAAACAGAGCGATCAAGGTTTCACGTGAAACATCCCGACCAGGAGGACCAGACCATCGCAAATTCGTCGGCCTTTGACGGGTCAACTCCCCTCGCTCGCGAGATAGCGGACCTTGCACGCCGCCGGCAGGTTGTGTCGTCCCAAACTGTTCCGCTCCCGTCTCGCACACGAATCTTGACGGTTTCGAATCAGAAGGGCGGCGTCGGTAAGACCACCACGGTGGTCAACCTCGCAGCGAGCCTCGCAAAATACGGCGCGCACGTCTTGGTAATAGACCTTGATCCACAGGGGAACGCGTCCACCGGACTTGGCGTCGATCATCGCGAAGGAACGCCGAGTGCTTACGATGTCGTCGTTGGTGACCACGAGATCGCAGAGGTCGTTCAGGTCAGTCCGGAATTCCCGGGCCTTCTTTGCGTGCCCGCGACCATTGACCTCGCAGGTGCAGAGATCGAATTGGTTTCGATGGTTGCGCGTGAGCAGCGACTGGGGCGAGCTCTCTCGATCTACCTCGAAAGCGTCGAAGATTCGATCGACTACGTCCTCATCGATTGCCCGCCATCTCTTGGATTGCTTACGATCAACGCGTTTGTCGCTGCGACCGAGGTCCTCATCCCGATTCAGTGCGAATATTACGCACTCGAAGGGCTGAGCCAGCTTCTCAAGAACATCCAGCTCATCGAAAAACACCTCAATCCGAACTTGCGAGTGTCGACGATCCTTCTGACGATGTACGACTCTCGCACCAACCTCGCTCACCAAGTTGCGGCGGACGTGCGCGAGCACTTCCCGGACGAGGTTCTCAATACAGTGATCCCGCGGTCCGTACGCATCTCTGAAGCACCCAGTTATGGACAGAGTGTCATCTCCTACGACACCAGCTCATCCGGGTCTCTTTCCTATCTCGAGGCAGCTGCCGAAATCGCACAAAGAGGAGCACCCCGCTAATGGCTACAAAGCGAACTGGTCTGGGACGTGGCATCGGGGCGTTGATTCCGACTCAGGATGCAACGAGCCGGCCCGTGGACATCTTCTTCCCCGAGCGCCCACAACCGGGGAGTGATGATCTTGTCGCCGTGCCGGGTGCGCGGCTTGCGCAGCTGAACCCGAACGACATCGTCCCGAACGCCCAGCAGCCGCGGACGGAATTCGACCAAGAGGCAATGAGTGAACTCGTCGCGAGTATTCGCGAGGTGGGGGTGCTCCAACCGATCGTGGTGCGTGCGATTGAAGGTGAGACTGGTCACTATGAGCTCATCATGGGTGAGCGACGACTCCGCGCGTCCAAGGAGGCGGGGCTCGAAACGATCCCTGCGGTCGTCAAGGACACGGCAGATGAGAACATGCTGCGGGATGCGTTGCTCGAGAATCTGCATCGTTCTCAACTGAATCCCCTGGAGGAAGCGTCGGCCTATCAACAACTCCTTGCTGATTTCGGAATCACACAGGAGGAGCTGGCCACGCGAATCGGCAGATCGCGTCCCCAGATCACCAATACGATCAGGCTTCTGAAATTGCCCTCGGCGGTGCAGAAGCGGGTAGCTGCCGGCGTCCTGAGCGCGGGCCATGCACGCGCGATTCTTTCGCTCGGCGACGAGGTGTCGATGCAGCGACTCGCGGACAAGATCGTCAACGAAGATCTGTCTGTCAGAGCGGCCGAGGCAGCGGCGAGTTCGACGCCAAGGCCCGCGAGGTTGAAGCCCATTGCCGGAAAGCGTCAAGGCCACCTCGACGAAATCGCAGAACGACTCGGAGACCGGCTGAATACGCGGGTACGGGTCACATTAGGTGCCCGCAAGGGTCAGATCGTAGTCGACTTTGCCACGATTCAAGACCTCAATCGGATCGTCGCCGAGTTGGGTGTCAGCGGCTTCAATTGAAAAGCCGACATCTTCGACGCAACTTGTCGGCTATGAGGAGTCACGAATTCATACAGAGTCACGAATTGCTTGTTCGGCAAGCGCGGCGTAAACCTGGCCCAGATCCATTCCAGCGGCTTCGATGGCCTGGGGAACGAGCGAGGTCTCGGTGAGTCCGGGAAGAACGTTCGCCTCAAGGAACCAGGGTGTGCCGGCGGCGTCGACGATCAGGTCGATGCGCGAGATGTGCCGCAACCCCAAAGCTTCGTGCGAGGCGACCGCGACCCTGGCGACGTCCTCGAGAACATCGCCGGGCAGCCGAGCCGGCACGAAGAAACGGGTCTCCCCCGCGTTGTAGCGCGCGTCGAACGAGTAGCGGCCGGTCAGCGGAACGATCTCGACAGCTGGGAACGCGACAGGACCGCCGCCGGTATCGATGACGGCGACCGATACTTCCGTTCCATCGACCTTGCGCTCAACAAGTGCGACGTCGGAGTACGTGTAAGCGTCCACCATGGCACGCGGGAGGTCGTTCGCGTCATCGACGATCGTCACGCCCTGAGCGGACCCACCCTGCGAAGGCTTCACGACCAACGGCGTCGAGAGCCCACGCACGACAGCGTCCAGCACGCTGCTCGCGCCAAGTTCACGGAAAGTCTCGCGAGGAAGTGTGACGGACTCAGGGGTCGCCATGCCGGCTCGGGTCACCAAGGCCTTCGCGGTCGGCTTGGACCACGCCAGCCTGGACGGGTCCGTCAAGGAGCCGACGAACGGCAGGCCGAGCTGCTGAAGCAGCGCCCTGAGTGCGCCATCTTCGCCGCTCGCCCCGTGAAGGGCCGGCCATACGACGTCGGGACGATTGTCGCGCAAGAATCCGAGAAGAGCGTCATCTGGATCGCGCTGCGTCACACGGTGACCAGCGCCGACCAGGGCGTCCGCGACCCTGCGGCCGCTCCGGAGGGAAACATCGCGCTCGTGGGATATCCCACCAGCCAAAACTACAATGTCGAGAGCTCGGAAATCATTCATGACCTGGGATTTTCCTATTTCAGATCAGATGGAACGTCTGCATGATTGCGTTGAGGTCTGATGGCCTCGAGCGAGCCGGTTCCCGCGAATGTATCCAACAAGTCGAGCTCTCCGTTCACCACGGTTGCCAGGCGGCGGATCCCGACTCGGATGTTCTCGGGAGTGGGATAGCAGAAAGAGAGCCGAATGTTTCGTCGACCCGACCCGTCGGCGTAGAACGCAGAGCCGGGGGTGTAAGCCACGAGCTCCTTCACGGCGCGTGGAAGCATCGCCTTGGAATCAAGAGCGGGAGGAAGGGTCAGCCAAACGTAGAATCCCCCGGCAGGATCTGTCCACGTGAGATCAGGCAGATGCTCTGAAAGCGCCTGCACCATCGTTTCCTTACGCTCGCGGTATACGCTTCGGAAGGTGTCGATCTGTGCCTTCCAGTCCGCGTTCCTCAGGTATTCCGAGATCACCAGCTGGGTGTAGGAACTCGGGCACAGAATCGCTGCCTCGTTCGCGAGGATGAGCTTCTCCCGGATGGCGTGCGGCGCCAGAGCCCAGCCGACACGGAATCCCGGAGCGAGTGTCTTGGAAAAAGTTCCCAAGTAGACGACCCCTTCGTTGTCGACAGAGCGCATCGCGGCGGGAGGGCGGTTTTCGAAGTACAGGAGACCGTATGGGTTGTCCTCAAGCACGAGGATGTCGTTCTGGTGCGCGATGTCGAGGATCTCGAGCCGACGCTCCCATGACAAGGTGACGCCCGCGGGATTCTGGAAAGTCGGAACGGTGTAGAGGAACTTGATCGTCCGCCCGGCGGCCTTCAGCCGCGAAATGTGCTGGCGGAGTGCTTCCGGGATCAGGCCGTGTTCGTCCATCGGAACATGATCGACCTCGGCCTGATAGGAATTGAAGATCACCATGGCGGTCACGTAGCTCGGCGCCTCCGCGAGAACGACATCGCCGGGATCGAGGAATATCTTGCTGAACAACTCGAGCGCGTGCTGTGACCCCGTCGTGATGACCACATCGTCTGCACTGGCACGAATGCCCTCGAGCGCCATGACATCCAGGATCTGCTCTCGCAGCGCGGGAACCCCCTGGCCTGAACCGTACTGCAGGGCGACGGGGCCTTGTTCTCGCATCACGCGCTCCATCGCATCCACGATGAGACCTTGAGGAAGGGCTGAGACGTACGGCATTCCACCGGCCAGGGAAACAACCTCGGGACGTGAGGCGACAGCGAAGAGAGCTCGCACCTCACTGGCGGCGAGGCCTGCTGTCCGCCGCGCGTAGTGGTCGTACCACCGGTCGAGATTGTTGCCCGGATTCGCTGGATTGCCCTTTTCGTCCACGTGTTTTCCGTTCTGAGTGACGAGTTCAATGCTATGGGATCGATGATGAGCGTTTCACGTGGAACACTCCCCGCGACCGCAGACCACTCGGGATATGAAAATGACCCGCCCGGCGTAAGCCGGACGGGTCATTGAGGAAACCGATCGGCTACACCAGGTAGTCGGCCAGGTCGGCTTCGAGAGCAGGCTTCGGCTTTGCGCCGATAACGGTCTTGACGACCGTGCCGCTCTGGTAGACCTTCATCGCAGGGATCGACGTGATCTGGTACTTCGCGGCCGTCTGCGGGTTCTCGTCCACATTCAGCTTGACGATCTCGATCTTGCCGACGTTCTCTGCAGCGATCTGGTCGAGGATCGGGGATACAGCGCGACACGGACCGCACCACTCAGCCCAGAAGTCCACCAGAACGGTCTTATCGCTCTTGAGGACATCCTCTTCGAAGCTCGCGTCGGTGACGCTGCGGGCAGATGACATGTTTTTTCTCCTATGGGTGTTTGGCTTATGCCTGGATGGTGAGTTCAAGATCGCTGGTTTCGGCCAACGATGCGTCTGTGAGCTTTGCGAGGTAGTGCTCTGCGTCGAGAGCTGCCACTGTGCCGGATGCGGCCGCAGTGACAGCCTGCCGGTAGCTCGGGTCGATGACATCGCCGGCTGCGAAAACACCGGGGATGTTCGTCTTGGACGTGCGGCCATCGACCGCGATCGTGCCCTCAGGGGTGAGCTCCAGCTGGCCGTGAACCAAGTGAACCCGAGGATCGTTGCCGATCGCTACGAAGACACCACTCACGGCAATGGCGCGCTCCGCACCAGTGACGACGTCGCGGATCACGATACCGTCGACGAGCTCATCGCCCGTGATTCCCGCGACCTCGGAATTCCAGATCACTTCGATCTTCGGGTCGTTGAAAGCGCGCTCCTGCATGATCTTCGACGCCCGGAACGAGTCGCGACGGTGAATCAGATAGACCTTGTCGGCGAAGCGAGTGAGGAAGGTCGCCTCCTCCATCGCGGAATCCCCGCCGCCCACCACGGCAATCGTCTTCTGCCTGAAGAACCAGCCGTCGCACGTTGCACACCACGAAACCCCGTGGCCGGAGAGGCGCTCTTCACCTGACAGACCCAGTTTGCGATAGGCCGAACCGGTCGCAAAAATCACGGTACGGGCCTCGAACGACTTTCCCGAACCCAGCGTCACGCGCTTGACCGGCCCGGAAAGCTCCACTGACGTCACGTCATCCAGAACGACCTCGGTTCCGAACCGCTCAGCTTGAGCCTGCATGTTCATCATCAACTCAGGGCCTTGAATACCCTCGGGGAAACCCGGGTAGTTCTCCACTTCAGTGGTGTTCATCAGCTCACCGCCGCCTTCGACGGAGCTGGCGATCAGCAAGGGTTTCAGCTCGGCACGCGCCGCGTAGATCGCGGCCGTGTATCCGGCCGGACCAGACCCGATGATAATGATGTCGCGCACTCCGGGGCTCCCTGCTTCACCTTGTTGATTCACCTGAATCGTTGTTCACGCCGTACAACACATCCTAAGCGGATGCTATTCCGGGGGTGGCTTCGATCCTGAGAGAGCGCTCTGCACGAGAAAATCGCCTGATTTACTGCGCTTGACGGCGTTCGGATCAACGTCCCACGAGTGCGCGAAGCCGGGCGACGACTGGACGCAACGTGCCGATGAATTCCTGGGAGCGAAGCAGCGCCAGAACCGTGAAATACATCCCGAGCATGACGAGTCCGACTATGGCAATCGAGACGAACGCCGGGACCAGACCCGAAACCGCGAACCCGCCTCGGTAGGTTCCGCCCAATCCGATCAGGACCGCGACGCCGACGACCGCCGAGAGCGCTCCCGCCAGCAGGAAACGCCAGATGCTGGCGAGTGACCTTCGGCCGTCGATACCGCCGATACGGCGGCGCAGCAATTGGACTCCGATGAACGTCTGAACGATCGTCGCCACCGAAACGGTCGTCGCGATGCCGATCGCGCGGATGCTGCTCGGCAGGGCCAAACAGGACAGCGAGCCACCGATGACGATCGCGACCTGCGCGAGAGTGAAGAGGAAAGGCGTGACCGTGTCGCTGATGGCATAGAACGCGCGCTGTGTCATGAACAGGATCGTGTACGGGAGAAGCCCGAGCAGATACGCGATCAGCACGTTCCCCATCTGGGTGTAATGCGGCGTGAAGATCCGTGCGAACGGGTATGCGACGACGATCAGCGCGGCCGCGCTGAACACGATGAGCATGGAGATAGTACGCAAAGCGGCAGAGAAATCCGCCCTGAAGGAGACGATGTCCTCCCGATGAGCGTGCTCGCTCATCCGCGTGTAGTAGGCGGTGACGATGGAGACGGCGATGATCGAGTGCGGAAGCATGAAGATCAGCCAGGCGGTCGAGAGAACCTGGGTGGAAGCGTTGTGGCCGGAAGCCGAGTTCGAGACATTGGTCTGGATCAGGCCCGCTATCTGCTGGCAGATCAGCATGGCGAAGGTCCATGCTGCCGCACGTCCCGCGTACCCGAGATTGACCCCTCGCCAACGGAAATCGAGACGGAACTTCAGCCCGACCTTGCGCCAGAAGAAGAACAGGATGATCGCCTGCGCCGCCATTCCGAGGGTTGCCCCCCCGGCGAGAAGCGCAACCATCGACGGAGTCCAGGAGTCGACCGGACGCTGTCCGGCCGGGTCTGCGTGGAACGCTGAGATGAAGACGGCGAGCAGGACGATCGCGACGATGTTGTTCAGGACGGGCGCCCAAGTGAACGGGCCGAACGACTTGCGAGCGTTCAGAGCTTCGCCGAGCAGGGTGTACAGGCCGAGGAAGAAGATCTGCGGCAGCGACCAGTACGCGAAGGCGGTCGCCAAGGCCTCGGCCTTCGGGTCGACGCCGAACAAGTGCATCAGGGGGCCGGCGAGGATGGTGGCGACCGCGGCGAGCACCGCGAACAGGACGATGCCGACCGTTGTGAGCTTGTTGATGTATGAGCGTCCGCCGTCGGGATGTGACGATGCCCTGACGATCTGGGGAACCAGGACCGCGTTGAGAATCCCTTGGGCCACGATCGCATAGATGCTGTTGGGCACGATCGTCGAAGTCGCATAGGCGTCAGCCCCGAATCCGATGGACCCGATCGCCTGAAGGAGCAGCCAGGCTTTCGCGAACCCCAGCACTCGCGAGACGACCGTCCCGGACGCGAGGATGGCGCTCGAGCGCCCGATGCTGCTAGCCACGGGATTCCTCGTCGTCTTCGGCGTGGCCCTTAGACGCGCCCGATGCAGACGCGTCCGATGCAGACGCGTCCGATGCGTTTTCTGCCTCGGTCGAGCCTTCGCCGAGTCTCGTCCTGGCGCGGTCGCCGGTATCCTCGGATCCGGCATAGACCTCATCCGACCGGGGGTCGTCGTCCACGCTTTCGGATCCACCCTCGTCGTCGTCGCCGTTCCCGCGGCGCCGACGCAGGATGTTGCGGACGATGCCGAAGCCGAACAACAACACGAGGAGGATTCCGACGATCAGCGCGCCGATCCCCTCCCAGTCGGCATGCACTTCCACGGGAACGGTGGTAGCGGCCCCGATCGGCACACCCGTCTTGCTGTAGAGCTGCAGCTGGAGCGTCACCTTTCCGTTCCCCAGCTCCGCCTTCACCGGGACGAGGACCGTGGTCCGGGAATCGGCCTCGACCCGTTTCGTCGTGTCGCCGCTGATCTCGAGCCGGCCGTTCGAGGGGACCGCGCTCAGAACGACGGTCACCGCCTCATCTGGCAGCTCATTACTGACGGTAAACGGTATGGACCCCTGAGTTCCCACGAGATTCACGTTGTCCGTCGCGAGGATCGACACGCTTGCCAATGTGGTCGACGTCGATTTCAGGAACGAGGTCTCCGCCTGGTCCCAATCCTGCTTCGGGCTCTCCCAACCGACACCGAGGGTCGTGAGGAGTTGCGCACGCGTCTGTCCGATCAGCGTCTGCGGCGTGTCCAGGACAGTCGCGAATTGGTCGACGGCGGCCTCACGCTTCAGCAGGAACTGGATCGACGCGATGCGCGACGCGGATTCCGGGGCGTCCTTGATGGCGAGTCCCGAGGTCGGAGTCGCGTTCAGGGCGTCCTGGAGCGACGCGGGGGTCGACCACGGAGACCCGGCGACCGAACTCAGGACGTGAGCGAGTTGGCCGTTGACCGTCGGCGTTTCACGGTCCAGGGTGACCAGGATCGTGCGTGACGCCGAAGATTGGCCGGAAATCAGCTGGAGTTGTGAATTCGCATCGGCCATCGCCGCGTTCAACTGCGTCGGATTGGCCGACGTCGCCGCCTGGCGCACCGCAGCGGAGAGACCCGCGTCAGCGGCGAGGGCCGTGTTGCTGCCGACCTTGACTGCAGCATTCGGAGTGCTGGACAGGGTCGATGCGTTCGTGTTCGTCGTCGACAGGATCGTCGTCCGGAGTCCGTTGGCGGCGAACGCCGCGATATCGGATGACCGTACCGTGTCATCAGACGGCCAGGCGACGCCGCTGAACGTGTAAGGCCACGCCAGTAGCTCTTTCGTCGTCAGCAGGTTCGGGTTGCCTGCCCCGGCAGTGGGTGTCGGTGTCGGCGTCACCGTCGCGGAGCCCGACGGCGGTTCGCCGATCGGAGTCGGAGGAGTCCTGAAGTCCGCCGGGTTCATCGCGAAGCTCAGATTTCCGGGTTGAAGGAGTGTGGTCGCTCCGGCCTGAACCTGACCTGCGGGATCGGCATCACCGTATTGCAGCGCGAAGGTCGGATTGACGATGGCGCTCAACTCTTTGAGCCAGTCGAGCGCGCTCGGGGGCGCGGAATTGTTCAGTGCGCGGATCGAGGCGATGATCATCGGGTCGATGCCCACAGCGACCGACGGATTCGCGACGACGGCGTCGAGCTCGCGGGTCAGGACGCCTCCCGGAGCCGTGTAGGTGGCAAGGTCGGCCGCCGAGATGATCCCGTTCACCGAAGGGGGCACGGTCAAGGGCACGGCGACGGCGACCCGTGTCGGATTGGACGCTCCCCCGGCGTTCCAGACGACCACGCTCTCCGACGTCGCGATCGTCGCGGCCCCCGAAGTGAGGCTGACTGCGATTCCGAAGCTGGCCGAATACGCTGAGCCGACGAACGGAAGGCTCGCGGCCGGCACGGTGATCCGATATGTATAGGGAATACCCGGTTCGATCACGTCGGTGGGTGCACTGCCGATCGATGTCATCCCGCTCGGGACGCCCGATTGGGAGAGCCAGGAATCCAACGCCGTCCTCGACTGCAATGACGAGGGGTCCATCCCGAGTTCCGCGGTACCGGCTGCCAGCGGTGTGGATCCGGTGTTCTCGATCGTCACCGATACATTGAGCGCCTCACCGGCGGCCAGGATCCCCTCGTTGTCGGCTGCGACCGACAGTGTGACGCCGCCCGCTTGAGCAGGGGCGGCCGCCGTCGCCGATTCAGCGGTCAGTCCGGCGAACATCATCGACATGAGGACGACCAGCAGTGCGGCGAGCCAGAGAGCGGTCCGGCGGGGTCTGCTCGCGCGCTGACGCAACAGAACCTCGGCCACCATGACCGCAATTCTATGGGGCGCGTCCTGTGAGACGGCGGCGCAAGGAGTGCCCGTCGGATCCCGGGCCGGAGGCCGAGTTGCCTGCCTCCGGATCCGGGTGACGCGGGAGCTCACCGTTAAACTGGGGCACTATGCACAGCGTCGCCGAATCTCTCGCCCGCCGAG
>OUNK011150038.1_pt1 | contig 23602 bp, 20 predicted proteins | sample 1755341 | NCBI WGS metagenome assembly OUNK01 (sample SAMEA3914788, study PRJEB12502) | metagenome | biome: forest; material: soil | place: Canada | collected 2011-07-03 | depth 0.1 m | reverse complement strand
ACCACCACGGCGCCGTCGAGCACGCGCAGCGAACGGTTCACTTCGATGGTGAAGTCCACGTGGCCTGGGGTGTCGATCACGTTGATCTGGTGACCCTTCCACTCGGTCGACACAGCGGCGGACTGAATGGTGATGCCGCGCTTGCGTTCCTGTTCCAGGTAATCGGTGGTGGTCGAGCCCTTGCCGTCCTTCGTATCGTGGACGTCGACGATCTGGTGCTTCTTACCGGTGTAGTACAGCACGCGCTCGGTCGTGGTGGTCTTACCGGCGTCGATGTGCGCGATGATGCCGATGTTGCGGTAGAGGCTTAGGGGTTTTTGGCGAGCCACAGTCTTGATTCCGTAAGTAAAAGTCGTTGGGCGAACAGGGGGCGGACATTCCGTGCACTGTCCGCAGAGTACGTTTCAAATGTGTATCCGGCGTTGCCGAGGCTGGCTGGCCGTGTTGGCGCGCTCAATGCGCCGGGTCGGTCAGCAGATCCTCGTAGAAAGCGCCGAACGGTTCGGTCGGGTGTGCAATCTGGATTTCCAGCACCCATAGGCCGCTGGAAGGGCTGTGCCCGAAATCACCCAGATCGCCGCCTTTATGTACCGAGTGCGGAAAATCGCTGATGCGATGGCCTTTGATGGCGTGGTTGAAACGCCAACCCATCGCCTCGGCGCGCTCTTGGGCGTAATTATACAGGTTGTGGCCGGTCAGGCCCTCTGTGGCCCATTTGGCGGCTACGTCCTGGTACAAATCGCGCGCCGCCTGGGCGCAAGCCTGCTGTTCCGGGGCCTCGCCCACCACGAAAGTATCGCCCACATCGCCTTCGTGGCCGTCGAACACCAGGCCCAGATCAATGAAATAGATGTCGTTCTCGCCCAGGCGTACGTCGGGAACGGAGGGCTGGCGGTAGGTTTTGGTGGTGTTCGGGCCGATCCGGATGTAGGGCTGATGCCACAGACGATCCATGCCTAGATCGCTGAACACCTCGGCTGCGGCGACTTTTGCTTCGTCTTCGCTGATGCCCGGATGCATGCGTTCGCAGATGCCGCGCAGGGCCGCCCAGCTCTGCGCGCGTGCGTGTTGCATCAGCGCTGGATCGAATCGTTGCCCAACGGCTTCGCGGTCGTGATCTGTCATGCGCGACCGCCGTTTAGCTCAACAACACGAGCGCTAAGCCGATGGCGGCAGGCAGCGCCTGGATCCACAGCACCTTGCGCGTCGCGGTGAATCCGCCGTACAGGCCGGCGATCAGCACGCATACAAGGAAAAACAGCTTTACATGGGTGCCTTCGACATTACCGAGCAGCAGCCCCCAGATCAGTCCCGCCGCAAGGAAACCGTTGTACAGGCCTTGATTGGCGGCGAGCACTTTGGACTGCGTAGCGAATTCCGCAGTGAGTCCGAACGCGCGTCGCCCAGCGGGCTTGTCCCACAAAAACATTTCCAGGACCAGAAACCACACGTGCATCAGGGCGATGATCGCGATCACGATTGTTGCGATGGTCGACATGCTGTACTCCCTGATGCGGCGTGATAAATCAGGCCAGTGCGTAACCGAACTGTTCTTCGAATTCCTGCGCGAATTGGGCGTAGGTGAAGTGCTGGTTCTGCGTGCCGGGATGTTCCACTTTCAGCGCGCCCATCAGCGAGGCCATGCGGCCTGTGGTGGGCCAATCCAGGCCTTTCATGATGCCGAAGATCAGGCCGGCGCGATAAGCGTCGCCGCAACCGGTGGGGTCGACAACCTGGCGTTCGCGTGCGGGCGGAATCTCGTGCGTGATGCCATCGGCGTGAATCAGCGAGCCGCGCGGCCCCAGCGTCACGATGTAGGCCTTCACGCGCGACGCGATGTCCGCGGCGCTCCAGCCCGTGCGTTGCTGCAGCAGCTGCGATTCGTAATCGTTGACGATCACGTAGGTGGCTTTTTCGATCATCGCGCGAAATTCGTCGCCGTTGAACAACGGCATCGCCTGGCCCGGATCGAACACGAACGGCACGCCGCGTGCGGCAAATTCGTCTACGTGTTGCAGCATCGCGTCGCGGCCATCGGGCGCCACGATGCCGAAGTTGATATCGGGAATATTGCGCACGTGATTTTCATGCGCACTGGACATCGCACCCGGATGGAAGGCGGTGATCTGGTTGTTGTCCAGGTCGGTGGTGATGAAGCACTGTGGCGTGAACTGATCTTCGAACACGCGAATGCTATCCATGCGGATGCCGTATTTCTGCAGATGCTCGCGGTAAGGCGCGAAATCCTGGCCCACCGCCGCCACCGGCAACGGATCGCCGCCGAGCAGTTTGAGGTTGTAGGCAATGTTGCCGGCGCAGCCACCGAATTCGCGGCGCATGCGCGGCACCAGGAACGACACGTTCAGGATGTGCACCTGATCGGGAATGATGTGATTCTTGAACTGGTCCTGGAACACCATGATGGTGTCGTAGGCGAGCGATCCGCAGATGACGGCAGACATGATGGATGGGTGCCCCGGATGTGGTGATGACCGACCGACGCGTAATGCGCTGGTCGCGGCAAAGGTTTCGATCAAAGCCTGTCATCGTAGCGGGATCGCGAATGGAAGGCGACTTCCGGCGTGCGGGCAAGTTAGGGTGAGATGCCGCCAATGGCGCCTATCATCGCGTCCTAAAAGGCTTTCTTAACGAGAATGTCCTTGCGGCCAGGGGGTTTGCTGACTAGACTGGCCCGCTTACTTTTTAGCCAGAGTTGATACGCGGCGGACCCATGTTCAAGAAGTTTCGCGGGATGTTTTCCAACGATGTTTCCATCGACCTTGGCACGGCCAATACGCTTATCTATGTGCGGGGCCAGGGCATCGTCCTGAACGAACCTTCCGTCGTGGCGATCCGTCAGGACCGTGGTCCGGGCGGTCCGCGCACCGTCGCTGCCGTGGGCACCGATGCCAAGCGCATGCTGGGCCGCACGCCGGGCAATATCGCCACGGTGCGTCCGATGAAGGACGGCGTGATTGCCGACTTCACCATGACCGAGGCGATGCTGCAGCACTTTATCCGCCAGGTTCACCGTTCGCGCCTGCTGCGTCCCAGCCCGCGCGTGCTGGTCTGCGTGCCATGCGGTTCCACCCAGGTGGAGCGCCGCGCGATCAAGGAATCGGCCGAAGGCGCGGGCGCCCGCGACGTGTTCCTGATCGAAGAACCCATGGCCGCTGCGATCGGCGCCGGTATTCCGGTGCATGAGGCGCGCGGCTCGATGGTGCTGGATATCGGCGGCGGTACGTCCGAAGTGGCAGTGATTTCGCTCAACGGCATCGTCTACTCGCAGTCCGTGCGCGTGGGCGGCGACCGTTTCGACGAGGCCATCATCAACTACGTGCGCCGCAATCACGGCACGCTGATCGGCGAATCCACCGCCGAGCGCATCAAGCTGGAAATCGGCTGCGCCTTCCCGCAGAGCCAGGTCAAGGAGATCGAGATCTCCGGCCGTAACTTGGCCGAAGGTGTGCCGCGCATGTTCACGGTCAACTCCAACGAGATCCTCGAAGCCCTGCACGAGCCGCTGGCCGGCATCGTTGCGGCGGTGAAGTCGGCGCTGGAGCAAACCCCGCCGGAGCTGTGTTCCGACGTGGCCGAGCGCGGCATCGTGCTCACCGGCGGTGGCGCATTGCTGCGCGATCTGGATCGCCTGATCTCGGAAGAGACCGGTCTGCACGTGCAGGTGGCGGACGATCCGCTGACCTGCGTGGCCCGTGGCGGCGGCAAGGCGCTGGAGCTGATCGATCAGCACGGCAGCGACTTCTTCGCTCCCGAATAATCCATACCAGGGGTAGGCCATGCCGCTCGCGCGCGAGGAATCCTCGCCCCTGTTCGCCGGAACCGCTGCCGGCACGCTACGGTTGATCTTCTATCTCACCATGGCGATGGTGTTGATGGTGCTCGATCACCGCAACGGCTGGCTGTGGCGCTTGCGCTACACCACGGCGATCGTGGTCGAGCCGGTGTATCGCTTAGCCAGCCTACCAGCCGATGGGATGCACGCCTTGGGCGTGGCCTTTGCCGATCGCCGCATGCTTACCGAGCAGAATCAGCGTCTGCGCGAAGATCTGCTGCTAGCCAACGCCAAGCTCAACCGCATGGCGGCCGTCGCTCAGCAAAACGAGCGCCTGAAGGAATTGCTCGACACCCAGCACAGCCTGGAGCTGCACGTGCAACTGGCGCGCGTCATCGGCGTCGATCTGGGTGCCTATCGGTATCGCATGATGATCAACCTGGGTTCGCGCGATGGCGTGAAAGTCGGTCAGCCCGTGATCGATGCGCACGGCGTAATGGGGCAGGTGGTCGATGTGCTGCCTACGTCTGCCTCGGTGATGTTGGTGACCGATCCCGATCACGCCATTCCGGTGATGGTTGAGCGTACCGGTTTGCGCACGGTCGCCTACGGCTCGCGCAACGGCGAACAGCTCACGTTGCCGACGATCCCAATGGCAGCCGATGTGCGTGTGGGCGACAAACTGCTTACATCCGGACTGGGCGGGCGTTTCCCGCAGGGTTTCCCGGTGGGCGAGGTTCGCAGCGTGAACCCGGCGCCGACGGGTATGTTCCTGGAAGCGCGTGCGTTGCCCAGCGCGGATCTGGATCGCAGCGACGAAGTGTTGTTGCTGCACGATCTCGCCGAGCCTGCCGGGCCGCCGCCGCCGCCGACACCGGCTGGTCCGCCCGCCGACCAAGCTCCGGCGCCAGCTTCTTCCGCGGCGATTCCGCGTGTGCCTCTGCCGGCGATGCCCTCTTCATCGGCCAAACCGAATGCAACGCAGACGGGAGCTCCGCAGACATGAGCCGGCAGCGCGTCTCGTTTTGGTGGTTCTTCGGCACGCTCGTGTTCGCATTGCTGTTGATGCTGGTGCCGTTGCCGCATGTGTTGGAACCCTTCAAGCCGTATTGGCCGGCGTTGGTGCTGCTGTATTGGGCGCTGGAATCGGGCGATCAACGCATTACGCTGGGCCTCGCCTTTGTGCTTGGCGTATGCGCCGACCTGTTGAACGGCGTGCTGCTGGGCGAACAAGCCCTGCGCCTGTGCGTACTGGCGTTCATCGCCTTGCGCTTCCGCTCGCGCTTGCGCTTCTTTCCGATGTGGCAACAGACGTTGGCGATACTTGCACTGCTGCTCAACGATCGTTTTCTGTTGTTGATCGTGCGTGCCTTCGCCGGTGAGGCAACGCCGTCCGCGCTTTGGTGGGCATCGCCCTTCGTGAGTGCTTTGCTGTGGCCGTTCTTGTTCCTGTTGCTTGACGATCTGCGGATGCGGTTGCGGATCCAATGATCGGCTTGCATGACATGGTGCAAGGCTTCCGTTCGGAGGCACACGCATGGCGAAGGTGATACGCCGTCGTGCCTTCAAGGACACGCGTGGCGAAGGCGAGATGTTCCGCCGCCGCGCCTTCGCCGGCTTTGCATTGATCCTGCTTGGCTTGAGCGCACTGGTCGGGCGCTATGTATTTCTGCAGGTGATGCACCACGACGAGTTCGCGCTGCGTTCGATCAACAACAGCGTGAAGCCGCGTGCGCTTCCGCCTGCGCGTGGCCTGATCTACGACCGCAACGGCGTATTGCTGGCCGATAACGTGCCCGCTTTCCGGCTCGAAGTCAGGCCGGATCAAGTGCAGGGCATGAACGAGACGCTCGCGGAGCTGGGCAAGGTCGTGCCGTTGGACGCGGACGACATCGACGCCTTCCGCAAGCAGCTCAAACAATCGCGTCGTTTCGACAGTGTGCCGTTGAAGATGCGTCTTACCGAGGACGACATTGCCCGCTTCGCGGTGAACCGTTGGCGTTTTCCCGGCGTGGACGTCGTGCCGTATCTCACGCGCCAATATCCATACGGGCCTTTGTTTGCGCACGTCATCGGTTACGTCAGCCGCATCGATGCGGACGACCTGGATCATCTCGATCCCGATGTCTACAAGGGCACGACGCATATCGGGCGCATTGGTCTGGAGCGCTCGTACGAGGACATGCTGCATGGCAAGCCCGGTTATGAGCTGGATGAAGTGAGTGCGGATGGCCGCATCCAGCGTGTGCTGAAAACCATTCCGCCGGTGCCGGGCAAGAATCTGTATTTGAGCATCGATGCGCGCGTGCAGAAGGCCACGCAAGATGCCTTCGAAGGAAGGCCCGGCGCTGCCGTCGCGATCGATCCGCGCAATGGTCAGGTGCTGGCCATGGTCAGCGTGCCCAACTTCGATCCGAACCTGTTCGTCAACGGCATCGGCCAGGCGGATTACGCGGCGCTGACCACCGCGCCCGACAAGCCGCTGTACAACCGTGCGTTGAAGAGCGCCTATCCGCCCGGCTCGACAATCAAGCCATTCATCGGTCTGGCGGGACTGGAGTACGGCATACGCACACCGCAGGATACGGTGCTTTCAACCGGTGTCTTCTACATTCCCGGGCAGGCGCGCGGCTATCGCGATGACCAGCGCGGTGGCGTAGGCACCGTGAATCTGTATCGCGCGATCGAAGACTCGGTGAACACCTATTTCTATAAGCTCGCGCTGGACCTGGGCATCGACCGGGTTAGCGAATTCATGGGCTCTTACGGTTTCGGCCGTCCCAGCGGAGTAGATCTTCCGGGCGAAGTGAGTGGCATCCTTCCTTCGCGCGAATGGAAGGCTAAACGTATGAAGACCTCGGCGTGGTACCCCGGCGAAACGGTCATCACAGGCATCGGCCAGGGTTACTGGGAGGTGACGGCCATGCAGCTTGCGCATGCGCTGGCCACCTTCGCCGGACGCGGCGTGCCGTATGCGCCGCGCGTGGTGATGTCGACGGCTGATGTGGGCGTCTCGCCGGTGCCGCTGGCCAATCCGCCCACTGGGCCGTCCGTGATCAAGAACATCAAGGACTGGCAGGCGGTAAACGATGGCATGCAGTTGGTGATCTACGGCACCGATCCTTTCTCGACCGGTATTGGCATGAAGCTCGGTGACGGTTTCCCATACCGCATTGCCGGCAAGAGCGGTACAGCGGAGCGCTTCTCGCGTACCAGCGATGCCTATAACGAGAACAAGAACACGGCGTATCTTGCCGCGCGTCACCGCGCGTGGTTCGAAGCGTTCACGCCTGCGGAAGATCCGCGCATCGCAGTCTCCGTGGTGCTTGAGGCCGGTGCGTGGGGCGCCAAGGACGCAGGCCCGATCGCGCGCAAGATTCTCGATGCGTGGCTGATTGCGCAGGGTGGCGCGGTGCCGGCAGATCATCCGTTGCCAGAGACGGAATCTGAGCCGGCAACGGCGACGTCGACCAACACGCCGGAAGATACTCCGCAGGGCGACATGCCCGCGCCCGAAACATCCAGCGCGGAGGACGGCACGCCATGATCGATACCGTGCGTACCCGTTTCTATCGTTTCCTGCGCCGGATCATGATCCGTCCGCGCATCGATCTGCCGCTAGCTTTCGCCTTGATGCTGTTGTGCGGCGCCGGACTGGTGACGTTGTATAGCGCTGGTGACGGCAATATCGGGCTGGTCGTCGGACAAGCCGCGCGATTCATCCTGGGCGGCGCGCTGATCCTGTTCATGTCGCGCATCCCGCCTTCGGTATTTCGCAACTGGACGCCATGGCTCTACGCAGGCAGCACCGTGTTGCTGCTGGTGGTAGCTGTGCTGGGCGAGGGGCGTGGTGCCGACCGCTGGCTCAATCTGGGCATCATGCGTTTCCAGCCGTCGGAATTGATGAAGCTGACGATGCCGATGATGGTTGCCTGGTATCTGCATCCACGCCAGTTGCCGCCGCGCTGGAAAGACATCGCGGTGGTCGGCGCGCTGATCGCCATCCCGGCCGGCCTGATCGCGAAACAGCCCGACCTTGGCACGGCGCTATTGGTCACCGCGGCCGGCGCGTTCGCCCTGTTTCTTTCCGGCATGGCCTGGTGGCGCATCGGTGCGTTGTTGGCAGCGGCCGGCGGCATGGTTCCGATCGCTTGGCACTTCATGCATCAGTACCAACGCGATCGCATCCTGACGATGTTGAATCCCGAATCCGATCCGCTCGGCAACGGCTGGCACATCATCCAGTCGCAAATCGCGGTGGGTTCGGGTGGCGTGTTCGGCAAGGGTTTCGAGCAGGGTACGCAGTCACGATTGGACTTCCTGCCCGAGCACACTACGGACTTCATTTTCGCCGTGTTCTCCGAGGAATTCGGCCTGGTCGGCGTGTGCGCGATCCTGGTGCTGTACGCCTTCATCATCGGTCGCTGCCTATGGATCGCCATGGAAGCGCGCGATACCTATTCGCGCCTGCTGGCCGGCGCGATCGGCATGAGCTTTTTCGTCTACGTGTTCGTCAACGGCGGCATGGTGGCGGGGCTGTTGCCGGTGGTCGGCGTGCCGATGCCGATGGTCAGTTACGGCGGCACGTCGGCCGTCTCGCTGCTGGTGGGCTTCGGTGTGCTGATGTCGATCCATGCCAACCGCAAGGTGCACGACTGACATCGGCCCGCATCGCTTCAGCGATGCGCCAGAGTTTGCGCCGCGTTGCATGTTACGCTCTGCGCAATGCCGATAAAGACAGCGAAATTCATTCAGCAGCCGGCCCATCGGCCAGGTCATTTTCGTCCCTTGCGGACACTGCTCGCGCTGTCGATGCTGATCGCCGCGCCAGCATGGGCGGAGCACCCGGGGCAGGCCCAACTCGTACGCGAAGTGGCGCAAGACACCGGCAAGGATCCAGCCGCGCTCAACAAGCTGCTCGATAGCGCCAGGAAACAGCAAAGCATCCTCGATGCGATCAGCCGTCCAGCCGAAGCAAAGCCGTGGAGCGAGTACCGGGAAATTTTCCTCACGCCGGCGCGCATCGATGCGGGTATCGCGTTCTATCGTGAGCATCGCGACTTGCTCGAGAAGATCGGCGCGCAATATGGCGTGGCGCCCGAATATATCGTCGCGATTATCGGCGTGGAAACCTTCTACGGCCGCATTACCGGCAAGTACAAGGTGCTTGATGCGCTGGTGACGCTCGGCCTGTATTACCCGCCGCGCGCGACGTTTTTTCGCGGCGAGTTGAAAACCTTGCTGGAACTGCCGGAGAACCGTCTCGCCGGGCCGGTCGACACGCTCACCGGTTCCTATGCCGGTGCGCAGGGCTGGGGCCAGTTCATGCCTGGCAGCATTCGCGACTTTGCGGTGGACGAAGATGGCGATGGCCACATCGACCTGCAGAATTCGCTGCCCGATATCCTCGCCAGCGTCGCCAACTATTTCTCCAAGCATGGTTGGGTGTCCGGCGCCCCTGTGGCTGCGCGCGCGCAGCCCGATGCGGCAGCGAAATCGCTCACGGTGAAAGACTCCACGCCGCAGTGGCCGGTGGAGCAACTCGAAGCATGGGGTTATGCGCCGCTGCAGCACCTTGATCCGGGTGCGTCGAGCAGCCTGCAAACTTTTCAGGGCGCGAACGGCCCCGAATACTGGTTCACCTTCCAGAATTTCTACGTGATCACCCGTTACAACCGCAGCCCGATGTACGCGATGGCGGTGAACCAGCTGGCGCAGGCGATCGCGGAAGGTGTGAACGGTCCGGAGAGCGCCTCACGATGAGATCGACATGGCGCTTGGCATGGCTGCTTGCGACCGCACTCGTGCTGGTCGGCTGTGGCGGCCATCGCAGTAGTCGGCCGTCGTACTCGTCTTCGTCTTCTTCTTCGGGCGGAAGCGGTGCAGGCGGATACAGCGGCGGCGGTTTCCACGACGACACCAGCCAACCGCAAAGCAGCCGCTACCGCAGCGGCAGCGACAGCGTTCCGGATGGGCCGCCGCCCGATGTAAGCAATCTGCCTGAGCCGGTGCCGCAGGTTGAGCCGCACTCGCTGTACGGCAACAAATCGCCGTACACCGTGTTGGGCCGCACTTACAGCGTGCTGCCTTCGGCGCGCGACTACGACGAACGCGGCATCGCGTCGTTCTACGGCAGCAAATTCCACGGCTACAAGACCTCGAATCTCGAGGACTACGACATGTACAAGTTCACCGCCGCCAGCAAGGTGCTGCCGCTGCCGAGCTACGCGCGCGTGACCAATCTGCAGAACGGCAAGAGCGTGATCGTGCGCATCAACGATCGCGGCCCGTTCCACGAAAACCGCGTGATCGATCTGTCCTACGCCGCCGCCGTGAAGATCGGCGTGTGGCCCAAAGGCACGGGCCTGGTGGAAGTGCAGGGCATCGATCCGTCAGCTCCGGTGAATCAAGAAGCCCCGCCACCGCCGGTGGTGCCCCCGCCCTCCGAGCACACGCCGGGCATCTATCTGCAGGTGGGCGCGTTTTCCGATCCAGCCAATGCCGAGCATGTCGCTGCTCAGTTACGCGTAGCAAATTTCGCTCCGGTGCAGGTGGTGGATGCGACCATAGGCGGCCGGCTCGTGCACCGCGTGCGCGTCGGGCCCCTGGCCGATGTGGACAGCGCGGACCGGGTGACTTCCCAGATTGAACAAATGGGCCTGCCACACCCGCAGGTCGCGGTAGACTGAGAGTTTCCATGTAGTGGCGCCACGCGCGCCGTGATTTAAGCAAACGGATGTAAGCCCACGATGAACCTGTTCCGCCGCCCCTTGCACATTTTTGCCGCCGCCGCCCTGGTGTTCGGTGCCAGCGCGATTGCCCAGCAGACCCCGCCCAAGCCGGTGCCCAATGTGCCCGCGCCGGCCGCCATGCAGGTGCCCGTGCCGCCGCCGCCGGATGTTGACGCTACCGCATGGGTGCTGATGGATTACGCCACCGGGCAGGTTCTCGCCTCGAAGAATCCCGATCAGCGCGTGGTGCCGGCGTCCATCACCAAGGTGATGACCGACTACGTGATCTCGGCGCAGATCGGCTCGGGCAAGATCCATCTCACCGACCAGGTCAGCATCAGCGAGCATGCATGGCGCGCAGGCGGTGCCGGCACGGACGGTTCCACCAGCTTTCTCAAGCTCAACAGCCAGGTGCCGCTGAAGGATCTGCTGTACGGCATGATCATCCAGTCGGGCAACGACTCGGCGATTGCACTGGCCGAACACACCGCCGGCTCCGAAGACACCTTCGCCAGCCTGATGAATGCCTACGCCAAGCAGCTGGGCATGGTGAACAGCCACTTCGTGAATGCCTCGGGTTATCCCGCCGACAATCACTACACCACCGCGCATGACGTGGCGATCCTGACGCGCGCGCTAATCCACGATTACCCCGAAGACTACGCGATCTCCGCCATCAAGGAGTTCGAGTGGAACGGCATCAAGCAGGGCAACCGCAACACGTTGTTGTGGCGTGATCCCACCGTGGACGGCGTGAAAACCGGCCACACCGCCGAAGCCGGTTTCTGTCTCGATGCGTCGGCCAAGCGTGGCGACCAGCGCATGATCGCCATCGTGATGGGCGCCAGCAGCGAGAAAGCGCGCGCCGATTCGGCGATGGCGCTGCTCAACTACGGCTTCCGCTTCTTCGAAACGCACAAGCTCTACGAGGCCGGCAAACCGCAGGCCACGCCACGTCTGTGGAAGGGTCAGGAAGACCAGCTGCCGCTGGGCGTTGCCGAAGATGTGCTGGTCACCGTCAAGACCGGCGACTACGACAAGCTGAAGGCGACCATGGACATTCCGTCCACGCTGGTTGCGCCATACAAGAAAGGCCAGCAGGTCGGCACGCTGCATGTCACCGAGGATGGTCAGCCGATCGAAGACGTGCCGCTGATCGCCTTGAACGATGCACCCCAGGGCGGTTTCTTCAAGCGCTTGTGGGACAGCATCCTGCTGTGGTTCCACGGCAGCGGCAAAAAGTAAGAACGCAGTGAGTGAACGGAGAGCGCCGATGAAAGACTTGGGCGAGATCAAGCCGCAGCAAGAAGGCCAGGGGTTCCAGTTCCCTGGCGAATTCGAAATCACAGCGATGGGCAATGCCAGCGCGGACCTGAAGGCCCGCGTGCCGCAGATTCTCGCGGGCGTTGGCTTGCATGTGCTGCATGAAACCGTGCGGCACAAGCATTCGCGCGAAGGCAATTTCCTCTCCGTCACCGTCAGCTTTCGCTGCGAGACGCGCGAGCAGTACGACGCGGCGCATGCCGCGTTGCGTGCCGATGCGGATATCCGCTACACGCTTTAAGTGCGTGCATCTTCTCCATCTTTGGTTGAGATCATCGATCTCCACAACGCGATAAACCGCTCCCCTCCCCTATGGAATAGGGGAGGACTGGGGTGGGGTCGCTCTTCAGTCTTGCGTCCGTCGCAGCCAGCGCGCGCAACCCCTTCCTAACCTTCCTCTACTTCGCAGGGGAGGGACGCATTCCGAAGTTGTGCCGCTTCATGTGCCCTCGGGGAGGGTGAGTTAAGGACGTACGTAACTTCCTTCACTTGCAAGCCTTAGGTTCTGGCCACAGATTGGACCCCATCCCCTCGCAGGCCCGCGATTCATGCCCCAACCGTTGAAAATCCGCCGCCTGGGCCGACAGCCTTACGAGCCCGTCTGGCAGGCCATGAGCGCCTTCACCGATAACCGAACGGCCACGACGGTCGACGAAGTGTGGCTACTCGAGCACGATCCCGTCTTCACCCTCGGTCAGGCCGGCAAGATGGAACACGTCTTGGCGCCAGGCGAGATTCCCGTGGTGCCGGTGGATCGCGGCGGTCAGGTTACCTATCACGGCCCTGGCCAAATCGTTGCCTACCCGTTAATCGACCTGCGACGCGCGGGCGTGGGCGTGCGCGAGCTGGTGAACCGGATCGAGCAGGCCATCATCGATACGCTGGCGCATTGGAATATCGAGGCCGTACGCCGCGAGGGCGCCCCGGGCGTCTACGTGGCGGACGCCAAGGTCGCGGCCTTGGGGCTGCGGGTCCGGCGAGGCTGCAGCTTTCACGGTCTGGCCTTCAATGTGAACATGAACCTGGAACCTTTTCATCGCATTAATCCTTGCGGTTACAAGGGTCTGGCGGTCACGCAGGTGCTAGACTTAGGTGGTCCGTCGCGGCTGGCGGATGTCGAGGATGTGCTGATCGGCGAACTTTGTCGGCAGTTCGGCTTCGATGCCGAACCGGCTGCCCCCCTTCTTCCCGAACTCCCCGCGCGCCTGGCGGTCTGAACTACTTCATGAGCGATACCTCCGCGTCATCCACGAAGACTATTCCGATCAGCGTCGTCAGCGGTGCGCCCGTCGTCGAGAAGCAGCTCGGCAACGACAAGATCGCGCTCAACCGCGCGGGCTTCGACACCGCTGTGCCTACGCTGCGCAAGCCAAGCTGGATTCGCGTGCGCCTGCCGCAAGGCAACGCCGTGCAACAGTTGAAGGCGCGCCTGCGCGAGAACGCGCTGGTCACGGTTTGCGAAGAAGCCTCCTGCCCGAACATCCACGAATGCTTCAGCAAGGGCACTGCCACCTTCATGATTCTCGGTGAGGTGTGCACGCGTCGCTGCTCGTTCTGCGATGTAGCGCATGGTCGTCCCGCTGCGCCCGATCCGCTGGAGCCGGCGCGTCTGGCCGAAACCATTCGCGACATGCGCTTGAAGTACGTGGTGATCACTTCGGTCGATCGCGACGATCTGCGCGACGGCGGCGCCGAACATTTCGCTGCGTGCATTCGCGCGGTGCGTCATGCCAGCCCGACGATCCGCATCGAGATCCTCACGCCGGATTTCCGCGGCAAGGGGCGCATGGAGCGCGCGCTCGAAGTGCTGAAGGAATTCCCGCCGGACGTGTTCAATCACAACCTGGAAACCGTGCCGCACCTGTATCGCGAAGTGCGTCCAGGCGCCGATTACCAGTGGTCGCTGGACCTGCTCAAGCGCTTCAAGGCGCAACATCCGGACGTGCCGACCAAGTCCGGCATCATGCTGGGCCTGGGCGAGACCTACGAACAAGTGATCGAGACGATGCGCGATTTACGCGCCCATGACGTCGAGATGATCACCATCGGTCAGTACCTGCAGCCCACGCCGCATCATCACCCGGTGGTGCGTTACTGGACGCCGGACGAATTCGAAGCGTTGCGCGTGGCGGGTGAGGCGATGGGTTTCCATCACGTCGCTTCCGGTCCACTCGTTCGTTCCTCCTACCACGCCGACCAGCAGGCTCATGCAGCTGGTGTAACCGAGCAAGCCTAACTTATGACCTTTCGTCCTCTGCTCGCCCTGTTGATGGCCCTTAGTGTCACGGTGACGGCGTCCGCGCAATCGGCGGCCGATCTCGGTGCAACCAAGCCACGCAAGGAATCGACGCTGCCCTTGCAGCCGACACCCAATCAGGCCGATGCCGCGCTCATCTCGGCGCACCTGCTCACTCGCTTCCACTACGACGCGCAGCCGCTCGATGATGCGATGTCGCAGAAGATCTACGCGCTGTACTTCAAGCTGCTCGACGGCGAGAAGGTGTTCTTCACGCAGGAGGACATGGCGAAGTTCGCGCAGTACAAGGACAAGTTCGACGACTCGATCTGGAATCGGGATCTGTCCGGCCCGTTCGGTATCTTCAACCAGTACATCCTGCGTGCGGTCGACCGCATGAACTATGCGCGCGGCCTGTTGAAGCAAGGCTTCGATTTCAGCACCAACGACACCTATAACATCGACCGCAAGAACGCCAACTGGCCGAAAGACCAGGCCGAGCTGAACGACTTGTGGCGCAAGCGCACCATGAACGACTGGCTGCGCCTGAAGCTGGCCGGCAAGAGCGATGACGAGATCCGCAAGACGCTCGACAAGCGTTATGCCAGTTATATCGATCGCGTGAAGCAGCTGGACAGCGAAGACGCTTTCCAGACCTTCATGACCGCCTACGCCAATTCCACCGATCCGCACACCGATTACCTCGGCCCACGCGATGCCGAGAACTTCGACATCACGATGAAGCTCTCGCTGGAAGGCATCGGTGCCGTGCTGCAGGCGCGCGACGATTACACACAGATCCGCGAGCTGGTGCCCGGTGGCCCAGCGATCAAATCCGGCAAGCTCCAGGTCGGCGATCTGGTGCTGGGCGTTGGCCAGGGCACGACCGGTCCGATCGTAGACGTGGTCGGCTGGCGTCTCGATGACGTGGTCAACCTGATCCGCGGCAAGAAAGACACCACCGTGCGTCTGGAAATCGTGCCGGCTGACCAGGGTCAGGATGGCAAGCACGAGATGATTACGCTGGTGCGCCAGAAGGTGGCCATCGAGGAACAGTCGGCCAAGAAGAAAGTCATCGACATCAACGATGGCGGTGTCGATCGCAAGATCGGCGTGATCGAGCTGCCGATGTTCTATTCCGACTTCGGCGCGCGCGCCGAGGGCGATAAGGATTTCAAGAGCGCTACCCGCGACGTCGCCAAACTGCTTGGCGAACTGAAGACCGAAGGCGTGCAGGGCGTCGTTATCGACCTGCGCAACAACGGCGGCGGTTCGCTGTATGAGGCCAACGAACTCACCGGCCTGTTCATCAACCAAGGTCCGGTGGTGCAGGTGCGCGATGCCCGCGGCCAGGTGCAGCCGCAAGGCAAGGACGAGAACTCCGCCATGACCTGGAGCGGCCCGATGGCCGTGCTGGTCAACCGTGGCACGGCGTCGGCTTCGGAGATCTTTTCTGCTGCGATCCAGGATTACGGCCGCGGACTGATCATCGGCACGCCCACCTTCGGCAAGGGCACGGTGCAGACGCTGATCGACCTCGATCGCTTCGCTTCCGATCCCACCAGCAAGCCCGACTACGGCGCGCTGAAGATGACCGTGCAGGAATTCTTCCGCATCAATGGTGGCTCCACGCAGCTGCGCGGCGTCACACCGGACATCCAGTATCCGAACAACGGCGACGAGAAGGACTTCGGCGAGTCGACCTACGACAACGCGCTGCAGTGGACGCAGATCGCGCCGGCCGACTACAAGCCGGTGGCCGATATGAAGGCCTACCTGCCGCAGCTGCAGCAACTGCACGATGCTCGCGGTGCGAAGTCGCCCGCATGGCAGCTGATGCTGGACGAACTGGCGCAGTACAAGAAGCTCAGCGACCGCACCAGCATCTCGCTCAACTTCGCCCAGCGCGAAACCGAGCGTAAGGACCTGGATACGATTCAGGCCGACTTCCGCGCGCGTCACAAGGCCATCGACGGCAACGACTCGGCCGCAGCCGATGAGGACAGCCAGCTCGATGACGGCCTCAACCCCAGCGAGCGCAGCCTGAAGACTGAGCTGAAGGAACAAGCCGATGCCAAGAAGGCACCCGATCCGCAGCTGCAGGAAACGGCGCACATCCTGTTCGACGCGGTGGGCCTGATCAACGCCAATCCCAAGCTGGCATCGGAAGTGCTGCCCTATGGCGGCAAGCAGAACGACAATGCTTCGGTTGCCGTAGTCAGCGGTCCGGCGACATTGCCAACATCGAACAACCAGCCGAGCGGTCAGCCCGGCGCTTCGGCGGCTCCCGCAGGCGCGGCATCGACCGGCAATCACTAAGTCGAGACAGCTTGCGTGAACCAAAAAAGCGGCGCTTCGGCGCTGCTTTTTTATTGCTTCCTTTTCCCTTTGGGACGAGGATTGTGAAAAGGGAAGGCCATCGAAGCGCCGCTTCGCATCGCCAACCAAGCACCATCCGATCTTTCTCCGGAGGGAGAAGGATGAAAGGCTGTCCGACTCGATGAGGTATTGCGCATGAACGCTTTGCCGAATATCGCGCTCGCCGGCGGCCTGGCTTGGGCCAGCGGCATTCGCCTTTACGCCACCTTGTTCATCGCCGGCATGCTGGGACGGCTGGGTTATGTGACCTTGCCACCGGGACTGGAAGTGCTCAGCCACAACTGGGTGCTGATCGTGTCGGGTGCGCTGATGGTGGGCGAATTTCTCGCCGACAAAATCCCGGTGTTCGACAGCGTGTGGGATTCCGTCCAAACCTTCATCCGCATCCCCGTCGGCACGCTGCTGGCGTGGGGCGTGTTCAAGAACGCAGGCATGGATCAGCAGGTCGCCGCGGCGTTGCTTGGCGGTGCGGTCGTGACCGGCACGCATCTGGCCAAGTCGGGTGGACGTGCCCTGATCAACACGTCGCCCGAACCGATCAGCAATTGGAGCGCAAGCGCAGGCGAGGATATTTCGCTGCTCGGCATCCTTTATCTCACCTGGCAGCACCCGCTGGTGTTGCTGATCCTGTTGTTGTTGTTCGTGCTGCTGCTGTGCTGGCTGTTGCCGAAGATCGTGCGCGGCCTGCGCATGCTGTTCGGTCAGCTGCGCAAGGTCGGCACGATGTTGTCGGGTGCGCGCTAAGGCCGCGCTTTAGTTTTCCTTGGCTTTCCGGTTTGCAGCTTGCTGCTTCATCCACTGCTGATATTCGGTGACTTGCGGCTCGTCACGTAGCAGTTTCGAATGCGGATCGACGATAACGAGCGCACCGACCGGCACCGTAAGACTGCCGGTATCGTGATCCATGGGAAGCACATGCAAGGCGTCGCCCACCTGCACTTCCACCGGCATCGGGAAGGGGCGATCGTGCGGCGTCTGCCAGCGCAGGCTAAGCGTGTCGCCTTGGCGCTGCACATCCAGCTTCGGCAGCGCGGCTTCATACAAATAGACGTTGAAGAACCAGCTCAGATCGCGGCCGCTCACCTTGTTCACGATGGCAATGAAATCGTGCGTGGTCGCGTAGTGCGGTGCAAAGTTGCCGGGCTTGGGATCGGGGCGTCCGTACACCAGCTCGCGCCAGCTATCGAAAAACGCCTTGTCGCCGATCAACTGCCGCAACGAATGCAGCATCAGCGCGCCCTTGCTGTAGATGTCCTGATCCGGGCCGGTGTCGTAGACCTGCGATTCGGTCTTGCTGCTGCCGGACACAATCGCCGCGTGGTTTTCCACGCCCAGGCGCATGCGCTGCAGCCACGCGTAGTAACCCATATCGCCATTGGTGCTCTGGCTATACAGCGGTTGCATGTACGAAGCGAAGGCTTCGTGCAGCCACATGTCGTCCCAATCGGCGTTGGTCATCTGGTTGCCGAACCACTCGTGCGCAAACTCATGCTGCAACAGCCAATCGAAGCCGTTGCCGTCTTTCTGGTAGTGGTTGCCGTAGGCATTGATGGTCTGGTGTTCCATGCCCTCGTAAGGGGTTTCCACCACGCCCATCTTTTCGTCGCCAAAGGGATACGGGCCGATCACTGTTTCGTTGAAATCCAGCATGCGCGGGAATTCGGCAAACAACGCGCGCGCCTGCTGCTCGTGGCCATCCAGATACCAGAACTGCAGCGGAATGGTGTTGCCGTATCGGCTGTGATAATCCGCCTGCAACTCCTTGTACGGGCCGACGTTGATCGAGATCGCGTAGGTCGTCGGATGCTTCGCGCGCCAATGGTAGGTGCGCTTGTCGCCCTCGTCGCTGATGCCGATCAACACGCCATTGCCCGGTGCCACTAGCGGCTTGGGCACCGTCACGTACAGATCCACCAGATCCGGCTTGCCCTTTGGATGATCGATGCACGGCCAGAACAGGTCGCAGCCTTCACCTTCGACGGCGCTACCTACCCAGGGCTGGCCATCGTCGGTGTGACTCCACACAAAGCCGCCGTCCCAGGGCGCGTTCTTCGCGATATGTGGCTTTCCCGCGTAATGCACGGTGGCTTGGACGCTGTCACCAGCGGCGAGCTTGTGCGGAAGTTGGATGTGCAGACGACCGTCCGGATTGCTCCAGTTCGCGGCGGCAATCGGCTTGCCATCCACCTCGATCGTGCTGATCGGCAAATTGTGATCCAGATCCAGCAGCAACACGTCAGTGGGCGAGCGTGCGCTGAAGGTCAGCGTGGCGCTGGCATCGATGCGCTGTTTGGAAGGATCGACGGCAATATGCAACTCGGCGTGATCGAAATGCACGCGAGCTTGTTCGGCCGGCATCACGCCGCCCGAACTTTCCGTTTGCGCGGTAAGCGGCGGTTGTTGTGGATGGGCGGATGTCGCCGCGTGGATGTCCAGGCAAAGAACCAGGCTGAGTGCGAGCAGTGCGGGGCGCAGAGGGTGCATGGACAACCTTGAGATGGCAAAAGGGCGTCCCGCATCCTGCCAGTTCCGCGCAAGCGATGGCAAAGCCGAAAGTCATGCTGGCGGCCGCGAACGTGCCGCCGTTACCCCTACCGCAAGGCGTCAGGAGTAGCGCTTTTGCAGATACGCGAACAACGCGCGCAAACCCATCGCTTCGCCGCCGCGCGGACGACCCGGCCGATCCGCATCGTTCCAGGCATACGTGTCCAGGTGCACCCAGGGCATGCCTTCAGGCAGGAAGCGTTCCATGAACAACGCCGCGGTAATCGCGCCAGCGTGCCGTGACGGTCCCGCGTTGGCGAAATCGGCGAGATAGGAATCGAGCATCTTGCGATACGGACGCCACAAGGGCAGACGCCACAGCGGATCGGCAACCGCACGGCCACAGGCGAGCGTCGCATCGGCAACGGTATCGTCATTGGCGAACAGGGCGGGCAGGTCGGGGCCGAGTGCCACGCGCGCGGCACCGGTCAGCGTGGCGAAGTCGATAATCAGCTCCGGCTTCTGCTCGGCGCCGTAGGCCAGCGCATCGCACAGCACCAGGCGGCCTTCGGCGTCGGTGTTGTCGATCTCCACGCTGTGACCGGCGCGTGTGACGACCACTTCGCCCGGACGCATCGCGTTGCCGGCCACCGCGTTCTCGACGGCGGGAATCAACAGCGTCAGGCGCACCGGCAGCTTGGCCTGCATCACCAGGCCAGCCAAGGCGATCGCATGCGCGGCGCCGCCCATATCCTTCTTCATCCAGCGCATGCCATCGGACGGTTTCAGATCGAGGCCGCCGGTATCGAAGCAGACGCCTTTGCCCACCACCACCAGTTTCGGATTCGACGCCTTGCCCCAGCTCAATTCGATCAAGCGCGGCGCGCGATGACTGGCGCGACCGACGGTGTGGATGGTCGGGAAGTTGTCTTTCAGCAACTCATCGCCGACCCATTCGCGCACTTTGGCTTTATGCGTCTTGCCCAGATGCTTCACCGCGTCGGCGAGCTGCTTCGGCCCCATGTCTTCGGTGGGCGTGTTGACTAGGTCGCGCACCAGTGCGGTGGCTTCCACCAACGGGGCGAGCGTGGCGAGTGTCTTGGCTTCCACCGCAAGCGTCGCTGCTTCGCGCTTGGCTTTGCGATAGCGCGTGAATTGATACGCGCCCAGCGCCCAGCCGAGTGCGGCCAGCTGCGAATCGAGGGCGATGCTTTCAGGCGCAATCGCGTACTCGCCGACTGGCAATGTCATCGGCAACGCAGCCAGCGCGGCCAAAGGATCCTGCTGATCTACACCGACCACTACGCGAGCGAGTTTGCCGTTCGCATCCGATAGCAGGCACACGCTGCCTGGTTTGGCGTCGAAGCCGTTGCCGTCCAGCCAGTTGCGCTGCGCAGCATTCAGACGCTTGCGCGTTGCGGCGAGTTGGGTGGCGTCGGTGGCCTCGATCGGCGTCGGGGCGTGGCGGCTGGAGCGGAGTTCGGTCAAGGCGGACATGCAATTCCTTGCGCATGTCTGCCATGCGCGTGCGTGGTCTATTGACCGCACATGATGCGCGTTTTTCCGAGGCGGTTCAAAATTTCCGGGCAGTTAGCCCGCCGCTTGCCGATCGAGCCATTCCACCAATGCGGCCAGGTCGGGCAGATCCAGATCGGGTTTCGCCCCGAGCGCGCCCGGCCATGGGTGGCCTGCACGATTGATCCACGCGGTACGCAAGCCTGCGTCGCGTGCGCCGACCACATCGAGTTCGGGATCGTCGCCGATGTGCAGGATCTGCTCTGGCGCGACGCCCAGCCGCTCAGCGGCGGCAAGAAAAATGCGCGCATCGGGTTTAGCCACGCCGATGTCGCGCGCGCTGATCTGATGCGCGAAATGCATGTGCAGGCCGATGCGTTCCAGATCGGCATTGCCGTTGGTCAGACTAGCGACGGGGCGCATCGTGCGCAGGCGTTCGAGCGCGGGCAGGGCGTCGGGATACAGTTCCACGCTATTGCGTGCGCAGGCGTAGATTTCCCACATCGTATCCAGCGGCGCTTCGCTGATGCCGCAAGCATCGAATGCTTTCCGCAGCGTGATGTAGCGCTGCGCGGTGAAATCGTGTGCCAAGTCGATGCGCTCGGCAGCTACGCTGGCGCGTAATTCGCGCATGGCGGGAATCGGCCAGGTTCGTGCGACGTGCGGGAAATGCTGGCGGAGGTAGCTATCCAGATCACGATCGGCCCGCTCCAGGGCAGGCATTACCGGCCAGAGCGTATCGTCCAGATCGATAGTGAGGGCGAGGATGCGCATCACGGCATCCTTAACGTGCCGGTCAACGCGCTTCGATGCGCAGCACCTGACCCGTGCGGACGGTGTTGTCCTTCAGGTGGTTCCAGCTGCGGATCTGCGCTACGTCGACGCCGTGCTTGCGCGCGATCGAATAAAGCGTTTCGCCAGCGCCGACACGATACGTGCGAGCCGGCGCGACGCTGGCGATCTTCTTGGCTTCCACCTTCTTGGTGGTCGACTCAGCCGTCTTGGCAGCCTTGGTCGTGGCCTTCGTCACCACCTTGCCGTAGGTCACGTAGACATCGGCGGTGACCTTGGCGAAATCGCTGCCGTGGCTGCCGGCGCTTGCTTCGGTGAATGCATCGCCACGCACGCCTTTCAGGCTGCTCGGCTCCGGTGCGGCGACCACGGCGCCGGTCACAGCGCTCAGCGCAGGCGTGTTGGCACGCGCTGCCGCAGCACTGGCGACCGCAGCAGCGGCCGGCATCACCGGGCGCGCAGCGGGGCTGGCCGAAGCGATCTGAGTCGGTTCTGCACTGGCGTGTGCACCCACTTCGGCGAGGATGCGGCCGCGACGCGATGCATCCATCGCAATCAGCGCACTGCCGGCCTGATACGGCACAAGGCTATGCGAGCGCAGCACGGCATCGCCCTTCGGGCTCTGCGTGAAATCGACGAAGTCTTTCGCCGCCGCCGCGTTCGGGCTGCTTGCATTGGTGACTAGATACAGTTCGACGAATAGTGGATAGGCGCCACTTGCCACGCTGGAGACGCTAGGTGCCGTGCCGTCGATGTGCAGCATCTTGATCTTCGGATTGCCCGCCACGCTCGACAGCGTGGTCACGCCGAAGCCGCGCGGATCGAGTGCGATGGACTGCTCCAGCTGAATCGTGTTGACGTACAAGCGCGGCGCTGCAACCGGCTGGCTGCCGCGACCGAACAGCAGTTTGCGCAGGCTGAACTCCACGCCATCGCCCGGGCTTGCCACGGCGAACACGTCCATCGGCGCATCGTTGCCGCCGACTTCTTTCCAATTGGTGATCTTGCCGTAGTAAATGTCGTGCACTTGCTGCAGCGTCAGGCTGCTCACCGGGTTGGACGGGCTGGTAATCAACACCAGACCATCCCACGCCACCGGCGTGAAGGTAAGGCCGCTATCCACCGAGCTGCCGGAACTGCCGCGTGCCGTACCGGCGATATCGGCGGCGCCGCTGGCGACCGCATCCAAGCCCGACGCCGTATTGAACTGCTGGATCTCCATGTTGCCGTGGCCGGCCGACTGCCAGGCTTTTGCCATACCCCTGACGACGCCGTTGGCCGTGACTGCGTCGCCGCGCCAGGTCAGCGATTGCGTCGCGGCAGCAAGCACAACAGTGGAAATACCGGCGCTGATAAGAGCGACGGAAAGCAGGCGGGTAATGCGTACTGGCATAAGAAGGCGCGACCTACAAAGTGGCGAAGTGGAGCAAGTGTGACGTCACTGAAGCGTACACGCAGTGACGGGGTTGCTGTATTTCAGCGGTCCGGAGCCAAAACATCAAGCGAAAACATCAAGGCCGTTCATCTATTTGCGTCAAACAGTTGATTGAGACTGAACGAGCCGACAACCAGCGCCGACTCGTTCTGAGAACTTTCCTACTGGATCACCACGTAATTGAGGCCCTCATCGGTCGCCACCAGCAACACCAGTTGGCGTGGACGAGCCGCGGCCAGACCCTGCAAATCGCGCAGGCTAGTGATACGCCGGATGCCGATGCCCACGATCACATCGCCAGCGGAAAGTCCCGCTTGCGCCGCGCGACTGTTGGGGCTCACCGACGCAACGCTGATGCCGCCCGTGCCCTGGCTGGCTTGTTGATCGTCCAGTTCGCTAAACGTCACGCCGGCCAGGCGCGGATCGAGCTTGCCGGCATCGAGCGTGGCGATTTTCGCCGGCGCCAATTGCGCGGTGACCTGTCGCGTGGCGCCGTTGCGCAACACGCTCAAGCTGACTTCGCTATTGGCGGGCAGCAGGCCTTCGGCATTGTTGAGTTCATCGGAGCTATGCAGCGATGTACCGTTGATCGCCGTCACCACGTCACCGGTCTGCAGGCCGGCACGATCGGCCGGCGAGCCCGGCATCACCCGCGTGACGACTGCGCCATTGTTGTCCTTCAGCCCCAGCAATTTGGCGATGTTCGGCGTGATGTCCTGCGTCTGCACGCCCAGGCTGCCGCGGCTCACCTTGCCGTGCGCGATCAACTGCTGCATCACCTCGCCAGCGATCTTCGTCGGAATCGCAAAACCGATGCCCACGTTGCCGCCCGATGGCGACAGAATCATCGTGTTGATGCCGACCAGCTCGCCGCGCAGATTCACCAGCGCGCCGCCGGAGTTGCCCTGATCGAC
>OUNK010000088.1_pt2 | contig 23715 bp, 20 predicted proteins | sample 1755341 | NCBI WGS metagenome assembly OUNK01 (sample SAMEA3914788, study PRJEB12502) | metagenome | biome: forest; material: soil | place: Canada | collected 2011-07-03 | depth 0.1 m | reverse complement strand
TGGTGCGTCAACGCGCCGACATGCAATATCCAAGGCCTATGGTCGAATCAGCCATTGCGCATGCGCGATCGTGGTTTCGCGAACTCGAAAACGCAAAAATGACGGACGATATCGAGGGCGTCTGCAAGAAGGGATTTGAGCACACGGCTGCGCTAGAAATTCTCGCCGACGTCATCGATCTGAAAATGCCGTGGATGACCGGGCATTCCAGATTGGCAGCGACATTTGCCAGAAGCGCCGCCCAACAGCTTGGCATGCCCAAGTTGACCCAAGATCGGTTGTATCGCGCCGGCCTTGTTCACGGTATTGGCAGGGCGGCCGTACCGAACATGATTTGGGATCTACCGGGGACGCTTCCTGAGTCCGCATGGGAGCGCGTGCGATTAGTGCCTTATTGGACGGGCAGAACAGGCAGGCTACTGCGCTCCCTTGAGAGTGAAGTAAACCTTGCGTCGTTAGCGTATGAGCGATCGGATGGCTCGGGTTACTACCGCGGATTGACCGCAGAAGAAATTCCGCTTGAAGCACGCGTGCTAGCTGCGGCTATCGCCAAGGCAGCGCTTTCCCGGCCTCGACCCTGGCGCGGCGCTTTGACATCGGATGAGGTGCATCGGCATCTGTTGGAAGAGTCGCGAAAAGGCCGCTTGGACAGCGTCGCTGTCCAGGCACTCCTTCCGTTGGGAGTAGGGCGTCCTTCCCTTCAGCCGAAAGGTGTGGGCACCCATTCCAATCCACTTACGGATCGCGAAAGAGATGTGTTGCGTTGCATAAGCTTGGGTGCAAGCAATAAAGCCGTTGCGCTCAAACTATGCATCAGCCCCAGCACGGTTCGAACACATGTGGAAAGCGTGTTTCGAAAGCTTGGCTGCACCACCCGTGCGGCCGCCACATTGAAAGCCGTCCAGCTCGGACTTCTGGACTCGGAAGAATTTCAATAGAGGCTCGGGGACATGGCTATTTCTTTCCAGGATCACTTACGCGCACTTCGTCATCCTGCAGCGCCGAGCATTTCAACGCGCAAAGTCCTCAATTCGGTTTTAGTCTTTAGCGAAATCATTGGCAGTGCGGGGCACGGTCTGGCGGAGCCGCTGCCCTACGACGATGCCTACTTGGTGTCCGTCCGTCTTGTCGAAGGAAAACACGCGCGTGTTTTTTATGAAGGTAAGGAACAAAAGCGATACGACCTTCGACGCGGCGTCATGCACATACACGATCTTCGTCGCCAGCCCCAAGTGGAAGTGTGGGATCCGTTTCACATGCTCAACGCCTATATGCCTCGATCGTTCCTGGTAGCGTTTTCGGAGCAACATGGTCGAACATTTCGTGACTTCCCCACCGGCTCTCATGCATCTGCAATCGATACCGCCGTGGAATGGTTGCTACGATCCATTCAACCGGCGCTGGTTCGGCCTCACGAAGCCAATTCTCTCTTCCTCGATCACGTCGCCATGGCGCTGGCGTCGCATCTGTTAGCAACGTATGGATGCTTCGTAAGCTTCGGCGATCCCGTCGGACCTGGCGGTTTCTCTCGACAACAATTGCAAAAGTGCCTCGACATGATCGAGGACTATCTCGACACCGACTTGACCCTTGCATCGCTTGCGCAAGAGTTCAACCTATCAAGCCGACACTTCACGCGCTTATTTGTGCGATCCATGGGGCAGCCGCCTTATCGATATTTGCTCAGCCGACGCATTGCGCGGGCGAAAGCGCTGCTGAAAGAGCAGACGCTGAGCTTGTCCGATGTGGCGCACATGTGTGGATTCGCCGATCAGAGCCATTTCACCCGTGTTTTCTCTTGCGCTACGGGTATGTCGCCGGGTGCGTTCCAAAAGCAAAAAAGAAGTCAGGCGGCTATTTCCAAATAGGAAATTCATACCGCACCTTCCAGTTTGAACGCATCGGATGCGCATCCGATTAAAGTTTGCGCGCTAGCCGGCACTAAGCCGTTTGCCCGAGAGGCACGGCGCGATCAACATCTCGCCGTGCCTACGGAAGTATCAATACACCCATCGGCCATACACCCAGCGAGCGTGAACGGGTGTATCGCGGCAATGGCCGTGCGGGCCGATCCAGTAGCCTATCGGGCATACGCGACCTGGCACGGCGGCAACGACGGGGTAGGCAATGGGATAGCCGATGGGGCGTACCACGACGACAGCTGGCCCGTGGCAAAACCCCCAACCGTCACGCCACCGACCCGGGCCACACCCTTGGGCGGCGTAAGCAGACACTGTGACCAAAAGGCCAACTGCCACGGCGGCAGCCTTCGATGCAAAACGTAGCTTGGACATGTCACTTTCTCCTGTGCGGAACGCTGTTTTGTGCGTTGCAGCAGAGTGTGGGCGTGTCCGGAGGCGAAAGAAAATACTGTTTTGGTATACGGCCATAACCGGCGGTTATGCCCTCAGGATTGTCGCCTTCGCGTTGCGCCTGGAAGGCTGGAATTTTGTTCGTCAGCTCGACGTCGTCATCGTGCGCGTGACGTAAGCCTCAATAGAAATGCGCTGCACATGCGTCGTTCGTTTTCGACAAATCCGTGCGAACAGAAAAACGATGCCGCAGGTGCGGTTAGCAAAAGCACATCAGCTTTACCGTCAACACCAATCCGCGTCCGCCGACAGATGGCGACCGCAGGCGCATTGATCCGTGCCCGCAACTCTGCCCTTACCAAGAATTTCAGTTCGCTATCGCGCCGATCATCGCCCGCGGGTCAGGGCGTAATCGATCGCTGCGCACACCGCCGCTACCTGGGCATCGTTGCACTGCTGCGGTGTGGCGCGCGGGCTGTTGGGGTAGACCTCGGTGGTTGTCGCGTAGCGTGCATTTGTAATGCCCGCGCACAAGCTCCACTGCTTCACCGGAAACTGGATCACTCCTGGCATCAGCAAGGGTGCTCCGATGATCTCACCGCGAGCATCGGCGATGGCGATATGGGTCACCTTGGCAACGGCATCGATCACTGCTTGCTGAAACTCTGGCTGCGGGTTTTCGATATCGTCGACCAGATAAAAGCCATCCGGAACTTCGCCGGGTTCAAAGTCTTTGCCGTCACGGGCGGCAAGGGCTGGGCGGAACTCCGATTCGTCCGTATCGGTGGTTTCGTGCAGGTCGATGTGCATCAGCACTGAATCGCGCAAAGGCTCTAACAGGTTTACCAGCGCAGCCGATTCGCCAGCCGGACTGTTCGTGCGGAAATTGCGATTGGGGTCGAGCGCGTCAGGGTTCCAGCGGTGGATTCGCTCGTAAGCCCATGGACTGACGCAAGGCACTACCAGCAGATTCGCGCGACCGACATAGTCGCGGCCGCGCTGTCGCACGAACTGCAGCGCGCCGTGTACGCCACTGGTTTCGTAGCCGTGCACACCTCCCGTCACTAGCAAGGTCGGGAGTTCCTGCTGCCAATCGAGGCTACGAATGACTATTAGCGGATAGTGCTCGGCACCGTAATCCAGCGCGCCGTATTCGACCACGTCAAACTGATCGCGTAGCTGTTCTACGGCACTCAATACGTCCTCTGCATAGCTACGCTGTTTAACCTGCCGAGCGCGCCATGTGGCGAGCTCAGCGGCGCCCCAAGGTTGTCCGGGCACGCCAATCGGATAAAAAGCCTGACTGCTCATGATGAAGTTACCGTGGTGCGAAAGGCGTACTTTATCATTCGCGCACCGCGCAAATGGCAGCCAACGACGAGGTATCGCGTCAAGGCAAGTCGCTTATCACGCATGACTTGTCGAGTGCCCGTATCGCACGGGTGATTTGAAGATGCATATGCCGTTTGATGGCCTCGAGCCTATCAGCGCGGTGGCGTCCGCAGTCGAAAGCGGGCATATCAGCGGCGGCGTGATCGACATGATGCCTTTGCTTGCGTTCTGGCAATAAAAGTCTGCTTTTATCGGGTCAAGCGATGTTGTATGTAGTATAGATCTGATGATTTTAGGGGCGAGCCGATGCATCCTGTCGAGATATTTGAACTCTTGCTGGTTCTGCTCGCCGTTGTTGTCGCGCTGCATTGGGCGGCACGACGCGTAGGCTTGCCGCCGGCCACCGCGTTGCTCGTCGGTGGCGGCGTTCTTGCGTTTGTGCCCAGACTGCCACCGTTCGCGATCGATCCTTCACTGATCCTGGTGCTCTTCCTTCCGCCCTTGCTGATGGATGGGGCGTATTTCACCGCTTTCGGCCGCTTCCGGCGACACCTGCCGGGGATATTGTCGCTCGCCGTCGGCGCGGTGGTGTTCACCACGCTGGCGGTGGGAATCGTGACCCATTGGCTCGTCCCCAGCCTTCCATGGGCTGCCTGTTTTGCCCTCGGCGCCATCGTCTCGCCACCGGATGCGGTGTCGGCGCGTGCGGTGCTTCAGCGAGTGAAGCTTCCTCGCCGGCTATCGGCCCTGTTGGAAGGGGAAAGTCTGCTCAATGATGCAACCGGTCTGGTGCTTTTTCGCTTCGCCGTCGTGGCTACGCTAAGTGGCACCTTTAATGCCGGTGCAGCGGTCTCGAACTTCATCTTTCTCGCCCTTGGTGGAATCGTCGCCGGTCTCGCCGTGTCAGCGATCTGGATCTTCGTCGTTCGGCGTCTGGGCGATCAGACGCTGATCGTCATGGCCAGCGCGCTTATGTGTTGGGTCGCCTATATCGTTGGCGAGGCAGCCCATGTCTCTGGCGTGATAGCGACGGTCGTAGCGGGTCTTGTGCTCGGCTGGTATCAGCATGTCATCTTCCCGGCGCAGGTTCGGCTTCGCGGGAGTGCCTTCTGGGAGACAATGGTCTTTGTTCTGGAAGCCCTCGTATTCATTCTTATCGGCTTCTCGCTGCGCGGCGTGCTCGATCGAGTCGGTGGAATCGAGGCTGTCTCCACCAAGATGGCCATTCCCGTCCTTGGTGTCGTGCTGACCGTTACGGCGACACGCTTTGTTTGGATCTTTGGCGTCGACGGCCTGCTCGCCGCGCTCCGAGGCATGGGATTGAAACGCGCGCGGCCGCTGGGAGTGCGACAAGCGACAGTGCTGAGTTGGGCGGGCATGCGAGGAGTCGTGACGCTGGCGGTGGCGCTCACATTGCCCGCATCCATGCCGGGCAGGGATCTGATGCTTGTCACCGCTTTCGCGGTGATCTTCGCCACCGTTGTGATGCAAGGCACAAGCTTGGGTTGGCTCATCAACTTGGTTCGGCCAAAGGATCAGGATCCCTTGGCGAAAATGCACTTGGCCGCGTCGGAGGCGGCCATTGCCCGTGCCATGGCCGAGGCGGTCGAATTGCATGCCTACGCGCCAGATGGAACGTTGATCCATCCTCGCCTGTTAGAGGAGTATCGCAAGCGCTCGGAAGTCACGACGCGTTACGCCGCAGACGCAGACGTGTTTATGGAGGGTGTTCGGGCGCATTTCGACGTCGTCCTGATCGCACTTGCCGCTGGACGTACCGAGCTGATTCGCATTCACCGCGCGGGGCTCATTGAAGACGAAGTTCTTCATGAACTTGAGCGCGATCTGGACGTAGAGGAATTGCGCATCATTCTGCAGCGTGGCAATTAGTCGCCAACTATCCGATCCCGAGCTGGCTGCCAACGCCGGAGCACCCATCTCGACCTTTGAGCGCGAACTTACGTACGCGATGACCTCTGGCTTAGAAGGTTTTAGTAAGGGCAAAGCCGACGCTCCACATTTGGGCGTGCGAATCGGTGGACCTCTCCCAAGCCGTACCCGCTCAAGGCATCCACGTTCGGACTGATACGTCGCAACGAGTGACGTTAGACCGGGACATTAAACCTTAGTGCGTCAGAGCAGCACTAACGTTTTGGATTGCTAAGCAGTCCGGACAGTCTATTACCTCGTAGAGAGATTCAATGTCGCTTGAGAAGACTCCAATCCGCGCTCAGTTGTATCGGCCTTACGGTAGAGCAGGGTGAAGAGTTCAGTGTCTGCCGAAACGACTCACCGCACGGGCTCTGTGTCGTGCGGCTCGTCAATCGTTGCTCGTGACGCGCTGAGGTACACGCGTGTCGCGATACTTATCCATTGGACGATTGCACTGCTGATCCTGGCCAATGCGGTTCTTGGTTTGAGCGCAGCATGGCTACCACCTTCTGTGCTATCCGATGTTCAGGCACGTGTGGTTATCGATACACATAAGTCCATCGGCATTACGGTGCTTGGGCTTGCAATCGTGCGCGTGGTCTGGCGATTGACGCATAGGCCGCCGCCGCTACCGACGGAATTGCGTGGATGGGAGAAGGCTGCTGCGCATTTCGCGCATACCGCTCTCTATGTACTGATTTTCGCACTGCCCTTAAGCGGCTGGATGCATGACTCGGCATGGAGCGCAGGCGCATCGCATCCGATGTATCTATTCGGGCTCGTGCCGTGGCCGCGCGTCGGTTTCCTGATGCATCTGGATCCCGCCCTTAAAGATCAGCTTCATACCCAATTGGGCTCGCTGCACACCGCGTGCAGCTATGCGCTTTATGCAGTATTGACGCTTCACATCTTAGGTGCGCTCAAGCATCAATGGATCGACCGCCATCCAGTCATCGGGCGCATGTTGCCGTAGCACGTTACGGCGGACGACCGATGATTCATGACGCACTCAAAATAGTAAATGCTGGCGCTCCTGATGTGCGTCGACGCTTGCAGTGACATGTTGAAGGATCCTGATGGATACGCCCGTCGACTTGCTTAATCGCGCGCTAGCGCTGACTTCACCCCGTATCTCACCTGTGCGTACGCCGGTCGTCAGTGTACTCATCCATGCGGGAGTCATGGTGCTATGGGTGGTGTTGTTTGCGCGTGCGTTTTTTCTCCATGGCGTTGTTGCATGGTCTACCGGCATTGCCTATGTCATTTACGACACGTTGCTGCTGGTCTTCGTCGCATGGAAAACGCTGCCGCTCATGAAGCCGTTGGCCCAGGTTTCGGCGAGTGCGCCCGCGCCGAAGCTAGGGGTCATCGTTGCCGCCCATAACGAAGCGGCAGTGCTGCCGATTACGCTCCGTGCGCTTATTGCTCAGACCAGCGTACCTGCGCAAATCATTATCGCCGACGACGGTTCGACCGATGGCACGGCGGCGCTTCTCACCAACCACTTCGGTCTGGTCGATCCGGGCGTGGGCAATCTGAGCGAGCCAAGTACCACGCATGCTGCACTGCACTGGCTGCGCCTGCGGCATGGTGGCAAGGCACGTGCGCTCAATGCGGCGATGCTCGTCATGGATGCCGATATCGTGATGACGGTCGATGGCGACACGCTACTTGAGCCCGAAGCATGCGCGGCCATGTCGCAGGCATTCGCGGCGTTGCCAAACATGGTGGCCGCTGCAGGTCTGCTGTCACCCGTGTGCAGTCGTACGGTGAGCGGTCGCTTTTTTCAATGGTTTCAGACGTACGAGTACATTCGAAATTTTGTTTCTCGCTACGCCTGGATGCGTGCGCATGGTCTTCTTCTTATATCGGGTGCCTTTGCATGCTTTCGGCGAGAAGCGGTGCTGGTGGTCGGCGGTTTCGATCCGGATTGTCTTGTCGAAGACTATGAACTTATTCACCGGCTACGTCGCTACTCCTTCGATCAGGGCCTAGATTGGGATGTACGCGTGATAGGCGGCGCGAAAGCACGTACTGACGCACCGAGCACGTTGCCCAGCTTTCTGCGACAGCGGCGACGCTGGTTCGCGGGGTTTCTGCAGACGCAGTATTGGTATCGCAGCATGATCGGCAATCGGCGTTACGGCGCACTTGGCACTTTGATGCTGCCCGTCAAGGCGTTCGATACCGTGCAGCCGCTCTACGGGCTGGCTGCATTTGGCTTGCTGCTCGCTTTCTTGTTTGGCGGACGATTTACCATCGTGCTTCCGGTATTGGCGATCATTCTCGCCAAGATTGCCATCGACCTGGCGTTCCAGTCATGGTCGCTCTATCTGTATCGACGCTGGAGCGGCGACCGTAGCAGTTCGAGCTTCGGCATGGCGCTATGCGCATCGATCCTGGAGCCATTCTCGTTTCAGCTGATGCGTCACGGCGGCGCGGCGCTCGGCTGGCTGTACTTCCTGCTTCGGCGCAGCGAGTGGGGCACGCAACGTCGGGAAGGTATTAACTCGATAGGTAGGCCCTGAGCCAATAAATCAGCTGTGGCGTTTGTGCCACGCTGGTCGAGGGTCATGTCACGAATCGATGATGGCGATGGGAGGGAATGCTCGTGATTGGGTCAGCTATTGGCATGTTCTGATACGCGATCCAACATAGTTTGTCCGCCTTCTAGGACGAAGAAGTCGCCTTATGTCTCATAGGTCGTAGATAGTCGATCAAATATCTGCTTCCAACACGATGGTTTGCTTATGGAAGCAATGAACGAGCAGCGCATACACAGATATTCCATGTATGCGTTGACGCGTGTTTTACGCTTCGATTGTCGCGATCATTGCAGCTGAGTGGTGTAGTTCACCGGAATCCACTGCCACGCTTTGCCTTGATCAGTTGCGATGACGGCCAATGTCGTCCTATGCATACGGTTAACGTCAAGAAGGACGACTAAGGGTTGGTGGAACCATGAGGTAAGCCAATACCTGTTTTGCACGAGCCGGAAGCGAAGGGAAAGATGCGTTCGTGCGATTCCGCCGTTCGCTGAGTTCAGAGGTCATCGCTCCAGCGGGCAGCTCTTCTGCTCAATCCATTTAAATTTTCTAGATTGCATGCGGGTGATCGCAATAGTTTGCGATCACCCGGTGTGGTCGTTTGAAGCAAGTTCGTTTGTCGTGCCGTTTTCGACCTAATGAGGTCGCACAAATTTTCGACGGTAAATTTAAGAGCCAAGACAGCGGGCTCTTTCCATTTTGTTAACCATCATTTGTTTATTCACTGCACGACTCGCAGGGAGCGTTGTGGAGATCCATGATGCGCAGGAATACGTGGATGGTGGGCATAGTGGCCGCGGCCATCGGTTATTTGGGTTTAAGCAATGGCGTGGCTCAAACGGTGTTCCATATCAACTTCACCGACGGCGCCGGAGTAGTCGAGGCCACCTCACGTGGCGATTACGACGCTCTGGTCGCTCTATCTCAAAGACCCGATATAAACCAAAGCAAAACCGCTCTCTTGGCCATCCAGGCGAGCGAAGCACGCATTCGAGGAAATTTGACGCAATCTACCCAAATCGCCAAAGGGTGTTACGACCCTGCGACGTTGAGCAGTGGGCATTCTGCGAACTTGCTGTGCGGCCTCTTGATTGCCGGCGACGCGCTCAACGAAGGCGACATCGCAACGTGGGCGAGACTGACGTTGGAAATGAAAGCAAAGTCCAAACCCATGTTCGATAAAGATCTGCGCGAGGGTGTGACAAAGACGCAACAACCTAGTGGTAAACACGTCGACATTAACGCGCTGCTAGCTAACTACGATGTGGACGTATTTACATTGGTCGCCGATATGGAAAGTTTCCAAAACTGGCCTTACTCGACGCAAGTAGAGAGCATTCCCTCGTCACCGTCGACTATCGCTTTGACATGGAGCGCGACGGACCCAACCAAGAAGAAAAACCAGCTTCCGTTCGTAAACGTAAGCGTCAACGGCCATGCGGTATCTGCGTTGCTCGATACGGGAAGCTCCGTGTCTTTGGCTGTAAACGAGAATGACGCTCGGGCTTTGGGGATTACTCGCATCACTCCCGGATGGATAAAGCTTAATCATCTGGGTACGTGGGAAACGTCATCATTGGGAAATGCTGAGTCCGTATCGCTGGGCGACTCGCGCTTCAAGGATGTCCCAGTGGTCGTTAGTGTGGCGGCAGCTTTTCCAGTCATCGGATTAAACCTTCTACGCCAATTAGGTTCGGTTGAACTCTCGCGTTCGCAGCTGACCATTCATCCCCAGCTGCCAGACTCTTGCACGACTGCCCTGGCCATCGGTTCGGTCATATCGGGGCCAATCAGTTATCTAAGTTATCCCATCATCTTTGATCGCCAGCCTCGGCAAGCCATCTTGGATACGGGGATGCCCATGCCGTTCTACGCGATGTCTAGGGATTTCGAAGCGTTGGCCAATGCGCCCGGTGCGCAAACCAAGGTCATCTCATTCATGATGAATGGCGAACCACGCACGACACCTTACGTCGATCGCAAGGGCGAACTGGTGCTGAATGGGCAAACCCAAAACATCGGGTATCCCACATTTGATGGCAGAAATACGGCTTACGGCTATGCCATCGCGTCGCACATGGTGGGACATTTTAATTTTTATGTCGATTTTCAACAGGGTCGCGCGTGCTTCCGTCTTGCGAAGGGGCCATCAAGCGATTGAGACGTATGCCTAACGATGCCGTTCGAATTGGCATGATGCGTTTGAACGAAGGGGCGTGAGCTATAGGATCTTCGCCGTTTTGTTAGCCACGTTCCCAATATTTACAACGCACCTTAGAAGGAAGCGACATGACCACTGAAAACCATTATTGGTTTGGACGCAACCTGAAGCGATGTCGGAACTGGATCACGCGCACCGATTCGCCAATTGTAGAGACCCCGAACCAGAAAGGACTAAAGGATGAAATTGGGTATTGTGGTCGCAGGCTTGCTGTTGTGGTCGAGTATGGCGTTCGCAGATGCGCCGAATCTTTGGGTGGTAGCCGTGGTGGGTTCGGATCGGCCTTACATGTGCAACGAGTGCGCACTGAGAACACCCTTTCCCGATTCGGTCTCCGCGCAGGCGTTGAGTGCATGGAAGTCAGGGCAATCGCCATTTACAGGGCCGGTGGATGTGAAAGGCGTGCATCACCCGCTGAAGAACGGAGACCAAGTCATTCTTTGCAATCAGACAGGATGTTCGACTTACACCTGGCAGGAACCGGATGGTTGGACAGGTGGGACCTTCCAGCGTGAGGAGTCTCATGGGCCGAACAGTCCTAATTGAAGGCATGGCTTAGGTAGTTAGACGCCAAGGAGACATCATGACGGTCAAGCGTATGGACAACGTCGGCATCGTGGTCGAAGACATCGACGCCGCCATTGAGTTCTTCATCGAACTTGGCCTCGAGCTCGAGGGGCGCGCGCCAATCGAAGGCGACTGGGCAGATGGCGTCACTGGATTGCGAGACGTGCGCGTCGAGATTGCCATGATGCGCACGCCTGATGGTCACAGCCGGCTCGAGATGTCTCGATTCCTCGCGCCCCCCGCGACCGCCGATCGCCGGAGCGCCCCGGTGAACGCCCTGGGTTACCTACGCGTGATGTTCACCGTGGAGGATATCGACGATACGCTCGCCCGGCTCAGCAAACGCGGCGCGGAGCTCGTCGGCGAAGTGGTCCAATACAAAGACATATATCGGCTCTGCTACATCCGGGGGCCCGAAGGAATTCTCATCGGGCTTGCTCAAGAACTCGGACGGCAGACTTCCCGATGAAAACAAGTGACAGGTACCGTCTTCCAAGTGTTGGTCACAAGAAAGTTATATCAGTTGCTATAGAGAACTACATCCAGAGTCTGACGACAAACGAGCCAGCGAGCTAAGCGAGGGGTTCTGTATGAGCATTGACGAACAAATCAAAGAATATATCGCTACTCAGCCTGAGCCAAAGCGTAGCGATATGAAGGAATTGCACCGCATCATTCTGAGTGTAATGCCGAAGTGTAGATTGTGGTTCCTAGATGGCAAAGACGATTCAGGTAAAATCGTTTCTAACCCTAATGTAGGATATGGAATTCAGACGATTAAGAATGCCAATGGGAAGACCAGAGAGTTTTACCAGATTGGCATCAGTGCAAACACAACGGGAATTTCCGTCTACATCCTTGGAATCGAAGACAGGAAATACTTAGCGCAGGCATATGGAAAGGAACTCGGTAAGGCAAAAATAACTGGGTATTGCATTAAGTTCAAAGCGCTCAGCGATATAAGGATAGAAACACTTAAAGCAGCAATACAATATGGCATCGATCAGACAATCATCTAGCATGGCTATACCTAACATTTCGTCCGAGCGGACGCGCGTACCGCGCGCCACTTAACTAAGGTGTTGAAGGTCCGCCTTCATCCGAATCGGACAGTCAACACCATACGCACCGCTCTTACACCGTCCGCTGCAAAAACTTCTTGCTAAGCCAGCGTCGCACCGGCTCGTCGTAAAGCTTCAAGCTGGCATAGGCTATAGCGATGGCGGCGACCGCAACGAGAAGCGCGGGAACAATGCCTTGAGCGCCAGTAGGATGGCTTCGCACGACCCATCCCGTATAGATATAGATCAACGGATAGTGGGTGATATAGAGCGGAAAAGAGAGGTCGCCGAAGAACCGAGCAACGCGTATCGAGAGACCTTCGACGCGCTTTTCTCCGGCCCCCACCGCCACGACGATGGGAAAGACAAAGATGACGCATAGTGCGTCATAGATACCATTCATCCAGTGGTGATCTGTGCCGCCAAATCGTGGCAGCGTCAGCGCAACGATCAATAGCAGGCTGGCGACGCCGAACGCGCTTCTCATCTGGATGCGTGCTCCCAGTCGACAGAGAAGTATCCCGGCGAAGAACGGAAAAAGAAGCCGAGCAAAGCCGATGTGCAATTGGGTTGCATCAAGGGACCATCCGCCGATGAGATCTCCGCGATCGCCAAACACAGCCAATTGCACGAGCAGCAGCGCCGCGAGAAAGACGAAAACGCCCAATGCGGTCTTCGAAAGCTTGCGCAAGCCCACCGCATACAGAATGTTGGCGATGTATTCGAAGAACAAAGACCAAGCTGGACCATCCAGCGGATGCATTTCCTGCCAGCCGCGAATGTCCATGGAAATCGGGAGGGGGAGCAGCGTGCATCCCACCACCATGACTAACAGCATCTTCCAGACCGGCGTTCCAGCAATCAAAGGAAATGCCGGGCCTTCTTGAAAGTAGAACAGCGTTGCGCCGATGAGACTACCCATGATGACCATCGGCTGCAATCGGATGAGTCGCCGCTTGTAGAACTCCCACTGTGTCATGCGGCTCCAGCGTTCATCGTACGCGTAAGCGATGACGAAGCCAGAGAGCATGAAGAAGAAGTCGACGGCGAGATATCCGTGATTGATGATTTGCTTCGTCGCATCGCCTTGTGAAAACGGCTCGAAAAGGTGGAAAGCCACCACCATAAGTGAAGCGATGCCGCGTAGGCCGTCCAAGACAACATAGTGATTCTTCGAAGGCGCGATGGCGGTGGTTGATGTGGCAGCAGAGGCTGTATCCATGGGTTCACTTCATTGTTCGTTGAATTCAAAGGCCCGCTAACGGCGGGGTGATTCCCATCCACGAGGTATCAACTAGATACTGCTTCCGCGCGATGCACCATCACACCATGCTTCGAGAAAGCCGCGCGCGCGGCACGGTCCGCGGAGTGCTCGACGACCAGATGTTGAACGCGAGTGAGCTCGGCGACCTGATGGGCGGCCACTGCGCCCAACTTGTCATCAGTGGCCACCACGACGGTTTCGTCACTGGCTTCAATCATCGCGCGTTTAAAAAGCGCTTCCTCGCTGTCAAAACCCCACAGGCCATGGGCAGCATCGATGGCGCAGGTGCCGGGAAAGCACAGATCTGCGCGCAGCCTTCTCACTTGCTCCACTGCGTGCGCGCCGATGGCGCCGCCAATGGAAGGACTGATGCGGCCGCCGACCAATAGCACTTCGAAATCCTCGCGATCCAGCAGCAATTGCGCGATATGCGGCGTATTGGTGATCACAGTGAGCCCAATGCGAATCGGTAATGCTGCGGCGATGGCAACATTGGTGGTGCCTGCGTCGATCAGCAGTGTCTGTCCCGGCTTCACCAGGTGTACCGCCTTGCGTGCAAGGGCCTGCTTGCGCAGGAGGTGCTCAGTGCGTCGCTGCTTAAGCGGCGTCAGCGTGGCTGCGGGCAACAGCGCGCCGCCATAGACGCGTTTGCACAAGCCTTGTGCCGCAAGTTCGCGCAGATCGCGCCGGATGGAATCTTCCGATACCTCGAATGCCTCAGCCAGCTCGACCGCCACGACGCGCCCTTCGTTGCGCAACCGCGCCAGGATCCGCTGCTGGCGCTCCTCTGGGAGCACATTGCGATCGTCGATCGAAGGTGTGGACTTAGCCATGGCCCATCGTCCGTGTTCCGTGTTCGAGTACGCCTAGTTCTACTAGATGGTCGCGCAAGCCAGCCGAATCGCGGAACCTCCAGCCATGCATTCCAAGCGCCTCGGCCGCCACCACATTGCGTGCAGAATCGTCGATGTAAAGTGCATTTGCGGGATCGACCACATAGCGTTGCAGCAATCGCTGGTAGATGCGCGGATCGGGTTTCACCAGACGTTCCTCGCCGGACACCACAATGCCTTCGAACCATTGTAGAAATGGATAAAGCTGCAACGCGAACGGAAACGTTTCTTGCGACCAGTTGGTGAGCGCCAGCAGACGCACGCCGTGCGCTTTCAGTTCCGCCAATACCGCAACGCTTCCTTCGATTGGGCCAACCAGGGTTTCCTTCCAGCGCAAATGATAGGCGTCGATCAGCTCGGCATGCTCAGGGAAGCGTGCGCGCAGCAGCGCCGTGCCTTCGGTCCAAGGACGGCCGGCATCTTGCTGTTCGTTCCATTCGCTGTTGCATACGTCGCGCAGGAACCACTCCATCTGCGCCTCATCTTCGATCAATTGGCGGTACAAGCGCCGCGGATCCCAACCAATCAGCACGTTCCCGAGATCAAAAATTACCGTATCGATACGTTCGCTCGTCACCGCACCATCCTCGCCGACAAACCCACCAGCACCAACAGCCCGGCCACCGCTACGAAAGCGACCGACAAACTACTGGCATGCGCTACAAAACCGATTAAAGCCGGCCCGCTCAACAAACCTACATAACCCAGCGTGGTCGCAGTGGCGATCGATACCGCTGGCGGCGCGCCAGGCAGACGGCCGGCCGCACTAAACATGATCGGCACAATATTGGAAGCACCCAGACCGATCAGTACGAAGCCAAGCAATGCCGCCATCGTCAGCGGTACGCAGGCCACCAGCAGAAAGCCCGCAACCGCAACGCCCGCACCCACGCGTACCGCCCATACCGGACCGTGACGCGCGATCAGCGGGTCGCCAGAAAAGCGTCCAGTCGCCATGGCTACCGAAAAGCACGCATAGCCGAAACCGGCCGATGCCGATGCGATGCCACGTACGTCGCGCAGGAATAGGGCGCTCCAATCCAGCATCGATCCTTCGGCCATGAAGCTGACGAAACACATAAGGCCCAGCAGCCACGCACGGGTGGGCGGCATGCGTGTGTGGCTTTTCCTTGCGATATCCACGCCGCGCGAAGACGCACCGCTACGCAAACCGTTGCGCAGCCACAACACGGTCAAGGCCAGTGCGATCGCGATTGTGATGGCAGCGCCGGGCAACGCAAGCCCAAGCGCCAGCAGACCACTCAACAACGTAGCTCCCGACAGGCCGCCCACGCTGAAGAGTCCATGAAAACCGGACATCAGGCGATCATCACTGCGGCGCTCCACCTCGACGGCATAAGCATTCATCGCCACGTCCACTGCGCCCAGCATCGCGCCGAAATAGAGCAGCGTGCCTACCAGCATCGTGACGCTGGATACCTGCGCGAGCGCGGGTAATGCCAGGCACATCAGCAATCCGGCCGACATGATCACCGTGCGATTGTCCAACCGGTGCGCCAGCCAACCCATGAACGGCATCGACAGCATCGAACCGCCGCCGAACGCCAGCAGCGCCGCACCCAACTGCGCATCGTCCAGCCCCAGGCGAACCTTGACGTACGGCACCATTGGCGCCCAGGTCGACATGGCTATGCCGGAAACCAGAAAGATCAAACGGGTCGCCCGCCGAGCGGCAGGAAGTGAATCTGCCCCGCCGCGGGCAGCGATGGTGTCAGTAGTTGTTCTCACACGTAGTCTACTTTGTTCACATCAAGAATAAATATATACAAACGTGCACAAACGTGCAATCGCTTTGCCGCACCAAGTCCTCGCGAAGCACAGTCGACGCGGTGCTCATTGATGATCGGCCCACTCATACGGACTCGAGTGAGCAAAGCCCTTTCGAGTTGGCCCATACGGTTATCTCGAACCGAATCCGGAGTAGATGCGTTGCCTAACGCCAGTGCCTGATCGTATGCCGGCAAAGGCCGAGTGCGGCAATGTGCTAACGCCTCTAGCCAATAACGCTCAGCCACTTGTGCCGTCCGCAACCCCAGACCATGCTTCTGCAGGCTAACTCCGCCTTACGAAGTGCCCCTATGGTTCGTAGAGACTTCCTATCGACGATGTCATCCACTGTCACATTGTCGGCATAGTCTCTATGTTCGCCCGAGGAGGTTATTCGACGTGCGGTGCTTTCGACATAAAGGGGCTTAAGTTCTTCGCGTTTCAGCGGTTTAGATGTCTGGCTGTATGTTTGACGTTATCTGCCTGGTCGCTTGCGGCATCGGGTTTCGTCCCATACCAGACGGCTTCGCCCATGGGTGAGCACGCTGACAACGCTGAGGCGGATGAAGTTACGTTCGATATACCGCCGCAACCGTTGCTGACGGCGTTGCGTATGTATAGCGAAACGACAGGGCAGGCCGTACTGGTCGACAATACGTTGACCGCAGGGCGTCAGTCTCGAGGGGTTCGAGGAAATTTCGACAAGATCGAGGCATTGAGGCGATTGCTGGCAGGGACTGGGCTTGTCGCGAGCTACTCCAGCGAGCAGGCCTTTACGTTGAAGCTCGCTGAGTCGGGCGAGCCTGGCGGTGCAAGTGCGCGTGCAGGATCGGAAGCTACTGTGGGTGGGGGGATTGAAGCCGTGACCGAACGCTATGCGGGAAAGATTCAGCGGCCTATCGAAGTTGCATTGTGCGAATCGGCCAACACGCGTCCGGGTACGTATCGTCTGGCCATGCAGATCTGGATTGCGCCTTCTGGACAGGTGAAGCAGACCCGTCTGCTTACTCCTGGCAGTGTGCAACGCGACGCCGAGGTTCGCGATGCATTGAACAAGCTGGTGCTTGATCCGCCTCCGACGGAGATGCCGCAACCGATCACCCTTTTGTTGTTGCCGGGGCGCGAAGTTCGTGCGTCCGCCTGCGCAACCGCTTCGTCGAAGGGTTGAGGACGTTTGGCGATGGAGTCCACCTCACCGCCACTGCTGCGTCTGTTCATGGAGCGGCGCGATGAATTGCGCCGTCGCCTGAAGAGTCGCCTTGGCTCGGACGAGTTAGCCAACGATGCTCTGCAGGAAACCTATCTACGCATCAAGCGCATGGGACATGCGTCGGAAGTGTCCAGCAATCCGGCAGGCTACCTGTTCCGCATGGCCATCAACGTCGCCGCCGACCAGCGTCAGGTTGACGGACGGTATCTCACCGGCAGCGAGGTCGAAGATCTGTTGAATGTCGGCGGTGACACGCTCGACCCGGCCAGGGTCGTACACGCCAGGCTCGAAGTGGAGGCGTTGGAGCAAGCCCTCCAAGAACTGACGCCACGTCAACGCGCGATAGTGATTGCGGCGCGGGTCGATGATGTGTCGCAAGAGGATATTGCCCGTCGTTTTGGCATTTCCGTGCGGATGGTGGGCAAGGAATTGAAAAAAGCGCTTGAGCATTGCGGCAAGCGGCTCGATAGAAAAGTCACGCAGCGGTTCGGTCCCGGTGCAGGAAAAGAGTCTTAAGAGGTATGCGGATTTCCGATCACATCGTCGATAACCGTGCCGCGCTGCACAAAGAGGCGCAGCATTGGTTGCTGCGCCTGACGTCTGGAACGGCCACGACATATGACGCACGCGCCTTCGAGCACTGGTGCGGGCAGAGTCGTGCGCATGTGGAAGCTTTTGCCGAAACACGGCGCCTGTGGGAAAACCTCGGTCCCGCTGCTCAATCGTTGATGGCGGGTGAAAACGCACAAGCAGCGTCTGGCAATGTAGTTCGCTTGCCACGCATGCAGCCGCGCATGAGCCGACGCGCGTTTCTCGGTGCGGCCATTGCAGCATCGGCGGCGTTGGTGGTCGTGCATCCACCGCTGCAGCTGTGGCCATCCTTGTCCGACATGGTGGCCGACTACCGCACGGCCACTGGCGAGCAACGCGAAGTCGATCTTGGTGAGGGCCTTGTGATTCACATGAATACGCAGACCGCGATGAATCTGCGCAAGGTGCAAGGGCGTTTGGTCGGCATCGATCTGTTGGGCGGCGAAATCCAGGTAAAAGCCGCCGCTGCCACTAGCGGTGCCATCAGCATATTTGCCGGAGGCGGTCGTATCGATGTGGCAGCGCAGGGCAAATGCAATGTTCGCTGTTACGACTCGAAGGTGCAGGTCACCGGGTTGGACGGCGCTACCACGCTGCAATACAAGGGGCGCAGTGCTGTGCTGGAAACGGCGCAACAGGCCGATTACGGCAACGGTCTGTTTAGCCAGATAGCACCTGCGGATATCGAAATCACCATGGCCTGGCGTCGCCGCGTGCTGATTTTCGACGGCCAGCCGCTGGCGAAGGTGGTCGAGGAAATCAATCGCTATCGCCCCGGCAAAATCATCCTCGCGAACGACAACCTTGCCGAGCGCAGGGTGCAGGCGAGGTTCTCGCTCAATCAGCTGGCCGATGTGGCGGCGCTGATCCAGGATGCGTATGGGGCGAAGGTAACGTCGCTGCCAGGTGGGATCGTGATACTCAGCTGATATCCGCGACCTTGTCGCGCCTTCCCCTACTGAAGCTGTGCAGGTGAGCAATGCATGCACCTCACAATGCATGACTGCGCAACGTCGATCAACACGATCCTCTACTGGATCAAAACCCGACAGGCTTTATGCATAGGGTGAGTAAAAAGGGCTTGCTTGCGCCGTTTTGTGTCCAAACACATGACACTTTCATGTCGTAGCCTTAGAAAAAAGCCGGCCTTTCCCACGCAAAATTAAATTTTCGTGACAAGGTTCAGTCGCGATCAAAGCGATCTGTCTATCCCAGCATGGAAGTTGTGGATGGGCATGGATGCTCTCTCTATTCGGTATTTGCATCACGCGAAGCGCTGGGCGTTCGCGTGCGGGGATTTTTTGGCTCATGCAAACGGACGGCCAAATACGTCCGCGGTAAGGATATGTGCTGCGTGATCAAGTTAATGAGAAATCAGCCGCAAGGACGGCGATCTCTTCTGCCACAGGGAAGTGGCTGGAGTGGATGTCTCGTCATGTTTTTGACGAAGGGAGCGAGGCGCCGTCGAAGCGTTTTCGCTCATAAAAGCGGCGTAACGACGGCGCATGCACAAAGTCTTCACGTTCTCCAAAAGAAGTGCTCATCGCGTGTTGTGTCGCAGACACCTCTTTGTCGTGATTTGGTTACGAACGGCAAGGTAGCTTCGCTGAATCGAACAGGGTGGCGAATCGACACGTCGATTCAAGAACAGGGCGACGCATGAGCATGCGAAACGGAATTGGCGCTCAGGCGCGCTCAAAGGATCTTCTATCGATCCTGATAGGTTTGGCGCTCTCGTTGCCCATCACTGCGCATGCGCAGAATCAGGCCACGTCGACGCCGGCTGCTGCGCCGACCAATTTTCAGGTCAATGAATACCTCGTGCGCGGCAATACTTTGCTCGGCAACATCGACATCGAAAGTTCTGTCGAGCCCTTTCTCGGCCCAGGGCGCAGCATGAACGACGTGCACGCTGCGCAAAACGCACTGCAGAAGCTCTATCAATCGAAGGGTTATCAGTCGGTGGTGGTCGAAGTGCCGCCGCAGCAAGTAAAGAATGGCGTAGTTCTGCTGCAAGTAGTGGAAAACAGCATTGGTCGCGTGCGGGTTGAGGGCGCCAAGTATCACTCGCCGCAGGAAATCCGCGATGCGGTACCGGCGTTGGCGGAAGGCACCATCCCGAACTTCACCCAGGCACAGCAACAGCTGGCGGACGTCAATCGCGAGCAGCCCGGCCGACAGGTCGTTCCCTTGCTGAGTCCGGGCAGCATGCCAGGCACCATGGATGTCACGCTTAAGGTCGATGACACCAATCCTTTGCACGGCAGTGTCGAGGTCGACAACGACCACAGCGCGGACACGCCGGATTTGCGCACCATTGCGAACGTTAGCTACAACAACTTGTGGCAGATGGGTCAGACCATCTCTGCTTCGTACATCGTGGCGCCGCAAGATACTCGCGCGACCGAAGTGTATGCACTGTCTTATCTTGCGCCACTGAATGCCGACTGGAGCGTTCTCGGATCAGCGTACAAATCCAATAGCAATGCCAACACGCTGGGCGGTACCACCGTGCTCGGCAGGGGCAACGCATTCAGCTTCCAGGCAACCAGACAGTTAGCCGTGCTGGGCGACTACACGCAAATGGTGTCGTTTGGCATCAGTCGCAAGCACTTCGACCAGAACATCACGCTGGGCGGAGAAACCACCGAAGCACCTCTGACGTATTACCCGCTGAGCGCAGCTTATACCGGGCAGCACGCGAGCGACGCATCGACATCCAATTTTACGTTGACCGGCAACTTTGGTTGGCGCGGCCTCGGCAGCAGCAATACGGCCTTCGACAACCAGCGTTACAACGCGCGCGACAACTTTGCCGACCTGCACCTGGACGTTAACTACGTTCACAACCTTGCCGGTGGGTTTGCCCTGGCGCTGCGCGGCAGTGCGCAGGCGACCGATTCGCCGCTGGTTTCCAGCGAGCAGTTCGCCGCCGGAGGTATGAGCAGCGTGCGCGGTTATTTGTCGGCGGAGGACACCGCCGACAACGGCGCCATCGCATCGGTCGAAGCGCGCATGCCGTCGATTCATTCATGGTTGGGTGCCTGGGCCAATGACTGGCGTTTCCATCTGTTTGTCGATAGCGCGCGCCTGATGCTGATCGATCCGCTACCCGATCAGCGTGGTCGCTTCACGTTGTTGAGTACCGGCATCGGTACCCAGTTCACCGTGTTTCATTACTTGAACGGCGATCTCGAATACGCCTACCCGCTGCGCAACGGCGTGGAAACCAGGGCGCATGACGGACACCTTCTTTTCAGCGTCAAGGCCGGTCTCTGACGCGGCGCCCGTGCAGTGACTATTTCGCACCATCCGGATAGGGGTTCAACGACAATGCGGTATTTCATCTATGTATGCGCACTGTGCCTCTTGCTGCTGCCGCGACTCAGCGGTGCGGCGGAGGCCTCGTGGTGGAACGACGATTGGTCGTACCGCAAGCCCATCACGCTGGACACCACTGGCAAGGGCGCCAACATCACGCAGCCTGCAGGACGCATGCCGCTGTTGATCCGCCTGCACCCGGGCAACTTTCAGTTCGACGGCGTGAGCAAGACTGGCAGCGATCTGCGCTTTATCGGCAGCGACGGCAAGACGCCTTTGAACTATCAGATCGAGAACTTCGATCCGGTAATGGGCGTGGCACAGGTTTGGTTGGACGTGCCGGACGTGCCGAGCAACGGTCAGCAGACCATTTGGATGTACTACGGCAACAACAAGGCGCCGGTGCTGAGCAGTGGTCCGGCCACTTTCGACGCCGACTACACCCTGGTATATCACTTCGACGAACAGAGTGGTCAACCGCCGAGGGATGCGACGGCTTACGGTAATACCGCGCTCAGCGGCACCGTGCGCACAGTGGATGGTGGAATTGCTGGCAGCGCCGCGCGTTTCGATGGCACCACGATCATCACCCTGCCGGCCAGTTCCTCGCTCGACATCAAGGACGGCGGCAGCTTCACCTTTAGCGCCTGGATCAAGCTGGACACGCTACCTGCGACGCCGACCTTGCTCTATGGCCACCGTCAGGACGGCAAGGCATTGTTGATCGGCTTCGACGGCGGCGTACCGTTCGTGGAAGTGGATGGCGGCGACAAGCCATTGCGCAGCACGGCAGGCGAAGCGTTGAAAGCAGGTCGGTGGACGCATCTGGCGGTAACCGCGGCAAGCGGACAAATCGTGCTGTATGTGGATGGCCGTCCTTATGCAAGTCTCGCGGCAACATTGCCTGCATTGAGCGGGAGTGCCACGGTAGGCGGCGATATCCCGACGGCGCCCGCGTCGCCAACGAGCACTGCCGTGCCGTTTGCTTCCTTCGTAGGTCAGATGGATGAGCTGCGTCTTTCGCAGGTGGCGCGTTCTGCCACGGTGATCGCGGCTGATGTGCTGTCGCAAGGTGCGGAGTCGAAGCTGATCGCTTACGGCGAAGACGAGAAGAAATCCGGCTTCGGCTTCGGCTACTTCGGCATCATCGTCAAGTCGGTGACGGTGGATGCCTGGGTGGTCATTGCGTTGCTGATGGTTATGGCGGTGATCTCCTGGTTGGTGATGTGGCAGCGTGGTAGCTACGTGTCGACCGTCAGCTCGGCGAACGACCGGTTTGTCTACCGTTACCGCGAGCTTGGCAGCAACTTGCTTGGCCTCGCCGGCAATGACGTATCGCCCGCGATCAGGAAAGAGTTGGGCGGTTCATCCTTGTACCGGCTCTATGAAACCGGCGCGAAAGAAGTTTGGCGTCGCCGCGATACGCAAGGCCATATGGTGATTGCTTCCGAATCCATCGAAGCGATCCGCGCCGTGATGGATTCGATCCTCGTGCGTGAGAACCAGGCGCTGTCGCGCTCGATGGTGATGCTGACCATCGCGATCTCCGGTGGTCCGTTCCTCGGCCTGCTCGGTACCGTGATCGGCGTGATGATCACCTTTGCCGCGATCGCTGCGGCTGGGGACGTAAACATCAACGCGATTGCGCCAGGCATTTCCGCCGCGCTGCTCGCCACCGTGGCCGGTCTGTTCGTCGCGATTCCCGCACTGTTTGGCTACAACTATCTATTGACCCGCAACAGGGCGGTCACCGCGAACATGCAGGTGTTCGTCGACGAATTCGTCACGCGCCTGGCTGAGCTGCATCGTCCGATCGATCAATCCTCGGTCGAGGCGAGGGAGGTGCGTCATGCGGGTTCATGACGAAGACAAGCCCTACGACGACATCAACATCACGCCGATGTTGGATCTGGCGTATGTGCTGCTGGTGATCTTCATCATCATGACCACCGCTGCGGTGCAGGGTGTGAAGGTAAATCTGCCGAAGGCCAGCGCATCGATCAGCCTCGCCAAGGCGCAGACCAAGGCGATCACGATATCCGACACCGGGCAGATTTTTTTGGATGCCTTCCCCGTGACGATCGGCGAACTTGAGCAGCGCCTGCGCGAACAGAAAGCGTTGACGCCCGATTTTCCGGTGATCGTAAAAGGCGACGCGAATGTGCAGTACCAGAAAGTGATCGACATTCTGGATTTGCTGCGTCGTCTCGACCTCACGCAAGTCGGTCTGGTGACCGGCAAGCAGCCGACATGACGAAGCGGAGCGCGTGATGTTCGAGCCCGGTTACACAGACCAGACCCGATGGCGTCGATGGCGCGGACGCATCGTTGCCGCTGCGGTGTTGCTGGCAATCGTGTGGCTGATCTGGATGCTGGCAGGGCACGAAGTGGGCGTGCGCCGTTCGGCACCACGCATCGCCACGATTACGCCGTTGCCGCCGCCACCGCCGCCACCAAAAGAAAAACCACCGGAGCCGAAGAAGGAAGAGGTGGTCAAACAAGACATCCCCAAGCCGGCTGAGCCGGTGAAGCCGGTCGACGCACCGAAGCAGGCGCCGGGCCTCGCTAAGCAGATCACCATCAATGGTCCCGCACAGGCCGGCAACGACTCGTTCAACATCGGCGCAGGCGAGGGCGGCGGCATGGTCGGCAGCGGTGGCGGCACCGGCGGTGGCGG
>OUNK011150768.1_pt1 | contig 23724 bp, 18 predicted proteins | sample 1755341 | NCBI WGS metagenome assembly OUNK01 (sample SAMEA3914788, study PRJEB12502) | metagenome | biome: forest; material: soil | place: Canada | collected 2011-07-03 | depth 0.1 m | reverse complement strand
GTTTGCTGCTGGGGCCGCTGCGCGGCAAGCTGGTGGAGATCAACCTGGTGATGGGCATCGCCAGCGGTTTCACCCAGAGCAACTCGCTCCCCGTGCAGGATATGGCCTACCGGACGACCGCCGCCTACCTGATGGATACCTGGCAGTTCAACAGCCACCTTTCAGTGAACGGCGGCATACGCTGGGATCACATTGGCCGCTGGTATGACCGCCAGGGCACCGGCATGGCCGTCTGGCTGCCGCAGCTCTACGCCAGCGATCTGGCCCTCAACGAGACCTCCAAGGCGATGGTCGTCGAGTATCCCGGCGTGCGTTGGCACGGCATTGACCCGGGCATCCCCAATGGTGGTTCGCCGACCCGGCTGGCTTACACATCGCCGCGCGTCGGCTTATCCTACAACCTGGATGGACAGGGCAAGACCGTGGTGCGCGGCGGCTGGGGTGAGTACGCGTGGAACGATCAGGACGGCGACTACTCGAGCGACCTGAGCACCGCGCAGAACATGCAGACGTATAACTCGCCGGGCGGCCAGGCAATCAAGCTCTCGCAGCTCGCGATGCAGACGCCGTCGTCCTACGCTTCGCCGGCCGGAAGCATCAGCGCGGCGGCTTACAACGACTCCAACGTTCCTATCACGAACGCCTGGAACTTGACCGTTGACCGCCAGTTACCCTGGAAGTCGCTGCTGGAAGTGGCCTACGTCGGTAACAGCACGCAGCACCTGCTGATGAGCGGCGAGAGCGACGGCGTGGGCCTCGGCGGGACGGAGTTCTCCAACGTCAACAAGATCCCCGTCGGAGGTCTCTTCCTGCCCGATCCGGTCACCGGAGCGGCCGCACCCACCGACCCCGATAACACCTCCACCTATTCACTGGCGGACTACTATTCCGATTCGGGTTGCACCGCCGGGGGCGGTTGCTACGGCTACGGAACCAACGCAGTCACGGTGAAGCAGCACATCGGCTACTCCAACTACAACGGCCTGCAGGTGGCCTGGATGAAGCAGGCGGGCAGGTTATCGTTCAACTTCAACTACACCTGGTCCAAGTCTCTGGGCATGATCAGTAGCACCCTCGACGCCTTCAATGTCCACGGCAACTACGGCATTCTGGCTCTCGACCGTCCGCAGGTCTTCAACTCCTACTACTCCTACAGCTTCGGCGACGTCTACCACGGCAACATGGCGCTGGTGAGCGAGGTAGCCAACGGCTGGAATATCTCCGGCACGACCACCTACCAGGCCGGTGGTAACCTGCAATCCAACTCCTCGCAAAATCTGGGCCTGAGCTTGGAGAAGCAGGACGCCAGCGGCAACAACATCGAGGCGCTGACTTCGAGAACCTACTATGGAACAGATGCCAACTCGATCCTGCCCATCACCACCTGCAACCCCAGGGGAGGCCTGGGCTCGCATCAGTTGATCAATCTCTCCTGCTTCAGCGCGCCGGAAGCAGGCCAGATCGGCGACCGCCAGATCCATCCCTACCTCGGCGGCCCGATCTACACCGACTCGGACCTGACGGTGTACAAGACCGTCAACATTGCAGAACACCAGAACGTGCAGTTCCGCGCTTCCGCCTTCGACTTCATGAACCACTCACTGTGGGGATTCAGCGGCAATAACCTGGCCACGCTGAAGTATGGAACCCAGGACGGCGGGCATACCTTCTACACCAACGAATCGCTTCTCGGCGTCCCAGAAAACCAGTGGGGCGTGGAGAACCAGAAGTCCCCGTACTCCGGCGCGGGCTATGCAAGAATTGTGGAGTTATCGCTGAAGTATAACTTCTGATGTGACATGGCAGATGGGCTGCGGGGCGGCAAAACCAGCCGCCCCGCAGCCGGCCAGTGAGTTGACCGGCAGACAATACAGAGAACACAACCTGAAGCCTCCGCCACGAGTGGAGATCACGGGTGGGACGGAAGCGGGCCATATAGCAATCAGGAGGTCGGCCGCTCGGCGGAAAGCAGGAGGTACCGCACTCCCCGCCACTCCTTACGAATCTCGCCACTACGGAAATAGTTCCTCTCCGCTGTTTGTGCCAGACAGCCGCGCTTAAAAAGTTTGGTCTGAGGGTGTGGATCGACCCGTTCAGGCTGAAGGTCGGTGACAGCTTGCGCGATTCGGAAAATGATGATCCGAGTTATACGGACACTAGTCACACGCATCATTCGGGGCGACGAAACAGGAATGCGGCTACGAGTTTGAGGCCGGTGTCTCTCTTGTATGCTCTGAGGCCAATGCCGCGAACGTAGAACTCGCGAATCGAGGGGCCGACAGCGCCGTCACGGTGAGCGGCGACGGATAGGCCCGCCTTCAGGGCCACCTCGATGTGATTGTTTATGCACATAGTGTTCGATGTTATGTACGATTCCCGCCTGGTCAGCCAATCCGTACGATAATGCCAGCTGCGAAAGCTTCATCAAGACCCTGAAATGGGAAGAGATCTACGCTAACCAGTACGAGGACCTGGAACATCTCCGAGCCAACATCGAAGAATTCATCGACCAGTACTACAATCGCCAGCGCCTGCACTCCGCCCTGGGCTACCGATTTCCAGAAGAATTTGAGCAGCGCAGCGACAGCTCGGAAGCGGAATCGCGAAGTGCAACGATGGAATTCTTTGAGAACAATCCCAACCGGAAGGAGGCTTCTACAGCGCTGCTGGGGAAGGAGACTCAAGTGCCGTCCCCTTCCTCAGACCCCTTCTCTTGCTAAAAAATGCAGAAACACACTTGAGAAAACCGACGCTGTGCCCAAACAATTTGTGCCACTTTAGGGGGTCACCCCAAGCTGTTGTACCCTCTCCGTGCCCATTGAGTGCCCTTTCAGCGTTTTGAAGGGGGTAAGTGCTTGAAAATATGGTAGGCACGAGCGGATTCGAACCGCTGACCTCTACCGTGTCAAGGTAGCGCTCTAACCAACTGAGCTACGCGCCTGCTATGTTTTCAACCAGATACCTAAATCACTGAAAACACTGGTCGGACGGAATCTTCCATTCATTCACCTGTTTCTACTCCTTCCATTGGATAAAACCAATGTCCGGAGGAGACAGTCAGTAAATGGTCAGTAGCTGCCTGACGCCTGAAGGTCTCTCACAGGGTTCCGAATCTCGCGGCACTGTCACTGCCCCGTACTTGAATTGTAGCAAAGGAACGCCCTTTGCTGGGAAACCGGCTGTGATTAAATCGCCCATAAAATCCGAAGGGAAACCGAGAGTTCCAGGCGCTGCTGAGGCCCAGTCGGCTGACAAAGATCTGGAGCGGCGCCGAAGGGATCATCCAGAAGGGGGGCGTGGCTCTATCTTCCATTTTGCCCATCTCATTCTTGCCCCCTTTAAGAATGGCGAAAATAAGGCGAATATGTTTCCAGAGAAGCGAGCGATTCGATGCCAAAGGAACATCTATTTCGGGCGGTCCGAACCGACCCAGCAGGAATCCCATTGTGGGCCGAGGACGATCCTCCCGCCTGTGCTGTCGGCATGGATGTGTGCACCGATCTCCAACACAGATCCGGTGGGCATCACGCAAGATTGTTCATGCCGTTGTAGACGCGCTTTCACGTGTCGCTGGAACAGCGGGACAATCCAGATCAAACATCGCATTGATGTACATGGTCCCAATCCATCGTGGTCACCGCAGGATGCTTCCCATATGCATGCGGATCATCGTCTTATGAGGGCCACGCCTTCATCGCTCTCGCCACGATACGGTGAAGATCTCGCTTACTCGTACCAGATTGCGCCTCCACCGCCAATCCCCATACGATGCTCATGACGTACCGCGCTAACTCCTCTGGGTCAGAATCGGAGGGGAGATCCCCGGATGCTTTCGCTTCTTGAAAGCGTCTCTTCAGTTTCGCTCGACGAGACTTACGCCGTGTTGCGAGCTCCTGCCGTACCTGGACGGTGGTCTCCGAACTCGGAAGTGAGCAGTTCATGATGAGACAGCCCGCCGGATTCGACGGGTTGCTGTAGACGTCGGCACATCCATAAAGCATCGTTTCCGCAACGCCACGCGCGGTGGGTTGCCGAAACGCATCCCCCATAAAGCCGAGATAGGTCGTTGCGTAATGTTCGATCACTCTCCTGAAGAGGCCGTCCTTACTCTCGAACGCAAAATAGAAGCTGGGAGGGGTAATGCCCATCTCCTCAGTCAGGTTTGCGACAGAGGTCTGCTCGTAGCCGTTCTTCCAGAACATGACGGTAGCAGTCTGAACGGCATCTTCGATGTTGAATACGCGTGGACGCGCCATATAGCCCCTTTTTCCGGTTCAGCCAGCCCGACTCGGCTCCAGTCAAACCGCACCGCCGTCAATATTAATATAGCAGTCGCTATACACGCTTGTCCGAATTCGCTATAAATATAGCTGTCGCTATACAAGCTGGCCGATTGGCCGGCGAACAGCGAAAGGAGTCAGCTTGGAATTCGCGAAATTTGGTCGAACGGGGCTAACGGTCTCTCGCATGTGCCTCGGTACAGGAACATTTGGAAAACAGACGGATGAAGCAGAAGCGCATCGAATGCTCGATCAAGTAGGCGAGGCGGGCGTGAACTTTATCGATACTGCGGACATGTATCCCCCAGGTGCGGAGGTGGGTACCTCAGAGAGCATTACCGGTCGCTGGCTTAGCAACAAGCGGGCTCAATTTGTCCTCGCGACAAAAGGTGGCGGTCGAATGGGCCCGGCTGCGTGGGATCAGGGCAACTCCCGAAAGCACCTGCTGGACGCTATCGATGCCTCATTGCGCCGCCTCAATACGGATTACGTTGACCTTTATCAACTGCACATGGATGATCCCGCCACGCCGCTCGACGAAATGGTCGAAGCGATGGACGCGATCGTACGCTCTGGTAAGGCACGCTATATTGGCGTATCCAACTTCCTCGCCTACCGCCTGGCCAAGGCGCTTGGACTACAAGAGACACTGAAGCTAACTCGTTTTGTTTCCGCCCAACCGCGTTATAACCTACTGTTTCGGGAAGTCGAGCGCGAATTGTTTCCGTTAGCGCAGGAAGAGGGCATCGCTGTCATTCCGTATAACCCCCTCGCTGGTGGACTTCTGAGTGGCCGATACAAACACAGCGATACGCCTGAGAAGGGCCGCTTTTCGGCAGAACTCGGAGGATTTGGAAAGATGTATCACGCTCGATATTGGCACGAGCGCGAGTTCGAGTCGGTCGGCAAAGTTGAGGAGATCGCTGAGCAGCAAAAAACACCAATCACAACCTTATCGGTAGCCTGGGTTCTTGCGAACCCCGCCGTCACGTCAGTCATTCTGGGTGCCAGCCGGCTCGAGCAACTTACCGACACACTGGCCGCCGCAGACTCTAAACTCGATAGCGCGGTAAAGGCGAAGCTGGACGAAGTCAGCACTGAGTACCGAAGAGGTGACGCAGGAAAGTGAGCGGTCGTTCGCTGCTTCGCCGGCGACGCCCCAATTCCTTCGGGCTTGCAAGCCGGTTGAACTGCTTTTCATCGTTGATCAGAAAATGAGTGACGTAATGGATAGCGCCAACTCGAATACCAGTGAACGATTCTTTGGGGATTCAAACTTTCAAGGAGCGCACCTGGTAAAAAAGGAGAAATGCTTTGGCAACCTTCGTGCTCGTACATGGAGCTTGGCATGGGAGCTGGTGCTGGAAGCGGGTACGCAATGCACTCCAGGCAGCCGGCCATGAGGTCTTTACCCCAACGCTCACCGGCCTCGGCGAGCGATCTCACCTTAATTCGCCGAGTGTCAATCTTTCTACCCATGTATCGGACGTGGTCAACCTCATAAAATGGGAACAGCTATCGAATGTGGTTCTGTGTGCCCACTCGTATGGCGTTTGCGTGATCAGCGGCGTGGCCCAGCAACTTAACGACTCCATACGTGCACTGGTGTATGTCGACGCGTTTGTCCTCGAAGACGGCGAGTGTTTTATGGACTTGTTTCCTCGAGAGCAGGTGGAGCAAGCCCGGCTGCAAGCACAAGTTCTCGGCGATGGTTGGAAGATTTTCCCTTTTCCTGCGAGCCTTCTTGGCACGAATCCGAAAGATGTACATTGGGTCGACGCGCAATTCACGCCTCAACCTATCGCTTCCTTTGAAGAGCCGGTTCGGCTCACAGACAAGCCATCTTTGATAAGGGATGTCGTGCACATTCTCGCGACCGGTTACGAGTCACCGCTCCCGGTTTCCATTTCCCACGAACGCGCTAAGAACAAGGGCTGGACGACTCGCACCATTCCATGTGGGCATGAGATTATGCTCGATCGACCCGATGACCTGACAGATCTGCTTTTGGAATTCGTCTGACGCAACCCTTTCGTCTGACGCAATCCTATAGGCAGGTCTTTTCTTTCGCCGCTGAGTCTTAGGCCGCAGAGGATGTAGTTGCTATCGATCGCGATAACTATGCATGACACGCGTAACCACGGAATATCAGAAGCACTCGTATCGAGTTTGCGTATTTTGGAGAAGGTCTGGGGCGCTGCCATGGTCGTCCGCAAACAATGGACATCATCGTCGACTTTTTCGGAGCTTCGCTGGGTGCCTGAAGTTTGGGCTAGTTGCAAATTTTGCTGTGGCCTATTTTAGAGCGCTTCATCAATCAGAGCCACATCATCGCATAGAAAGAAGGATGACTTGTCCAACGAAGAACTCTTCGCAGCAACCGCAATCAACACCTGGCACACAATGAGCTCCCGACTTGAGAGAAGCCTTTCCCTGCTGAGCGACGATGAGTTGCAATTGGAAGTGGCTCCCGGCCGGAATCGGGTTTACTACGTCCTTGGTCATTTGACGGCCTTCCACGACCGCTTTCTTCCTCAACTGGGGTTAGACGAACGTCTCTATCCAGAACTCGATGATTTCTTCATTACTAACCGAGACCGTAGCCTCCAGGATTCGTTCACCGGTGCCGAACTCCGGCGAATGTTTGCTGAAATAAACTCGAAGGTCACCAGCGGCATTCAGGCGATGCCACCTGCGGATTTGCTCAAAAGACACGAGTCAGTATCAGAACAGGATTTTGCAAAAGAGCCGCTGCGAAATCGCCTCGCCGCCCTCAACAGCACGACGGCCCATATGATGCTCCACTTTGGTCAGATCCGTCTTGTTTTGAAGACCTGATGCTGGATCATGATCCCCTGAGCCAGCCAGCAAGGCCGACTGCTCGCGAATGACGATGCGGAACTGGCCAAACGACTTCTAGTGTCCGGCTGTTAAGGGCGAAATTAAGTTCAGAGATAGGAAAAATCAAATGCCCCGAGTGCATCTGAAGATTTCAAACGTCATTGATCTACGTGTGTATCGCAAGCATTATCGATGGATACGGTCGCAGCTCTTGATTGCTGCGCTAAGCGCTGCCTTGATGCCGCTGGCGCACGCCAAGCAGCAGGATCCTCCGCAGAGCGAAACAGCAGGAGTCGAAGCGTTGATGGCCCGCGTCGGGCCGCCATCTCATCTGGCTATCAAGGAATTCAAGAAGGCGGGGATGGAAGCTGCTAAACCACACACGCTGACGCCTTCTGAACGAGCACAGGTAGAGAGCGTGCTTGCTTCGCTCCCGCGCCTGAACAGGCGTGTGCTCGAGAAGAAGCTACATTACCTGGCATTCGTCGACGGCATTCCGGGTACCGGCACCGGGCTTACTTCCCAGGATGCAAAGACAGGGCTTTATGACATCACACTTCGCGCCAACATTTTGGGCGAGCCGCTCTCGACGTTTCTGACGAACAAAGAGCGCAGAGCATTTACCGATGATGGTTCCGGGCTTACAGTCACGGTGACAGGTACAGGAACCGATGCTCTGACCTACGTGCTACTGCATGAGTCCACGCATGTAATGGATAAGAACTGCGGCATCACGGCGGCCCCCCACAGCCGGTTCACGGCGGATATCTGGGCGAGTCAACAGAGCATGGTCCCACAGTTAGCGTCGTCGGCCGCGACGACGACCGTCTTTCGCGAAGGGCACCCGCTTGGGGTTGGGCAGGCTACAATCGTGTACGGCGCGCTTGCTCAGACTCCCTTTGTGAGTTTGTATGGAACGGCCTCAGCCATGGAGGATCTTGCGGAGCTCGTTGCATGGCGCGAGGTACTGATCCAACATCAAGGGAACCTGGTCATCGAAGTGAACGATGCTAGCGGAAAGACCTTGAGGCGGTGGGAGCCGTTGACCTTCCCTGGAGTGCAGAAGCGCTTTGAGGATGTGGACGAACTTCTTGCGTCGCCAGCGACCTGCCGTAATGTGGCCTAAGGCGTGCTTACGTGTTCGGGCGATTGCATTCGCATGTCGCACACCGCCGGGCACTGTGGCCTACCGAGATGGTTTCATCTTGACGAGTGCTCCATTTTCCGCCACGGATACAGCGGGTTCATGGTGCCAGATTGCAACACCTAACCGGATTGGAGATACACATGACGCAGCGCTCAATGAAGTATGTAGAAGTTCTCAACTCAAAAATGGCCTACGTGGATGAAGGCGTAAGCGAAGGCAGTGAAACCGTTGCGCTGTTTCTCCATGGCAATCCCACCTCGTCCTATCTTTGGAGAAATGTGATCCGACACGTCGCACCGCATGTACGCTGCGTCGCACCGGACCTGATCGGGTTCGGATATTCTGACAAGCCCGACCTGGCTTACCAAATCGAGGATCACGCCCGTTATCTTCAGGCGTTCATCGAAGCATTGCACCTAACTAACGTGGTATTGGTCCTGCACGACTGGGGCTCCGCGCTGGGGCTCGACTGGGCGCGACGTCATTCGACGCAAGTCAAGGGCCTGGCGCTGATGGAGTTCATCGCTCCGGTGCCGACATGGCTGGATCTCAGTACAGCAGCCTACGACTACCTCAAGACACTTCGCGATCCGGCGATCGGGCGGTCGCTGGTGATCGAGCACAACGTTTTCATCGAGCAAGGCCTGCCCGGCGGTATCGTGCGTCAGCTTTCGGCTGACGAGATGGAAGAGTATCGCCGCCCGTTCCTTGACCCGAAAGATAGGGAGCCCGTTTACCGGTTTCCAAACGAACTTCCGATCGCCGGCACTCCAAATGACGTCTACGCAATGGCGGTTGCTTATCATGAGTGGCTGCTGGCGACGGAGACGCCCAAGCTCTTCTTTCATGCTCAGCCCGGTATTTTCATTCCACCGGCCCGAGCCGAATTCTATCGCACACATCTGAAGTCATGCCACGCTGTCGATCTCGGACAAGGACTTCACTATCTACAGGAAGACCACCCGGACACGATCGGACAGGAGATCGTCGCGTGGCTGAAGACGCTTCACTAAGGCCAGGCGGCATCGCCAACTGCTTCCGTCTGGAGATGCTCCATGTTCGCCATCGCGACGTTCATGCATATGTGTCGTACAGCATGATACGCAACCTTCGGAGATAACCATGAATCGTTTGACACGATGCTCAGGCATCGCCAAAGCTTACACCCGATATCCGGCTGGGAAAAACTACGATCTGATTCTCGTAGCGCGGCGAACCGGTCCCCTGAAGGCGCTTGTGTCCGAAATACAATGTCACTTTGACGTAGACGTCCGTGCGATCCCGGTTGCAACTGGCGAATAGTGGTAAGAACAGATACAGAATGATCATAGGCTGTACAAATGGGCAAGCCTTCACAAGTAAGGTGTGCGTATGACAATTACGACATACGATCACTTAATCCGGGACCTACGCGAAAATATTGAGGGCAAAGTTTATGGTGCAGCCGACGAGTTTTTCGACTCTCTCGTCAAAGTCTGGAATGGAGCGATCAGCGCTGAGCCGTCTGTCTTAGTCCGTTGCGAAGGCGTATCCGACATTCAAGAAGCCGTTCTTCTCTCATCACACTATGGAATCCCCCTCTCTGTGCTCGGTGGTGGCCATGATTGGGCAGGACGAGCATTTTGTGAGGGTGGAGTGGTGATTGATCTGCGATCCATGCGGGATGTTCGTCTTGATCCAGCGAGTGAAATCGTTGAATCGCAAGGAGGAGCCACTATCGGTGACCTTCTTGCCGGGCTTCCAGATGACACGGTTGTAGTCACCGGAACCGCAAAGCAGGTCGGACTGGCTGGGTTCGCCATGGGAGGTGGCTACGGCCCTCTGAATGGGCAGTTCGGTCTGGCTTTGGATAATCTTGTTGAAGCGACGGTCGTCTTGGCGGATGGTTCAAACGTCACAGCAAATGAATCAAATCATGCAGATCTTTTCTGGGCGATTCGTGGTGGAGGTGGAAACTTCGGGGTGCTCGCTTCGCTTAAGACGAGAACACACCGCCTGAGTGAGGTGCAGTCAGCCTTTATCTTATTCCCGATATCCGAAGCTAAAACTGTCCTGGGCCGCTATCAGGAGATACTGGACCATGCTCCTGATGAATTAGGTTTAATGACGGGCTTTTTGACAGGCCAGGACGGAAAACCGATGCTCTTTATCGCGTCACACTGGAGTGGAGACAAGACGCAGGGCGATGCCTTCCTGAGCCAGGTGACAAGCCTGAGAGGCGCAATCACGGCCAGTCAGGGATCTTCACGTTATGCCGATTCCATGGGCATCTTTGATCCACTAGTTGTTAATGGCCGACACCATTACATTGAAACCCGTAACCTGGATCGTTTCAGTGTCGAATCGATTGCCGTGCTTGTTGCCGGGGCAGAACAGATGCCTTCCCCGTTCTCAGGTATTGTTATTCATGATTTCCACGGCAAAGCCACCCGCGTATCTCCGGCTGCGACTGCATTTCCCTTGAGAAAGCCTCATTTGCTCCTGGAGATCGTCTCCGCGTGGGACGACAGCTCGGAAGAACTTGACGCCAAACACCGCAACTGGGCTACAGGTCTCTCTCGAAATCTCGCCCCACACGCTCTTTCCGGCGGCTATGTAAATCTCCTTACTGATCAAACGCGGGTTGAGGAGTTTTATGGAGAGACGGCAACGCGCCTTCGCGACGTCAAGCGCCGTTACGACCCGGACAATGTGTTTCGGTCGGCGCCCGGATCCATTTATCGGTCCAAATAACTGTCCCTGAAGCTGTTCCAGTAGATAGCTCATACGACACGTGAGCTATCTACTGCAGTGCGGCCTCACCTATCCAGGAAGGTTTGCGCGGTATCGGCTGGGTGTCATGCCCACCAATTTTCGAAATATCCGGGATAGATGGTGCTGATTGGCAAATCCGCTGCTCAGTGCGATTTCAGTAAGTCCTAGTCGTTCGTCCTGCATCATCGATTTAGCTCTCTTGGTGCGTAGTTCCAAAACGTACTGGTACGGACTTTTTCCAGTGCTTTGACGGAAGCTGCGGATCAAATGCGAAGCGCTCATTCCCGATTCACGGGCAAGATCGTCGAGACGGATTGATCTAGAAAGGTTCGCTTGAATAAAATCGATACAGCGTCGAAGGGTGGACGGCGCCAGGCCGCCCGTCAAGGACACCTTCGAGGGCAATACAGCTGAATATCTGCTAACGAGATATGACGATAGCGCTGTCGCCATGCTGTCGAGAAACAGACTTCCGGCCTGAAAGCAATCGCGTTTTTGTTGCAGCAGGATGGTGGCCATCTGGCGTAGCGTCGCATCTTCCAGAATATCGAGAGCCATAAGCTCCACCCTTTTGATTCCGCAGTCTTGTAGAACGGATGCAAACAGATCCTCATTGAGTGTTATGTGCCCAAATGCCGTCTCTGCTGCGAACTCAAATACTCGGGAATCATTAATGGGGCAGAGAGAGATGTTGCCAACGGGCATATGCTTCAGATACTGAACCGTAGGCTGTACCCGAACTGCGGAAGCCGGCTTCAACGTGACAGCGAGACTAATTTGTGGGGAGGCGGGAGCCTTCCATTCTCCAGGCCTCACTGTAATTTCAGAGATCGTCACATTTGTATCCCGATTGCTGAGACTATCCATCTTTTTTGTTGTGAATCGAGCGCCTTCATACAGGAAAACCCCGTGAGTTTGAGGGCCGGTCCCCTTATGTGGATCGACCTTCGCATTGGATGAAGCAAATAAGAGGACGATTCTCCTGATCTAGCCGGAACGCCGTTAGGGTAAGTCCTGAATAAGGCTGCTCTGCTGAACCCTTCAGCGATAATCACCCTCACATAGTAATTTTAGATACATCGCAGACCATCTTCGCTTGTAAAAAAACTATATGAAAAAAAACAATGGAAATGCATCCATGCTCGTTGACGATCGCGGCATGGCACGCCTGTTGGGAAGCGATACTTGGAGCCGCTGTGCAGCATTGCTCATAGGAGAGGGGACACAATGCTACGAATTGTCACACATCCTCAGCAACACGATGCCCTCATCGCCCTTTGCCCAGGAACTGCAATTGACGCCGAGTCACACGTCGGGAATCCCGGGAACTCGGCACGTTGGAAACAAAGAGATGCTGACGGGCGATTTCCCGCAGCAAGGGACGCATTTGGATGCGCTCGGACATTTTGGGGTATTGCCGGATGTGTGGACCGGGATAGAGCCATTGCCCCTCGCTGACGTAACTTACTATGGCGGTCTGACGCAGGCTGAGGTGAAGCCAGCGCCTGAGAAGCGATTGGCCCGTTTGGGCGTTGAAAACGTACCTCCAATTTTCACTGCCGCGATCCTTCTTGATGCAGAACGGGAGTTCGGCGCGGGTGCTCCTCTGTCTGCGGGCTTCTCGATTGATGCCGAGCACATTGAGACGATGTTGCATGCTCAAGGCCTCGCCCAACGGGGAATACTTCCCGGAGACGTTGTCTATATCAATACCGGCTGGGGTAAATTCTGGTCCGACCCTGTCGTTGAAAACTCGAATTATTATCGGGAAGGCCCTGGCCTAGGGCTCTCAGGCGCCGAGTATATTGCCAGGAAGAATGTCGTGTTGGTCGGGCTGGACAATCCGTTTACCGATCCAGTGAATAGTGGCCAGCTGAGCGGTTTCGCCTCACCACCCGCGGATATGCCTGAAGGTCTCCCATTTGGAACACATCATTTCAATCTGGTGGAATCGGGCGTTTTACAGATGCAAAATATGCGACTTCTTGATCTCGCCCGAGATCGTGTATGGATATCTTGCACCGTTATCCTTCCCCTCCGACTAGGGGGCTGTTCTGGATCCCCTGTCCGGCCCATTTCGATCGGAAAGCCGTCTCCCTAATTGGGAGAATATTAAAAGGTATAGATTTCCTCTACCGGCACTGTTGCACTAAGTGGCCCTGCGTGTACCACGTTTACGGGATGAAAGTCATAGACGCGAACCTGAAGGTTTATGGAGTTGAGAACTTTCGAGTCGCAGACGGTTCGATTACGCCACGTGCAACAACCGGCAACATGGTGGCTCCTTGTGTCGTCATCGGCGAACGTGCCGGGAGATCCTCAGGAAGGCTCATCGATTTTCACCATCATGGGACGATTAGATTGAGACCTTTCCTGATCAGACAGGCGATCCGAAGAAATCAGGTAAAGGAAAAGTCCTCAACCAGACCGCGTCTACGGCCGGGGCCATTTGTAACGATGTCTAATTGTGAACATTTGGAGATGTAATCGCCATGAGCGGCTCGAGCGAGGTCGCCGAAGTCCGCGACGGCGCCGAAACCCCCTTATACAGTCGCGCCCGAAGAGTTCGGCCTACACAGCGCCCCCATGAGCGCCCTCGAGGGTGCGGACGCAGAAGGCCGAGATCTCACCGGCCAGCGCTGCCAACCTATCGGCACGTCGCGCCGACAGGGCAACTTCTGCTCCGTGCCTGGCGAGGAGCTTTGCTTGTTGCCGCACCAATTTGACCGCTCGCGTGGCCCTGGTGGCCTTGCGGTTTGCACTGGAGCGGATTGGTTCCGTGATGATGGGTTCATGAGGGAAGTGCCGATGTCGTTACCGTCTCCTCGTCCGAGGCGGAGTGTGGAGGAGCGGTGTGCTATAGCTCACGCATTGACTGCGTTTTAGGACGGTGATCTCCCCCCCTTGCGCATCGGGGTCGTCTGTAGGAAATAAGCCGCTGAGGAGCGGGACGCAAGAACGGGTTCCACCGGATAGCGGAGAGACTGATCGATTGGAATGCTAGCTGCCGGTACAAGGCCGGTTCGAGAAAATCCGGCCTGTATACCAGCGGCACATCTCGTTCGGCCAAGCGTCAGGCTCAGCTGAACAAGGCTGCGATCAATAAATCCTGCTTGCAATAACCTGCGTTCCTGTAGCATTGGACTGAATGCTGGTGGAGCGCAGCAAGATTTCAAAGGAACGAAGCGAGCCGTCTGGACGCGTGGCGCGCCGGAGGATGGGTGCAATGAGCGCCGGATGGAAGAGCGTCTCAGCAGCCGCCTGAGTTCCCGCAACATCGAGTCCCTGCAAGAGCAGCAGGTGCCCAGTTCCGCCGAGGTTGGGAAGGTATGCGATGACCCCGAAGGTCTCGTGGGCCGGTTCATTCCAATGGCTTATGTAAGATGCGGCCTCTCCAGGTCGGGGTTTGGCGTTGATCACAGTTGCACTCTGCATGCTGTCCCAATTAACGATGCGGAAGTTGGCATTGCTTTCTGCGAGCGCCGCCCATGGATTGCTGGCTTCGGACCCAAGAATGACTACGTTGGCATTCTTGAGATCGTCCAAATGCAGATCCCGCGGAAAGCAGAGGATTGCCCGCTGCGGATCAAAATCTGGCAGCCGCTCCAGTGCAGCCACGATCTGAAGGTCGATAAAGCTGGTGAACTCCTGCGTTCGAATATCTTCGGAGCTGTGGGAATCGAGGTTGGGGAGAGACAAATTGAAAGCAGTGCCTTTCATGTAGTCTGCCAGAGGCAACGGATGGTGCGACATTTCTTGCAGCAGGTTGAATCCAGCGTCGGCGGGAACAATGTAGATATTGGCGCCACCGAAGAGTGCGGTCCAAAGGGACTTGGCCCGCCCTGGATCGGGACTCGCGGTATGGAGCCGACGTGCGGTAAACCAAGCGATGCCGACCAGCGCGGTGCTGTAGGTGATTAGCAGCAACAGGGCAGTTGTGAGCGAAATTGATGGCCGAAGACTTGAGCGCACTTGTGACGGCTGCATTTCGGGAAGAGGTTTTGGCGTCAGGAGAGACGTTGAGCTCTCGAGTGCAGCCTCTTCGATTGCTCTGACAGAAAAGACGGGAACGTAGCCCCCCTTCGGAATCGCGATGCGAATTGGGTCATCCTGGCCTTCATTGGCGTAGTAGTGGTGTAGACGGCCGCGGAGATGACGGGCATAGGTTCGAACGATGTTGTCTTCGCGAGGATCGAATTCGGGGGAGCGGCGAAACACGTTGATCGCGATCTCATACTCGGAGATGCGAGCCTGGCCGTCTTCGAAGACACGGCGACATACATAGGAGAGGAAGGAAGACAGCAGGGGCGCCTTGGCAAAGTGGCGACTGCCCAGCACGCGGTTAACGGATTGGTGCTCTCGAATGCACGCTGTTGAATCAAGGGAGGACAGGTCCAGAAGGGACACGGGGGCTCCAGCCATAGGGAATCCTCATGAGCGCTTGCTTTCGCTTAAGGCATCCTAGCCTTTCCGTATCAACGTGGTGTTAACGCCACGTTGACACGGAAAGGCGGTAGAGGGTCAAGAGTCAGTCTGATCCAGGTCGGGGCGTCCCACAAAGAATCAAGCTGAACAGCGTCGACGCTGCGGATGGCGGTGTATGCACTGCCCTTCTTCGTCGTCGCATCTGCGCTCCACGCAAACGATGAATAACATTTCATAAAGCCACAAGCTCAAGAGTGTCAGTCATCAGCGCTGAAAATAAAGATCGAACAGCGTGTATACACCCATCCTTGCACTTGAGTTGCGTTTGCGGGGCGCCTAGCGTTGGCCCATATCCCGGTGAGATCCGGTCTGCAAAGTACTTGCCTATAGACGCAGAAGGATTCATCCATTTCATCGTCAGGTTGGTCCATTATGGCTGCTTCACGATTCCGGCAAATCGCGCTTACCCTCTGTATGCTTTTGCTCCCTGAGGTGACTTTCTCACAGGCGGGCGTTGCATCACTTTCCGGCCTCGTCACCGATCCTTCTGGGGCGATCATGGTGGGTGCCCACGTAACCGAGATGAACATTGAGACACAGGTATCCCGAACTACAGTTACGGACCGCTCGGGCTACTACACCTTCGTGGGGTTGCCCGTGGGGAACTATCGGGTCTCTGCGAATCAAGCAGGTTTTGAGGATCAGGATGTCTCGCTGATACTCGACCCCTCGGAAAATGGGCGGCAGGATTTTCGCCTCAGGGTGTCGGGCGGTAGCACTCAGCTAGACATCAGTGTGGAGGCACCGCAACTATCGCGCGACGATGCCTCGATCGGCACAGTCATCGATAATCAGACCATCGTTGGCACACCCCTCTATCAGCGGAACTGGGACGACTTGATTCGCCTGATACCAGGGGTTCAGATGCAACGCTTTACCCAGCAGAGCGGCAGTAGCGTATCCGGTAGCACTGGCCTCTTTGTGATCCATGGCATCGGTGACGAGCAGAACGACTACCTCCTTGACGGCATCGACAACAATACGTTTTCTGAAAATCTGCAGGAACTCTCCGCATCCGCAGCACGCCCCTCGGTGGATGTGATCAGTGAGTTCAAGCTCATCAGCAACGCCTATACGGCAGTGTACGGTCGCAGCCCAGGAGCGCAGGTGGACGTATCGACCAAGGGCGGAACGAACCAATATCACGGCCTTCTCTTCGAGTATCTGCGCAACAAGATCTTCGATTCGAACGATTACTTCAGCCACCAAGAAGGGATCGAGAAGCCTGAACTGGACCAGAACCAGTTTGGCGGCTACTTCGGGGCGCCCATTATCAAGAACAAGCTTTTCGGTTTCTTCGATTACGAAGGGACCCGCATCGCCCAGGGTGTGAACCGCATCTCCACAGTTCCACTAGAGAATGAGCGTGCCGGTGTCTTTACCACCGCGGCTGCCGCCGCGACTGGTGTTCCTGGCGTGACCTATACGACTCTGTACAACCCCTCCACCGGCAAGCCCTTCACCGACAACACAATTCCGTCGACAGCGTTCGACCCATACGGCTCCAAGATCCTTAATGCGTTCCCGCTCCCAAATCTGCCGGGTGATTTCAATAATTATGCGCGAACAGCTCCCATCGTCGACAACACCGATAGCTACGATGCGCGCGTAGACTGGAACCCAAGTAGCAAGGACCTCGTCTTCATTCGCTACACGGGCTCTAGCCGAATCCGCGATGTTGGCGGCGACTTCGGTGGCATCGCTGATGGCAGCTCGACGTCCTCGTGGGGCAACTCCACGCTGAACTCGTGGTCGGTAGCGTTGGGATGGACCCGCATTTTCAGTCCGACACTCACCAATGACTTTCGCTTCGGATTCGTGCGTAACTTCTCTCAAGACCGGCAACAGCCCTTCGGAGAGAACAGTCCGGACGAGTACATTCCAGGAGTCCCCGACAACCCAGCTACGGCGGGCGGTATCGGCATCACCGAATATGTTTCGGATGACGATGCGACCATCGGTTCTCCAGCCTACCTGCCCAAGCAGCAGGTTCCGCAGCAGTTTCAATACACGGATACAGTTTCCTGGACGAGGGGACGACACTTCTTCCGTTTCGGTGGCGATCTGCGCGCACCCATGCGCAACATCTATCAGGATGAAGACTACATGAACGGGGGCTTGGCCTTTGCGGGTATCTTCAGCGCCGAAAGCGCTACCCCCGGAAACGGCTCCGCATATGCAGACGGTTTGCTAGGTCTGGTCTACGAAGGGGGGCTGTCCAATGTCTACTTCGTTGACCAACGCCTCTGGATGGTCTCGGGCTTCGTACAGGACGATTGGAAGGTCAATCCAAAGCTGACGTTCAATTTGGGGCTGCGCTACGACTTCGCCACACCGCCCTATTCGGCCAAGAATCAGCTGGCGAACTTTAACCCCGCTGGCGCCGGATCTCTCATCTTTGCTTCGGCGGGCTCACTGGCAAGCCGCTCGCAGGTGCAGGTAAACAACCACGATTTCGCCCCGCGTTTCGGCTTCGCCTACTCTCCCAACGACAAAACAGTCGTCCGCGGCGGATATGGCATCTACTATCTCCTCTTCAAACGTGCCGGCAGCGAAGACCAGTTGGCTCTCAACCCACCGGATCTAATCGAATCAGCTGCCTACCCCAATTTAGACAAGTTCCAGCCTGCATTCATCCTTCAGCAGGGATTTCCCACCAGCACTCTGAGCACGACCAACCTCAACTATTCACTACTCCATATCCATGCCATGCAGCAAGCTTCCCCCACCCCCTACTCACAGGAGTGGAGCCTGGGCTTTCAGCGTGAATTACCAGGAAAGCTTGTGTTTACCACCGACTACGTCGGTACGAAGTCGACCCATCTCGATGTGATCCAGGACCTGAATCAATATATTCAGGGAACAACCACCCTTCCTTATCCAAATTTCGGATATCTTGAGTATTCACGGGCCAACGGCGTGGGTAATTACAACGGCCTCGAGGTGTCTGTGCAGCGCCGGTACACAAATGGCCTCTCGCTTGAAGCGGCCTACACCTGGTCAAAGAACACGGGTACCACCTATGAGCAGACGTTCACGAATGCGTTGAGCAGTTCCGATGTTCCCCAGCGCCTTGTCCTGTCCTATCTGTACGAGTTGCCCTTTGGTCACGGTAAGCCCTTCCTTCCAAGCGGGGTTGGTTCCGCCCTCCTTGGGGGTTGGCGGACCTCAGGCATCTATACGTATTCGTCGGGTCTGCCTTTCACCGTCACTTCGGGGGGAAATCTTTCCGACCTCGTTGATACCAATGGCAATGCGACCTCGCTTCCGAACCTGATTGGCAAGCCGAAGATCGTAGGAAGTCCGAATTGCTGGTTTTATACCCCGACCGCGGCCTGTCTGGCGCTCTCTCCGAACACCTCCGCGGCGTGGTCTCTCCCTCCGAGTTCTGACCCCTACGGCGACGGAGGCACGAATACGCTGCGGGGGCCCCACACCAATGTCTTTGATTTTTCTCTGATGCGCGACTTCTCACTCTATAGAGAGACCAAGCTGCAGTTCCGTTGGGAGGTCTTCAACCTCACCAACAGCGTGCTCTTCGCGCAACCGGATTCCGCATTGACGGACAGCGGCGTCGGCACGATTACGTCACTAGCAGGTGATCCGCGTTTCATGCAGTTCGCTCTGCGATTTTCCTTCTGACCGGTCATGCACCATGGATGCTAGCAACGAAGTGATCTCTGATCTTTAGAATCGTTCGGAAGCGCAGACAAATTCCCACGGCCAGCGATGGCAGAGAAGAGTTTTATGATGTTTTTTAAAAAGCAGCTGTATTTCCTTGCTTTGCTCGTAACAACGGGAGCTTTCTCCATAGCGCCGGCGCAGAGCCCTGACTTGGACTTCCTGAATCACAACCAGCCGATACTGGATGCACACAATTGTTATCCCTACGACGGCCGCTGGAACGACCGAGTACAGCGGGCGCTGCGATCGGGTTTTCCGGTTTCTATTGAGCAGGATTTGGCTTGGTATGTAGACCCAGCGACCGGAAAGGGCCGCGTCGTTGTCTCACATACTCCCAAGCCAACAGGCGCGGAGCCCACCTTACAGGACTATTTTTTCGAGCAGGTGCGGCCGGTCATCGAGAAGGCAATTGCACAGAACAAGCAAAATCAGTGGCCGCTTATCGTTCTGCACTTCGATTTCAAGGATAACCAGCCGGCAATTCTGAATGCAGTCTGGCAGCTATTAGGCGAATATGAGCCGTGGCTCTCTACCGCGGTCAAGACAAGTGATCCTTACCAATTGTCTCCGATCGACCGAAAGCCTATCCTGGCTATCACTGAAGACTCCGACGAGCAGCAGAAGGTGTTCTACGACCAAGTACCGGTCGGTGCCAAGCTCCGCGTCTTCGGTTCGGCGCACGATCCTGCGACCCCTAAGGGAATGCCGATGCCGGAACTCATGCACTGGGCCGTCGTGACTTCACCGGAGAAGCTATTCAATGAGCGCCCTACGAACTATCGTCGCTGGGTGAACAGCTCATGGTATCCCGTGGAAGAGGGAGGACAGAATCATGCGGGAGATTGGACACAAGCAGATAACGCACGTCTGCAAGCCCTAGTCGATCATGCGCATAAGCTCGGCTATTGGATCCGCTTCTATACCCTTGATGGCTTCACAGCCTCGGACGATCAGGGATGGGGGCAATATTACAACTTCGGCTCGAAGGACTCTGTCAATCTAAGGTGGAAGGCAGCCATCGCCGCGGGAGTGAACTTCATCGCTACCGATCAATATGAGGATCTGTCCCCGTATCTGAAACAGTACGCGAAAGACCTGCATCCGGCCGCAGCGGCGGCTGCGGCTCCGACCCGCTGAGAATCCATGTTACCGACACGTTCACGCTCGTCTCTCCTCCAAACGTGCTGTTTGACGCCTTATGCTCTGCATGGAGCAAAAATCCGGGCAAATAGCTTTATCCTGCTTACGTTCCTGCTTCTCTCACTTCCAGCGAGGTCACAGAAGAGTGCTACTCCTGACGATGACCAGATACAGGCGGTAATCGTGCTGGCCAGGCATGGGGTACGTGCTCCCATCGAAAGCGAGACCCGTTCGGGCGCCTATAACGCTCAGCCTTGGCCTAGCTGGCCAGTCGCTTCTGGAGTGTTGACGCCTCATGGCGCCCAGGCACTCAAAGCGCTCGGCGAATTCTATCGCTTACGCTATACATCGCTGCTCCAGAATCTATCCTGCGACCACTCCGGAATTTACGTGGAAGCGAACACGACGCAGCGCACTGTTGCCTCGGGCAACGCGATGCTATCGGGTCTCGCGCCGGAATGCAGGATCAAGGTGCACTCTCGCACAAACTCTCCCAATCCTCTCTTCGGGCCGTCTTCACGCAGCTCCGTCGACAGCCAGAGAGTTATCGACGCGACGATGGGCAGAATGGGGAATCAGCCCAACTGGTTTACAAATGCATTTGCCAGGCCGCTTGGGAAGATGCACCATGTGCTGGCGGATTGCAGCGGCGAAGACTGCGACCCATCCAAGCCTGATTTCCGTACAGTAATGGTGAGCCACGGGATCTCCTCTCCGCGGGATGCGGGAACGGATAATCCCGTCGCGTTGGGAGCCGACTTCGCGGAGAATTTTCTCCTTGAGTACACCGAGGGCTTGCCCATGGAGCAGGTGGGCTGGGGTCGTGTCGATCGGCAGGTTTTGGACGACCTAATGGAGATGAACACCCGCTATCACGACTTCATGCTCCGAACCCCCTACGGGGCGCAGACTGCGGCGTCGGATCTCGCTGCTCATATACGAGACTCAATCGTCAGCATAGCCAGTGGAGTCGCGGTTGCGGGCCAACTCGGCACACCGCAGGACCACTTCTTTCTGCTTGACGGACACGACTCAAACCTCTCCTGGCTCGGGGGACTTTTGCACCTCGATTGGTTGTTGCCGGACCAGACGCTCAACGCAACTCCGCCAGGCAGCGCGCTGGTCTTTGAAGTTCATTACAGCGGGTTGACTCATATGCATACCGTGCAGGTCCTCTTCATCAGTCAGACACTGGACCAGATCCGTTTTCTGCGGCCACTCCGCGATGCGGAGCAGCCTTCGGTCGGTCCGGTATTCGTACCCGGATGCAGCGGGCCAGCACCAGCGTATGCCTGCTCTATTGACGGCTTCGCCAGCGTCGTCACCGCTGCTATCGACCCAAGATTTATAGAATCTGGATCTGTAGACACTTCGGCAGGGAAGGGCCCGAAATGAATTCTTGGAAGCGTCCATTTCGACAACTGAGAGCCGTCGTCCTCAGTCTGCGGGCTTCGTTTATTTCTGGAATACAATCTCTCCTTCTCCTCTTTCTCTTTCTGTCTGCGACGTTCAATGCGAACGCTGACTCGGTGGAATGGGTCAACCTCTATATCGGTACGGGAAGTGGGCCAGTAGGCTATGGACGCACGATGCCGTTTGTCACTCCTCCCTTTGGGATGACAAGCTGGACACCCCAGACCCGCCAGAACCGGCAGGGTGGGAACTCCTATAAGTATCAGGACATCGCAATCACCGGTTTCATGGGAACTCACCAACCGGCGCTCTGGATGGGCGACTACGGCTATGTCACCCTGATGCCAGAGCTCGGTTCGCTAAAAATCACGCCGGACGAGCGCAAGCTTCCTTTGCGCCATGCCGACGAAGTCGTTCGACCCGATTATTACTCAGTTGCAATGGACGCCGGGCAATCGCGCAGGATTCGCACGGAGATGACGGCGACCACACGCTGCGCCTACCTTCGTTTCACATTTCCGGCGAGCGCTTCCTCTCTCGTTGTCGTGGAAGCTTCGCGTCCCGGAATCGCCGGCTTTGCTCGCGTTGACGAGGCGAAACGAGAGATCACCGGTTACAACCCCGATCGCATGGATTCGAATTTAGGCCCGCTGGCATTACCCCGCTTCAAGGGATATTTCGTCGTTCAGTTTCGCCAATCTTTCCATCGTTCCGGAATCTATCCAGGACAGGCGTCGACTGGTGGTCCAACTGGCGCTTACGCGAGCTTCCGGACCAAAGATGGTGAAGTGATCGAAGCCCGGGTCGGCACATCCTTCATCGGCATCGAGCAAGCGCGCAAGAATCTTCAGACCGAGATTCCAACCTGGAATTTCGAGCAGGTGCGCCATGTCCTGCGCGCGGAGTGGAGCAGAAAACTGAGTCAGGTTGCCATCGAAGGCGCAACCGCGGACCAGCGACGCATCTTCTACACCGCCCTCTATCACTCGATGCTTTACCCCCGCACTTTCTCTGAATATGGCCGCTACTATAGCGCCTTCGATGACACCGTTCATCAGGGGGAATCCTACACGGACTACTCCATGTGGGACATCTTCCGTGCCGAGTTCAGCCTTCTCACGCTGCTCGCTCCGGAACGCATCGACGGAATGGTGCAGGCCCTCCTTCAGGACTATGAGGAAGGAGGATGGATGCCGAAGTGGCCGAATCCTTCTTACACAAACATCATGATCTCGACCCATGCCGATTCCCTGGTGGCCGAGGCAGTCAACAAGCACTTCCATGGTTTTGATTCTCGTCTCGCCTGGAATGCTGTCTATAAGGATGCGATGACCCCACCCGACGGCGATATGGGCCGGAAGTGGAAGGACCGCGAGCCGCACACTCCTTATGAAGCCCGGGGCGGTCTCACCTACCTCAAACAGCTGGGATACATTCCTAACGATAAGACCGCGGAAGCAGCGTCCAGCACACTTGAAGATTCATATGACGACTGGTGCGTAGCGCAGGTCGCCAAAGCGCTGGGGAAGACCGATGAGTATCAGTTCTTCCTAAGGCGTTCACTGAACTACAAGAATCTCTTCAATCCCCAGACGGGTTTCATGCAGGCGAGAAACGCAGATGGATCTTGGGCTGATCCAAGAGATGGGTGGACCGAGGGAAGCAAGTGGGTCTACACGTTGGATGTACTTCACGATATTCCGGGGCTGGTTCAGCTCATGGGCGGCGATCAGAAATACGACGCCCAGATCGATGCTTACTTCCAGGGGGACCATAACTGGCACAATAATGAGCCAAGTCACCATGCCGGTTACTTATACGATTTTGGCGGACAGCCTTCGAAAACGCAGAGTGAGGTCAGGGAGATTGCGGAGGATGAATACGCGAACTCACCTTCCGGGCTCGACGGCGATGACGACTGTGGCCAGATGTCCGCATGGTATGTCATGAGCGCGATGGGGTTCTATGCCGTCGACCCGA
>OUNK010003010.1_pt1 | contig 23831 bp, 20 predicted proteins | sample 1755341 | NCBI WGS metagenome assembly OUNK01 (sample SAMEA3914788, study PRJEB12502) | metagenome | biome: forest; material: soil | place: Canada | collected 2011-07-03 | depth 0.1 m | reverse complement strand
CGTCCGTACCTTGCGGGCGCTTCGCCCGCCATCAGGGGTCCAGGGGGGCGACAGCCCCCTTGGAAGCGGCCTCACCATCTCCCCCTTGCATCCCGGTCCGCCCATAATCAACGCGCTGGATCTTCCCACGATTCCCACTACCTGAAACCCAAGAGCCCGCTTTCCCGCGCCCCCGCGTCTGAGCTGGGGTAAGGGGCGCAGCCCTAAAAACGGGACCGACTGAGACTATCTAAAAGAAAAACGCGATTGCTCCTTTTGTTCTATTAATCCGTCCTGTTTCCCGCTTGAATCCGCTCATGGGCATTTCAATTCTTCGGCGGGTTTGCGTGGGGATCGTGGCATTGCAAATGGGGCTGGCGGCGACGCCGGGGAGGGCGCAGACCTCCGATCCGCAGCCTGCCGATTCCGCCACGATCGCTCCGGCGGCACCCACCGATGGCGCTCCGGCGCCCGTCGATATCGTGCAGAAGCGGCTCGATTTCCTGACCAGCAAGCTGGGGCTGAGCGAGCCGCAGCAAGTGCAGATCCTTCCCATTCTCAAGGAAGAAGAACTCAAGGAAGAGGCGGCTTTCAACAATCAGAATGCCTCCAGCGAGGCGGCGACGCGGGAAGTGCGAAAGACGGCGCGGCAGCAGATCTCGCCCTACCTGACCCCCGAGCAGCGGGAGACCTTCGCCCATCTGGCGCCGTTCGTGAAGGTTTTCTGAACCGCCACGCGGCTGGATGGTTAGGGTATTTGAATTAGGCAAATCCACTCTATTTCTCCTGAGTCCGATCCGGATGAAATAGAGTTCGCATTCGCACTCGTTTTCACTAGGCTTTTCCCGGTCCCACAGTCGCCATGAAACGCCTTCCGCTCCATTTGCTAACCGTTGCCACCCTGGCCCTTGCCGGGATCGGGTCGCTCGGTTCGTTAAAAGCGCAGACTCCCTCCCCCACCCCGAGCGGAACTCCGGCCCCGACCCCCGCTCCCCCCGATGGCTCTCCCGCCGGCGGAGGGATCGACGATCCCCCGCGCAATCTCGCTCGCGCCTACGGCGTCGGCGCCACCGTCGAGGCCTTCAAGGTCAAGCCGGACGGCGGCACCGAGAAGGCCGACAGCTCGGTCGGCAACCTCCTGAGCGGCGAGCCGACCAAGAACTTCAATCTCACCACCGGCACCACCGTCGTGGTCGTCGATCTCCATAACGGCTACAACCTCCAATCGCTGAAGTTCCGCAACGGCGGCGCCACCGGAAACGTCACCATCGCGACGGCTCCCACCAAGATCGACGGGGACAAAGGCTGGACCACCAGCCCCACCCCCGTCCCCCTGACCGGCTCCGGCATGGTCGATCTCTCGATGGGCGGCAATGCGGGAGCCGCCGGGGCGAATGCGCCCGCCGGGGCCACGCCCCCCGCCCCCATGCGCTTCGTCAAGATCACCTTCAACGTCGAGACCCCCGGCCAGATCGGCTCGTTCGGCGTCTTCTCCGATCTCAAGGTCAGCCAGATGCCGGTGATCCAGGCCTATGGTGAGAAGAACAAGTCGAACAACCTGAATCCCCAGGTCCAGCCGGTCATGCCGGTCAATCTCGCCTCCGATGCCAGCGGCGCCAAGGTCGTCTACGTCAGCTCGCTCGATAATTCGGGTGAAAAGAAAAACGATCCCCAGAATCTCGTCTCCGAGGACACCGCCAAGGACTTCAGCTTCCATCCCACCGACAACAACCCGATCACCGCGGTCAAGCTCTCCGATCCCCGCAAGCTGGTGAAATTCGAGATGACCCTGACCAATCCGGTCGGCATGAACATCTACCTGAGCGACGCGGCCCCCGTGACCGGCTCGACCTGGAAGGACCTGATCGCGAAGCGGAAGGCCGATTTCAACATCAGCAACGCCTCCAAGGTGGTCAGCGTCGACCTCAAGAACCAGAAGGCGCTCTACGTCGTCGTCGCCTTCAACGGCAACCCCGGTCCGATCGCCGACATGACCGTCCTCTCGATGGTTCCCTCCAGCACCCTGGTCGATTACGGAACCCACAATCCCGGGGAGAACTCGGTCGCGGCGACGACTTCCGCCGCCGCCGGTCAGACGGCGGGCGCCACCACCTCTTCGGTGGCGCAGGGAGATGTCTCGGTCGATCGCGTGGTCGATGCGTCGAGTGATTCCTCTTCGAAGATTCCCCCCGTGGTCGCCGCCAGCAACTGATCTTTCCGCCGGTGCCGAGGCGGTTTCTTTCCGATCGGACCTTCTCCAGCCTCTCGCGGCATCCCATGAGGTTTCTCCTGCTCAACCGATTCGGCCCCGATTCGGGGGCTCCTACCGGGCGGTTGCTGGGGGAACTCGCGGACCATCTGAGAGCGCAGGGGCACGAGGTCTCGCTGTTGGCCGCCGATCGGGTCTACGGCGGAACCCGCAAAGGATGGCTCCGTTGGTTTCAGGAACTCCGCGCCCACGGCATCCTCCTTTGGAAAAGCCTCTTTCATGCGCGGGTCGATATCGTCCTCTCCCTCACCTCGCCGGTCTGCCTCCTGCTCACCGCCGATCTAGCGGCCCGCCGTCACCGCGCCCGCTCCTGGCATTGGGCGATGGACCTCTACCCCGATCTCGCCACCGGCCTCGGCCAGCTTCCCGCCTCCGCCGCCCGTCCCCTGCGCGCGATGATGCGGCGGGCCTACTCCCGCGCCGCCGTCGTCGCGCTCGACGGCGATATGCGGGATCATCTCCGCGCCCTCTACGGAAAAGAGGCGGCGGTCATCGCCCCCTGGCCCCCTCCTTTATCGTGGCCCATCCCGTTGCCCCGGGCCGGGGACGCGGCCACCGCCACCTGGCTCTATTCCGGCAACCTCGGGCAGGCGCACGAGGTCGAAGTCCTGCTCCGCGCCCAGCAGCTTTTGGAAAAGGAAGGAACTCCCGCCACCCTCGTCCTTCAGGGTTCGGGCGCGCAATGGGAGGCCAGCCAAGCCGCCGCTCGCGTCCTCGGTGTGGCCCGAGTGGTCTGGCGTCCGCCGGTGCCGGAGGCCGAATTGACCGCCTCGCTCCTGGCGGCGGGAGTTCTCATCGTCACCCGCAAGCCGGAAACCAAAGGCCTCCTTTGGCCGAGCAAGCTTGCCCTGGCCCTCCTCTCGGGAAAGCCGATCCTCTGGATCGGCGACACCGAGGGTGCGACCGCCCAGACGCTCCGCGAAGGCGGCCACGGAGTCTTCGCCCCCGGGCAGATTCCGGAAATCGCCGCTTGGCTGCGCGGGAAATTCACCACTGCGGAGAACTCTCCCGGTCCTCAGCCCGTCGAGCCGGTGCGGAGCGCCGCTCTGCGGCAATGGGACCAGCTCCTGGCCGCCCAGGACTGAAGGCGCGGCGATGAAAGCGCGGCTACTTCACCGTGACCTGGGCGGGATTGCCCCGGACCAAGGCCTGTTCCGGAATCGAACGGGTCACCACCGTCCCGGCGGCGAGCGTCGATCCCCTGCCGACCGTCACTCCGGGGCCGACGAAGGCCTGCGCGGCGACCCAGACCTGGTCCCCGATGACGATGGGGAGGGCGATCAGGTCGAAGGTCTCCTTGCGGCGGTCGTGCGATCCGGTGCAGAGAAAGCTCCGCTGCGAAAGGCAGACATCGGAGCCGAGCGTCACCTCGGCCAGGCTGAGGATGAGGACCCCTTCGCCGATCCAGACATGGTCCCCCGCCGTGAAGCGCCAGGGAAAGGTGATGTTCACGCCGGAACGAATCACCATCCCCGCGCCGATCTTCGCCCCGAAAAGCCGGAGGCAGAAGACCCGGAAGGCCGATGGCAGGGGCAGAGGGACCAGAAAGCAGAGCGCTTTGCAAAGAATCCAAGCAGCCTCCTTGACGCGGCAGGCGCCACGGTCAAAACTCGAATTGTCGAACCGCGAGAGTTGCACGTTGGGGAGAGCCTAAGGGCTTTCCCCTTGAAGCCAAGGCCGAAGGTGCCCCCGGAGCGGAACGCATGAAATGAACCCGGCCCCCGTCGAAATCCGCATCCGTTCGGGCAACGTCTGGCGCATCCCCCTGGGCGAGGTCTGGGAATACCGCGATCTCCTCCGGCTGCTGGTGCGGCGGGACTTCGTCGCCAAATACAAGCAGACCATCCTCGGCCCCCTCTGGTTCATCCTCCAGCCCTTGCTGATGACGCTGATCTTCACCGTCATCTTCGGCAAGGTGGCCCGCCTCTCCACCGACGAGACCCCCCACATCCTCTTCTACATGTGCGGCCTGCTCGGCTGGAACTACTTCTCCCTGACCGCCAACTCGATCTGCAACACTTTCACCGCCAACGAACATCTTTTTGGTAAGGTTTATTTTCCCCGCCTGATCGTCCCCCTCTCGCTCCTCTGCACCAATCTCTTCACCTTCGCCGTCCAGTTCGCCCTCTTCCTCGCCTTCTGGATCTATTATAAATGCCTCGGCGCGGCCATTTCCTGGAATGCCACCCTCGTCCTGCTCCCGCTGGTCCTGGCGCAGGCGGCGGCGCTGGCGCTCGGCTTCGGCCTCTGCGTCTCCGCGCTGACCTCGCGTTTCCGCGATCTGCTGATCGCCATGCCGCTGCTCTTCCAGATCTGGATGTACGCCACCCCGGTGATCATGCCGCTCTCGGAGGTGCCCGTCCGCTGGCGCTGGGTCGCCGAGATCAATCCGATGACCGCCGCGACCGAGAACCTGCGTTGCATCCTGCTCGGCACCGGCACGCCCAGCCTCTCCGGCACCGTCCTCTCTTTGGTTGTCACCTCCCTGATCCTGGCGGCGGGCCTCCTGCTCTTCGCCCGCGCCGAGCGGAACTTCATCGATACGATTTAAGAAAATGGGCAAGCCGATCATCGAGGTGCGGGGCCTTTCCAAGCGTTACCGGCTGGGCACCCTCTCCGCCTCCACCCTCCGGGACGATCTCGACGCCTGGTGGAGCCGGGTGACCGGCAAGCCTTACGAATTCGAAAAGCGGCCCGACCCCCGCGAACACTGGGCCCTGCGCGATATCTCCTTCGACGTCGAGCCCGGCGAGGTCCTCGGCATCGTCGGCCACAACGGCTCCGGCAAGTCGACCCTGCTCAAGATCCTCTCCCGCATCACCGAGCCGACCGAGGGGGAGGCCCTCCTGCGCGGCCGGGTCGCCTCCCTGCTCGAAGTCGGCACCGGCTTCCATCCCGAACTGAGCGGACGGGAGAACATCTTCATCAACGGCGCCATCCTCGGAATGAAGCAGCGCGAAATCGCCGCCAAGTTCGACGAGATCGTCGCCTTCTCCGAGGTAGGGCGCTTTCTCGACACCCCGGTGAAGCGCTATTCGAGCGGGATGTATGTCCGGCTCGCCTTTGCGGTCGCGGCGCATCTCGAGCCGGAAATCCTCATCGTCGACGAAGTGCTGGCGGTGGGGGACGCGGCGTTCCAGAACAAATGCCTCGGCAAGATGAAGGACGTCAGCCGCCAGGGACGGACCGTCCTCTTCGTCAGCCACAACATGCAGGCCGTCTCCACCCTCACCCAGCGCTGCCTGATTCTCGACAATGGCCGGCTCGATTTCGATGGTTCGTCGGCGAAGGGAACCCTCCGCCACCTGGGCCGTCACGACGCCAAGGGGACCGAGTACCTGGCTCCCTCCGATCCCCAAGACCGGGGAGAGGAAGGGGAGCCCCGCATCGTCCGGGTCAATCTGGCCACCTCGGAGGAGGGAGGCATCCAGCTCCAGGGCAAGGAGCTCTCCGTCGAATTCACCCTCAGGACGGCGAAACCGCTGGCCAAGGCGATGCTTTCCTTCCAGATCTGCGATGCGCACGGGCAGGCGATGATCGAGCAATGGGTCTTCGACGCCCAGCTGCCGCTCTGCCGCGAGCCGGGGAGCCAATCGCTGGCCTGCGTGATTCCCCGGCTCCGGCTTTTCATGGGCCGCTATCACCTGCGGGTCTCCCTCGCCACCACCCAGGGCAATACGGTCCTCCAGACGCTCGATCACCTCTGCCCCTTCGAGGTGGTGATGCACGGCATCGACCGCGAATGGCCCTGGCAGTCCGATTCCTGCCGATATCTGGAAGAAGGAGTTTGGAAGGCGTCGTGATGGCGATCGCATCTCGATGGGAGCCCTTTCTCCGAAAATAAGGCCTTTTACCGAGGAAATGATGACGAGTGGGAACATATCATGCTAGTTTGGGGAGGGGCTTTTCTCCTGAACTCATGTGTGGACTAGCAGGATTTTTTGATCGGACGATTTCTCTCAAAAAAGGGGGTGCCGTGCTCGATGCGATGCTCGAGAGCATCCGCCATCGCGGTCCCGATGGCGAGGGACGCTCGGTCGGCGCCTTTCCCGGCCTCTATTTCGGGATGCGCCGCCTCAGCATCATCGATGTGCAAGGGGGCGATCAGCCGATCTGGAACGAAGACGGCACCGTGGGCGTCATCCTCAACGGCGAAATCTACAACTATATCGAATTGCGCCGCCGATTGGCGGGCGGAGGCCATTGCTTCAGCACGGAAAGCGATACCGAGGTGCTGGTCCATCTCTATGAGGAGCAGGGGGAGGATTGCGTCCGGGAACTGCGGGGGATGTTCGCCTTTGTGATCCTCGACCTGCGGAGGGGGAAGCTTTTCATGGCGCGGGATCCCTTCGGGCAGAAACCGTTCTACTATCACGAGCGGGACGGCTTCCTCGCCTTCGGTTCGGAGATCAAGGCGCTGGCGGCGCATCCGGGAGTCCCGCTCGAGCTGAGCGCCGATGCCTTCCTCGACTATGCCGCCTGGCTTTCCCTGCCCGCCCCGCAGACCCATTTTTCGGCCATTCGCACCCTCCCTCCGGCCCATTCCTTCAGTTTCGATCTGCGGAACGCCACCCTCTCCGAGCCGGTTCCATTTTGGAAGTGGGAAACCGCTGCCGCTCCCGATATCACCGATCCCGAGGAGGCGATGGCCCTCCTCGAGCGGGTGATCGATGATTCCCTCAGCGTCCATCTCCGGTCCGATGTGCCCGTCGGATTGCTTTTGAGCAGCGGGGTCGACAGCGCCACGCTCGCCAGCTATTCGCAGCAGAAGCTGGCGGGCGCCCTCCACACCTTCACGGTCGATTTTCCCGGCCATTCGGAAGCGGCGGGGGCGCGGAGAATCGCCGAACACATCGGGGCGAAGCACCATGAGCTGACATTGACCTCGGCCGATTTCCTCGAGGCATTGCCGGCGGTGGCCTGGCATCTCGACGAGCCGATCGGCGATCCCGCCGCCTTCTGTATTTACAGGATTTGCGGTCATGCGCGCGACCGCGTGAAGGTGCTCCTGGGCGGCGAGGGGGCCGACGAGCTCTTCGGCGGCTACGAAGGACGCTATCGGGGGATGCAGCGGACCCTGCGGCGTTCCGATTGGGTTCGTCCGTTGCGCCTCCTGCTGCCGGATCTGTCCATGGAGAGCTCCTCCCGCTGGGCCCGGTTCTGCGGGCGGGCCCACCTGACGCGCGCCGAGGAAATCCTCGCCCTGCGGCAGGAGGGATTGCCGGGCGATATCCGAGAGCCGCGTGGGTTCAGCCCGGGCCAGTTGGAACGGCTCGACCGCCGCCGCCGTTGCTGGTCGAGGCGGCTGCTCACGCCGCAGCGGGACATCCTTCACGATTGCCTGCAGTTCGACGTCCGCTGGCAACTGCCTTCCTCCTTGCTGCTGAAGGCCGACAAGATGAGCATGGCGGCGTCGGTGGAACTCCGCTCGCCCTTTCTCGACCCGGGAATTGCCGCAGTGGCCGCGCGCATGCCCTCCTCCATGAAGCTGGGGAAGACGGGCCAGGGCAAGCGGCTCCTGCGCGAATGCCTGCGCCGGCGGGACCCCGCCTTCGATTATTTTCCGAAGAAGGGTTTTCCCGTGCCCATCGCCGAATGGCTTCTCAACGAATTGCGGGGCGAAGCCGAGGACTGTATCTTTCGGCCGGCGGCGGCCTGGCGGGCGCATCTCGATGCCGGGCGGCTGCGCGCGGCCTGGAACGATTTTCAAAACCGGACCTGGGACGGAAGCATGTTCTTCTACGCCTTGTGGATCTATGAGGAGTGGCGCGAGGCGATCCGCGATCGTTATCGGAGGCGGAGCCTGGAAACGGATTCGGCCGTGCCGAGCCTGCCATGATCGACGTTTCCATTCTGATCCCGGCCTACAATGCCGAGGCCTGGATCGGGGCCGCCATCGAATCGGCGCTGGCCCAGCAGGGAATCTCCACCGAGGTCATCGTGGCCGACGACGGTTCCTCCGACGGCACGGTGGCGGCGGTGCGCCGTTTCGGCGACCGGGTGCGTTGCGAGGCCCTTCCCCATGCGGGCGGCAACGCCGCGCGCAACCGTCTGCTGGAACTGAGCCGGGGCCGCTGGCTGCAGTACCTCGACGCCGACGATTATCTTTTGCCCGGCAAGATCGAAAGGCAGTTCGCCTCGCTCCGCGCCGGGGAAAGCGACGTGAGCTACGGTCCGGTCTGGGTCGAGATATGGAAGGAAGGTCGGGCGGTCGGGCGGACCTTGCAGCCGATCGACGCCTCGCTCGATCTGGCGACGCAGTGGATCCTTTGGCAACTGCCCCAGACCGGAGGCCCTCTTTTCCGGCGGGAAGCCCTGGAACGGATCGGCGGATGGAATCAGGGAATGCCCTGTTGCCAGGAGCACGAGCTCTATCTGCGCGCCCTGCAGGCCGGATTGAAATTCACCCGGATTCCCGATGCCGATGCGGGCGCGGTCTATCGAATCTGGTCGGAAGAGACCGTTTGCCGGAAGGATCCCGCATTGGTGGTGCGGACGCGCACCCGGCTGATCGACGAGATGCTGGCCTGGCTGGAAAAGGAGGGAACGCTCCGCGAGGCGCACCTCCAGGCGGCGGGCACCCAGTTTTTCGAAATGGCCCGCACGCTGGCGCGGGATGATGTGGCCGCCGCCTCGGCTTATTTCGCGGCGCGCGGCGAAAAGGGGCTTCTGCGCGTCGCCGGCCCCGCCGCCCCCTGGCGCTATCGGGCGGCTCTGGCAATCGGGGGTTTTTCTTTTGCGGAAAAGCTGGCTAGAATCGCGCGATGATTTCGGCGCCGCTCTCCTACTCGGTCGTCATCGCGACGCTCGATCGGCCGGCGCGGTTGGAAATCACCCTGCGCACCCTTCTGGCCCAGAGCCGTCCGCCCGCCAAGATCGTGATCATCGACGCTTCTCGCAACCAGGAGAGCCGCCTCCGGGTCGAGGCGCTTGATTCGTCCGTGCCGATCGATTATCGCCGTGCCGAGCGGGCCAGCTCCGCCCGCCAGCGCAACGAGGGGGCCGCCCGGGTGGAGACTCCCCTGATTGCCTTCGTCGACGACGACGTGGTCCTGCCGCCCGCCTTGTTTTTCCGGCTTATCGCCCCTTTCGAGGCGGAAGGAGGCGGGGAGGTCGGCGGCGTCGCCGGACGGATCGAGGGGACCGGCCACCCCCGGCCGAAGGGGCTGCTCCGCCGCTTCTATCGTTTCCTGGCCGGATATGACGATCCCACCTACGGGGCGCGTCTCTTCGGTCCGGCCATCAATACCTTTCCCTGTTACGAGGAGCAGGTCGTTGCGGGCAATCGAAACGGGCTGATCGAGTCGGAGTGGCTCGGCTCGACCTGCGTCCTGTTTCGCCGCGATCTTTTCGAGCGGGAGCGCTTTCCCGATTTCGATGGCTACAGCTTCATGGAAGATGTCCATCTTTCGGCGCGGATCGGGAAGACCCACCGGCTTTTCTTCGACGGAGAGGCGCGCTACGAGCATCACTCGGCGCCCACCGCCTTCAAGCGGAACAAGGCGGCGCTGGCCTGCATGGCGATGCGGAACCGGCGGATCGTCGCCCGCGAGGTGATGGGACAGCGGGGCCTTTCCCTGGCATGGTCCTTCCTGCTTCTCCGGCTTTTGAACAGCGCCGCGATTCTCAAGCGCCGCGAGCCCGGATGGAGCGGGGAGTTGAAGGGAACCTGGATGAGGCCGGGCGCATGAAAATTCACGGCATCTGCCTGTTCAAGAACGAGGCCGATATCGTCGAGTTCACGCTGCTCCGCGCCCTCGCTTGGTGCGATCACATTTATGTGCTCGATAACGGGAGCGTGGACGGCACCTGGGAAAAGGTCCAGGCCCTGGCCCGCTCCCATCCCGCGATCGTTCCCTTTCAAAGCAGCGCCGAACCGTTCAGCGAAGGCCTTCGCTCCCGCGTCTTCAATCAGTTCCGGGATCTCGCCGCTCCGGGAGACTGGTGGTGCCGCCTCGACGCCGACGAAATCTACATCGACGATCCGCGCGAGTTCCTGGCGGCGGTTCCCGCCGCCTATCACGTCGTCTGGGCGATCCAGTTCCAATATTATCTCGTCCGGGAGGAGCTGGATCGCTTCGTCGATTTGGACGCCTGCCTGCAGATCGAGAGGGAGGAACAGCTCCCCCGCTACTACCGCTCGGACGCCTCGGAGGCCCGTTTTTTCCGGCATCGCCGGGGTCTTCGCTGGCCGTCGGGAGCTTGGCCGCGCCATATGGGATTGACGCTGCCCCGCCGCATCCGGCTGCGGCATTACAAATACCGTTCGCCGGGGCAGATCAAGATGCGGCTCGCGGTCCGGAAGGAGGCGGCCCCTCTGGTCTGGCCGACCTTTGCCGATGCCCTTGAATATACCTGGGACGAAAAGATCGGCCAGAGCTCGGAATTTCATTTAGACGACGGCACGGGAAACTACATTCTCGAGGAGCAAAGGCTGCCCAGGCATTTGGAATCGATTCCCTTTCGCGTTCTCAAACGGATCCTGCATGGTCTGGGGATCTGGCCGTAGGCTTGGACTTTAAAATCGATCATGAAACCGAATTTCATCACCTTCGTCCGGAAGGGTGCCGCCCAGGTTCTTAAATACGGTCCCGGTCTTCTTTACTGGCGCTATCTTCGGCGGCGCGGGATTCTTCGGGCTGAGCCGTTGCGCTGCGATCCTGAAGCCGCCTTGGAAGTCCACACCCAGGTCTGCGCACGGGACTGGCTGAATTGTCTTTGGTCGATCCGGAGCTTTGCCCACTTTGTCCCCGGGCCCTTTCGCCTCGTCGTCCAAATCGATCGTACGGTCGATGCCAAGACGGAGGCGGTGCTCAGGAGGCATTTCCCGGGAGCGATCTTTCAACCGGTCGAACCCGTTCCGGCGGCGGTGACGGCCTTCTTTGCCGAGCGTTATCCCGCCCTCTACGCCTTGCGTTGCGATCCGGCCTACAGCACCATGCCGAAGGTCACCGATTCTTATCTCCTGCGCCGGAATGGGACGATCGTCACCATCGATCCCGACATCCTCTTTTTTGCATCGCCCACCGAATTATTGAACGGGATTCCGGCGGGAGCCCCCTATTTTTCAGCTCTGAATCTCCCTAAATTCCCCACCGATCCCAAAGGGGCCTATTGCGTCGAGGCCGACGAATTGGGCGCCAAATTTGGAATCAGCTTTCCGATCTCGTTTCAATTCGGCTTGGGTCTGCTCGATTACAGCAAGTGGGATTGGGACCGCATCGAAGAGATCGCCCGCGGTTTGACCTTCGATAGGAATCGGGGCCTTCTCACCGATCAGACTCTCTTTGCGATCATGAGCGTGCTGGCCGGGCAGAATCCCCTGCCGATCGATCGTTATGCGGTGGCGCCGGTCCCTTCGCTGGAAGGAGTGGTGGCGCGGCACTATTACGGCCATACCCGGGATCTGCTGTACAAGGAGGGAATTCCAGCTTTGATCCGCAAGGGAATCGTCTCCTGAATGAGTTCGCATCCCACATTGGCGATCTCGATCGCGACCCGCAACCGGCTGTCCGATTTGGAATCGACCCTCAAGGTAGTGGCCCGGCTCGATCCCCCGCCCGATGAGGTGCTGGTCTGCGCCGACGGCTGCACCGATGGGACGGTTTCCTGGGTCCGGGAGCGCTTTCCCCTCGTCCGCCTTTTGATCCACGAGGAGGCCCGGGGATCGATCGTTTCCCGGGACCGCATCCTGCGGGAAGCCGCTTCCGACATCGTCCTCAGCCTCGACGACGACAGCCATCCCATCGAAGCGGACTTCGTCGCCCGGGTGAAAGAACTCTTCGCGGCGACGCCCCGGCTGGCGGTGGCCTCCTTTCCGCAACGGAGCGACGAGTTCCCGGAGACATTGCTGCAGGCCGATTTCGGCCCCTCCCTCCGGGTCGGCGGCTACGTCAATTGCGCCGCCGCCTTCCGCCACTCGACCTATCTCGAGATCGGTCCCTTCGACCTTTCCTTTTTTCACGCCTACGACGAGCCCGATTACGCGCTGCGCTGCCTGGCGCGGGATTGGGAGATTCATCACCATACGGGCATCACCGTGCGGCATCGCTATTCGTCCAAGGAACGGAGCGAACTGCGAACCCACCAAAACCACGCCCGCAACGAGCAATGGAGCCTCTGGAAGCGGTGCCCGTTTCCCCAGCTGCTTTTCCTGTCGATTTTCCGTTGTCTTCGCCAATTCCAGTATGCCTGCCGCCGGGGGCCGCGCTGGATCATCCGGGAGCCGCTGTGGTGGCTGGCCGCGCTGCGGGGGCTCGGCGCCGCCCTGAGGGATCGGGAACCGATTTCCTGGGGGGTCTATTCTCGCTGGCTCCGCCTGCTGCGCCATCCGGAGCCGCTGCCGTCCGCCGGAAAGGGGAGTTGCTGATGTCTGTCCGGATCATCGTCTCGGCGACCAATCCCTGCCATCTCTACGAGATGGCGTTGGAACTCCAGCGGTTGGGCGCATTGGCCCAATACCAATCGGGCTACCCCCGTTGGCGGTTGCGGCCTCCGGCCGGTTTCCCGCTCTTTTCCCACAGCTTTCACACCGTGGCCGTCTATGCGGCGCTCCGCTTCGTTCCTCCCCGGTTCCGTCCGCGCGATGCGGCGCTTTTCCGTTGGCAGGACGCGGCCTTCGACCGGGCCGTGGCCGGGGATCTTTCCTCCGCCGATTTTCTCCACGCCATGCCGGGGCAATGTCTGGAGACTTTCCGGGCCGCGCGGGCACAGGGGATCCGCTGCGTGCTCAATCACGCCTCGGGCCCGGTCCGGGACCAATTGGAAGCCGTCCGTCCCGAATACGAGAAGTACGGCCTGCGCGGTTCGACATTCCATTCGTTTGACGCCGCTTACTTCGGGCGCGAGGAGGAGGAGTACCGCATGGCCGATTTTCATTGCGTCGGCTCCTCGCTGGTCCGGGACCAACTTGCCGCCCGGGGGATCGATCCCGCGACGATTTGGGTCGTTCCCTATGGGGCCGATCCCGCTCTCTTCCATCCGGGGGAGGCGGCGGCGCCCTCCTCCTTCAAAATCACCTATGCGGGACAGGTCAATCTGAGGAAGGGTTTTCGTATTCTCCTCGAGGCCCTGGCGGCCCCCTCCGTCTCCCGTAGCTGGAATCTCGATGTCTACGGCAGGGTGGCTCCCGAGATGGGCTCCATCCTCAAGGAGATCGATCCTCTCTGTCCCGTGGCCTATCACGGCGCCGTGCCGCGCTCCCGATTGGCCGATGCTTTTCGGGAATCGTCGGTCATGGTGCTGCCTTCGTTCGAGGATGCCTTTCCCCTGGTGGTGCCCCAGGCCCTCGCCTGCGGGATTCCCTGCATCGTCAGCGACCGAGTGGGATCCAAGGATCTGATCCGGCACCGCGAGAATGGATCGATCTTTCCGGTCGGCGATGCGGCGGCCCTGCGGGAAGAGCTCCATTATTGGTCCGAACGGCCCGGTTTTCTTCCCCCCGCCGATTTTTCCTGGCGCGATCCCGCCCGCCGTCTGGCAACCTTGAGCCAAGCGGTCCTGAACTCCTGATCGGCCATGACAAATCCCTATCTGCGCGTCCGCAAGCCCGTCTCGGAAGAATCGTCCGGTCTGTTTCATATCACCGGTCCCTCCCCCACGGGCACTTTCTTCCTGATCTGCGGGCTTCTTCTGACCGGTTACAGCCTCCCGACGATGGGGCACGGTTCGGAGATTGCCACCTATGCCGCGTGGGGAGTGGCCGTCAGTCTTGGAATCAGTCTCTTCGCCGATTTCCTGCAGGGAGGCGTCCCCAATCTGATCCGCGCCGATGTGATGGCGCTCTTCTCCCTCTACTTCCTCACCCTCTTCGAATTTCTGGGCAAGCAGCCCCACTTCGATGAAATCCTCGATGCGAGGACGGTTCCTCCGGGCGTCATCGCGGTTCTTTGGGGGTTTGGCGGCATCGCCCTGGGGCGGCATATCTTCAACCAGGGAGTCAAACGGTACATTCCGGTATTCAATCAAGCCGTGCCCTCGGCGGTGATGATGGCGATCTTCGCCGGGGCGATGATCATCGGCTATTTCTACCAGTTTTATAACTGCCACTTCAATCCCTTCGAGGTCTTCCACTGGTACATGGAGCCCCGCTTCACCCAGCCCTGGGGCCGGGGCCGGCTGGGCGATGCCAAGGCGCTGGTCGGCGAGCTGAACATGCTCACCTACCTGCTCTCGCCGCTGGCGGGAGTGATGTTCGCCAAGCGCTCTTCCTATAACCGGCTGCAGCTCGCCTTGGTCGCTTTCGGCTTTCTCTGGAATCTCGCCGCCTCCTTCCTCGCGGGGACCCGCAATGTCTTCGATTCCAATCTCGTCACCTTCATGATCGCGTACATCTTCGCACTGGGCGGAAAGCGGTCCTATGAAATCGTCGTGATCGTTTCGGTCTGCGTCGTTCTGCTTTTGGTATCGACCCGGATGATGCTGGGTTTTCGCAACATCGGCTTCACCAATTATATCTCCGGACAGGCGGAGACGGAACAGGTCGCCGACAAGCATCTTTTCGTCGATATGAATCTGTGGGTCATCTGCGGCCTGGTCGATATTTTCCCCAATCGCGCCCCCTATTTGGGGGCCGAGGTTCCCTACCTCGCCTTGATCCGGCCCGTTCCCCGTGCGCTCTGGCACGGCAAGCCGGAGGGAATGAGCCTGAGCATCGAGGATGCGATGGGCGTCCAGGGCCTCACCTTGGCGTCGAGCTTCGTGGGAGAGGGATATATGACCTACGGCAATGTCGGGGTTTTCCTCTTCGGTTTCTTTTTCGGAGGAATCGCGGGTTGGTGGTCCTGTCTGGCGACGCCGCGCAATTCCGATCTCGGCATCCTCATCTACGCCTCCGGCTTTTTCGCCACCGTCATCTCGATGCGCAGCCTTTTCGTCTTCACCACCGCGATCCTGCCCACGGTCGCCGCGATCATCGGAGGCTCGCTTTTGATCCAGAGACTGCGCGAACGCCGCCGCGCCCGATTCGAGGGGACGGGATGACGGCCCGGGCGCGGATCGGCTTCATCAGCGTGATGCCCTCCCCCTACCAAAGGGATTTCTTCCGCGCCTTGGCGGCGGTACCGGAGATCGATCTCTCCGTCTACTACCAACAGGCGGGGGCGGGAGATTCGCCGTGGGAGCGGGCGCGGCTCGATGCCCATGAACAGATGCTCCCGGGCTGGGGCGCCGAATTCGGAAGCCTCCGCTTCCAGTTCAATATCGGCCTGCCCGATCCCGCCTCCGCCGATCTCTGGATCGTCAACGCCAGTCTGCTGGCCCCTTCCACCCAGTGGATCATGCGCAGGCATCTCCGTGCACGGCAGTGGCTTTTCTGGGGGGAACGCATCCGCCCTTCAGGAGGCCGCCTGCGCTCCGCGATCAAGGCGCGGGCCTCCGCGCCGCTGGTCCGGGCTTCGGGAATCGTGGCGGTCGGCTCCCGTGCGGCCGCCGACTATCGACGCCGCTTTCCCGGAATGCCGATCTGGGACATTCCCTATCATTGCGATCTGGCTCCCTTTCACGCCATTTCCCGGGAGGCGGAGCGGACGGGGCCTTTCACCTTTCTCTTTTGCGGGCAGATGATCGCACGCAAGGGGATCGATCTGTTGTTGCCGGCCTTCGAGGAGACGGCGGCCCTCCATTCCGATGCGCGGCTTCTTTTGGTCGGGAGGGAGGGGCTCCTGCCGGGCTTGATGGAGTGCCTGCGGCCGGAGACCCGAACCCGGATCGAATACGCCGGATTCCGCCAGCCTGCCGATCTGCCCGCTCTCTTTGCCCGCGCCGATGCCTTGGTGCTTCCCAGCCGTTACGACGGTTGGGGAGTGGTGGTGAACCAGGCCCTGGCCGCCGGGCTGCCGGTGGTTTGCTCCGATGCGGTCGCAGCCGGTGATGACCTGATCGTTCCCGGTGCCAACGGATCGATCGTTCCCGCCGGGGACCTCCGCGCCCTGGCCTTGGCCTTGTGGGAACTGGCTTCCGATCCCCTCCGCGCCGCCGCCTGGGGTCGGGAAAGCCGCCGTCGTTCCTTCGACTTCACCCCGCAGGAATGCGTTGGCAAATGGGCGGCGATCCTCCGCGAGGTGCTGCCCTCCCCATGAGAATTCTTTTTGTCAGTACCAGCTCCGGTTCGCACGGGGGCGGGGAAATCTTCCTTCTTTTTTTGGGGCGCGCCCTGGCCGCGCGGGGACATCGGGTGGCGTTGTGGGCCTCGACCCACCCGCGGATGGACCTGCTCTGCGAGAGCTTCCGGGAATTCGGCGAGGTCCTGCGCTCCGACTACGCCAATACCTATGACCGCCGTTTCCGCGGGCTCTGGACTTGGTCCGCGCCGCGCCGCGCTGTCGAATGGATCGCCGCCTGGAGGGAGTGGAAACCCGATCTGATTCATCTCAACAAACAGAATCTCGAAGACGGCCTCGACCTTCTCCGATTGGTCGACGGCGCGGCTCTCCCGACGCTTTGCACGATCCATCTCACCCAGCCGCCCTCCCGGCTGGGGGCGGTTCTGGGAGGACTGCGGGATCGGATTGCGCGTCACGGTTTGGCGCGCTATCGAGGGCCCTTCGTGGTCCTGAATCAAAGCCGCGCCGAGGATCTCCGGGCCTTCGCGCCGCTGCGCAAATCTCCCGTCCTCATCGGCAACGGCGTGCGGGTTCCCGAGGTGGGAGAAGTGCTCCGCTTGCGGGAAGAGATCCGCCGATCGCTGGGCTTGGCTTCCCACGAAAAATTGATTGTCGGCGTGGGACGCTTCGTGCCGCAAAAGCGGCCCCTGGTCTTTTTGGAAGAGGCGATTCGCATCCGGGCCTCGGTTCCCGCTTCCCGTTTTCTCTGGATCGGGGCCGCTCCCGCGCAATCGTTTGCCTGGGTGGGAAGCCAGACCCAATTGGGCGGTACGCCGTTGCAGGAAACCTGGAACCAGCGGGTGGCCGCTTCCGGCATGGAGGGAGCGATCGAGATCATCGGTTGGCAGAAAGAGGTGATTCCTTATCTGGCGGCAGCCGATCTTTACCTGCATAGCGCCGCCTATGAAGGCCTTCCCTTCTCCCTCCTGGAGGCGATGGCCGTCGGCGTCCCGGTTGCGGTCAGTCCGGAATTGGCCGACGATCTGAACTTTCTCGATGCAACCAATTCTCTTCGCCTTGCAGCGGACCTCGATTGGCGCGCCCTTTTTCATGACCAAGATCGGCTCTCCGCCATCGGTCGATCGGGCCGGATTTTGATCGAGCGGGACTACTCGATCGCCCGAATGGCCGAGGCTCATGAGTGGCTTTACGGGGCATTGATCGAAGAGATCGCCGTTTAATTTCGTTTTTCTTTAAGCGGCGCAGCAGCATTGCCTTCGCTCCAAAGGGGGTGCGGGGCTTTTTACTGATTACAGCGTAAATTATTGTTTTCTAACGGTTTGGCGCTGCCTGAACCTACGGGTTTTCCGGAAAATACCTACTTGGTTTTCCGAAATTCACCTACTCGTTTTACACCCTCCAAAAGCCCTTGGTCGGGGATACTACTTATTGACTTGGATAGGGTTTTCTTCGAACCTTTCTCCCTTATTATTAACGACATGCGCATAAAAGTCGTTTTAAGCAAAACAATCAAAAGACGCATCATGAATTCGGGAATTCAACGATTTCATAAGACAGGGAATGCGCCGATTTTTTCTTCCATTTTTTGCGGAGCCCAGCGCGGCTCCGTCATCCGTAGCGGCTAAGGCGATGAAGGGGCGTCAAATGATCCGGGGGCCGACCCCCTTGCTGTGTCTTCTTTTCTGCCTATGGGCGGCAGGCCCTTTCCTCGGGCTGGCTCAAGAGGAGGATGGTGGAACCACTTCGGCGGAGGCGACCACCGCGCCCGGAAAGGGCGCCGCCGCCGACCAATACTACAACTTCAAGGCGGGGCCGGTCCTGTTCCGGCTCGATGGAAGCGGCAGCGTCGCCTACAATGACAACATCAACCTTTCCCAGAACCAACGGCTCAGCGACATCATCGTGACGCCGGAGTTGAACGTGAAATCGATCTATCCGGTGACCGATTCCAACACGCTGGAGATGGACGTCGGATTCGGATACGAGAAATACATCTTCCATCCCGACGCGGGAGGGAGCGGGTTGATCATCACTCCCGATTCCGCGCTGCAGTTCAATCTCTACGTCGGGGACGTGAAGATCAACTTTCACGACCGCTTCTCCCTGCAGCGGGATCCGCTCCCGTTCGGACAGCTCAGCAACATCACTTCCTTCGAGCGTTTCGAGAACACCGCCGGCGTTCTCGTCGACTGGCGCCTGGGCGACCTCATCTGGTCGTCGGGTTACGACTACGAGGACTTCTGGGTCACCAATGCCAGCTTCCGCTATCTCGACCATCATTCCGACATCTTCACCCAGAAACTGACCTTCGTTCTCAGCCCGACCCTCCAGGCCGGCATCAGCGCCACCTACACGATGCTCGATTACGACGACACCGACGGCACCGTCGAGAACAACGGCAACGGCTTTGAAATCGGCCCGTTCGTGGCGGCCCAGATCACCGAAAATTTCGCGGTCAACGCCGGCTGCGGCATCGACTACACCACCTACTCCGGAGGCGGCACCAACGACGACCAGGAAGACCTCGACAGCTGGTACGCCACCCTCGGCTTCAGCCACCGCATCAATCCGCAGATGATGGAATCGCTCACCGTGGGGCGCGACGCCCTCGACGGCATCACCTCGAATTTCACGGAGCGCAATTACGGCAAATACATGCTGCACTGGAATTTCGCCGACAAATGGAGCGCCTCCCCCTATCTCCTCTTCGAGAATCTCAGCGATTCGGAGGCGGCGGAGCGCGAGAACGCCAACCGGCTCGGCGCCGGCTTCACCATCGACCACCAGCTCTCCGAAAAAGGGGCGATCCAGTTCGGCTACGATTATATCGTGAAGGATAGCGACAACGCGGACGCCAGCTATTATCAGGATCAGTGGAAGGTCAATTTCCAATGGCAATTCTAAGACACCCCCGCCCCTTCATCGGCCGCAACCGGCTGGGAGCGATCCTCCTGGCCTTGATCGCGGCCCTGGCCGGTTCGATCCTTCCTCTTTCTCCCGCCCTGGCCCAGACGCCGAGCTTTCCGGCCCCGCCCTCACTGCCCTCCTCCCCGCCTCCGCCGCCTCCGGCGCCGGTCCCGGCTTCGGCCACCCCCGCACCCGAGGCCAGGACGGACGCTCCCGCCGAGGACAAGACCGCCGCGCTCGCCGTTCCCGTCACCGCCTCCACGCTCAACTCGATGGAGGTCCTCGACGACAAGATCAAGCTCGATAGCGGCGACCACATCAGCTTCCGCGTCCTCGAGGATCAGGACGACGCCGTGCAGCGGATCGTCACCGACAGCGGCGAAGTCGATTTCCCCTACGTGGGCCGGATCAACGTCGCCGGCAAGACCTGCTCCCAGGTGGCCTGGGAATTGAAGAAGCTGCTGGAGGTCGATTATTACTACAAAGCCACCGTCATCATCGGCCTCGACACCATCCATGGCCAGAGTGGGGCGGACGGTCCTCATAACTTCGTCTGGGTGGTCGGCCAGGTGAAGCAGGTCGGGCCGCAGGAGATCCCCGCCCACCAGCCCCTCACCGTCAGCCAGGCGATCGTCCGCGCCAACGGCTTCGCCGATTTCTCCGATCAGCGTCGGGTCAAGCTGATCCACCACGTCACCTCCGAGACCGCCAACGAGGCGACGCGGAACGCCCCGGCCGACAGCGACCTTCCCAAGGACGTCATCATCGTCGACGTCAAGGCGGTCTTCGACGGAAAATCGGACAACGATCCCGTGGTCCAACCCAACGACATGATCGTGGTGCCGAAACGATCGATCAATTTCTAGGTGTATCCATGAGCGGTCCTCAATCCAACGAGCAGAGCCCCCAGCCCGGGCTGCAGCATCGCATCGACGCGTTCCGCAATATCCTGGAAAAATATTGGTGGATCCTGACCGCCACCACGATCATCGGATTGGCCGTCCAGGCGGTCCGGCTCCAGCACTCGCAGGTCCACTATGTCTCCAATGCCCGCATGATGCTGAACAGCAACCTGCCGATCGGGGACCAGACCCAGGCCTACGATGCCGACATGGACGATTTCTTCGGCACCCAGCTCGCCCTGATGAAATCGAGCGAGACGCTCGACCGCGCCAAGGCCCGCGTCGCCGCGATGCATCCCGACGTTCCCGTCGACGACGATGTGCTGGTCGATGCGCTGCAGGAACCCCGCACTTCCATTTTCAACCTGACGGCGACTTCGAACAACGCGAAGTACTCCCAGATGCTCCTCGATGCCGTGATGGAGGAATATCTCGCCATCAAGCGGGAACGGCGCTCCCAAAGCACCGACGAGACCCTTTCCGCCGTCACCCAGCAGCTCACCCGCCTGGAGCAGGAGATCCGCGACGACGAGCAGGAACTGCTCGATTTCCAGAAGGAGAACAGCGTCGTCTTCATCCAGCAGCAGAGCGACAGCGCCGCCGGATATCTGGTGCAGCTCAACACCGAGGCGGCGGGACTCCGCAAGGAATACGAGCTGCTCAAGCTCTTCAACCTCGATCCCGATACGCAGCCGGCGCCGACCACCCTGGGGGTCGATCCTTCCGCCGCCGACTCGGTCAAGGCCGACACCATCGAATCCCAATTCAACAACGTCGGCCATGATGACGCCTACCAGCAGGCCAAGCAGAAAATCCAGCTGGCCAAGGCCCAGCGCGACGATCTCAGCCGGGTGCTCAAGCCGAAGCACCCCAAGATCATCAGCCTCAACAAGCAGATCGAGGAGGAGGAACGCCTGCTCGGCTTCATGGAGAAGCAGGATATCGAGCAGCTGGCCGCCCATCGCGCCGGGCTCGAAACCCAGCTCCAGAGCCTGGAGCAGCTCATCAAGGACCAGGAAGCCAAGTCGCTCGACCTCACGGAAAAACTCGGAAAATACGACGAGATCAAGGGGCGCCTCGACCGGGCCCAATCCCTTTACGACAAGCTGGCCTCCAGCATCCAGAGCGTCGACGTCCACAAGTCGATCGATCAGGAAAACATCTCGATCATGGAGCCCGCCTCCGTGGCCGACGATCCCAAGTCGACCTACATTCATGATCTCGTCCTGGGAGGCGTCCTGGGGCTGATGCTGGGAGGCGGAATCGTCTACATCCTGATCCGGCTCGACAACAAGATCGAGACCCTGTTCACCCTGGAGCAGCATTTCGACGTGCCCATCATGGGGCAGATTCCCTTTGCCCCGGTCGACAAGGTCACCGGCCGGGTCCCGCTCCTGGTCCATGACGACCAGCGCCACGTCTTCATGGAGTCCTATCGCAATGTCCGTTCTTCCCTGATCTACAAATCGAAGGACGGACGGAGCCCCCGCGTTATCATGGGGTGCAGCGCGATGCCGGGGGAGGGGAAGTCGACGGTGATTTCCAATCTCGCCATCATGTTCGCCTTTTCCGGCTCCAAGACGCTCCTCATCGATGCCGATCTTCGGCGCGGGGTCCTCCACGATCTCTTCCAGGCCGAACGCACTCCCGGCCTGGCCGATTATCTCCAGCAGAAGGTTCCCTGGCGCGATACCGTGCGCAAGACGGGCTACGATCGCCTGCACGTGATTCCCCGCGGCCTGAGCCCGTCCCATCCGGGCGAGCTTTTGCTCGGCCCGTTGACCGAGCTGATGATCACCGAGGCGCTCCAGGAATATGAGACCATCCTCTTCGACAGCGCCCCCATCCTGGTCACCGACGACGCCTCCAATCTGATCCCGCGCGTCGAGGGGGTGATCTTGATCGTCCGTTCCCGTTTCAGCACCCTGCAGTCGACCCGTTCCGCCTTGGAAGTCCTGGCCCAGCGCCACGCCGCCCTCCTGGGGGTCGCCTTCAACGCCATTCACATCCAGAAGTCGGGATATTCGAATTACTACCGCTTCAAGGAATATTACAACATCCAGCCGGAAACCTGAACGGAGCGAAACTTTCCGACCGATAGGAAATCCATGAGAGTGCGCCATCATTGGCCCTGGTTTCTGGGGCTCCTCCTGCTCGATTCGCTGGTGCTGGTCGGCTTGTGGCTCGGCTGCATCGAGCTGCGCGGCGGAGCCTCCGATTTCGCCCACCTCACCCTGCTCGATATTTTCCTGGTGGTGGCGGCCTGCGCCTTCGCCGTCGGAATCATCGGAGGCTATCAGCATGAAAAGGATATGCGGACGCTCGAATATGCCAGCGAGCATCTCCTGGCGATGGCGGTCGGCTCCTGCTTGAGCGCCTTTTTGACCTATGCCATCTCCGGTTACGGCGATCCCTTGAAGCCGAGCCGCTCGGCTCTCCTGGTGGCCCTGGTCCTGTTCACGCCCCTCTCGCTGCTCTATCGGCGGATTCTCTCCCAATGGAGCAGCGAGAACGCGGCGGGCCGCTTTTTCTGCGTTCTCGGGGCCGATAAGATGGCGCTGGCGCTCTGGAAGGATTGCCAGAAGGCCCGGTTCGGTTATCGCATGCGCTTTTTCACTCTCGACGATCATGAGTTCGATCCGTCCCCCGATCCGGGGCTGCCGCCGATCGACGGCGATTTCGCCGGGACGCTGCATCGGGAGGGAAGCCGCTGCGAGGGGGTCATCATCGCCATGCCCGACAGCGAGCTCGACATGCGCGCCGAGAACATTTTGATCAAGGTCCACTTCCACCAGGTTCCGGTCTATCCTCTGGAATCGTTCTACGAGAAGTATCTGGAGAAGGTGCCGCTCTCCCGCCTCCAGGTCTCCTGGATCCTCAACAACGGCTTCAACGCGGCGGGCTATCAGACTTTCGACAACTTCAAGCACGCCGCCGACGTCGCCTTCAGCATCGTGGTCCTGATTCTGATCTCGCCCCTGTTGGCGCTGGTGGCGCTGGCCATCCGCATCGAGGGCGGGGGGCCGGTGATCTTTCGCCAGACCCGGGTGGGGAAATTCGGGCGGCGTTTCACCCTTTATAAATTTAGGACCATGCGGGCGGCGAAATCGTCCGATGACATCTACACGCGGAAGAACGACCCGCGCATCACCCGGGTCGGCTACTGGCTGCGGCTGACCCGTCTCGATGAGATGCTCCAATTCTGGAACGTGATCCAGGGGGAGATGAGCGTCATCGGGCCCCGGGCCGAGTGGGAAAAGCCGGTCGAAACCTACGAGCATGAGATCCCCTTCTACCACCTCCGCCATACGGTCAAGCCGGGGATCACCGGCTGGGCCCAGGTGAATCAGGGCTATGGCGCCTCGCTGGAGGACGCCTGCGAAAAGCTTCAGTACGATCTTTTCTATGTGAAGAATTATTCTCTCCGCATGGATCTGGCGATCGTTCTCAAGACCATCTACACCATGTTTTCAGCGGCGGGAAGATGAGCCGGTTCCGGGAGGCCCTCTCGCTCTGGGGGGAATTGCTGATGCTGGGCATCGCCCTGCTCGGGCCCTTTCTCGCCATCACCACGCAGCCCTGGGAGATCACGCTGGCGCTGGGATTGCTCGGGCTTCTCTGGGTCTTGCGTCCTCCTTCGCAGGGGGTTCCGGGATTTCTCCTTATCCTGGCCGGGGCATGGCTGGCCCTGGCGGCGGCGGCTCTGGTTCC
>OUNK011150703.1_pt1 | contig 23849 bp, 11 predicted proteins | sample 1755341 | NCBI WGS metagenome assembly OUNK01 (sample SAMEA3914788, study PRJEB12502) | metagenome | biome: forest; material: soil | place: Canada | collected 2011-07-03 | depth 0.1 m | reverse complement strand
GTGCTGGCGCGCGAAGATCGACCCGGGCATAAGCGTTTGGTGGTGTATTACGTTGCTGATGACGCATCGGTGACCGCGCGCGCATTGCGCGATCAACTGGCGCGTTCATTGCCGGATTTCATGGTGCCGGCCATTTATATCGCGATGGATGCGCTGCCGGTCACCCCTAACGGCAAGCTTGATCGCCGCGCCCTGCCCGCTCCGGACAATCGTCGGCCCGAACTCGCCAATGTCTATGTACCGGCGATTGGGAAAACCGAACAGCGGCTTTGCGAACTATTCGCCGATTTGCTCGGGCTAGACCAAGTCGGCCGCAACGATCATTTCTTCGACCTCGGCGGCAACTCGCTACTGGCTGTGCGCACCGTGGCGCGCATTCATAGTGAGCTGGCGTCGACCGTTCCCACTATAGCGGCCTTCTTCGGCTCGCCAACGCCCGCCGCTCTCGCCGCCATGATCGATCACGGCGGCGCACGTGCTGCGCTCGCCTCACGCCTTTCGCATCATCGCTCTTCAAGTGCGGCCGAACCGGTCGCCATCATTGCGATGGCCGGCCGCTTCCCGGGTGCGAAGGATGTCGAGGCCTTCTGGGACAACCTCTGCGCCGGTCGCGAGTCGATCACGTTCTTCGGCACCGATCAGCTCGACCCCAGTATTCCGGCCGAACAGCGCAACGATCCGGCTTACGTCGCTGCACGCGGTGTTGTCGACGGCGTGGAAGATTTCGACGCCGCATTTTTCGGCATGTCGCCACGCGAAGCTGAATTGATGGATCCGCAGCAGCGAATCTTCCTCGAACTATGCTGGGAATGCCTGGAGCGCGGCGGTTATGTTCCGGACGAGCAGGACGTGCCGGTGGGCGTCTTCGGAGGTATGCATAACGCGACGTATTTCCAGCGCCATATCAGTACGCGGCCGGACCTGGTCGAAAAACTCGGCGCATTCCAGGTGATGCTAAGCAATGAAAAGGATTATCTCGCTACACGCATAGCGCACAAACTCAACCTCACCGGGCCGGCGATCAGCATGAACACCGCATGCTCGACGTCGCTGGTCGCTATCTGCCAGGCCTTTGATGCCTTGCGCGCGGGTCATTGCGACATGGCGCTTGCCGGCGGTTCGTCGATTACCTGTCCGCCACGTAGCGGTTATGTCTCGCAGGAAGGCTCGATGCTGTCGCCGGACGGGCACACACGCAGTTTCGATATCGACGCGCAAGGCACCGTATTCAGCGATGGCGCAGCCGTCGTTTTATTGAAGCGACTCTCCGATGCCGTGCGCGACGGCGACCCGATCTACGCAGTCATACGTGGTGGTGCGATCAATAATGATGGCGGAGTCAAAGCGAGCTTCACCGCGCCAAGCAGTGCCGGACAAGCTGCCGTGATCACGATGGCGCTGGAGAATGCGGGGGTGGAAGCGAGCACCATTTCCTATGTGGAAACCCACGGCACGGCCACACCGCTGGGCGATCCCATCGAGATTGAAGGTTTGACTCAGGCGTTTCAACAAACCACGAGCGAGTGTGGCGTCTGCGCGATTGGCTCGGTCAAGAGCAACGTGGGACATTTAGTCATGGCTGCCGGTGCGGCTGGCCTGATCAAGACAGCGCTCGCCTTGACCGAACGGCGCCTACCGCCATCGCTGCACTTCCGTGCCAACAACCCGAAACTCGACCTCGCCAACTCGCCGTTCTTCGTCAACGATACCTTGCGCGCGTGGACGTTCGAAGGCGGTCCTCTGCGCGCAGGCGTGAGTTCGTTCGGCGTCGGTGGCACCAATGCGCATGTGATACTCGAAGAGCCGCCACTACGCGATCCCTCTGATGCCGTGAGCGGTCCGCAGCTGTTACTGCTTTCTGCACGCAGCGATGCGGCGCTCAGCAAGTCCGTTGCGCTACTGGGCGAGCATCTCGCAGCACAGCCGGACACACCGCTGGCCGATGTCGCCTGGACGCTGTGCAAGGGACGAAAAGTTTTCGCGCAACGCATTCACCTGGTTGCCGATGGTGCAGAAGATGCAGCGAAACGACTACGTGATCTGGCACAGTCGGCAACTTCGAAGATCGCACTCAATCCGGCACCCGGCATCGTCTTCATGTTTCCCGGTCAAGGCTCGCAATACGCCGGCATGGGCCGCGAGCTCTATCAAACGGAACCGGCGTTCGGCGCAGCGCTCGACGAATGCGCGCTGATCCTGCGCGATGAACTCGGCTTCGATCTGCGCGAGCGACTCTTTGCAGACGACGCGGATGCACTGCGCGCAACTGGACTGACCCAGCCGGCCATCTTTGCGATGGAATATGCGCTTGCACGTCTATGGATGAGCTACGGCATCACGCCTGTCGCCATGATTGGCCACAGCGTGGGCGAATTCGTTGCGGCAGTGATCGCTGGCGTGATGAGCCTTGCCGATGGCGCACGCCTGGTTGCCCGGCGTGGCCGCCTGATGCAGGCCCTTCCAGGCGGCTCGATGCTATCGGTGCGTCTGGATGCCGCGCAATTGACGGCGCGCCTACCAGCCACGTTATCGCTCGCTGCAGAAAACGCGCCGAATGCATGTGTCGTGTCGGGCGAGACGCCGCTTATCCAGGCATTTCAGGCGGAGCTTGAGCAAGCCGATATCGCTTGCCGGTTACTTCACACATCGCACGCCTTCCATTCTTCCATGATGGATCCTGCGTTGGGGGCATTCCGGGAGGAAGTCAGCCATATAGCATTGTCAGCGCCACGGATACCGATTGCGTCGACCTTGACCGGCGACATGCTGAGCGACAAGGAAGCAACCTCGGTCGAGTATTGGACCAGTCACCTGCGCGGCACCGTACGTTTTTCCACTGCACTGCAAAGCCTGCTCACAAATTCACAACACGCATTCCTCGAAGTAGGCCCCCGTACAACACTCAGCCTGTTGACGCGACAGCATTCGCAAAGCCGCGGCAGGCTTGTGTTGGCCTCGCTGGCGGATATGCCGTCGAACGAAAGTGCGGCATGGCTCGATGCAGTTGGGCAATTGTGGTCTAGCGGTGTCGATCTCGCGGTCGATCAGCTGGATCACCGGCAACGCAAGCATCGCGTGCGCCTGCCGACCTACCCCTTTGAGCGCAAGCGCCATTGGATCGACGCACCATCAGCGATCGCCTCAGTACCGGTTGCAGCGGTATCGAACGTCGTCACGCTTCCGGTGCGCACGGATCTCATCGCTACAGCGATTACACCATCCATCCTTATTCCGGAGGCCGCCATGGCCGCTGCCTCACCTGCTACGTCCGGGCGCGCTACGCGTCTGATCACTCAACTCAGTGCGTTGTTCGAAGACGTGGCCGGCACCGAGTTCGAGGGTGTGGATCCCGCCACGCATTTCGTCGAACTCGGTCTCGATTCACTGTCGCTGACCCAGGTAGCTCTGCAACTGCAAAAGACCTTTGCGTTGAAGATCACCTTCCGCGAGTTGATGGAATCGTGCTCCTCCTTCGAAAGCCTTGCGCAGCACATCGATCGATTGTTGCCACCGGAAGCAGCGGCCTTCGCTACAGCCAGCGATGCAGCCGTCGCGACGGCGCAGGCTACTCCCGTCGCTGCAATAAGTCAGGTACCGCTTATGTCCCAGCCCGCGAACGGTGGATTGATACAGGACGTGATCCAGCAGCAAATGCTGATCATGCAGCAGCAATTGGCATTGCTTGCGCAGTCGGGTACTCCGGCGGCGATGCCCGCCACACCGCAGCCCGCGATAGCAGCCGCTACCGCACCACTCCCGCCCGTCGCGGCACAGGCGACCGTATCCACACCCGACACGCCGCCTGACGAGGAAGCCGCGCTTGCGCATACGACTTATGACGTCAAAAAAGCATTCGGTGCCATCGCACGCATCCATTCCAGTGCCACCGAGCTGACCGGACGCCAACGCGTCCGCCTCGATGCATTTATGCGTCGCTACATCGAGCGCACAAGGCGATCGAAGGAATATACGCAGGAACATCGTCCGCATTTGGCCGATCCACGGGTCGTCAACGGATTCCGCCCGCTGCTGAAAGAAATGATCTACCAAATCGTGGTCGATCGTTCCAAAGGCTCAAAAGTGTGGGATCTAGATGGCAATGAATACGTCGATGCACTGAATGGCTTCGGCATGAATTTGTTCGGATGGCAGCCGGACTTCGTCTTGGATGCGGTACGCAAACAACTCGATGCCGGCTATGAGATCGGTCCGCAGCATCCGCTGGCTGGTGTCGTCGCCAAACAGATCTGCGAGCTCACCGGATTCGATCGCGCCGCATTGTGCAATACCGGTTCCGAAGCGGTGATGGGAACCGTTCGCGTTGCGCGCACTGTCACCGGCCGCGATACGCTGGTGATCTTTACCGGCTCGTATCACGGGATCTTCGATGAAGTGATCGTGCGCGGCACGAAGAAACTGCGCTCGGTACCGGCCGCACCAGGTATTTTGCGCAACACGTCCGAGAATGTGCTTGTACTCGACTACGGCACGCCCGAATCCCTCGCCATTATCCGTGAGCGCGCTTCGACGATTGCCGCAGTGCTGGTCGAGCCGGTACAAAGCCGTCGGCCAGACTTCCAGCCGCGAGAATTCCTGCAGGAACTGCGCGCGATCACTGCCGATGCCGGCGCCCTGCTCATCTTCGATGAAGTAGTCACCGGCTTCCGCTCGCATCCGCGTGGGGCTCAGGCTGTGCTCGGCATCGACGCCGATCTGGCTTCTTACGGCAAGGTGGTCGGCGGCGGCTTCCCAATCGGTGTCATTGCGGGCAAACGCAAGTTCATGGACGCGCTCGACGGCGGTGGCTGGCAATTCGGCGACGACTCAATCCCCACCGTCGGCGTCACTTATTTCGCTGGCACCTTCGTGCGTCACCCGCTGGCGTTGGCCGCCGCGCATGCCGTGCTCGATCACCTGAAGACCGCGGGAGCATCGCTGCAGGAACAGCTCAATGCACGCACGACCTCGCTAGTCGAGGAGCTCAATACGTTCTGCACCGGCGTGGGCGCGCCAATCAAGGTGACCCACTTTGCCTCGGTATGGAAGACAAACTTCCAGGAAGACCATCCGCTGCAAGATTTGCTGTTTGCGATGATGCGCAGCCGCGGCATTCATATTCTCGACAATTTCCCGTGCTTTTTTACTACGGCGCATCAGGAAGAAGACTTCGTGGCGATCGCCAAGGCGTTCAAGGAATCCGTGCTCGAGCTGCAGGAAGCCGAATTTCTGCCCCGCCGCAAGAACGCCGAAACCCGTTTGCTCGATGCCAACACGCCGCCCGTCGCCGGCGCGCGCCTGGGCAAAGACGCAGAAGGTAAGCCCGCCTGGTTCGTACCGCATCCCGATGCACCCGGCAAATTCATGATGGTAAGCGCATGAGGATCAGTCCATGAATGCCACTGAAGTCAGCATCGTCTCTACGGCCGTCGACTACGATCCGTTTGCAGATGTCGCACTCGCGCGCGTCGTGCCCGCAACGGAATCGCAGCGCGAAATATGGCTGGCCGCAAAGCTCGAGCCGGAAGCATCGCTTGCCTACAACGAATCGGTATCGATAAAGCTATCTGGCGAGCTCAATGTAGTCGCGCTGCAGGCAGCGCTTCAGGGTGTGGTCAATCAGCATGAAGCGCTACGCGCAACGTTGAGCGCGGATGGCAACGAGCTATGCATTGCTGCCGATGTGAAATTAGACTGCACGTTGCGCGATCTGTCCGGATTGGACGAAAGCACACGCGAAGCAGACATTTCCTCGACGCTCGCGCAGGCAGTTGGCGTGCCGTTCGATCTGGAACGCGGACCGTTAGTACGCGCCCAATTGCTGCGCCTTGCGGAGCAAGAATACCTTCTTGTCTTCACCGCACATCACATCGTTTGCGACGGCTGGTCGTTCGGCGTGATTGTGCGCGATCTCGCAGCGCTGTATGCGCAGCAGATCAATCAGGGAGACGGTCCCCTCCCTGCTGACGCCTTTACGGACTACGCCATCGCGGAAACGACGCGCGGCCAAACCGATACCGGCCGCGCCGACGAACAGTACTGGCTGAGTCGGTTCAGTGGCGTATTGCCTTCCTTGGATCTGCCTACCGATAGTGCGCGAAAGCGCCGGCGCACGTTCGCCTCCCAACGAGAGGACCGTGTGCTCGACGCCACGCTGGTCGCTGACATCAAGCGTATGGGAGCCCGGCAAGGCGCGAGCTTCTATGCGACGTTGCTGACTGCATTCGGCGCCCTGCTCTACCGGCTAACCGGTCAGGACGATGTGGTGATCGGTATACCGAGTGCCGGACAAGCCGTAGATGGCCGCGACAGTCTGGTCGGACATTGCGTCAACGTACTGCCGTTGCGCAGCAACATCGATCCGCAAGCGCCGTTCACGACGATGCTCAAGCAGCTGCGCGGCAACCTGCTCGATGGGTTCGATCATCGACAATACACGCTGGGCAGCCTCCTCGCACGACTGGCCATGCCGCGCGACCCCAGCCGATTGCCCCTCGTCAGCCTGCTATTCAATCTGGACCAGGCGCTGGACGAGCGAACGGTATCTTTCCCCGGACTGCGTTTTGAATTTTCCGGCAACGCACGCGCATTCGAGAATTTCGAACTGTTCATCAACGCGGTGCAAGTCGATGGCGGCCTGCGTCTGGAGTGCCAATACAACAGTGATCTGTTCCGTGGCGAAACGATTCGCTGCTGGCTCGACGCCTACGAAACACTGCTTCGAAATGCCGCCGCCAACCCGGACATCGCCGTGCAGGCACTTGGCCTTCTCTCCGAGATGGCACAACGTGACATGGCTTCACTGCAGCCGGAAAGCACGCCGTATCCGGAGCAAAAACTCGCACACGAATATTTCGAAGAACAAGCCGACCGGGTGCCGACCCGCGTCGCGGTCCAGCACGGCGCAAGGCACCTGACCTATGCCGAATTGGATGCACGCGCCAATCGACTGGCGCATACGTTGCGCGGACGCGGCATCCATCAAGGCAGCTTTGTAGGCATCGCCCTGGCTCGTAGCATCGATATGCTGGCGACTGTGCTCGCCGTACTCAAAACCGGCGCGGCGTACGTGCCGCTTGATCCACAATTTCCCGCGGAACGCTTGGCCTTCATGGCCGACGATGCGGGGCTTGCTGCACTGATCGTCGACGACGATACCCCATCGGCCTTCGAATTTCCGTCGTCACACGTACTGTCATTGAAGCGCGACGCCGATGCCATTGAGTCGGCATCCTCCGCGCGTTTACCACGCGACGAAGCGGCAGCGACGCCCGATTCCCTGGCCTATGTGATCTTCACCTCCGGCTCGACGGGTCGGCCAAAGGGTGTGTGCGTCCCTCACCGCACCACCTCGAATCTTCTGACCAGTTCGCAACGCATTCCAGGTATCGCTGAGAACGATCGATGGGTCGCCGTGACGACGCTTTCGTTCGATATCGCTTTCCTGGAATTGATGCTGCCATTGAGCGTCGGCGCCGAAGTCGTCATTGCCGATCGCGACGATGTTCGCGACGGCGCTGCGTTACGCCGGCTGGTGGAACAAAGCGACGCAACCGTGATGCAGGCCACTCCCGCTGGCTGGCGCATTCTGATTGAAGCGGGCTGGAATGGGCGCGAAGGCTTCCGCGCTATTTCTGGTGGCGAACCTTTGGCGGTCGATCTTGCTGAAGCGCTGCTACAACGCTGCACCGAAGTATGGAATGGCTACGGCCCCACCGAAACGACGGTGTATTCGACGTTTTGGCGCGTCGCCGATCCGCGCTCCGGTATTTTTATTGGACGACCGATCGCGAACACGCTCGTCCACATTCTGGACGAGCATCTCATGCCGTGCCCGTTGGGCGTGCCGGGCGAAATCTACATCGGCGACGCCGGCGTGACCGTGGGTTATCTGAATCGTCCGGAGCTCAATGCCGAGCGCTTTCTGCCCGATCCTATGAGTGGGCAGGAGAAGGCACGGATGTATCGCACCGGCGATCGCGGTCGTTGGCTCGCGAACGGCATGCTCGAACATTTGGGGAGATTGGATTTCCAGGTGAAGGTGCGTGGTTATCGCATCGAGTTGGGCGAAATCGAATGCGTGCTTGCCGACGTGCCCGAGGTCGAGCGAGCGGTAGTGATGGCGCGTGAAGATCGCCCGGGCGATGTCCGGTTGGCTGCTTACGTCGTATTGCGCGAACACGCCACATTCGATGAAGCGACGCTGCGCGATCAGCTCAAGCAGCGTCTTCCGGACTACATGCTGCCGCAGCATGTCATCCAGCTCGATGCGATCCCGTTGCTACCGAACGGCAAGACCGATCGCAAAGCACTCCCAACACCCCAAGTGCATTCCATTGCATCGGAAACCGCGCGTATCGCGCCGCGTAACGACGACGAACGCCGGGTGGCCGCGGCCATGGAAAGCGTTTTGTCTCTGCCTGACCTCGATGTGCGCGACGACTTCTTCGCGCTTGGCGGTCATTCATTGCTAGCTGCGCAACTTACCGCTCGCCTGAATCGCGAGTTCGGCGTTGCGTTATCGTTCCGCACTCTGTTCGACGCGCCGACGATTGCCGATCTCGCTGCGGCAATTGGCGCGCAAGTGGCCAGTGGCACTGCGCCTGCCACGCAGCCCATCTTGCCACGTGCGGATCAAAGTCGTGCCCCGCTGTCGTTGATGCAGAGTCGCTTGTGGTCGCTTGAAGAACTGCAGCCCGGTCGCGTCACCTATAACGCGCCGTCAGCGCACCGATTGCGCGGTCGCCTTGATGAATCCGCGTTCCAGCTCGCGCTACAAGCCCTGATGCAACGCCAGCCGATTCTGCGTACGGCGTTTCGTCGCGATGGCAACAATGTCGAGCAGATCGTCGCACCACATGTCGAGCTAAACCTGTTTCCTGCCGAGGATCTTTCCGCGCTTTCGGAAAACCAGCGGGAAGCCACATTGATGGAGCGCCTGCAGCAACTCACCGACACGCCATTCGATCTCACTCAAGCGCCCTTGTTCAGCGCCCGCATGTTCCGCCTGGGCGATAACGATCACGCCTTTTTCTTCATGCCCCATCACATCATTTGGGATGGCTGGTCGTTCGACATTCTTTATGCCGAGCTTTCATCGCTGTACCGGGCGTTTAGCGAGGGTGCGCCGTCGCCATTGGCGCCGCTGCCGGTGAGCTATGGCGACTTCGCCGCCTGGCATACGCAATGGCTGGAGGGTCCGCAGTTTCAGACACAGCTAGCTTTCTGGCGCGAACGATTGGCGAAGATGGCGGATATCCGCGCGCTGCCTACCGATCAACCGCGGCGCCCGGGCATGTCAGGCATTGGCCGTACCGAATGGATTCGTGTGTCCAAGGAAGCGACCGATGCCATGCATGACGTGGCGCGGACTGCCGATGCCACGCTCAACATGACCCTGTTGGCGCTGTATTACGTATTGCTCAGCAGCATGGCCGGCGAAAGCGATCTGGTTGTCGGCACGCCGGTGCGTGCACGCAATCAAACCGAAATCGAATCGGTGATGGGCTATTTCAACAATCTGCTGCCCTTGCATATAACGGTCGACAGCAAACTTTCATTCATCGATTTCGTTCGTTACGTCAAATGCGCGGCTATCGAAAGCTTCGGCCATCCCGATGTGCCGCTTGAATATCTGCAACGCGAGTTGCGCGTTGGTGCCGGTAGCGGCGCGGTGCTCTATCAGGCGCTGTTCTCGTTCCAGGACGCGCGCCAACGCATCATCGACTGGGGCGGACTGGCACACGAACAAATCTTGTTGTTCCAGAGCGGTGCCACCGAAGACCTAGGCTTATGGTTCCTTGAGAGCAACAAGGGCATGGTCGGCGGCGTCACTTATAACGCCGATATCCTTCAAGCCGAGACGGCCCGCCTGCTGCGCGACCGCTACATCGCGATGATGGCCCGCGTCTGCGATGATCCGGCACAACGCATCACTTCACTGACTGCGATCAGTGCAGCAGAAATGACGCAGGAGCGCGACTGGAACGCGACGGCTACAGCGATCCAGTTGCCAAACAATGTACCCGCGATGTTCGAGCTGCAGGTCGATCATGCGCCGGACAAGACCGCGCTGACATTCGGCAGTTGGGGAACGCGTTACATCGAGATCGAACAACGCGCAAATCGAATCGCACATTGCCTGCGTAAACGTGGTGCGGGCGGAGGCACTGTCATAGGGCTCGCTGCAGAGCCCGGCATAAACCGCTTGGCTAGCATGTTCGGCATCCTCAAGGTCGGTAGCGTATGCGTGCTGCTCGATCCCACGGACCCGGCCGCGCGCCTTAAAGAGATCATCGCGGATGCGCGCATCACCCTTTTGACCGGTGACAGCGCACTGGAAAGTCCGCTCCAATGGTCGCGCGCACAAGCCTTATGGCTCGATGCGGATACCGCCGAAGTCATTGACGCACCGAGCGATCGCGGCGCGTTTTTGACCGAAGCGGTCGACGACAACGCAGCAATCGTCGTCTACGCACCCGATTCCAAGGGAAGGCCCAGCGGCGCAGCGTTTACACATCGCGCCATCGCCAATGTGTTGCAAGGGCTGCGGGACTCGCTTGGCTTGTCGGCGGACGATCGCATGTTGGCAACTGCATCACCGGCGATGAGCGACGCGATGATCGAAACCCTGTTGCCGATGGCGATTGGTGCCGAATTGATCCTTGCCAGCCAGCGCGAGACACGCGATGGCGAAGCGTTGGTCAAATTGACGCAGAATCATCGGGCCAGTGTGATGTGGGCGGCGCCCGATGCTTGGCAATCGATGTTTTCCGCGAATTGGACGGGCCGCGCGGACATGCAAGCCGTTTGTATCGGCGGCCTGCCCTCGCCCGAGTTGGCCGAGAAATTGGCTGAGTGTTGTGCGGGCATATGGAACGTGTCGGGCTGCGCTGACGGTGCGCCGGCGGCAACCTGCGGCCGCGTCGAACGACCGGCAGAAAGCCTGCATAGTGGGCGTCCGCTCGCCAATACATCGGTGTGGATTCTCGACGATCATCATCAGCCCCACCCGATTGGTGCCATTGGCGACATCTATGTCGGCGGTGCATCGCTCAGCCGCGCGTTTGGCGTGCGTGCCGAAGCGGCGCATCCGGAGCATGCGTCGATGGCGTCAGCTGGCTCACCGAATATGCCTTTGCAACGCACGCATACTCGCGGGCGTTGGCTGGTGAGCGGCAACGTTCAGGAGATGGGCCGCACCGATCGTCGTGAACGGATTGACGGCCGAGATGTCGATCTAGCGACCATCGAAGCGGAATTGCTCAGCCAGCCGGGGGTCATGCGCGCCGTTGCGGTTGCACGCTTGAATCATGCTGCCGGTACGCGCATCGACGCCTATATCGTTGCCGCGCCCGATCATAAGCTGGACTCTGATCGACTGGTGGCCGCGCTTGCCGAGGTACTACCTGCGCATGAAGTACCGCAACGGCTGATATTGCTCGATGCATTGCCTTTGATGGTGAACGGCACGGTGGATATTGCCGCGTTGCCAGTGCCGGCCGAGCCCTCCGGGGAGGATGAAATCGACAGCGCCACCCAACCCAAAACCGCCAACGAGCAGTTGCTTGCCGCGCTGTGGAAGGAACTGCTGAACCTCCCACGTATTCGCACGAGCGACAACTTCTTCGATATTGGCGGCCATTCGTTGATGGCTGTCGATATGGCCGCACGTGTCCAACGCCAGACTGGCATGTCGCTGAACTTGTTAGACATCGCCAACGGTACGTTGGGCACATTAGCAGCAGGGTTATCAGAAGGCACGCCCTATGCGTCGCAACCCGCGAAACGCGGCTCGCTTTTACGTAACTTGTTCGGGCGCCGCTGACATGAATACATCGGTCTGGGGGAAACCGATGTTGGCCCACGCAAACAAGCGGCCTTGTTCGCGGCGATTTGCCGAACGCGCGCAGTCTTGCTGCGGCGATCGATATGCAACTTTCCATCACCGCTTCACCGCGCCCGCACTTCCCCAACACATCCACCAGCGAGGACTGCCTGCATGTTGACTCAGGAAGAAGGTCACGGCCGGGCATCCGGCATCCGCGGACGGGTGGCGGAACTGTGCTACAGCACCGGTGCCTTGCATCCGTTGCAACGGGTGCGCTCGTGGTGGCAAAAGGATTTGCGCATCCTGGCTTATCACCGGGTAATGCCGCTGCCCGACCCAGCCACTTACGACTTTGACCTGGAATTGATCAGCACCACGCCGGAACGGTTCCGTGCGCAAATGCTGCACCTTAAACGACACTTTTTGCCATTGCGATTGCGCGATGTCGCCGCTGCATTGGATGCGGGTGACTCGTTACCGCCCGATGCCGTGGTCGTTACCTTCGACGACGGTTACGACGACAACTACCGCATCGCCTACCCCATTCTGCGCGAACTGGGCATTCCCGCCACGTTCTTTGTCTCCACCGGCCATATCGATACAGGCAAGCCGTTCGGTTACGACTGGCTTGTGCACATGATCCTGCTTACCACTGCGCCGAGGTTGGTCCTGCCGGAATTAGGCATGGATGTACCGATGCCACGCGATCGCGATCTTCGTCGCGCACTCGCCGGCACTGTGTTGCAGAACATGAAGAGCATCGATGCGATCGCGCAGGAAGCCATGATCAAGCGGTTGGAACACGGGTGGCAGCTGCCTAGCGACAATACAGAGCCAGCAGATTGCCGGCCGATGACCTGGACGCAGCTGCGCGAAATGCACGCTGCAGGCTTCGAGATCGGTTCGCATGGCGTACACCATCGCATGCTGGCCAAGCTGTCACGCGATCGGATGAAAGACGAGGTGCGGCAATCCAAAGCGACACTGGAACGCGAACTCGATGCGCCCGCCTCCTTGATGTCCTATCCGGTCGGCGGCGATCGCGCTTTCGACGCAGAAGTGATGAGCGCCACCCGCGAGGCCGGCTTCCAATTGGCGGTCTGCTACATCTGCGGCACCAATCCGCAGCCGGCATCCAACCGCTATGCGCTTAATCGTCTGCCGGTCGAACGCATGATGGGCCCGGGCTGGTTTGCCGCCATGCTGGCGTTGCCGAGCTTGGTCAGCTATCCCACCGTCAATCGCGAGCCCGCTCACGAACAGGCGCATGCTTGATGTTTCCGTTGATCCTTATTTATTTGGTCCTGACCATCATCCGGCCACAGGAATACATCCCGGCTCTTGCCGCTGTCCCGATTTTGCCCGCGGTCCTGATTCTGGCTTTCCTGAGCTGGATGATCTCGCATGGCAAAACGTTCAAGGCGCCGCAGTTTGTGATTCTGCCTGTTTTCCTGCTGATATTGATGATCTCGGTGGTCGTCAACGGCTGGACTGGCGGCGCGCTGGATCAGCTCAAGAAATTCGGGCCAATCGTAATCGCGTTCTTTGTCTTCGCCACGGCCTGCAACACGCAGCGGCGCGTGACGATCGCGATGACCGTGTTCGTGCTCTGTTCGGTGATATTGGTCGCCCATGGCATCGGCCAGGTTAGAGACGGCGTGGGCTGGACGGGCGTGCCGCTTTCCGAAGACGGGCGCATTCAATACATAGGCATTTTTAACGACCCCAACGACCTTGGGCTCTTGTTTGCCTCCACGATTCCGATGGCGGTATTTCTCAGCACATTACGCGGCTTGTTGTTACGCATGTTCTGGCTCGGCTGCGCAGCAATGCTGTTCTACGGAACCTATCTCACTAACTCTCGCGGCGCACTACTTGCCGTGCTGGTGGTAGCCGGCGGATACGTCTGGTATCGGCGTGGATTCTTTACCGCCGCTACGTTGGGCGTGGTCGGGTTGGCATGCATGAAGTTGTTGTCGTCCCGCATGCAGCAATTGGACCCGGACGAAGAGTCGGCGTTTGGTCGTGTGGATGCGTGGTACGAAGGTTTGCACATGTTTCTGTCTCATCCGGTATTCGGTGTGGGTGCCGGAAATTTCACTGAGTACAACGATCTCACCGCGCACAATTCGTTCGTGCTGGTTTTGGCCGAAACGGGCTTTATCGGCTACATACTGTGGCTGGCATTTGTCGGCTACAGCTTCTGGATGATGTTGACCGTGCTGCGCTACAAGCCCGATGGCATCGACGATCCGGAGCGCGCCAAAGCATGGCAAAGCGAACGGCGCATGGCGCTGACCTTGCTGTTATCGCTATGTGGCCTGTTTTCGGCGGCATTTTTCCTCAGTCGCAGCTATATGGTGGTGATGTATCTGATCACCGCTATGGTCGTGGGCTTCTATATCAGTGCGCGGCAACGTTTTCCCGGGCTGCGCCTGTTCACGCTGGCAGATAGCGGATGGCGCTGGTTTCCGGCAGCCGTAGGAAGCATTGCCGGTTTCTTCGTGCTGGTTGCCGTGCTGCTGCGTACCTCCTCATGAATACACACCAGCCAGCCTTGCGCTACTACCTCGCCACCATGCATCGACCGCGGCGCGTGGAGCGTGCGACATGAACGCCTTATACGAAACAGCGTTTCGGCGTGTGTTGTTTCCAGCTTATGAGACTGGCTTGAGGCGTCGTCGCACGCTGGCCTATCTCGACGATTATCAGCGCGACCAATGGCTGAATCCCGAACAGGTCGCGATGTTGCAATGGGAGCGGCTGCAACGCTTGCTCGAACACTGCTACCGCGAGGTGCCCTACTACCGCAGGCTATGGCGCGAATTGGATATCGCGCCGCAGGACATCCGCAATCTCGACGACTACGCAAAACTGCCGGTACTGACCAAGGCAGACATCCGCGCGCATTTCGACGAGCTCAAAGCCGATTCCTTGCGCGATCGCCTGTTATACAAAGCCACTGGCGGCTCGACGGGCGAGCCGATGCGTTTTGGCTACACCCGCGAAAGCAATGATCGCCGGGCGGCGGTGATGTGGCGCGGCTACGAATGGGCCGGCTCGCGCATGGGCCGCCGCACTCTGTTCCTCTGGGGTGGCGCGGTTGGCGATCCTACGCGTGCACACCAACTCAAAGACCGCCTCTACAACGCCGTCTTCGCCCGTCGCGTGCTCAACAGCTTCAAGATGACCGAAGCAAACATGTCCGAATATGCCGATGCGATCGATCGCTATCGCCCGGACATCATCGTCGGCTATGTGGGACCGCTGGTGAAACTGGCACAGTGGCTTATCGCTAACGGCCGTGATATCTGGCAGCCACAAAGCATCATTGGCGGCGCGGAGGCGATGCATGAATTTCAACGCGACCTGATTCAAAAAGCTTTCAGGGCGCCTGCGTTCAATACCTACGGATGTCGCGAGTTCATGTTGATCGCCGCCGAGTGCGAACAACGCCATGGATTGCATGTAAATGCCGATCATCTGGTCGTGGAGGTGCGCTCGCCGCAGGGAACCACCAACCAAAGCCGGTCCGGCGATGTCGTCATCACCGATCTTTTCAATTACGGCATGCCGTTCGTGCGTTACGCCAATGGCGACATGGCGACGTTGTCTGCCAGCCGTTGTGTTTGTGGACGCGGACTACCCTTGCTGACGCGTGTTGATGGCCGTGTGCTCGACGCCATTCGTACACCGGCGGGACATGTGCTGCCCGGTGAGTTCTTCCCGCACATGCTCAAGGATGTCGCTGGCCTGCAACGCTTCCAATTGGTACAACGCCGCCTCGATCGGTTGGATCTTTCCATTGTGCGCGGGGCCGGTTTCGACGACGCGTCGATGGATTACATCCGACGCGAAGTCAATAAAGTACTCGGCGATAGCGTGCAGCTGGATTGCCATTTCGTCGACGATATTCCGCTTACGCGAAGTGGAAAGTTACGTGTCACGGTATCGGAGCTCACGCCGTGAACATTACTCACTTCGTCGAAAGCCTGGACCGCGGCGGTCTCGAGCGCATGGTGCTGGAGCTGGTGAAATACCAGCATCGGCAAGGCCATCGTTGCCAGGTTGTGTGTTTGTATACGTCCGGCACCTTGGCGCATGAGCTGGACGACCTGGGTATTGCGGTAAAGGTATGCGGGAAGCGCCAGGGCTTCGACCTGTCGGCGCTGGCGTTCGCGCGCCGGATGGTACGCACGCATGCTACCGATGTGTTGCATACCCACAATGCCGTTGCGCATTACCAGGCAGTCCTGGCCACGTGCGGCATACCTATGCGGCAGGTGATCAATACGCGGCACGGCATGGGCGTCAATCGCCGCGCACGCCGGCGTGAGTGGCTGTATCGCCGCGCATTGGCGCGCACCGATACGGTGGTTGCCGTCTGCGAGGCCGCACGCAACGATGCCATCAAGCGCGGCATCATCCCTTCCGCAAAAGCGCGTGTGATACCGAATGGTATTCATGTGGACGCGTTTCAGCCCGTCTCGCCGGCGATGCATGCGCAACTCGCGCACCTGCTTAACTTGCCCGAGAAAACCCGAATCATCGGTACCGTGGGACGCCTGAACTGGACCAAGGATCAGCTCGGCCTTCTACGCGCCTACAAGCTGGTGCACGAACGCGATGCCGATACCGCACTGGTGTTGATCGGCGACGGCGAACTTCGTGCATCGCTGCAACAAAGCGCCATAGACGAAGGTGTGGCCGAAAGCGTGCATTTCCTGGGCGATCGCAACGACGTGCGTGAACTATTGCAAGGCCTGGATATGTTCGTGCTTTCGTCGCTAAGCGAGGGCTATTCGATGGCGCTGCTGGAGGCGAGCGCGGTGGCACTTCCCATTGTTGCCACTAACGTTGGCGGCAACAGTGAGATCGTGCGAGACGATATCACCGGATACCTGGCCCCGGCAGGAAACCCAGGATTGCTGGCCGACGCCATGCTCGCACTGTTACGCAATCCGCAGCATGCCATGGCGCTGGGTCAGTCGGCACGCGCATGGGTCGAACAACACGGTTCGCTGGAAGCGATGGCGATGCGTTACGCCCAACTTTATGCCGGCTCAAAGGAATGGCAAAAGCCATGAAAGTGCTGATTCTGACTAACTTGTTTCCAACGCCCTGGGATCCTTTGCGTGGCGCGTTCAATCGCCAGCAGTTCGAACGCCTGGGGCAATTGCATGACGTGGATGTCATCACCGCCGTCGATTTTCGTGAACAGTTTGGTGAGCGGCGCGGCGAGGTGAATGCCGACCATTTGCATACCGATCACTTTGTCTTCGTGTTTCCGCCAGGCATCGGCCGCTCGCTTCACGCGGTCTGCTGGTTGTTGTCGCTGTGGTGGCAACGCGGGCGCCAGATACGGAAAGCCCGTTACGATTGCATGCTCGTCAGCTGGGCCTATCCCGACGCCGCTGCGGCGGGCTGGCTGGCGCGCCGGCTCGGCATTCCGTATGTGGTCAAGGTGCATGGCAGCGATCTCAACGTGCAGGCCAACCGTATGCTGCGCCGCCCGCAGATCCGTTCGGCGTTGAACGGCGCCGCCGGCGTGGTCGCGGTCAGCCGTGCGCTGGCGGCGAAAGCCATCGCGTTGGGCACAGACCCCTCGAACGTGCACGTGCTGTACAACGGCGTCGACGCGTCGGTGTTTTCGCCCGAACTGCGGAGTGAATCGCGAGCGCATTTGGGTTTTTCCACGTATTCGCCACTGCTGTTATTCGTCGGCAACCTAAAGGCATCCAAGGGATGCCTCGACTTGCTCGAAGCCTTTCCGGCATTGCTCGCCTCGCAACCGTTGGCGCGGCTGGTCTACGTAGGCACCGGGGCGGCCCGCGCTGCCCTGCTTGCGCGCGCCGAAGCACTCGGTTGCCTGGACCGTGTCGAAATAGCAGGTGCCGTCGCGCATGCTGAATTGGGCGATTGGTTTCGAGCCGCCGATTTGTTGTGCCTGCCCAGCCATAACGAAGGTGTGCCGAACGTGGTGCTTGAGGCGATGGCCTGCGGAACGCCGGTGGTGGCAAGCCACGTGGGCGGTATTCCGGAAGTCGTACCCGAATACGCTGGCATCCTTGTGCCTCCGCATCGGCGGCAAGCGCTGTCCACCGCGCTCATCGAGGCTAGCGCACGAAGCTGGAATCACAAGCGGATTGCCGCGCATGCACGCGGTTTTCGCTGGGAAGACAACATTCGCCAACTGGATGCCATTTTGTGCGCCGCAGCCGCCGGCCATGCTGTATCGGTAGGCGCATCAGCATGAACATGCGACCCAGAAAACATCAGTTGTTGGGCCTGCTGCCGGATGCCCTGGTGCAGATCAGCGGCTCGCGTCACGACGATACGCGCTATCTCACCTTCGACGACGGTCCGGATCCGACATACACGCCACCATTGTTAGACTTGCTAGCCAAGCACGGCGTGAAAGCCAGCTTTTTTCTGGTGGGGCAAAAGGTCGAGCGCCATCCGCAACTGGTGGAACGCATCGTGGCTGAGGGCCATATGCTGGGCAATCATTCCTATAGCCATTGGTCGTTCAAAAACATGACGACCCGTAAAAAGCTCAGGGAAATCCACAGCACCGACGCACTTCTCAGCGCTTTCGACGGACGCCTGCAACATCGAATGCGGCCACCGCACGGGTACGTAGGTGCGGATCTTCTGTGTTACTTCGCCATGCGTCGACGCAGCTTTGTCTATTGGTCTTACGACAGCCTCGATTATCAGGACAGGCCTACCCAAGAAATGGTCGGTCGGCTGCGCGCCGATCCACCTGCGCCCGGCGATATCGTGCTGATGCACGATGACAGCTCTCGCGCACACGACGCACTCAGCGTAATGCTGCCGGAATGGTTGCTTGAAGGACATGTCTTTCGCGCACTGCCGCAGGGTGCGCGATGAGAATCCTTTATCACCATCGCACCCGCGGACGCCACGTAGAAGGTGTGCATATTCGCGGCATCGTCCACGCCTTGCGCGCGTTGGGACATGACGTGTCGATCATGTCTTTCCCTGGTGCCGATCCCGAGCATGAGTCGGCCACGCTAGCAAATTCGAAGCGTAGCCGGCTTGCCAGAGCCATCACCCGATTGCCCGGCGTGTTGTTCGAATGCCTCGAACTCGGCTACAACGCGATCACCCTTTTTCGCGCTAGTGCCGCGATTCGCCGACAAAGGCCGCAGTTGATTTACGAACGTTACTCGCTCTTTCTCTTTGCAACGGTCTGGCTAGCTCGGCGGTACCGCATTCCGCTGGTACTGGAGATCAACGATTCGGCGCTGGTTGAAAGGGTGCGCCCCTTGCGCTTGAAAAGTCTGGCGCGTCGCATCGAGGGATGGTGTCTGCGCAATTGCACCGGCCTGGTATTCATATCGAGCTATTTCCGTGACGAGGCGCAAGCCGCGTATGGCCGGATCGCACCGTCCGTGATCTCACCCAATGCCGTCGATCTGGCACGTTTCGATCCGTCGCGTTTCGACATCGCCAAACTACGCGCCGAAAGAGGGCTTATCGGTCGCATTGTCTGCGGCCATATCGGCGTCTTTGCACATTGGCACGGGGTCGACGGATTTGTCGAAGCCATAGCTGCGCGTCTGGCCGAGGTGCCGCAGCTGGCGTTGGTCTTTGTCGGCGATGGCTTGACACTGCCGGCAGTACGCGCCCTTGTCGCCGAACGCGGCTTGGCCGACCGCGTATTGCTGCCTGGCCGCGTCGCGCACGACGACATCGCCAGTTGGATTGCGTGCATGGATTACGCCGTACTTCCCAACTCCAATCATTACGGCTCGCCAATGAAGCTGTTTGAGCTGATGGGCATGGGCGTTGCCGTAGTCGCCCCCGATTACGCACCGGTTGCCGAGGTGATCGGCGATGGCGACACCGGTTGGCTGTTCCCGCGTGGCGAGACCGCCGCATGCGTGCAGCGGGTGCTGGACTTGGCGATGCAGGAAGACGAACGCCGTCGCGTAGGCGCTGCCGCGCGCCGCTATATCGAGCGCGAACGCCAATGGCGCAATAACGCGGAGCAATTGCTCACCCTACTGCCCGCGGGAGAATCACTCTGATGTGGACAATCGCGCTTCTGGTTGCATTGGCCTTATTGCTGATAGTGGCGATTGCCGTCACGTTGGCGATTCGCGCACGCAACATGCAGATTTGGCTGGGCAGCTATTTCCGACGCAGGCCACCGCATGTGACCGATAAACCAGTCCACGTCATGTTCTGCTTTGTCGATCACTTTGAGCCCGCCTGGGGTAAGGTCGACCTGGCGACGCAACGGGCTCGAGTCGACCGCTGGTGCCTCGACTACCGCAAACTCGCCGATGCACATCGGGATGCCGACGGACGACCGCCCCAACACAGCTTCTTCTATCCGGAAGAGGAATATCTCGAAGAACATCTGCAAAAGCTGGCGTCGTTGTGCGCGGATGGTTATGGCGAAATAGAAATTCATCTACATCACGATAACGACACGCCCGAGAACTTCAAAGCTACCATCGACCGTTTCAATAAGCTGCTGCACGAACGGCACAACGCGCTGCCACGCGACCGGCAGACCGGCCAACTGTGTTTCGGGTTTATCCACGGCAACTGGTGCCTGGACAATTCCCGCGCGGACGGTCGTTGGTGCGGCATCAATAACGAGCTAATCCTGCTGCGCGATTTGGGTTGCTACGCCGACTTCACCCTGCCGTCGGCGCCGAGCGAAACGCAAACGCGCATGATCAACGCGATTTATTACGCGACGGACGACCCTACCAAACCCAAGTCCCACAATACGGGCGAACTGGTGCGCGTGGGTGGTAAACCCAGCGGCGATCTCATGATCGTGCAAGGGCCGCTTGGATTGAACTGGCGTAATCGACGCTTCGGTATCGTGCCGCGCATCGAGAATGCCGACGTGCGTCGTGCCTGCCCTCCTACACCGGACCGTGTCGATGCATGGATCAACACTGGCGTGCACGTCGAGGGGCGTCCCGAATGGGTGTTCGTCAAGATTCACACGCACGGCACCCAGGAGCGCGATATGGATACGCTGCTCGGCGATGCCGCGCACGACATGCATCGTCATCTGGAGCGCAGCTACAACGATGGCAAGCGTTACGTGCTGCACTACGTCACCGCGCGCGAGGTCTACAACATCATCAAGGCCGCCGAGGCGGGCTTGTCCGGCAACCCCCACAATTACCGCGATTACGAGCTGCCGCCACCCGGCGTACTAGCCGCGACCGAAGCACAGACCGCGTGAGGTGATGGCATGAGCGGCGACCTAGTCAGCGTCATCATGCCGGTCTACAACGCGGAGGCATGGCTGCAGCGAGCCATCGATTCGGTGCTGACACAAAGCCACACCCATCTGGAATTGATTGCGGTGGACGATGGTTCGCGTGATCGCTCACCCAGCATGCTGGATGCTTACGCAGCCGCGGATGCGCGGGTGCGTGTCGTGAAGCAACCGGCCAATGGCGGCGTCGCGGCCGCCCGCAACGCGGGCATCGCGACCGCGTGCGGCGATTACATCGCATTTCTGGACGCTGACGACTGCTGGCATCCGGCCAAGCTCGAACGCCAATTGGTCACCATGCGCGAGAGCGGAGCCTTGATCAGCTATGCCTCGTACTGGCGTGTGGCCGAAGATGGACGCGTGCTAGGAAAAGTGACACCGCCGCCACAGGTGGATTGGCGCGACATGCTTTCCAGCAATTTCATCGGCACACTGACCGGGATGTATGCGCGACGTCTCGGCGATGTGCCGTTTCAGCGCATCGGTCATGAGGATTATGTGTTTTGGCTTGAGCAGGTGCGACGCGCAGGCAAAGGCGTAAGGGTAGAATCGGCCGAACCGCTGGGCTGGTATTTGGTACGCGAACGATCGCTATCGGCCAATAAGTTGCGGGCAGCATCCTGGCAATGGGACATTTATCGCAATGTCGAAAAGTTGGGGATGATGCAGTCGATGGCTTGCATGGCGCGGTATGTACGGCATGCGTTGATTAAGCGGCGACGGGTTCGTGTTTGAGTATCGACGGCCCTTTTGTGCGATCACCTGACGATCCCGCTTTTTGATCAACCCAAAACATCAGCATCCTTGGAAGTAATAATCCACGACGCCGTCGTCGCCAACACTTCCATCGCCTTATCGCCAAACCGCGCATCTATATTCAACCGACCCTCGCTCAGCAGCTCAAGCGATGCCTTATCAATGGCGGGTTCGGTCGCCAGTATCCTGTGTCCATTCGAATCAAACATCGCTAGGAAGTCATCGTGGCGCAAGCGATTCATATACATATAACGATTTCCTGCATAGCGATTCCACGTCGCATCGGAATACTGCAGAAAATTGATAGGCGATATATGCGTGTCCGAATGTGAAAAGTGGTCAGAGTAGTCCACGCGATGAACGAACAATCCCGTATCGCTGATAATGCGGTTTCCTTCCGCAAGAATAGCCAACAATACATCGCGCGGGATATGTTCGAATACATTGAAGGACGTATGGAAGTCGATGCTGCCGGGGTTTAGACCCGTTCGCGCGGCGTCACCCGGTGCGATGTACTTGATTTGAGAAAGGTCAAGCAGATTTTGCAGATTGAAATCATCCTGGCGCTGCAGATAGAGCAAAGCGTCGAATCTTTTTCGATTTAATCGCGACCCAAACATCGCCTGGATTTCTTCCACATGGTCCGCTATGTACTGCAGGCACTCTTTGGTCAATTCCGTTTTCAGGTAAGGGTTCAGGTCAATGGTGACGATGCTTCTGGCGCCCATCAACCAATAGGCCAGCGGCGTCATGGGAACACGCCCCGTCCCGACCTCGAAAAAAATCTTATCGATCGGACTGTAATTCAACTGCTCGATCTGCTTCCATGTTTCGATCCCTGCCTGCAATCGCTCCACCGGATTGATACGACGCAAACCACCAAAATGGCGTTGGAGCCAATAGTAGGTTGCGTATGAGGACTCCGATGGCAATCGGGAGACCGCATTCTGCAGCGTCGCTTTGGTCTTCCAGTGCATCACAAGACCTCCGTGTGGATGATCTTTGTTGTTATCACAACGGCGCCTTGGCCACCGAGCCATGCAGAGTGTTCAAAACGCGCATCAGCGCACGACCCAGGGGGCCTAGACGATCGGTAATCACTGTCATAAACCGATAGTCGTCGTCAGTCCAGTAGCGCACCAGAAAACTGGCCGGCACAAAAATTCCCATGAAAACCATGCCGCCCACAATGAAGCCGAAACGACTGGGAATGATCGCGACGGACAGCCACGCCACTGCCGTCGCCACCGTTGCGGCACCGAACAGGCGCGCCATGGGCACGACGGGCAAGCTCCCGCTCGTTGCGCGCCGCAGGTAGAAAATAGCCAGAACCAACTCCGTGAATCGCGTTCCCGCGTAGGTAATGACCGCACCCGCCAACCCAAAAAACGGCACCAAGGCAATACCAAGCACAGCATTGACGATCAGCGCGATGACATTGATCCGCACGCGATCATCTTGACGATCGACCACGATCTGGAATGCCGCGATGCTGTTTCCAATCAGCAGCAATCCGGCGAGAACCAGCGTGGCTTCGATCGCCGGTATCGCGTTAACGTAGCGGTTGCCATACATCAGCGTGACGATCTCCGGTGTCGTTATCAACCCGACACCGGCGATGATCAAGCCAGTAGCCCAATAGAAGCGCGTCGCTTCGGTCAAAAGGCGTGCCGCCTGCCCGGTTCCATTCTTGCCGAACGACTTGGCCATGTACGGCAGCAACGTGGTGGTCAGTCCGACCGAGAGCAGTTCGACGGCGCCACGCGTGAGGGTGGCGGCAATCGCGAAGAAGCCCACTGCTGTCGATGAGGCATAGGTGTTGAGCAGGAACACCTCGATCGTGCTCGACTTCATCGCGATCAACAGCACGAGGGCTGCGGTTAGGCGCAGATGGCGAGACAGCCGTTTGCTTATGTCTTCGGGAATCGGCCCAGCCGCAAACGGCCGGCAATACCGATGGAACGCAAGTCGGTTGAACAGGTTCAACAT
>OUNK010000359.1_pt4 | contig 23905 bp, 21 predicted proteins | sample 1755341 | NCBI WGS metagenome assembly OUNK01 (sample SAMEA3914788, study PRJEB12502) | metagenome | biome: forest; material: soil | place: Canada | collected 2011-07-03 | depth 0.1 m | reverse complement strand
TGGGGCGGCAAGCCGCTGGAAGATCTGAAGCTCGGTTGGCAAGCGGCGTTAGACAAGTATCACTTCCTGGACGGTGATCACGCCTGTGCCCTCGGTGCTAGCTATGGCGGTTACATGACCTACTGGATTGCCGGTGTTTGGAACAAGCCGTGGAAGTGCTTCGTCGATCACGACGGCGTATTCGATACACGCATGATGTATTACGCCACAGACGAACTCTGGTTCGAAGAGCATGAAAATGGCGGCCGACAGTTTGATGTGCCTGAGAACTACGAGAAATTCAATCCGATCAATCACGTCAAGGATTGGCGTGTGCCGATGCTGGTGATCCATTCGGGCGATGATTTCCGCATTCCCCTTACGCAAGGCCTGGGCGCGTTCACAGCGCTACAGCGTCAAGGCATTCCAAGCGAATTCCTTACGTTTCCGGATGAGAATCATTGGGTGCTGAAGCCACAGAACAGTGTGCTCTGGCATGAAACGGTCAATGCGTGGCTTAAGAAGTGGACGGCCGCGGATGCGCCATCGAATACGCAGTGAGCAAATGCTTTGCTGAGATCGCAGAGGCGATGGTCGTGACAAACGTCCATCGCCTCTTTGTTTATAAGCCTTGGTGCATTCGACTCAGAGCCATTTGGCTCGCTTGAGCATAAAATAGATACCGCAAACCACACACGCCACGACGCCGATGATGGTTGGATAAGCCCATGGCTTATCGAGCTCGGGCATATGCGTGAAGTTCATCCCGTACCAGCTGGTGATCAAGGTTGGCGCAGCAAGCATCGCGGCCCAGCCGGCCAGCTTCTTCATCACTTCGTTCTGACCTAGGGTGACCAGGGACAGGTTTACGTTGATGGCTGCATTGAGCATTTCACGCATTGCACCGATCGATTCGTTGACGCGAAATACGTGATCGTAGACATCGCGAAAGTACGCGCGGAGTTCCTTGGGTATCAAATCAGGATGCAGTCGCGCTAACTGACTAATGACGTCTTGCATCGGCGCTACTGCGAGACGAAGCGTCATCAGATCGCGTTGCATGTCGTATAGGCGACGAACGGTGTCGCGGTTGAATGTGTCCGAAAAAATATCCTGTTCCAGCTCCTGCAATTCCTGGCGGATATCGCGCACGATGGGTAGCAGATTGTCTACGATAAAGTCGAGTACCCCATAGAGTGCATAGCTGGGGCCGTTTGCGAGAAGTTCGGGAGACATTTCGCAGGTGCGACGCGCCGGCGTATACGACAGCGATGCGCCATGCCGTATCGTTATCAGGTACCGCTTGCCGAGGAAGATGTGGGTTTCACCGAAGGCAATGTGCCCGCTGATCAATTGCGCGGTTTGCACCACGATGAACAGCGAGTTGCCGTAGGTTTCGACTTTGGTGCGCTGGTGTGCCTGCTGAGCGTCTTCGATGGCGAGGTCATGCAGGTCGAATTCTTCCTGCAGCTTTAACAGGAGAGATTCGTCGGGTTCGTGCAGCCCCAGCCAGACGAAGGTGTCGGGTTCCTTCAGTACGTCGCTGATGGCATCAAGGTCGATGTCCTTTAGCCGCGTACCGTTGTCCCGATAGGCGACACAATTGACGACCATCGGAGTTTCAGGGCCTTGATCGGGCGAGGCGGGGCGATTTGTCGGATACATGCAGTGATGATGCTACGCGTTCAGTCGCGAGACAATTGCTTGCGTCATGGCAGAAGCACTTAGGTCGACTTGCGTTGCCGCAATGTCCACGCTAGCGCCAGCCAGATGGGCAGTGCGAGGAGCATCCATGGCTGGTTCTGTTGCACTACGCCAGGCATGAGGTGCAGCAGTAGAACAAAGAGAAGTGCGATCAGTTGCAGCAACAGGATGCCGTTGGCGGCGCGTGGCAGGCGAAGTGATTGGCGTTTTGTGCCCCAAAGGGAGCGCACCAGTGCAAATGCAAGTGGATTGAACAGCAGCAGATTCGCGTTGGCCCAGGCGGAGTGATGTGCGGTGAGTGTCCATAGAGCCAGCATCAGCAGCCCGACAATACCGGCGAACAGCAAGAAGATGCTGCCGAGCAAGGCGTATATGCGTCGTGTGCGATGCCAAGCGAAGATGATCAATGCCGCGAACACCAGTCCGGCGATGCTCAGTGGAATGCGCAGATCGGGTGCCTCAGCGGGTGGCACATTCAGGTGGTTGGGGGCCAGTAGATCTTCGCTCTGTACGAGCGGCTGAGTGCCACCATGGCCGTCAGTAACAGTGACAGCGCGAAGATTTGCTTGCAGGGTCTCGGGCAGGAAACTTTCCTGCCATGCGTTGAGCGGGTGATCTGCGTAGGGGCCAAGGCCAAGATCGAGTATCAACATCAGCCACGGCTGCGCACTCATCAGGCGCACGGTTTGCTGGCGGTAGGTCATACCTCCCGGCAGCGTAGTCAAACGAGCCTTGATGACGCCGCCGAGCGCGCGATCCAACGCATCGCGTACGCGGGTGGTGCAGTTGTCGACGTAGTAGTCGTAGTTGTAGCCGGCGTTTTCGGGGCGCAGGTTCCAGAATAGAAAGTCGCGCAGGGCGGCGGCTTGCTGAGGTGTTAGTGCGAGCCGCTGTTTGGTGATGGATCGCCCGGCCTGCTTGTAGAAGTTTTCTTCGTCGGTGGTGACTTCGGCATCGATCAAGTAATGCATGCGGCCACGGGCGAAATTGAGAAAGAAGTTTTTCTCGTCGAAGTTGAAGACGCCGTAGTTAAAGTTGATTTCTTCGCCGCTGACGGTGTCGCGCAGTTCGATGGCGTCGTGGCCGAAGCGTTCCCAATAAATTTCGCCTGGGCCGTAGGTGACCAGGGAGACTTCCAGGTTTTCGCCCGGTGCGTTGCCTACGTCGGCCCATGCGGGAATGCATGCGCTGCACAGGATCAATGCGAAGGTCAGCAGCAGGCGGCTGGCGAGCGTCATGGGCGAAACCGTTGGGTGGAAAGTGCGTAGCTTATCGGGAAGCGAGCGATTGTCGGCCCTGTGCATTCGTTACCCGTAAGTCACTGGGTCCCGGCGTTCGCCGGGACGACGGTTGAGGCTGGTCAGCGCCGAACCACGCGAAACTGCTGCACGCGGCGATCGTCTGCCTGAGTGACCTGGAAGTCGAAATTACCGATGGCGATGTGTTCGCCAACTTCCGGAAGATGGCCGAATTCGGAGGTGGCCATGCCGCCGATGGTGTCGAATTCCTCGTCGGAGAACGCGGCACCGATTTCTTCGTTGAAGTCGGCGATCGGGGTGAGGGCGTCGACGATCCATTCGCCTTCGGCCTGCGCGTGCATCAGATCGGGTTCTTCCTCGTCGTCGTGCTCGTCGTCGATTTCGCCGACGATTTCTTCCAGCACGTCTTCGATGGTGATTAGGCCGGCCACGCCGCCGTATTCATCCACCACCAGCGCCATGTGGTTGCGACTGCGGCGGAATTCGGCCAGCAGCACATTCAGGCGCATCGATTCGGGGATCAGCACCGCGGGGCGCAAGATCGAGCGGATATCGAAATCCTGCCCATTGCCGAAATACTTCAGCAGGTCCTTGGCGAGCAGGATGCCGAGGATCTCGTCCTTGTCCTCGCCGTGCACCGGAAAGCGGGAGTGCCCGGATTCGACGACGGCGGCAAGAATGTCGGAGAGGGAGTCGTCGACGTCGATCATGACGATCTGCATGCGAGGCACCATCACGTCGTCGACGTTGAGTTCGGTGACCCGGAGTGCGCCTTCCAGCATGGGAAGGGTGTCGGCGCCGAGCAGGCCGTTGGCCTGGGCGGTGCGCAACTCGTTGATCAGTTCTTCGCGGTTGCGTGGCTCGCCGGAAAACAAATGGCCCAGTCGATCCCACCATTTTCGGTGGGCCGGGCCGCTGGTACTGCCAGGGTCCTCGTTCATTACTCTTGTAGATTCTGCCCAGAGCCGGGCGGAAGGCTCAGTCTAGCGGAAAAACCATGACGATTCAGGAACAAGGCGGCACCTGCCGGGCGGCTCCCCCTGCAGCCGGCGTCGGTTGGCCGTCTGGAGCTGCCTGCGTTCCGTGCCTTCAACGGGCGGCTACGGAGGTCAGTCGAGGCGCTTTTGCCAGCCCGGCCGTGTGCGCTGGCTGGCCTAACTTCCAGCCTCCGCCCAGGGCTTTATAAAGGTTGACCTGATTGACCGCCTGGTCCAGCTCCAGGCTCACCAGCTTCTGCTGGTCGTTATAGAGGGAGCGCTGGGCGTCCTGGCTGGAGATGTAGTCGTCCATACCTTCCTTGAAGCGCACCTGGGAAATCGTATAAACGCGCTGGGACTGGTCCACCAGGGTTTGCTGGGCCTTCAGTTCGGGCACGATGTGGTCGCGCACGGCTAGCGCATCGGCTACTTCGCGGAAGGCCTCCTGCACGGTGCCTTCGTAAGCGGCTACGGCGCCGGTGCGGTTGGCCTTGCTGGCGGCCAGCCCGTTCTCGTTTTTGCCCCAGTCCAGCAGCGGCATGGTGGCGGATGCGGCGCCGGTCCACGCCGCCGACCCGGCGGTGAACAGACTGGACAAGCCTCCGCTCAGGGAACCCAGTACCGCGGTAAGCGCGATATTGGGGAAGAAGGCGGCGCGGGCACGTCCGATATCGGCATTGGCCGCTCGCAGCCGGTCTTCGGCGGCAATTACGTCGGGCCGGCGATCCAGCAGCGAGGAGGGCAGGCCAGCGGGCACGTCGGTCAACAGGGGCGCCTCCCATGGGCGGGGTGTGGCATAGCCGGGCAGCAGCGGTTGGCCGAGCAGTACCGCCATGGCGTTCACGTCTTTGGCAATGCGGATATGCATGTCTTCCACATCCACCTGGGCGGCCTCGGCCTGGGTCTGCGAACGGCGCATATCGAATTCCGACACGCCGCCGTCGGAATAGGCCTTGTTCATTACCTGCGCGTGCTGCTGTTGCGCATCGAGAGTCTGCTGGGCTAGCTGCAGCAGTGCGCGGTCGGCGTTGAGCGCGAGGTAGGCGTTGGCAACTTCACCGATCAACGCAATGCGCGCGGCTTGATAATCGGCCGCGCTGGCCTCGGCCATTTTTCCGGATTCATGCGCGATGGCGTGCTGGTGGCCGAAGAAATCCAGCTCGTAGCTGGTCATGCCGGCCTGCACTTGATACGTGTTGAATGTGGTCGCCTTGTTGTTGTCGTTCTCGATCGGACCGAGCAAGCCGTTAGCTGGCTGCTGCGACATCGCCGGCAAGCGTTGGCGTCCGGCGTAACCCTGCAGGTCGATCTCGGGGAAAAGGCTGGCGCGCGCTACGCCGTAATTGGCGCGAGCCGCGGCCATGTTGGCGGCGGCGGCGCGCAAGTCGCGGTTGTTGGCTAGCGCGATTTCGATCAGGCGTTGCAGTGCCGGATCCTTGAAGAACTCGCGCCAATCATCCAAGTCGGCTGTGTCGGCAGGAGCTTGTGCGGTGGCGGGTGTGGTTGTCGCATCGGTTGGATACTGATTCGGCACGGGCATGGCCGGTCGCTGATAGGTCGGCTCCATCGAGCAACCGACCAGCAAACAGCCGGCGAGAGAGGCGGAAAGGAGCAGGGGCTTCATGGCGATCTCCACAGTCATCGCGAAGGAGGAATGGCAACACCGGCCAGGCGCGCCAGTTGAGCGAATGCGCGCAGTGGGCTGGCCTTGATGGCTATGTTGTGTGGGGTCTTGCAGAAGATCAGCGCGATCAGACGATGCCGCATCGCTTCGCTAGCTTCGAACTCCACGCAGAGGCGTCGCTTGCTTTGACGAGTCACCCGGGCCGGTATCCAGCCCACCTCTGGTACCCACACTTCCAGCGCTTCGCCCGGCGCAGGCATCCCGGCGCTGCGGCGCATGGCGACGCCGCTCAGCGAGATGTCGATAAAGTGGCCCGCTTGCTCATACACGCCTTGTCGCCAGCGCGCGGCGCGTTCGAAGGGGAATCGCTCCTCTCGCCGGAGTCGCGGCAAATCCACGCAAGCCATGATCGCGGCGAGATCCAGTACAAGGGCCATCAGTGTCCAGCCTAGATTGAACAGCGTGCCGCTGCTCACGTCGCCACTGAGCACGGTATTCACCGCACCGGCCATCAGGCACAGCATCAGCGCGATGAAGAAGCTAGCGAGTTTCCAGTGCACCACCACCTTGCTGCGGTCGAGACCTTTGGCGGTGACTTTGAATGGACGTCCAAACGGTCGAATGCATGCAGAAAGCATGGTGACAGTCACCGCATAGGCCGCCACCAATTGCGTGACCTCGGTGAAGATTGGAAGCGTTTTGCGCTCGGTGATCCACGGGCCGTAGAACCAAAACCCAATCAGTGCTGGCAGTCCGTAATACATGAACTGCTCCGGCGTGGTGTAGAACGCGGCAATGCCGAAATACCAATACAGAACCGGTGCCACCAGCATCAACAATAGAAACGGTTTGCCGATCCAATGCAGCATGCCGTGGATGTAGTGCAGGCGATCGATCACGGTATAACCTTCGCCGCGCAACGGACCATCTTTCAGCAACGCTACCTGCATGGTGCCCAGACACCAGCGTCCGCGCTGATTGATGTATTCGATCAATCCTTCGGCAGATAGTCCGACTGAGAGGCGCTCGTTGAGCCAGCGGGTGATATGGCCATCCTTGCGCAGCAAGTATGTGGTGTGGATGTCCTCGCACACGCTGTCCGTGGGGAAGCCACCTGCGTGAGTGATGGCTTGGCGCGACACCACGAACGACGTGCCCACGCAGAAGGCTGAATCCCACGCATCTCGCGAGGGTTGAAACACATCGAAGAATACACGCTGCTCATCCACCCAACTGTCGGTCGCGCCCAGGTTGTGCTGGATCGGATCAGCGTTGTAGTAAAACTGCGGGGTTTGTACCAGCGCTACTTTTCGTTCCGCGAAGAGGCCCATTACACGGTAAAGAATGTTCTTCTGCGGCGCGAAGTCCGCGTCCAGCACAAGAATGTAAGGCGCATTGGTGCGCTGCGCGGATAGTCGCAATCCGTTGTTGAGATTGCCCGCCTTGGCATGGCGATTGTCCGGCCTGCGCGCGTAGTTCACGCCTAGTTTCGCGCAGTAGTCGCGCAGCCAGTCGCGGCGCGTATCGTCCAGCACCCACACGTTGACGTGCGGGTAATCGATCGCTTTGGCTGCGACGATGGTCTTTTCCAGGATCTGCAAATCTTCGTTATACGTGGCGATGAACACATCCACCGCCGGAACATTGCGGCCGGCGGCGCGCAGGCGCTTTTCGCCAGCGTCGGCGGAAGGGCGGGAGTCGCGTCGTCGCACCATCACCAGGATCGCCGCGAGCGTGTAGACGACGGAAACCATTTCGAACGCGTAGAACACGTAAGACCACACACTGGCGAAACCATGGGTGGGATCAGGCAAGGTATCGCTACTACGCCACACTGCGTAGCGCAGTAGCAGTGCGCCGGAAAACGCCCCAAATACCAGTCGATGCAGCGCCTTGTGCGGATTGGCAAAGCTCGCCATGCCGGCGCCAAACAGCACGGTAAGGCCAAGCAACTGGAGCATCAGGGTCGTGTCGACGGGAAGGCTCATGGCGTGTTCTCCGCGCGCGTAATGGGCTGGCCAGTGAAGGGATTCCAACCCTTGGTCGCTAGCGCAGCCCAGGCGGTCGCGCCCAGATGCGGCTGGTGGTAGTAGAAGAAATCGGCGTAGGTCGATGTTGGGCCGATCGCAAAATCCGTGCTGATGCGCTGCTGCGGCGTAGCGTAAAGCATGCCGTCGTCGCTGCGTTGGTTGGTGAGAAGTTGCCACAATGCATCAGGCACAGGTTTGTCGCTGGCTTGTAGCGCCGTGGCGACCTGCGCGGTGCCTTCGGTCCATACACCATCGGGTTGGCGTCGATAGCCGTACCCGGCACCGCTGCGATGTTGTGCATCGACCCACGACCAAACCTGGTTCCATTCGGCGGGATGTGGGTTGAATGCAAGCAGTGGCCAGACTTGGGCGTCTAAGCCTGATTTGTAGCGGGAAAGCGTCTTGCCATCATCCAGCGTGCCGACAAAAAAACGATGTTGCGTGCTGTCCCACATGGCGTTGACAAAACTGCCGGCTAGTTTCGCCTGCTCTGTAAGCGTCGCATCGTTGCTGTCACGGGCCGCCCATGTGGCAGCAGCGTAGACGTCTATGTTGTGCTCGGTGGCTTTCCAATGCTGCGCGCGCTGAGCATTGTCGTAGCCAAAGAGCCCGCCCTCGTAAGCTGATGGCGAACCGCTTGCCGTATGTGTCTGAATCCATCGCAGCTGCGCGACGGCGCCATCCAAGTAACGCCGGTCGTGATTGTTGTTGTAGACCGTCAACAGCAGCAACGCCGCCCATGCCACATTGCCAGTGGCTGTGCCCACCTGATAGGGATCTTGGCTCCAATAGTTGCCGCGTGTTTGCCAGTAGCCCGGCAGCTCGACTTTGCCTGCGTCGACTGCGCCGGCGCGATACGCGTTGCGTAGCCGCCCATCCTTGAAGCTGGGATCATGCGCCGCCGCGAGCAGCAGGGCGTCGGCGATGCGTCGCGCTTGATCGGGTTCTCCGCACGCCGTCAAAGCGATGCCGGCAAGCGCGTTGTCGTAGACGAAGGCCACGTTCTGCAGCGCGCGAGTCGAATCGTCCCCTTGCTTCAAGCTGGGATAACTCGCCAGCAACATGGGTCCGCTACCGGGCGTCGCCACGGCGACCGAGTGCAGCGCCGAACAACTGCTGTCCGCAAGCTGTTGCCGTATCGCCCTGGCGGCGTGAGCGGGTGTGGACGTCGCCAAAGCGAAGATCAAGCCGAGGCTTGCAACGTGGTGCCATTGCGTGGACATGCCGGTCTCCTTCGATGCTGCCTCAGCGCAGGCTCGCCGTGACAGCACGGCCCGGTGTGCAGGATCGCGGCGCGGTAGCGACGGCACCTTGATCGTCCCATTGGGCGAGTGCGTAGACGGAGCCGTCTTCGGCATAGGGAAAGGCCGCACTGTAGCCGTTCTGCATCGACTCGGTGACCTTGGGCAGCAACTGCGTGATGTGCGCATTGCGCGGTCGACTGGATTCGTCGATTCGAACGCGCAACTCCGTGCCAATGTTCAAACGTGACGTCATGCGGGCAGGGAATACGGCTACCACGTCGGTCTTGTGACAATCGGTGGCGCGCACCAATGTTGCTCCCGCGGCGACTTGCGTACCAACCGGCGCGACGATCTCCTGCGCTGTGCCAGGCGCATAAGCTTTGATGGCATAGTCGGAAAGCGTATGTACGCGATCTTGCTCGTGCGCGATCAACTGATTGAGGTTGGCTAGCTGACTGTTGAGCGCGTCGATCTGCGCCTGCTCATCCTTGGTGCTGTTTTGCAGATCGGCACGACGTTGCGCCAACTCCGGCAACTGGCCGTTACTGTCCTGCCCAGCGGAAACGTAAACACCGCGTTGAGCAGCAGCGATGCCTGCGCCCATGTTTTCCACATTCTGATCCAACGCGTCGGCTTCGCTGCGTGCGGTATCGGCTTCGGAACGTGCAGCCTCTACGGTAGCTGCACTGACTGCACCATCGCGCTGCAGCGCCATGGCGCGTGCGTACTTGGCATCGAGTTCCTCGAGCTTGGCGGATGTAGCGTCCTGTTGAGCTTGCAACGATGCGTAGGAGTTTTGCAGCTGGGCGACGCTGGCCTGCTGATATTTCTTATATTGCCCGTTGGTGTAATCGAGCATGTGTTGGTCGGCTTGCAGGCGACTGTTGAGATCATCCAGGTGGCTTTGCAGCTCCAGTCGGTGGGTAAGCAGTGTGGTCAATGCATCGTGCGCCACGGTGCTGTCCTTCACCACCGCAATGGTCTGGCCGGGTGCGATCGGTTGTCCGCTCTGCGCGTATTGAGCGCTGACCGTGCCGCTGATCGGCGTGGTAATCAAGACCGCCGGTGCGTTGAGGATTGCGCGAGTAGCACTGGTGGAAATCCATGGTTGAAACAACGTGGATAGCAACAGCCAACCGATGAACGCCATCACGCAGTAGCCAGCAAGGCGTGGCACCTGTGCGAAGAGTGACGGTTTCGCTGGCTTTACCTCACGGGGAGCTGATGCGCCGAGCGGCGGTGATGCAATAGTGGAGGGCAAACGATCGGTAGGGAGCAATTCGGTCTTCAAGCTAATTCGCCTTTGTCGGTTGGCGTCACGCAGACGCCTACACCCATGCGCCAAAGCGGGGCGGAAAGAGCGCATCTCATTCGAGATCGCACGGATTGCTTGGCCCAACTGGCAGAAGGCTTACGTGCCGCGAATCGCCAAGTCGACGGTTCCTGTTTGATGCGCTGCGTCAGCGCTGGACCGCGAGTAGGAATAGTTGCCTGGCGATGAACCTTGGCTGTCTTGAGCCCAGTAAATGCTCAGGTTCGGTTAGTTTTGAGTTCAAAAAATGAACGTATTTAACTCTGCAATGACATGCAATCGACAATACGTCGACATGTCGCTGACGCGTTGCAGCACCATGTGAAGCTAAATCGTTGATAGCTGGCGATGGATTGCGGCGTGCCAGATTTGTCGACGGTGACTCGACACTGCGCATGATTCTTTAAGCATCGGCACAGTTGCTGACGCCATTCGGATGGCGTGATGTCTAGACGTCTAGGCTTGGTGTTGAAGACATGTCTTCAACGACATCGTCAATGGCTTACTTGTCGCGTTCGACGGCATAGGGATCTGCGATCCCGAGTCCTGCGAGGATGCGCGTTTCGAGTGCTTCCATCGCTTCGGCTTCGGCATCTTCGATATGGTCGTAGCCCAATAGATGCAATACGCCATGCACGGTCATGTGCGCCCAGTGATCACGCGCCAACTTATTTTGTTCGGCAGCTTCGCGTGTCACTACAGGGGCGCAGATCGCCAAGTCGCCGATGAGCGGCAAAGTCACGCCGGGCGGCAGTTCGGCCGGAAACGACAAGACATTGGTGGCGTAGTCTTTGCCACGGTATTCGCGGTTGAGCACGCGGCCTTCCTTTGCATCGACGATGCGAATGGATAGCTCGACCGCCTTGCGGCGCTTGGCACCGTGCAAGGCAGCTTCCACCCAGCGGCGGAAGCTGGGCGCAGAGGGCTGGCCTGCGCGTGCTACGCCGTAATTGACGTGAACGACGTGCGAGCCCGTTGACCGGCTATTTTGCGCCATTGCCGGGCTTTCCCTCGTTGGCGTCTTCAAAGGCTTCATACGCACGCACGATTTTCGCCACCAGCGGATGGCGTACTACGTCGCGCGAAGTGAAGAACGTGAAGCTGATGCCTTCCACGCCGCGCAGCACTTCAATGGCGTGACGCAGGCCCGAACGCACGTGACGCGGCAAGTCTATCTGGCTGACGTCGCCGGTGATCACCGCCACCGAGCCGAAGCCGATGCGGGTAAGGAACATCTTCATTTGCTCGACGGTGGTGTTTTGCGCTTCGTCGAGAATCACATAGGAATCGTTGAGCGTGCGGCCGCGCATATACGCGAGTGGCGCAATCTCGATGACGTTGCGTTCGATCAGCTTGGCAACTTTCTCGAAGCCGAGCATTTCGTACAGTGCGTCGTACAGAGGGCGCAGGTAAGGATCGACTTTCTGCGATAGATCGCCGGGCAGGAAGCCGAGTTTCTCGCCCGCTTCGACAGCGGGGCGCACTAGCAGCAAGCGTTGCACTCGGTTCGCTTCCAGCGCTTCGACGGCACTCGCAACGGCCAGATAAGTTTTACCGGTACCCGCAGGACCAACACCGAAATTGATGTCGTGCGTGGTGATGGCGTGCAGGTAGCGCGACTGGTTTGGACCGCGCCCCTTGATCACGCCGCGCTTCACCTTGATGCTGACTTCCTGCGCACCTTCGGCCGCTTCTGCGGTGATGGCATCGATGCCTGATTCGGCCAAGTGCAAGTTGATCTTCGCGCCGGTCAGCGATTCGTTTCCGGTGACGGCGTAAAGTGCCTTGAGTACTTTCTCGCTGGCGCGCGCGGCGCCTTCCTCGCCGATCACCTGGAACAGGTTGCCGCGATGATCGATCTCCACACCCAAGCGCAGTTCCACTTGGCGCAGGTGTTCGTCGAACGGGCCGCAGAGGTTGGCGAGCCGGGCGTTGTCTTCCGGATCGAGGGAGAAGTCGCGTTGGTTCAAGCCATTGGTCATAGGATTCGGTGCATCACGTAGACGTCGGTTGGGCCGTGCTGGGCATGGCGGAAAGCGCCCGGCACCTGCCCAACGATCTGAAAGCCGTGGCGCTGCCAAAGTCGCACCGCGGAGGTGTTGGTCGAGACGACAAAATTGAATTGCATAGCGGTGAAACCAGCGTCACGCGCTTGTTGCAGCGAGTGTTCGCACATCGCGCCGGCGATGCCTTGTCCGCGTGCCTCCGGCGACACCATGTAACCGGCATTGGCGACGTGATCGCCCAGACCCGGTTGATTGGGCTTGAGCATGTAGCAACCCAGTACATCGCCATCGCGTTCGGCGATGAAGCAACGGCTGGGTGCCGTTGTCCACCATTCGCGCGCTTGTTGCATGCTGAGGTCGGGCGGGTAGCTGTAAGTGTCGCCCGCGGCGATTACCATGCGAAACATCGGCCAGACCCGCGCGAACTCGTCCGCGCCGATTTCACGAAGGATCAGTTCGGCAGTCACGAAGCCAGGGCGACGGTGTCGTCAGCCAGTTGTACGCGACCACGTAGCGAGTTGCTCATCGCTTCGGTGATCACCACGTCGACGAAGTGGCCGATCAACCGCGGTGAACCGGGGAAGTTCACATAGCGCATGTTTTCGGTGCGGCCGGTGAGCTCGCTCGCATTCTTCTTGCTGGGCTTTTCCACCAGCACACGCTGCACGGTGCCGATCATCGCTTCGTTGATCTTCTTCGCGTTGGCGTTGAGTACGGCCTGCAGGCGAGCGAGACGTTCGTGCTTCACCGTTGCGGGTGTTTCATCTTCGAGATTTGCCGCTGGGGTGCCGGGGCGCGAGGAGAAGATGAAGGAGAAGCTCTGGTCGAAGCCGATGTCGTCGATCAGCTTCATTGTCTTTTCGAAGTCATCGTCGGTTTCGCCGGGGAAGCCGACGATGAAGTCCGATGAGATGCAGATGTCCGGACGCACCGCGCGCAGTTTGCGGATCTTCTGCTTGAATTCCAGCGCCGTGTAGCCGCGCTTCATCGCGGCGAGGATGCGGTCAGAACCTGCCTGCACCGGCAGATGCAGGAAGTTCGCCAGCTGTGGCACGTTGGCGTAGGCCTCGATCAGCGAGTCGGAGAACTCCAGCGGATGCGAGGTGGTGAAGCGAATGCGCCCGATGCTTTCGATCTGCGCGATGGCGTGGATCAGCACGGCGAGATCGGCGATGCCGCCGTCATGCGTGGGGCCGCGATATGCGTTGACGTTTTGGCCAAGCAGGATCACTTCGCGCACGCCTTGTTCGGCGAGCTGCGCCACTTCCACGATCACGTCGTCAAACGGGCGGCTGATTTCTTCGCCGCGGGTGTAGGGCACCACGCAGTAGGAGCAGTACTTGGAGCAGCCTTCCATGATCGAGACGAAGGCGGTCGGGCCTTCGGCGCGCGGCTCGGGCAGGCGGTCGAACTTCTCGATCTCGGGGAAGCTGATGTCCACTTGCGGCTTGCCGGTGGCGCGCTTGGCTTCGATCAGCTCGGGCAGGCGATGCAAGGTTTGCGGGCCGAACACCAAGTCCACATAGGGCGCCCGTTTGATGATCGCTTCGCCTTCCTGCGAGGCCACGCAGCCGCCCACGCCGATCAGCACGGGCTTGCCGCCCTGTTTGTGTTCCTTCCAACGGCCGAGCTGGCTGAAGACCTTTTCCTGTGCCTTCTCGCGGATCGAGCAGGTGTTGATCAGGATCACGTCTGCCTCAGACTCGTCCTGGGTCAACTCCAGGCCGTGCGACGCCTTCAGCACGTCGGCCATCTTGGCCGAGTCGTACTCGTTCATCTGGCAACCGTGGGTCTTGATGAAAAGCTTGCCGCTCATGGCGTTCGGTACCGTGGATTCGGAGAGCGCCCGGGCAGGGGCGCCGAACCGTGCAGTTTACTAGCCCTCCGGCCCACCCGCCACTGACAGCAATTGGCAGATCAAGCACTTGCGGGCATGTCCTGGCGCACGAAATCGCCAAGTCGGGCTTGGCTCGGGAGGGACATGGGGGCACACTGCCGCCATGCCAGTCGCCGTACGCCAAAGGGGAGGCGCCGGCCCACAGGCAATCAGCCTCCCTATGTTCCTAGTGACCCTTCTGCGGGTCACGCTTGGCTGCGCCTTGTTACTGGCGGTGCTGGTGACGCCGGCCCATGCGGGCACCCTTTATCGTTGCGCCGGGTCGCAAGGCGAAACGGTATTCACGAGCAGCACGGTCGGCTACAAGGATTGCAAGCAGTTGGCCTCGTTTGCCAACGCCGCACCGCGCTCCGGGTCGCGAAAGGCGGATGCCAAGGAGGCGACCTCGCTGGCATGGGTTACCGGCTGGGCAGAGACCTCGGCTCAGCCGATCGCGTTGCTGGTCTCGTCCGTCGACAAGGTCGAAGGCGGCGTGGAAACGACGGCCCGCGCGTTGCCCGCGCCATCCGTCGCGGGCGGCAAGCCGGGGCAGTGGACCTACAACGAATCGCACGACGCGCTTCCGCCCGAGTTGGCAGCGAACGATCTTTCCAATTCCGCGGACAACCGCGTGTTGACCGGTGCGGTGTATCGAGTGGTGCATCGCGATGGCAGCGTGGAGTACACCAATATTCCGCAAGGTGGCGCGCAGGCGCGCAATGTCACGCGACTCTTCAGCTATATCGCGACGTGCATGGCCTGCAATCTGCACTCGCCGATCAACTGGGGCACGGTGCATCTGGATCTGACCGATTACGCGGATGTGATCCATGGCGCGAGTTTGGAATCAGGCGTGGACGAGGCGCTGATTCGCGCCATCATCCACGCCGAAAGCGCTTTCAATCCGCGCGCTATGTCACTCAAAGGCGCGCAGGGCCTGATGCAGCTGATGCCAGGCACCGCGAACGACATGGGCGTGCTCGATGCCTTCGATCCGGCGCAGAACATCCGCGGCGGCGCGCGTTACCTGGGCTTGCTGTTGAAAAACTTCAACGGAGACGTGCGGCTTGTTGCCGCAGCCTACAACGCAGGGCCGGGCGCGGTGCAGCACTACAACGGCGTGCCGCCTTACGCGGAGACCCAGGTTTATGTGCAGCGCGTAGGCGAGTTGCTTCAGCGCTACAATAAAGCGTTGCACCCGCCATTGGCGGCGAGTCTTTAAAAAAGAAAACGCAACGGCTCCCTCGGGAATAAGGGAAGCGCCTTACCCCTCGATATTGCTGCCGGCGCTCGATGCGGATGCGGCTGTTGGCGCCTGAGGTGGTCGTTGCGTCACGGTCAGCATCAGATGGAACGGCACGCCATTGCGCAGGCCAGACACTTCGATGTGGCTTCCTGGTTTGAGATCCGCTTCGCGCCGGCTGAGGTCGGCCGGATCGCGGATGTCGTCGTCGCCAAGGCGCAGGATGATGTCGTGCGCCTGGATACCGGCGGCTGCGGCCGGACCGCCTGGCGTTACATCGGTCACTTGCGCGCCACGCGCTGCCGCACCCGGCAGTCCACTGTCGGCTGCCACCGCTACGAAGCCGTAATCGGCGCCTAGCCAGCCGCGGATGACATGGCCAGCTGCGATTAATTGTCGCAGGACGTTGGTCGCGGTATCGACCGGAATGGCGAAGCCGATGCCTTCGGCGTTGGCGGCTTTGCCGATCAGCAAGGTGTTGATGCCGACCAGGTCGCCGTTGCTGTTGACCAGGGCGCCACCGGAATTGCCGAGATTGATCGCCGCATCCGTCTGGATGAAGTTTTCCGGGCTGCTATTGCTTAGCTGTCTTCCGATGGCGCTGATGATGCCCATGGTGACCGTCTGGTTGAGTCCGAGCGGATTGCCGATGGCCAACACAACGTCGCCTACCCGCAGTTTTTTCGGGTCGGCCATCTGGATCACCGGCAAATTGCCGGCGTCGATCTTGAGCACGGCGAGGTCGGTTTCCTCATCCGCGCCAACCAGTTTGGCCTTGGCAACACGGCCGTCGTAGAGCAGCACCTGGATGTCGTCGGCATTGGCGATCACATGATTGTTGGTCAGCACGTAGCCTTCCGCACTGACCACCACGCCGGAGCCCAAATTCTGTTCGCGTCGCTTGACGGTGCCCACCGGCGCGCCGCCGAACAATTGCTGCATCAGCGGGTCGGTGAACATGCGGACTGCCTGTTCGGTCACCACTTTGTTTGCGTAAATATTGACCACCGAGGGCGCGGCCTTGGCGACAGCATCGGCGTAGGACATGGGCGCGTTGGCTGTCGCCGATGCGGCCTGCGTAGTCACGGGTGTTGCGATGCCGGATGCTTCACCAGGGGCGTGTTGCAGTCCGAACCGCGTGCGCAAACGATCGCCAACCCCCGGCCATACCAAACTAATGACAAACGCAAGCGCCAGTCCCAGTACCACGAATCGGGCAATAAAGGCGACGATGCCGGCGGCATGCTTCATGTAGTAATGCAATCCGAGGAACCGTTGCGTGGAGTGTGGCGGAGCGACGTGACCGCCCGTGCGGTTTTATTGTAGGGTGCAAGACCTGAGGCTACACTAACGCGATTTTTGTAGGTAACGCGATTTTTGCAGGGGCACGATCCTGGGGCGGTCGGCGAAGCGCAATCTTTTTCGTCCGCAATGGCAGAATCTGGTTTCTGCAGTGTCAATGGCATGCAAGTACCGGAGAGCCTGATGGCGAACGAAGTCGTCGATCCAGGCCGCCGCCGCTTTCTCACCGCGACCACGGCTGTGGTTGGGGGAGTGGGTGTAGTGGCGGCAGCTGTGCCCTTCATCAAGTCGTGGGAACCTAGTGCAAGGGCCAAGGCGGCCGGCGCTCCCGTCACGCAATCGCTGCAAAAGATCGAGCCCGGCCAGCAATTGATTGTGGCCTGGCGCAGTCTTCCGGTATTTATCGTCAATCGCACGCCGACGCAGTTGGCGGGTTTGCCGAAGCAGGATCCGCGTCTGGTCGATCCGAATTCGACCGGCAGCTCGGCGGACCAGCAGCCGAAATACGCACAGAACGCCACGCGTTCCATCAAGCCGGAATGGTTGGTGATGATCGGCATCTGCACCCACCTGGGCTGCGTGCCGGACTTTGTCGGCGAGATGAAGCCCGAGCCGTTCGACCCGAACTGGCAAGGCGGCTACTACTGCCCCTGCCATCACTCGCGTTATGACATGGCCGGGCGCGTCTACCAGGGGGTGCCGGCACCGAAGAACATGGTGATTCCGCCCTATCACTTTATCGATGACACGACGGTGCAGATCGGCGTGGATCCTCAGGGGGCTGCGTAATGGCGAACGTCTTCTCGAGCATTGGTGAGTGGGTCACCGATCGCGCACCGGGTTTGATGCCGGTGTATCGCAAGCACATGACCGAGTATTACGCACCGAAGAATTTCAATCTTTGGTACTACTTCGGTTCGCTTGCGTTGCTGGTACTGGTCAATCAGATCGTCACCGGCATTTTCCTCACCATGAACTACGACCCGAGCGCGACAGGTGCTTTCGACTCGGTGCAGTACATCATGCGTGACGTGGAGTGGGGCTGGTTGATCCGCTACATGCACACCACGGGCGCGTCGCTGTTCTTCGTGGTGATTTACATGCACATGTTCCGCGGCATCCTGTACGGCTCGTACAAGAAACCGCGCGAACTGGTGTGGCTGCTGGGCATGTTGATCTTCCTGGTGCTGATGGCCGAAGCCTTCATGGGTTACGTGCTGCCGTGGGGCAACATGTCGTTCTGGGGCGCCAAGGTGATCGTGTCGCTGTTCGGCACCATTCCGGTGATCGGCAGCACGCTGGTCGAGTGGATCATGGGCGACTTCCTGCCGGCCGATGCCACGCTCAATCGCTTCTTCGCGTTGCATGTCATTGCATTGCCGCTGGTGCTGTTGCTGCTGGTGGTGCTGCATCTTGCCGCACTACACGAAGTCGGCTCCAACAATCCAGATGGCGTTGACATCAAGCATGGTGCGAAGGGCAATCGCTGGGATCCGACCAAGCCCGCCGACGGCATTCCGTTCCATCCGTACTACACGGTGAAGGATCTGGTCGGCGTGGGTTTGTTCCTCGCCATCGCGGCCTTCATCATCTTCTTCCAACCGACGTTAGGTGGCTGGTTCCTCGAGCATGACAACTCGATCGCGGCGAACAACCTGGTGACGCCGGCGCAGATCAAACCGGTGTGGTACTTCACCGCGTTCTACGCCATCGTGCGCATGATCCCTTCGGCACTCGGTACTGCGGTGTGGGGCGTGCTGGGCATGTTTGGCTCGATCGCCCTGCTGTTTGCTCTGCCGTGGATCGACGTGGGCAAGGTCAAGTCGGTCCGTTACCGCGGCACGGGCTACAAAGTGGCGCTGACATTGTTTGTGCTGGCCTTCCTCGGCTTGGTAATGATCGGCACCGACTTCACCGACGACTTGTTCCCCAAGCTATTCGGCAGCGATATCGACATCACTGCTTGGGATAACGCCTTTGGTCGCGTGATGACGCTGATCTACTTCGGGTTCTTCGTATTCCTGTGGCTGTACACGCATCTTGGCTGGGAAAAGACCAAGCCGGTTCCGGAACGGGTGACGACGCATGATTAAGCGCTACTTTTCCACCATGGCGTTGGCACTGGGCCTGCTGCTTGGCGCGACCGCAGCTCTGGCCGATGAAGGTCCAGAGCTTCCCTCGGCCGGCACCAACATTCGCGACCAGGCTTCCTTGCAGCGCGGCGCGCATCTGTTCTTCAACTATTGCGTGGGTTGCCACTCGTTGAAGTACATGCGCTACGAGCGCATCGCGGACGATCTCGGCTTGACCCAAGACGACGTGATGCAGAACCTCAACTTCACCGGCGCCAAGTTCGGCGATCCGGCGATCTCGCACATGCCTCCCGAGGACGCGCAGAAGTTCTTCGGCAAGGCGCCGCCGGACTTGTCGCTGGAAGTCAGTGCCAAGGGCGCGGATTGGGTGTTCGCGTATCTCAACAGCTTCTATCTCGATCCGAAAAGCCCGATCGGCTGGAACAACACCGTATTGCCCAATGCCGCCATGCCGTTCCCGCTGTGGGAGCTGCAGGGTGAACAGGTCGCGGTGATGAAGGCCGCCAAGCCGGGCGACGATCCGCAGATCGATAAACTGACGCTCGCGCACCCCGGCCGCCTAACGCCTGAGCAGTACCAGCAGGCTACCCGCGACCTGACCAACTTTCTCGAATATGTCTCCGAGCCGGCCGCCTTGCAGCGGCGTCATTACGGCATCTGGGTCGTGCTGTTCCTGCTGGCTTTCACCTTCCTCGCATATTTGCTAAAGAAGGAATATTGGAAGGACGTCCACTGAAGGGACTTGTGACCGCCGCGTGATGGCAGGAGCCATCCCCGGCGGTCATTACGATGGGGAGATCGTGCATGGTCCAGAACGCTCGTTCCCGGACGGTACTTGCCCTGTACTCCGCGGCCGATGACATTCAGTGTCATCGGGTGCGGCTGGTGCTGGCGGCGAAGGGTGTGACCTATGACTTGATCCAGGTCGATCCTGCCAAGCCGCCCGAGGACCTGATCGATCTGAACCCCTACGGCAGCCTGCCCACTTTGGTCGATCGCGACCTTACGTTGTATGACACGGCGGTGGTCTGCGAATACCTCGACGAACGCTACCCCCATCCGCCCCTGATGCCGATCGACCCGCTTTCCCGCGCCCGTTTGCGCCTGGCAGCGGTACGCATCGAGCGCGACTGGTTGCCGGAGGTGGAGCACATTCGGGCCGGCGGACGGCCGGCGGACGTGGCGCGCAAGCATCTGCGTGACCAGCTGCTGTCCGCGCTACCGTTGTTCAAGGCCTCGAAGTTTTTTCTCAACCCGGAAATGAGTTTGGCCGATTGCCTGGTCACGCCGGTGGTATGGCGGCTGCCCTCGCTGGGCGTGGATTTGGGCCGTGAAGGCAAGCCGATCATGGATTATGGCGAGCGCCTGTTCCACAGTCAGGGTTATGCTCGCAGTTTGACCGCAGAAGAAAAGGCGTTACGGTGACCCAGCAGGAACCCCATGGCATGACCTCCAATCGTCCGTATCTGTTGCGGGCGATCTACGACTGGATCAGCGACAACAACCTCACGCCCTACTTGTTGGTCGACGCCACGCGCAGCGGCGTGCGCGTGCCGACGCATGTGATCAAGAACGGGCAGGTGGTGCTCAATCTCGCCATGCGCGCCGTGGCCAATCTCGATCTCGGCAACGAATGGATCAGCTTTCAGGCGCGCTTTTCCGGCGTCAGCCACAGCATCCAGATTCCCATTCCCGCTGTGCTTGCGTTGTACGCGCAGGAAAACGGGCAGGGCATGATGTTTCCGGCCGATGAAGATGGCGGCGAACCGCCGACCGATACGCCACCGTCACCACCTGCGCCCGAGCCGCCTGCCGATGGCGATAAGCCCAAGCGTGGTGGTTCGCATCTGCGGGTCGTCAAATAGCCCTACGCACGAACTGAGAATCACCCCGTCGTCCCGCCGAAAGCCGGGACGACGGGGTGCATGCAGCCAAGGCACTGGGTCCCGGCTTTCGCCGGGACGACAATAGGCGGCTCATTCGAGTTAGTGGCGGATGTCCCGATCGTGATCGCGACGGCGAAACTGCACTACGTTGTCACTGTGAGTCGGTGGCGTTTGTTCCGACTCCAAGGCCGCCAACTCGGGCGTGTACAACTCGATCGTCGGCAGGATCAGGGCGGTCATCACGTTGCCGATCATCCATAGATGGCCCGCTTCGCGGTCATTGCCATCAATGCTTACTTCGAAACTGTAGCGTCGCTCGAACACGCGTCGGTCGCCATAACGCCGCAAACGTAGGCCGCTTAGTCCAACCGTTTCGTCAAGAAGCTGCAAACCATGCTGCTGGCAACGTGCGCGCGCTTCCTGCACGGCCTTGTCGCGCGCACGGCTCAGGTTGAGCCACGTGCCAGCAATGGCAAGCAAGATGAGAAGCAGCAGGAGTGTGGCCAGGTCGCCCATACACGCAGTGTGTGGGCGGTCATGGTGACCCGCAAGTCACCCGATCTTCAAACGGAGCGAAAGATCGATAGCCCGCACGTTCTTGGTCAGCGCACCGACCGAGATGTAATCCACACCGGTGCGGGCGTAGTCGCCGATGGTCTGCAAATCGACATTGCCGGAAATTTCCAGCGGGGTACGCCCAGCCGTATGCGCCACCGCTTCGCGCATCAGTGGCAGGGTGAAGTTGTCGAGCATGATGCGGTCGACGCCGGCATCCAGCGCCTGTTGCAGCTCGTCGAGATTCTCCACTTCCACCTCAAGTAGCAAGGTTGGGTGCAGTTGGCGCGCGGCTAGCACTGCTGCTTTGATGCTGCCGGCGGCGATGATGTGGTTTTCTTTCACCAGAATCGCGTCGTACAAGCCGATGCGGTGATTGTGGCCGCCACCGCAGCGCACGGCGTATTTCTGCGCCAGTCGCAGGCCGGGCACGGTCTTGCGGGTATCAAGCACACGTACGTTGGAGCCGGCGACGGCGGCAACGTATGCAGCGGTGATCGTGGCCGTGCCCGACAGCATCTGCAGGAAGTTCAACGCGGAGCGTTCGGCGCTGACCAGTGCACGCGCATTCCCGTGGACATCGCAGACCACCATGCCGGGTGCGATTCGATCGCCATCACTCACGTGCCAATCGATGCGCGCATCCGGATCGAGCTTATGCATGCAGGCATCGAACCACGGAATGCCGGCGATCACTGCATCTTCGCGGCAGGTCAGCTTCGCGGTCGCTTGGGCGGCTGCGGGTAGCAGGCTCGCGGTGGCGTCGCCTTGGCCGAGATCCTCGGCAAAGGCGCGGTCCACATCGCAAGCGATTGAAGCGGAATCAGGTAGTGAAAAACGAGATGCAGAGGTCATTCGGTATCGCTGGTTCGGCCTTCTTCATGGCTGAGCCGATCGACGATGGCGTCCATCGCGCGATCGAACAAGGCATTGGAGGCAAGGATGCGAGCACGGCCATCCACCATCACGGTGGCCAGTTCATACGGCGAGTAATCCGCCACCTTCAAGCCACGACGGTTGACGAACAGGTAGCGACCGCTCATCGGGCTGATCCACGAAAGTTTGGCGCGTTCGAAGTGTTCGTCCTGACCGCTGAACTCCAACCACGTGCCGGGCTTGAGTGCGCTGATTCGCTCCAGCTCCTCGCGCACTTCGGGCGTGATGGCGGCCTCTTCGGGCTCGGCGTTGGCCGACTCCTCTTCCAATTCGGCCATGCTTTCGGCGATGGGCTGGATGCTTTCCGGAATCGGTAGCGGGGCAGGCGTGCCCTCGACCGTTTGCGGTTGTTCGGCAGCTGGCACGGCTTCGCCCAGTTGCTGACGGTAGTAGGTGTGCAGCTGGCCGAGCAGGCGTTCGATGTCGGCATCCTGGAACGCCACATTCGACAGACCCTTGCGCAGCGCGCGCTCGATGCCGGGCAGCAGCTGACGCAGGTCGCGTTTGGCGTCCGGCGTGCGTACCGGCTTGGTGCTGGCGATGAAGGCGTCGACGAAGCGCAGGGCTTCGCGAAATTCGGTGGATTCCTCACCCTTACGCAGGATGGTGAGCACCATGTAATTCGCCCACGCGCGTGACAGCACGCCGTGGATCAGCGGCGGCAGCGAGTGGTCGCCGATGCGATTGAGGATTTCGCGCGCGGCGCGGCGGCGCGCCTGTTCCAGTTTTTCACGGCCGCGAGTGGACTCGGCAACACGCTGCTCGGCCAGTTCGGCACGGCGGCGGTTGGCGTCCTGGAATTGTTGCAGTTCGGCGGACAGTCGATCGAAGATCGTCATGTCGTCGTCGAATTCTTGCAGCAAGCGATCGACGATGGCCTTGATGATGTCGTGCAGGCGGCCGTCGCGGTCGGATTCTTCGGACCAGCTCTTGGCCGCATCGGCCAGGCCATCGAGCAAGCGTCGCGCAGGATGCTGGCGGTGCGCGAACAGCTTGCGATCGAGGATGGCGGCCTTGAGATACGGGATCTGCAGGCGTGCCAGCATCACCTGCATCTGCGGCGGCAGATTGCGGTCTTCGAGGATGAACTCGAACAGCATGCCGACCAGATCGATGGTGTCTTCATCGATCGTGGCGATCTGCCCCGGACGCTGGCCGCGTAAGGAACCGAGCTGCGACATCAGCTGTTCTTTGAGGTGCAGCACCTGCTCGGTGATATCCATCACGCTGCTGCCGACGGGCAGCGCCGGCTGGACCGTCGCGGCCTGACTCTGCAGCACGCTGAGCGCGCCAATCAGTTCGTTGGCGGTGGGCAGCGGACCGTGTGTGATCGCCGAAAGCGGAACAGTCGGGTGCGCGCGCCGCGCGCCGAACAATGTGCGCAGCGTTTGCAGCAGTTCGGCCGATGCTTCGCTGTCGTCGGCCTGCAGTGGTGCGGGCACGTCGCCTTGTATCGCTGCGCCCGCGCCTGCCGCGGCGCCTGTGCCGCCCGCCGTGTTGCGTAGTACTTCATGACGCAGCTGCGGCAGTACGCCGGCGCGCATCAATTCGGCGTTGGTTTCCTGATACAGCTCGTCCAGCGACGCCATCACGTAGCGATCGAAAAGCTTGTAGATGATCAGCTTCACGCGCATGTCGGCGCTGAGTTCGCGCATCGACTGGCGGAAGGATTGCGCCAGCAAGGCCGGTCCGATCGGGTTGGTCGCATCGTCGATGCGCGTGCCGCCGCAGATCACCGACAGGCGCTGATTGACCGCGAACAGGTCGCGCGCCAGTCGCGTTTCGTTCTTGCCGATCAGGCTGGTGATGGCGAGCGATTCTTCCAGTTCGTTGTCGGCCACCAGCGACAGTTCGATGGAACCGGCCAACGGCGGCGGCG